>Ga0206681_10000776_pt1 | contig 16117 bp, 14 predicted proteins | sample M150012015metaG_FD_161048 | JGI IMG/M metagenome (GOLD analysis project Ga0206681, IMG submission 161048) | Ammonia-oxidizing marine archaeal communities from Monterey Bay, California, United States - M1 500m 12015 | ecosystem: Environmental > Aquatic > Marine > Intertidal zone | place: USA...
CTTTCTTAAAGGTCTTTTAATGGCGTGCTGATGCTTAAAAACTGCCGCATGTTGGTAGCCCAGGCACATAATATTAGGATTGATTTTTTTCGCATAGTAATAAACTAATCGTTCCCAAGCATGACCCTCATAAGTTGTAACAACATATTTTGCGCCTGTTTTTCTAGCAATATTTGCCACCTGGTTAGCAATTCTGAGCGCATTAAAAGTGTCAGATGAAAAGTGTTGGCGCAATATATCTTTTATTAATATCTTGTCTACCTTTAAATTCTTTAATGCAAGTCTTAATTGCTTATTGGATTTTTTTTGAGAAAGATAAAGCCTTATCTCTGATAAAAAATCTAAGTTTGGACTTAATATAATCCTAAAAACTTCACTATTTTTCCAACTATTTAATACATTTCTATTGCTTGTATTTGTTTGATTTATTAGGGCAGTTCCGCTACTTATACCTTGTTCCAGCAATAGCTTTGACAGGTTTCCAAAATAAGCATCACTATCGCTTAACAACTGTTGTTCGCTGATCAAGTGAGATACAAACAAAACATCAGATTTGATATATTCTTGTTCACTGTAATAGTGCTTTCTATCAAAGATAGATTGAAAAACTCTAACTATTGAAATCAGCCTAAATCTTAATGATAGCCAAACCTTAGCTGCCATGGACAAATCATATTTTGCTAAAAATTCTGGGTGCGACTTTAGAACATGAAGATAGCTGTTGGCTACTATTTGTGGTGTAGATATATTATTTATTAATATTTGATCACATACTTTGCACAACTCTTGGTATTTTCTGATTTTTACAATATTAACCCGCCCCTTGTATGTCCGCATTTCTGTTTTCTAATTCATTCAAATAGTATTTTATATCTGAAAGATTTGAAACAACTAACCTGTTATTTAATATGTATTGACTTTCTGATAATTGGTTAAATTCAATAAATTCAAATCCAGAATTAATCGCAAATAAATGATCAATAGTTGTATCACCAACATAGTAAATCTTATTAATCTTATCGTTCAGTTGAGAAGTTAGAAGTTGCGAACTATCGACACAAGGTTTTCCATTTTCAACATCGTCAGCTGTAATTAAAACTTTTGGATTTAAATCAAACAATTCAAGGATTGCGTCGGTAGTTATTTTAGGTTTAGAAGTAATTATAGACCAATCAACATTACTCACATCCATCCACTCAATGCACTCTTTCAGCCCATCCATAGGCTTTATTTTATCCACATTATCTTTATTGAAACTGAAGTACAAGTCATATACTTCAGATTCAACCCTCTCTAGTGATAAGTTCTTGCAGATTTGTGAAAAAGGGAGTCCAATGTTTTTTCTATACATTTCCCAGCCTGTACCTAAATTTAATTTAGTGTTAACATTCTCCCAGCTTAATTTCATCAAAGGGATAGAGTCTATAAGCGTCCCATCTAAGTCAAATGATATATGAATATTATCAGTCATTTCTGAGACTCCAAATATATTTCATCTCTAATCATTAGCCTCTGTACTCTTTCATAATCTTCGACAGTATCGACAGCCAAAGTTTCCCCATACTCTTCAAAAGTCCCAACTTTCAAACCAATCTCAATAGCCCTAAGCAATTCTATGCCTTCAATTTCTTCAAGTGGAGTTGGCTTGCTAGCTGCGAATTTTGACAGTGCATCCATTCTAAATGCAATGATACTCAAATGTTTTTTATAAATTGCATCTTTCAGAAATGGGTACGGTATATTTCTCCTACTCATATAGACGACATTATTGCCACTAGCAACTAGCTTAACTCGACTGTGCGACTCCTCTCCAAACATTTCAATAAACGGAACAACGATATCAAAATCTTTATTCTTTACAAGATAGTCAGCAACATTGTCAATCATATATGGCTTTAACAAGGGCTCATCCCCTTGTATATCAACAATGACCGCCTCCTTATCTAAGTTTAGAATATTTGCAGCTTCAGCAATTCTTTCTGTGCCATTTATATGAGCACTCTTTGTTAAGACAACCTCTATCTCATTTTCAACACACATGTCACAGATTTTATAACTATCCGTACAGACCACAACTCTGTCTAAGGATTGAGATAATTGAGCTCTTTTTGCAACATGCAAAATCATTGGAATTTTAGCAATTTCTAACATGGCCTTATTTGGAAGTCTTGAGCTCTCCAATCTAACAGGGATTAATCCAATAATATTCATAATTAAAACCAAAAAAACGATTTCTTTTTAGACCCAATATGAGGATCGCCATTAGCCCATCCTCCATATGTAGGCTTAAAACTATGCGTTAAAACATGCAATACCCTATGCAAAACTCTACTGCCATTTTTAAAAGGATAGAAGCCATTGGATACATTGTCGATATATTTGATGATAACTTCCCTTTCTTTTTTATCTAGGTATTTTTCAGAAAAAGAGGCATTCACAATGGCAGATGTGTAATCTAAAAACCCGTAGACCATAGTCGTACTAACTAAGGCGTTAATTTTCTTTGATGCCACCTCTTTATCCATTGTGGCAAGCCATCCATCAAGGGTTGATATAGGCCTTAAATAAAGCGCATCACCAAAAATCAATCTACCTTTGAGAGGGTTTTTGTATTTCTTTTGCTTGTACTTCCAATAAGCTTTGCGTATATCCCACAACTCTAGCCCCAATCTCTCTCGTGCAAAAATATCCACATCGCTAAACAAAGGCTGGTTTATATACATTGGCGCAAATTCTACCTCAGCTTCCAATCCCACTATATTCTCCTTAAAGAATTTTTCACCGCCTTGTAATATTGCAAGCTCACCACCCTGCACATCCATCTTAACAAAATCTACCGAGTCAATCTCATTGCTCCGCACCAAGCCGTCTATAGTTTTTGTTTTTATAGTCACTTTCTCTTTAACCTTAAAGCGCTGAGCATCCTCAAACTGCTGCAAGAATGGCATATTTGCTTCAAATACTGACGAAGTTCCCGGGGAATTATTAATATTAAGTGTTAATTCAGCCTCTTCATTCCATAATGCATAAGGAAGAACGCACCCCTGTTTTTGGCCTTCTAATGCTTTAGCTTCAATAGGGTCTGGCTCAACTAATATTACATTCAGCATATCTCTTTGAACAGCATTCCAAGGCCAACCAATGCCATCTCTTGCACCTATATCCAATAGAGATAATTTATTACTTTTAAAGTTGTGAGTTAGCATAATTTATTATTTTCCAAATCTAACAATACGATGTCTTTTAAATTAATTGTGTAGCATTTAACTCAGAGCGCACTCTTTGAGTCAAACAATATGAGATTATTAGCCATGAAATACATCCATGTTATCATCGCTAAAACAAAATACTACAGGTCGAGCCATAATCATTTTACTTTCAACAATCAATCTAATAGGGTTTGATAAATCTTTAATAGGAAACACGAAAACTTGTTTAGGCTTTAGAGTAATGCTCTCTTTTATTTGGACACTATTATTAAATTCTACAATTTTAAACTTAATTTTTTTATTAATCGAACTAGCATTAATTAATGCTAGTTCGTACTTTTTATCTGGCATCAATAAATACTGTAAGTTGTATTGTCTGTTAAAAAAACTACTGCCACCCAGTGGGGTCAAGCTATCATCAATCGCATCTAAATTCCCGTGCACGTAAGAGCGTAACGGTGCATTTTTATACTGATAACTTATATAGCCACGCTCTGCAATAAATGACTGAAGTTTCAGTACGCTATGCGGAACTTTTTTATGAAAAATGCAGAAAGTTCCATAATCACTAGGCAACTGTTTTAGCACTGATAGTAACTTGGAAATATCTAATACTTGCCTACATAGTCCACTCAATTCAATTGATTGCTGATGGAACTTTTCACCCTTGTTATTAAAAAAAATAATGTCTGCTTGATGCCGATCCTTCTCACCAAATAAACTCGCCAAATCTAGCAATTCAAAATAAGTATTCCAATTTTTATTATATCGCCAAATAAATAAATCGCTAATCACTGATTGTGGATTTATAGGTTTTTTAGTTAGGGCTTGGCCTAGTATCCATGGTGATTTTTTTACTTTTCCTAGAAAATTATGCATTTTTTTTAAGCTGTGAAAACCAATAATCTTTCAAATACTTCTGTGCGCCAAAACGATTTCCATGTACTACCAATGAAGCGGGCGGATGAGTGTGCTCCAAGCTTAAAAATTCGCCCTGATTTGCACAAGAAAAATATAATGGAATAGCTGCCATTTCTCGGCTTATAACTATAGGCAAATCATTTTTTAAAAAACCACAATCATCTAACGAGATGGCAGTAATATTGTTTGACAATGCAGTTTTTTCACATTTTAGTGTTTTGGTGCTTGCATCAAAAATTTCTACTTTAACCTCTCTATTGTTTGCTTGTTTTTCAAGATTAAGTAATAAGACAAAATTTTCAACCTTATCGGCAAATTGTAAAAACGGTGAAAAGGTTAATAACGACGCCTTTGGTGGGAAGGGGTCAAGCTCCCCTTGGTAGCTAGTTGTTGTGTATTTAGATGTTAAACCTAATGTTGATCGATGTTGTGGAGCATTAGTTTGGTTACTAACTAATTGAGGCAACTCTTTGCTTGTCTTGTCAAGTTTATTTTGCGTTAAAGATAATAATGACAAGGCATTGTCTGGCATTAAGTTCTTAACATCTTGATACTTAATAATTTGGCAATCTCCATACGCCAATTCACCTAATACCGTGCTATGCCAAAAGATACCGTCAGTGTAACTTAAATTAATAGTTTGACGCCCTTTATAAACAGACTCCCAATTATTGGGTGAAAAATTATATAGAGTAGTCTGTCCAGTACAGTATGGGGCTTTTAATATTGGAAAATAGGACATTAGTCAGCTCTAACCCAAAGTTGATTGTATTGATTTCCAACTCCTAAATCGAATTTTTCTTTTAGAACCAAGCCAGCTTGTAACAAATACCTTTCCGAATCATTAGCTTGCTCCTCAAAGTCGTCATTAACCTCTATTAACACACTATTAACAGTTTTTAGAATATTTCCACAGCCCTCTAAAATCAAATGCTCAATTCCATCAACATCTATTTTCATATAATCTGGTTTTGGAGTAGACAATAACTCTACTACTTTGTCAGCAGTCACACCAGCAATGGTATATTCAAATGTAGTTTTAAAGTCCTCTCCATTTTGATCGTAATCCTCGCCAAAGGTTGACAGCGCCCCACCCCATACTGGATCATTCATCTTAAACAAGTTAAAACCTGAATGATTGCTCAATGCCAAAGGAAAAATCTTAACTTTTTCTGAGAGAGTGTTTTTATATATATTTTTTGCTAAAAACTCTAGATTAAACACTGACGGCTCAAATGCATATACCTGTGCATTGTTATATTTAGCAGCATAAATAGAATAAAGACCAATGTTAGCGCCAATATCCCAAAATATAGACCCTTCATTAAACGACTCAATCCATTCTAGCGTTTCAGGTTCTTTAGTGGCGAAGGTTGTAATGCGATAACGATTCAATGAATTTGGCACAAAAAATGTCATGCCAATGCCATTATGAGTGGTGTGCTGTTTTTTGCTAATCAAACGATTAATTCTACTTTGTTCTAATGCGCCTAAACGGTTTACAAAAACAGATTTAATTTTTTTAATAATATTCAAAACCAAAACAATCCTTTTTTATCAATAATCTAAGTGATTACTACTCTTTGCAACATTTCAGTGGTAAGACGATACCGCCTCTTACTCTTGCATCAAATAATAAACGTGTCATTTTTTTAATCATAAATTCAACCCTTTCAATGAAATTATATTTTTATTAACAATATTTAGCTTAAACCCCGCCAAAATATACAAACTTAATAAACCGAGTTTAATAAAAATAGCTATTAAATAATGAACATTCATCCAATTATTGTAATCTACCAACGCCCAAACAACGCCCACGATAAAAATAGCATGAAGTACATTAATTTTTTGCCATTGCCAATCAATAAAAGCATATTTTTGTGCCAAAACATATCCAATGCCAGTAACAGTAATGCCAGTAATAGCAGTGGCAATTGCTGCACCTACTATGCCCCAATGAATGATAAGTGGAATATTTAAACTCACATTAACTACGACACCAAACAATATTAAACCCATACTCACGAATGTTTTCTCGGCGTAAATCAATTGAGTGCCTATAATTTTTCCAAAAAATAACAAGGCATAATAAAGACTTAAAATGATGATTACATTAACCGCCTCCCAATAATCAATTGGGAAAAAAACTATCATAATTTCTTTAGCAAACAACGAGACACACAAGGCGATGAAAATAGACGCCCAAAAGAAAGGCAATGTATAGTGGTTAATTTCCTGAGAGTGCGTTTGATGTTTATTGGCAAATAATTTACGATAAATCTCAGGCTTAAACACTCTGTCTAAACCCGTCATAAACTGAAACACCGTCAGGGCAACTGTTTGTCCAATTTGATAAACGCCCACCAAGGAAGTTGAGCCAATCATGCCCAACATTATCTTGTCAAAATGCGTGGCAAGTACACCTAAAAATATTTTTGGCGTCAAGGGTAGAGATATTTTCAACATAGGCTTTAATAACTTTAAATCCAGCGACAAAGGTAATTTCTGATAATAATAAACAAATAAACCAATAATTAGCAATAGGTTCGATACAAATAAGGCATACGCTAATGAGAAAATACCTAAATTAGTCCAGAATAACAGGCCAACAATAAGCATGAAATTACTAATAGTCTGCAGAAGCATAAAGAATAAAAAGCTTTTTGCTAGTCCTTTATTTTTAAGATAAGTTAGATAATATTGCGCTAAAGTACTGCATGCACTGCCAATAAAAACCAATATTAATAATTCATCATAAAGTGGTAACTCCATCCATTCGGATAGCTCCACTCTCCAAATAAAAAGAGGTAAAAAAATACAAAATAAATTCACCATTACAAATGCTAATGCAGAATATAGCAACTGCGCTGATTGCTTTGGGTTGTTTTCGTAAATAAAAAAATTACGCTCATATCCCACTGATAAACCCAAATTGGCAATACCTACTACAATGGCAATATAAACATGTGTCAATACGAATTCGCCAAACAGCTCAGACGATAATTGATGCGTAATAATTGGCAAACTGATAAACAAAATAATACCACTGATACCTATTTGAGTAAGATAGATAGAAGTGTTTTTTAAAGTTTTATCCATGCAGACTTTTTACCCATCCTTGTAATTCATCAATGCTTGTTAATATAGGTATGCCATGCGCCGCTCTATCATCTTTTTGAATCATGCCACTAGGGTCATAATAAACTGAGGGCTTTCCTTCAATTTTGGCAGTTAGTGCTGTTGAAGTAAAAGGCATAGAAATACAAGCCTTTGTTTTTTGAATAATTTGAAGTGCGTCCACATTAGGATGCACCCCTATAAAGTTATATTTTTCACTTAATCGCCTTACTCTTCTTATGTATTTCTTATGTGCAAATCTATTTATTCGCTTCATTTTATGCAGCATGTTGATGTTATTATTATCAAGAGTGGACTGTATGTCACCCAAAAATTGGCTAGAAGTATTGTAAATGTAGTACTCAAGGCTGGCGCCTAATGTTATATACCTTGTAGGTCTAGCTGGTGTCACATCAAACACAGCGATTGATTCCACTGGAATATCTATACTTGTTTCATGGGATGAAAACCATATTGGGCCAGCCACCTCTATTATTGAATTGTGACGATCAAGTCTTTTTATACAATCTGCTTGAAATTCATCCCATACCAAATAATGAGGCCAGCTAATTAAATGCCAAGGGCTTTGCAACAAATAACCATATTTAGTTTTAAACTCTTCATTATTAGTAGAATAAAAATATAATAAAACCCTTGCTCCTTTTTTCTCTACTAAATATGTCCATAATGGCCTATAAAATGGATTTGAATTATGGAACAAATAATCACTCGCCAAATCATTATCACTTGCCAAATCGACTCTTTTACATTTCATTACTTCTTCAAAAAATAATCCATAGCTAGGCACAAAAAATAAGCTTAACAAACTATAAATTGATGCATATATAAAAAAACCACAATATTGAAACAACTTAATACCCCTCAACCATGGAAGCCCGTCAGTTCGAACAACGTCAACTTTTCCAAGTTTGAAGTTTGGCTTACTACCTACACTATGACAAATACTATCAATTGCTACGGCTTTATTTTTCCATTGCAAATACCAATTTGCAATATTGTGCCTACCAGAATCCCCAGAAAGACAATTTTCACCTATATCATTAAGATAGATGTGCTTTCCAAAATGGGAGCGGTTCAACAATAAAAGATAGACGCCCTGTAGTCCACGCAGAATACCCCTTCCAAAAAACATAAAACCATACATGCGCCACAATAAAGCAGATATAAAGTTATCCACATCAACGCCTTGACTCAATAAGGCACTCCTCCACTCTTTTGGTAGAGGGTGTTTAAGTGGCTTATTGGAGCCGAGACTGAGCAAGATGGACTTATTAAGCGACAACCCAAGAATTCTCTCGGTTAAATATTGACGGACTGACAACTCAATATCAAAATCATCTTGTCGTAACAATCCTTTTGGTAGGCTTGAATCATTAAGTTTAACTCTTGACAAGACAACTCGCAGCTGCATCGGCAAGTCCAGTTTATTTTCATTTTTAAGTTGCCTATACCCCTTGTTGATTATTCTTAATTTAAACCTATATCTTTTATCGATCAATTTGGTTATGACTGGAATGTATACAGGTCTAATCATTATCATAACAAGTGAATTTTATCAATCAGACTTAAAAACCGCCTTGAACACGAATATTGCCTTGCCACAAGCGCATCATCATTTATGATGTTTTTTATTGCGTCCAGCGTCAGCACAATTATCTCTTGATTAAATTCCAGCTCATAGGGGTTCCCATACATACATCACTAATTACCTTGCACCCTAAAACATCATCAAAATATTTAGTTGCCAAACCATAGCCAGGACGAACAGCTCTTAGATTTTCAGTTGTTAACACTTCTCCAGCCTTTATATCACGCGCCACATAAAGCGAGCGCCTGTATTTTAAAGATTCTTCTTCAGCCTTAGTTGCACCATAAGTCACACTACCAAACGAGCGCCACGCGCGCCCTGTCTCAACAACAAGCTGTTTCATTTCAGTAGGCTCCATTGAAAAATCACTATCAACACCTCCATCTTGTCGACTCAACGTAAAATGCTTCTCTATCACTGTCGCACCCAAAGACACACTTGCTACTGATACCCCGATTCCCATTGTATGATCAGATAAACCAACCTCACATTTAAACAACTCACGCATATGTTGTATAGTTGAAATGTTTGTATTTTCGGGGTTTGCAGGATATGTGCTTGTGCACTTAAGTAAAGTCAATTCAGTGCAGCCAGCATCTCTGACCACACTAACAGCTTCAGTCAACTCATCTAATGTAGCCATACCAGTTGACATAATGACCGGCTTTCCGGTACGAGCTACACGTCGAATTAAAGGAATGTCAGTATTTTCCTGTGATGCAATTTTATAAAATGGAACCTTTAGGCTCTCCAGAAAATCAACCGCAGTATCGTCAAACGGGGTGCTAAATGCCATTATCCCTAATTCATTTGCCCTATCAAAAATTGCTTTATGCCACTCCCAGGGGGTGTGTGCCTCATCATAAAGTTCATACAAAGATTTTCCAGCCCATTGACTATTGGGATCACCAACAGAAAAATCCTCGTCATTCAGATTCAATGTCATGGTATCCGCCGTATAGGTCTGGATTTTTAACGCATGAACTCCCGTTTTAGCAGCTGCTTCAACAATCTCTAACGCCCTGCCTAAAGATTGATTATGATTGCCTGACATTTCTGCGATGATCAGGGGCGGGAGCGCCCTGCCTATGCCTCTACAACCAAAACCAAATTCGACCAAATCTTTTTTCATATAGCTCTACAAAGGAAGATGTTACTTCCATGCACTCCAGTGATTATTATTAGTAATTAAACGAGCAGTTTCCACTGGACCAATATTGAATAACGCATCCAATACTGAAAGTGACGGAATAAATCCATTGGAAGAGTTTTTCTGAGGATAACTTTCTATATGAAATTTTTGAAATAATATTTCCATATCGGTTACAGGAAATACACCGTCTTCCTTCATATAGTCCGAAGCACCACCGGCAGCATAATAATGCGAAGCAGAACACCATCGCAATAATTCTAAAACACGCTCTGAACGCGTGCTTTTTGATGAAAGGCTAGAGCTTAACTTCCACTCTATTTCCCACTCAAATAATTTAACTATTGCCTTTATGAGTGCAATGTTCAAAGTAGATAAATCGTCTACTCTTTTATTTATAATGTCACTTATTAAAGGATAAACATCATTATAAAAAAATGTTTTAGAATAATTCTGCTGTAACCGCTTAAGTAATTTTTTACGCCAATCTCTAGATTCGTCAATCTTTACAGCATTTAAACAATCCCCAAATGCATGTGATTTTTTTACAGGCACTGTATACCAGCCCACCTGGTCCGCATTAACAAACAATCGATTACGCTGATGAAAACTTTGCGCTGAAAATTGAAAATCATCAAGAAAAATAAAACAATCTGCTTGATAAATTAACTCAAAATAACCCTGCCATGGTAAAAAAGTTGGCTGCATCATCGCTACTTTCATTGCGCTCTCCACAACATTTTCACCATATCGACATCGCGCTCTTTCCACTCCTCAGAGCAAGCACCATTTTCAACAAAACCATTGCTTTTATATAAGCTTTTAGCAGGTTCATTACTCTCCGAAACATGTACATAAATACTCGTTAAACCAAAATAATTTATCCCATTTTTCAAAAGAAGACTTACAGCTTTTCCGCCCAACCCTATGCCTCTAGCATCGACACTTCCTATGTACATCCAGAGTTCAGCGCTTTTATCTATATTATTTATCGTCTTAAATCCACAATTTCCAACATGGATATCGCCTGCAAAGACTGCGTAACATTGCCGAGTATCATCCTTCAGAAGATTGGCAAAATAATCAACATGTCTTTCCCAGCTATTTTCACCACGAACCATAAACGCTTTTCTAAATTTAGGATCACTTATCCACTCATATGTTTTCAACATGTGATTCCTTGATAATGGCTTCAAGGTTGTATCTTGACTTGGATTTTTTATTGATAGAGTCATTTTGATTCAAAAAAAATTATGCTCTTAAGTAATTAAGAAGTGCATATATTTGTGGATCGTAGACATTGGGCTGTCTATCATAATCCAAGAAGAATGCAGCGTCAGCAATATTCCAAGAGATGTGCCCAAGTAAAAGCATGATTAGCAGGTCTCTCGGTACGCTAATACGTAAATATGGCTCAGCAAGATCCGAGCTGGTCGTAGTGACAGTGATATCTTCAACCATTGTGTTTATACAGAAGCGCTGGCCTGTATCAGTCGAATCAAAATAAAACGAGAGCTCCGGAAAATAATCTTGTCTTTTTTGCATATCCCACTGTCGTGCTCTTGCATATTTTATTAGTCTAAGAAGAGAGACTCCAGGATCAAAGGAAAAATTCTCATAGTCATAGCTAACGTTTTTTAGTTTACTAGCTATATACACCTCCCTGTCATCATCTGTGTGATATATATAAGGCTCTTCCGGTACTTTTTGATTTGTAGCAAAGTTATACTGTTGGCCCGTGTTTAAAAGCAGTAAATTTGACTCCAGCTTGGCCTCTATAAACGGCTTTTCTACCACTCCCCTACATGAAGAATGTGAAACAAATTTGTTTAAATTAGAGCGTGAACCGCCAACAACCCATTGATCTGCAAAAGGTAGCACATAAATAGGATTTATTTGTCGAACTGAACTTATAAAAGATTCAATTCTACCTTTCATTATTCTATTTTTTTCTGATAGCTTTTCCTCATCTGTTAAGTTTGTATAGCACGATGGATAGCCAGAACCTCCTGAGTATGGCAGAAGAGCTAGATCAACTTTTTCATAATTATTTAGAATATATCGAATTCCATCCGGATAAGGTTGGCAATCATTGGCATTGTATAGAGTAAAGCCATCCCAGTTCATAATTAATGCAGAATCTATTAGTCGAGCCATTTCATCTTCAGGATTTGGCTCTACCATATCAACTATCAACCCAGGCTCTATTTCTACCGGATTGCGAGGACTTACCAGATGGATTTTCTTAAAATGAAAGTCATGGTTATGAAGAAAGTTTTGAACCAAATTAGGCCTTCTATCCATTAATATAATTTCAGCATCGGAATTTATATATTTTATGGTGCCAGCTGAGCAGTGATCCTCATGTATATGAGAAATGTAAACGTAGTCCACATGCCCGATATCTTCAACTCCCAAAACTGCGCCAGGAAAATGGTGCCAAGCGCCATGAAATATGCCGTCATCAAGCCATGGGTCGAACAATATTCGTTTTCCATTATGCTCTACAATTGCAGTGGCGCCTCCAAAATTTATTATGTTCACAAGCCTCCTTTCTCCTATTTAAAACAGATGTAACTGTTAAACATGTTTACTTGTTGCAAAAACAAGTGACTGCCTACCTAAATCTAATTCTGCCAAGGCTTGGTAAAAGAGCATTAATTTTTCGCTCTTATTTTGCTTGCGCATAACTTTCTCAAATTCCACCCTCTTGTTGTGACAATTTTTCCCTAAATCTGGATTTCCAACATACACATCCCCCATTAACAAAAACATTTCCATTGGAAATGATCCTTGCATGTATTCCACATCATAATCACATTTTTCAAGTAGCAATTTAAGTGATGTAGATGAAAAATAGTTCAAATGATGTGGTGGACAAACCCACCACTCATCAAGATTATGCTCATCAACAGCAGCAGTTTGAAAATCATTAAATTCATTAGGAACTTCAATAATCAAAATTCCGCCTGGATTGAGCAGATCTTTTTGTATATTTTTTAATATTTCCTGGGGGTGTCTTAAGTGTTCTAAAACATTAAGCATCATTACTACATCAAAACGCTTCTCTTTTGTAACAGAAAAATCTTCAATGCCGGCTTCATATATATCTAGTCCCTTGGACCTAGCATATTCAGCGCCCTCCGGCGACGGTTCTAGACCGCTTACCTCTATACCCTTTCCTTTAAAATATAATAAAGCTTGAGCATAACCAAAACCAATATCAAACAATGTGAACTGCTCATCGTTAAAAAACGATTTGCATTTCTCATAAATTATATTCCAGCGATTATCATAGTAATCTTTCCCCTCCTTCTGAACTTCTAGAGAGGAGTCATTAAATCGTTTTGCACTATAAAACTCCTCTCTATAATAAACCTCAACTTCTTCCTGACTTGGAATGGGGTCCACCCTAAGGTAGCCATATTCTTGATCAGAAACAATTTTATATTTTTTTTTCATTACACACCTCTGTTAATTAGCATTTCTGAAGCACAGCGCGATGCCCCATATCCGTCCACTAATGCTAAATTTTTCATACTCATTTCCACTAGAACTGACGGACTGTCTACAATATTGTCAAGCAACCTCAAAATATCGGAACTATCAACATTTTTTTCGCTTCCTAAAAAAAATGTCATCCCAGCCAACTCCATCTCCTCCATTGGTTTTATCTGGTTTTCTGCAATCCCGATTACAATGGATGGAAGGCCCATACAACAACGCTCCCATGTTGTTGTTCCTGCAGAACCTATATAAAGATCCGAGTTGGACATCATTTCTGCGATATTTTCAACAAAGTCAAAACATGTCACATTTGCCATTTTGGATGAAAAATTCAGAATATCTTTTCTATAAGGGGAGTCGGGTCCGATAACAACATCTACACTTATGTTAGCCTGTTTACAAGATTGTATAGCTTGTAGAACTTTAAGCGTATTATTTTTTATATCAGAGCCTCCAAAATAAACCAAAATCTTATCAAGACTCTCATCTATTAAATTAGATGTTGTTGTTAAAAACTCTTTACGCAGTAAAGCATAGCCTGGTCCAAGAAGCATCTTGCATTTACTGAAAATTAATTTTTTATAGCGAGCATTTGCATCTTTATAAAAATTTTGATCTAGCAATAAATCACAATTATGCTCTCGGTTAGCAAGGTCATCTATTACCAGTAATTTTTTATAATATTTTTTTAACTTGTTCTGCCAATATTTGTCAATACCATAATGATCAACAATCAGCCAATCTGGTTTTATTTTTTCTAATATTGGGGCGCAGTCTCGAGCATCCTGCCCTTGTGTTGTGCCAAGCCAATCTACAATTAATGGCTCGTCAACATTTTCCCTTGCCACTACCCCATCAAGCTCGAATACTGCGAACCCTTTGGATTTAATTTTTTTAATCAAACTTCCTTTGCGCTTCCGGCAAATAAATTGCACATTTGCTTTTTTTCTTAACTCTTGAGCCAGTGTCAAGCAGCGCATAACATGACCCGACCCTATTTGTATAGAGGAATCTACTCGAAAAATAATATTCATCAAACTATATCGTTTGTAAAATTATGCATGAATTTTCCATAATACAGTCTTCCATAGTGTCAATATTTTGACAAGATATATGCGCTTGTAGCCTCAGAATAAGTCGGAAAGTCATCTAATTAGAAATTATCATTTTTAGAAAAAAAATATTAATGGATACTTATTTAGCAAGGTTAGATTTCCCGTTAGTCCTCTCCATATAACGTAACGTCACATTAATGACTCATCTTGAATTTTAGTTTTATTATTTAATGTGTCAATCAAACTTTTATCTGTTTTATACTTTAAAGCAATATGACTATTTATTAAGCTTACTTTTGGATTTTCATCTAAAAATTTATACAGCTCCTGAATAGAAAAATCAATATTATTGTCTTTAAAATATTTTTCAATTTGATTAAACACATCTAAATCTTCTTGATAATCTAATGTTAACCTGTAATCCCTGACCCATTCTGGAGGCAAATCTACAAAATTTAAATTAAAATACTCAGGATTGTTTTGAAAGTACCACGTCATATACTCAGAATAATCCGCGCTTGGAAAGTATTTTTTTACTTTTTTCAAAGCAGAAGTATTGATTATTTCAACTGCAGTGCCGACTGAGTAATCCTTTGCAACTGTGTAATCTGCACCAGACTCAAAATGCCTTCTTAATAAGTAATCAGAAATATCGCTACTGACATAAGGCATGTCGCCAGTAATCCGTACAAAGACATCTATCTCCAAATCGTCAATTATGTCAAGATATCTTGCGACGACATCCTCTGCATCTCCTTGGTGAAAAACAACAGAATCATTGTATGTATATCCTGATAATTCTGAATCTTGCTCATTGTCAGAGGTTGCCAGAATAACTCTATTGATATTATTAATTTTTAATGTATTCTTAATGCACAGCTCTATAGAAGTTAAGCATCCAATTTTTAAAAGCGCCTTTTTAGGGAGTCTCGAAGATTTTAATCGACAAGCAATAATAGCAGCAATATTTGCTTTTCTAAAGTCTTTCTTTTCTAAAGCTTCGCCCGCCTTTTTCAAGGTGCTTAATACATAGTAATTAGAAACTAAATTTTTAATTTGCTCACTATTTAAGCCATTCAACTCTGACCTTCTAAAAATAAAATCAGTGTTTAAATTTATCAATGATGACTGTTCTTTCGAGGTATTTAATATAGGAATTTGATAACTATCATTAAGATATTTTATTTCAGCATCATTAATAAATTCACTGTCTATCAGAGGTAAAAATGCATCTTGATTTTCAATAATTTTTTTATACACACTACGCTTAACACTAGAAAAGGCATCGTATTTAGTTTCTAACGTACTATGCATAATGTGCTTTTCAATACAGTCCGCACCTAACATGCTTGCTATTAATGGCAAGGTTATAGCCTCTTTGTGATTGCCATCAATATGATCTGCGAAAGCAACTCTATACTTGTACTTATCTTTTAAAAATTTTATTTTAGACAGCCCGGAGTCGGCTAACTCAGTGGGGTATGCCTGAAATCCAACCTCTAATAATAATTCCCCAACATTTAATGCTTCATACTTTGCGATAATG
>Ga0206681_10000777_pt1 | contig 16101 bp, 14 predicted proteins | sample M150012015metaG_FD_161048 | JGI IMG/M metagenome (GOLD analysis project Ga0206681, IMG submission 161048) | Ammonia-oxidizing marine archaeal communities from Monterey Bay, California, United States - M1 500m 12015 | ecosystem: Environmental > Aquatic > Marine > Intertidal zone | place: USA...
AACGGATGGATTAGTACCCCTGATATTACCCGTGGTAAAGGCGATGATATCCACGTATTAATCAACGGCAGACCAGTGGCGTCTCAGCCCTTTCTTCAAGCGATAAGAAGAGGTTATAGAACGAGACTTATGCAAGGCAGACACCCTGTTGCTGTCCTTCTATTGGAACTGCCTTCAACTGAGGTAGATGTCAATGTACACCCGACTAAACGCGAGGTCAGACTACGCCATTCCTGGCGTGTCCTTGAGCGACTTGAAAGAGCGATTGCCCACACATTGGAATCAACTCCTACCGAGCCAGAATCTAGTGGAGGAATCACCGGAATCACCTCATTAGCGCCCTCGCCACAAGAGAAGAGAAATGTTGAGCGCCCTGCATGGGCCAGTACTGCTCAATTATCATTATCCGGTGAAAAGGCAACTGAGGCCACTAAAACTGAAAAGGCACGGCCGATTTCTAGTGCTGCTAGTACCCAGAAAACCATTACTTTGGAAGCACCAACCGCTCCTGCTCTATCCATTGGCGAAAGAGAATTGCACCGCCATGCAGGAATAGATGCGGAGAGTCCACTTGATGGCGGAGCCCTTGGAGCCATTATCAATGAGTTACCGACAATGGAACCTCTTGCACAATTTGCAGATTCGTACATCCTTGTTCAGGCTGAAGAAGAATTGCTACTAGTGGATCAACACGCTCTGCATGAGCGAGTTAGATATGAACGACTGCGCCATGATGAAAGCCAATGGGAAGCGCAATCGAGGATTGCTCCAATCACTCTAAATCTCGATGTAAGACAGCGTACTAGACTAGAGGCAGCAACCGATGTGTTCACTGACCTTGGATTCATTATCACAGAAACATCAGGAGGATTCCAAATCACCAGTGCACCTGCATTATTATCCGGCGATGACCTAGAACCCTTCATCCACGATTTACTGAATGATGTTGCAGAGGATGGAGCGCCATTGGAGACTATCGAGCAGAGGAAGGACCACCTCGCATTCCTCAATTCCTGTCGAGGGGCAGTAAAGGCGAATGAGAAATTGACTCTTCCTGAGATGAGGCGCCTTCTCGACGATATGCGCCGTATTCCAAATCCTTGGGCCTGTGTTCATGGCAGACCTACTGCAATGCGCATTCCCCTAAATGCTCTCGACTTGCATTTCGGTCGTCACGGTTGAATCATTACAACTGAAACATCAAGGCCGCATTCTTGCAATTGGCTGAGATAGGAAGGCCAAGCGACCATGTGAAGGCCTGCCCCATCAATTACTCCACCCGTTTTCGCTGCAAGTAATACCGCAGTCATCTGAAGACGATGGTCGGAGTGGGTTTCTACGATTCCTTTTGGTCGGATAGGAATCTGTCCACCATCTACTGCTAATCCATCTTCTCTAGCCTCGGCCTTCAATCCAAAGCACTCCAGTAGTTCTACGGTCCGTAGTATGCGGTTACTCTCCTTCAACGAGGCATGTGCTGCTCCGGTGATAGTTCCGCCTTCTTGCAAGGCTAGAATCGCAGCTAATGGACAAATCAAGTCATTTGCATCTGTGAGATCTATCACCGCTCCGCCTTCGAATAAGACCTCATGTCCAATCGAATCCTCTGTCTTTGGCCGGTTCGATACTTCTAGACCCGCTAGCATTGCAAACGCCATCATCGATGCATCAGAAGGAATCACCACATCAGGGCATTCTACTTTCCATGGCTGGCCTGGCTCTGTCGCACCTGTTAATTGACATAAATCCCAAGTCAAATCGCTATGCCTACTAGATACTGGAGAACCTGTGGTCTTCAATTCAAAACCATTTACTCTGGGTGCCATTAGCAATAGGGCTGAATGAAATTGCGATGAAGTTGAGACATCGATATTGACCTCTGATGATGTGAAAGGCCCTTTCAATAGCACTGGTGCTTCCTCTGAACCATGGCCTTTTGAGATATTTATCCCGAGTGTTTCTATTAGATGTAAGGAACTCCTTGCTCGAAGGCTGTCGTCGCCATCTAGCATTATTGGAAAGTCGCAGGTAGCGGCTTGTGCCAATAAGAATCTAAAGGCGGTTCCACTATTAGCACAGTTGAGAACAGAAATTGGCCTTTGCAATATTCCGCCTGACATAACTCCGTCCTCAAATGGAATTCCCATTTGCGATAAACAACGAATCATAGATTGAGCATCGGTGCCTATTTCAGACATCTCGATTTTCGTAGGATTGGAATCCATCGAAGCAAGGACCAACCACCGCATAGCATGGCTCTTGGATGGTGGTAATTCCATCGTGCCAACGAGGGCTGAAGGCTCGATAATCAGAACCTCCTTCTTGTTGACGCCAATGGCTGGACTCCACCTCCCAAGCGCCTTCATTACTAGGCCCAGAGTGTTTGTTCTCATCAAGGGTTGCAAGCGCGACGTTCAAAGGATGTATCCCTCCAGCACTCATTATGGTGAGGGATAGTAGGCATCGGCCGCTACGAGATTTACGAATCTCTCTCACCGATAGATGCAATATGCGCTGCACATATTGCATGCCTAGGGAACATTTCTCTGGAGAACATGCATTCCTTCCCAAATCTGAAATTCTAAGTTACGAAGAATTGGCATTTGTCGTCAAGTCTCTAGTCCCTCTCGGATTGGAGAAAATCCGTTTAACCGGTGGAGAGCCATTATTGCGCAGAGACATCTTTGACTTCATTGCAATGCTACCAAGCGAATTAGATCTCGCAATGACAACAAATGGCCTACTGCTAGAAGATAGTGCCGAAGCACTAGTCGCTGCAGGACTCGATAGAGTAACCGTTTCTCTAGATGCTGTCGATATCGAAACTTTCCAGGCAATGAGTGATACTATGGCAAAGCCAGAGACTGTTCTAAAGGGGATTGAGGCAGCAAGACTAGCTGGATTGAAAGTCAAAGTCAACACCGTTGTAAGAGCAGGTTTCAACGAACATTCGGTCAAAATGGTCGCCGACCGATTCATTGGCAGCGATGTAATTGTCCGCTTCATAGAATTCATGGATGTAGGTGAAACCAATAATTGGAACCTTGAAGAGGTAATCACTGGAGAACAGATGCGAAATATGTTCGATGAGTTAACCCCTCTTCCGCCAAATCATGTTGGCGAAGTCGCCAAACGATATTTGCGTAACGAACAAGAAATAGGCTTCATTGAGAGCATTTCTATGCCCTTCTGTAGCGATTGTAGTCGTGCGAGAATCAGCGCAGATGGCTCATTACACACATGCCTATTCTCATCACAAGGTCATGACCTCAAGTCATTGTTGAGGATGGGAGCTACAAGCGATGACCTCGCAGAAGCAGTTCGTACTATCTGGACAGGTAGAGATGATGCATACTCGGAAATACGCGGGCTAGTTGAGAAGGAAAAGGTCGAGATGTCCTTCATCGGCGGCTGATTAATTATCAACAGGGAGCCCAACATCAACAAGTGTGGTTTGGTGCTCTACATCTATTATCTGGAAATAGTGGTTACCATCATCGCAACCAAGCGTTTCACAATTGATGACAAAGTAATCACCAGTGGAAACCGACCAACCTGCATCACGGTCATGGAATGAAATATTGGTACCTACAGTTCCATAGACATCTGGATCATTGACATATCCGGAATGGACTAATTCTACGCCTTCAGACCTATCGATTATTTTCCATTCTACTTTACTTGGGTCGAGTTGCTGGTCCAAGTATGAGAATGTGATTACATCATAACCATTTGACAGTGACCTTACGCTAACACTAGCGGTTGGTGCCTTCTTCTCTACCTCACCTAATGTAGAACTCATCATTACGAAAACCATGCTAGAAAGCAATACAGTGATGGCTAACAGCAGTACGGTTGCGATGACCGGACTTACTGCGTCATCGTCGCTCTGCATATACAGCCCTCGCACCGAGTCCACTTGAATCAACCGCTTATTACGGGCTAGAACAACCACAATGTGCGCTCACAATTCATCGCCCGACGAATTCCTCCGAATGGGCCAATGATACGCATCAAGACCTCAGTTAGCCAATCCCATCGGAAAAACAAGTATGCTAATTTCTTAGCACGTAAGGAATTCTTCAATGAGCGGGAAAAACACGACCTAACCCTGTCCTCGTATTCGCTTAACGGGCTACCAGTATCACGATTTGCGATAATCGCATCTGCAGCAAACTTTCCTGAAACCATCGCTTGACTAATACCTCCACCGTTTGAAGGCATGACTAATCCTGCAGCATCACCGATGGCGAGTACATTGTCATCGACCATACAATCCACAGGTCCTGACATAGGGATCCAACCACCTCCCCAGGACAATATTTCGAATCCTAACTCATCACACATACGTTGCAAATGCGGTTTGAGGTCGCCTTTGAGACTCCCTGCTCTAACCCCAAGGCCCACATTTGCAACCTTGCCCTTTGGAATAATCCATCCGTAACCATTTGGGGCTACACTTCCCATGAATACATCGAATGTATCCGGGATAGGGCCTTGTACTTGAGCATAGATTGTCGGTACTTGCTCCTTTGGTCTATAGCGTTTTGAATCCTTGTTTTTCAAGCGCATTACATGAGCGAGAGAACCTGTAGCATCTATGATGTAATCCGCACTGTATCGTCCCTTATCGGTAACCAGAAGTGAACTTCCATCCTTCTTTGAAATGATATTCTTCAGTGGCTGTGACATTCTGATTTCAGCCCCTGCTGCTTGAGCGAGATCAGCGAGGTGTCCATCGAATTGGAGACGGTGACACCCGAAAGCATCGAGTTCGAATGAGTAGTGCTTACCCGAAGGTAGGAAGACTCGCATTTTGTCCAATCTATGTAGCCTTAGATGGTCGGGGAAATCGAATAAATCCTTGAGCCATTCTTCATTCTCTAAACCATCGAATGTAGAAACTACCTCACCCCAATTTGGAATGCATTCGCCACACTGGGCAGGATTTCCGATAATTTCTCTACGCTCTAAGACCAAACAGTCAACCCCATTCTCGGCTAAACGCTTAGCTGCTGAACTACCGCCAGGGCCCGCCCCAACGATGATGACTTGGCGGTGTTCGACCTCTTTGGCCATTCTTCCACCTCAGGAATGTCGGTTGCTGATAGTTTTCAACAAATATCTAAGCAGTTCCTTTGATTCGGACTCCGGGAATTCATCGAGAATATTTGCAGCTCGTTCAATATGGTTATTGGCAAGTATTTCGGTGTAGGAGATGCTATCAGCTCGATTGAGAAGACGAATCAATTCATCGAATTGCGAATCGTCAAAATCTGAAATAATTTCACCAAGGCGGCGTCTATCATCTCCATGAAGTAGAGTCAATGCATGAATCAAAGGTAGGGTCATCTTTCCTTCATGGACATCGGCCCCACGCGGCTTCCCCATTCTCTTATCTCCGATAATATCGAGAATATCATCGACCAATTGGAATGCTATACCAAGTTCCATTCCGAACCTGGCCAGAGCAGATGCTTGTTCATCAGTTGACCCTGCAATCAATGCTGCACCTTCGCACATCGCAGAAAACGGACCTGCGGTTTTCCCTTCAACAATCTCGAGATAATCTTCAGGCGAGGTTGAGAGATCAAGAACGTGATCGAGTTGGCTGAATTCCGCACTTGCTATTCTTGCGCAACAATCAGTCACAATGTCAACCAACTTGCCTCCATATCTGCCACCTAGTCCAAAGCCTTGAACGAATAACCAGTCGCCGGCAATAATTCCTTTTGCAGTACCTACTTGTTGATGGATGGTGGGTTTTCCTCTTCGTGTTGCAGCCTCATCATTAATGTCATCATGAACCAAAGTCGCAGTGTGAACCATCTCAAATGCGATAGCAAGAGGCAATACTTCATCGAAGTCAACTCCTCCAGTTAATTCGAAAATTAGGAGGCCCATCAATGGCCTCAAGCGCTTTCCTCCGGCGAGAAGAATCTCGCCTGCCCTTCTTGCTACTTCGCCATGAATGGCCGACTGCTCCTCGATTAAAGTTTCAAGTTCGGCATCGATGAAAATGCGCATAGCATCGAGGCGCCCCGATGCTTCACCTTCCTCCATCGAGTCTCCTACAGGGGTGTCCTTCTTAACGGGTGGCGGGGGCCCCTCGTCTGTGGGCCTACGGCCTGCCGAGGCGAGTGCGATGTACGAGGAGGACCGATTTGAGATTCTCGTATGCCCGGAGGATGGTTCCGGCGCTCATACTCAAACTATGAAATTAGTAGAGAATCCTGGCTATGACCTAAACCTCATTACGAAAGAGGTCCCACACTACGAAACTGCCATCGAACTACTCGATGATGGCAAGTGTGACATGATTGCTGTTTCAGGCAGCTGGTGGTATGCAAATCACAATCGCGACCTTAGTGCTGGCATTGTCCTTGCACGCCGTGAGCCTACCAAAGTTCTAGTCTGTGAAGATAAGACAGAATACATTCCCAAAAAAGGAATAATAGTCGTTGACAGTGAATTGCTTCGACGTCAAATGTTGAGATCACGCCCCGATTTGGAAATCAGATTAGTTGCCGATATGGAAGGAGCCCCTACTGCAGATCTTGAGAGAGCGAACTGGCTCGAAGAGAAGCGCATCGATGCTGAAATTGATGGTTATGTAGTCAAGCGATCTGTCCATTCTGCTCTACCATTCCGCGCACGTCGTCATACGCTAGGACTACAGCGTGACAGCCCGGAACGTTTCCGATTTGTTCCTCAACCCTTAGAGGGATTTACAATCCTTCTAACTCGACCTGATTTCCCTGCAAAGAGATTCAATCAGATTATCGATGCTGGCGCTGCACTTTCTCTTAGATTAGAAATGATGATTCTCGATCACGTCGATTCTGAAATGCATGATAGGCTAGGGCTAATGGTTGAACAACGTAAGGTTGCAACTGTCCTAAATGAAGCTCGGAAAGCAGGAGAAGACCTCTCGCTCAAAGGAATTGTCACCGATAAAGGAGTAGTCAGACATGGCAATACTCGAATCGATATCGTAATGGAAGCCCTAAACCCTGATGGTACTGTTACTGCAAGCGTTGAGAAAGTATTTCCTCCAGAGGAAAGTCATAGCGCTATTCTCAACCTACTAAATGATTGGAATTCATTGTTATCGGTAATGACCGATACCCCTCAAGAGGAAACTCGTGGTAGAATCAAGGAACTAATGGATGCATATGTCGACAAAATGGTCGGGCATGGAGCAATGGACCCTGATAAAATCGGCGAACCGATGATGGACCTATAATCAGTCATCATTTGATTGGGATTGTTTTCCAATCAATTCACTGATCTGACTTCGACTACGTTCAAGAGCCTCTTCATCGCGTTCGTCACCTGCCAAAAGCAAATCATATCCGCCTTTATCGAGTTCTCTTCGAATCTCAACCATCTCAACGGGTGGATTCGGGTCAACGGAATCTGCTACGACCTCATCGATTTCTCTCGCTGCAGCTTCCCATGAACCTGACATCTTTAGCAAATCTTTCGTCATTCTTTCAATAATATCTACTGCATTAGGTGGGCGTGCAAGGGATTTCTGTATCCTTGATACCGCATCGTTATGTAATTGCCTCAACTCACCTAGTCGTGCCGCTACATCAAGAATACTCAAACGCATCGCATCACGATCTCCGCTCTTTGATAATCGTCGTCGGGCTTTCTCAAGTTCACGCTTTACCTCTGTAGAACCAGCGATAATCGCATCCTGGATGGAGGCGACCTCGACAAGCATTCCATGAACTTCGTTCACTCTTTCGCGCATTTCTTCGTCCAAACGAACTTCTTGGCGGCGCAAGTCTCCTCGCACGATGTCAAGAAGGCCTCCTACGAGGGTATTCGCCTGTTTGAATGATGATTTTACGGCCCTCTCATATCGCCCCAACACTATCCCTCTGAGCGTGGTTATTCCCCTAACGGTTTGAAGGTGTTGGCGACATAATGTTTCAGGCCCCGTAGGGGCCTTGGAAAATAGCAGGGGGGTCGCATAACCCGGCTTGAGAGCGGCTTTGGCAAGGTCATACTCAAATACGGTGTTTGACGCAAGTGCGCGCTGAGGTTCGTGAATGAATGACACACAGGCCCTTCTCTCTGAACTCCATCAGGCCCGTTTAGACCGCCTGAAGGAGATATGTGCCGAGCACGGATTATCTAGATCTGGATCTGTTGAAGTTCTCAGAGCACGACTAATTGCTGACCTAGTATTATCTCATTGGGACCTCAGTGATGAAGGTCTTGCCAAGTTGCTAAATGCAGACCTAGGCGGCATTTTAGCAGTATTTGGAATTAAGAAGTCCGGCTCGATTAGAGAGAGGAAACAAAGGCTCTGGCTTCACCTAAACCATGATGCTAAACAACTTGTACCTGAGAAACTCGACAATGCATCAAGAGATGAACTCCATGAGTTGTGTGCCAAACTCGATTTGCCCCGCTCTGGCGCAAAACAGGCACTCCTCCTTCGCGTTGCAGGTGTTCTCACCTCACAGGGTGGTTCATGGGGCTCAATCAAGAAAAGCCTCCGCCGACCGAGGGGCGCTCCAAAGGCAATTCAAATTCCAGACCCTAGCGATGAAGAGGATGAGGTTTCACCATCAACCGAAACCATCGCAGAACCTGAAATCGTCATTGCCGAAGAAGTTGTAACGGAACCTGATTCGAATGAAGTAGAAGTCATTGAACACACTCCGGTTGAATTTGTGGAAGAAGCACCAACCGAATTGACTGAGGCTCTCATAGAAATTGAAAATCGTGTCGCTGAAATCGACTCATTGTGCCGGGACTTCCTAGTTGTCGGTGATGTATCAGATTCCGATGATGTGTCATCCTTTGTCGGGAGTTTGGTAGAGCACGGCCTTCCAGTTATCGATGCACCATCTCGCTCTTTCGTACGTCAGAGGCTGATGAACCTCGACCGCCTAGCAAAGGAAGAGCGCGATGCAATGCACGCAGGCCCTGGTTCTTGGAGAGAGAAGGAAGCTCTACGCCGTTTCGAAGATGCACGTTCAGCACTCAGGGATTCACTTCCAGAAATTATTGCTGACAATGCCGGTGAGATGGTCAAAGCAAGAATGGCTTTCGAGGAAAAAGCAAGAGCTGCTGGCCTCGACATGAGATTGCCTACCATCTCAGGCCGCTTACATGCACTATTCGATTTACAAGTTTCACTGGACGAAGAGATTGCAGCGACTGACCCTCGTACTGCTAGACGCACTCGAGTCATTCGAATTCTACAACACGGAGCAGTCCACCTCCCTCCATCGGCGAGAAGAACACTTGATCGCCTCGAAAGAAATATTGGTGGGTTCGAACAATTGGTTGAAGCAATCCTTGAGAAATCTGAAGGAAGTTACCAAGAGTCACAGCAAGCATTGGTTATCCGTTTCCTTGAGAAGAAGGGTTACGAGGTAAACAATGCCGAATTACGGCCGCGAGTAATAGCTGCTGCTGGAGTAGTGGGAGCGGAGTTAGGACACATCTCTCCTGCAGAAGTTCCACGAATCGCACCTGGGATACATGTTTCTGATACTGAAGTTGACTCCATTATTGCTGACCTTAAGAGATTAGCAAGCCACTTCAAACCGGACCAAGAAGAGGTAATTGAAGTCGATGAGGATGTCGAATTGGCAGAATCTGTAGCAGATGCAGCCGATAGAGTGGCAGCTGCCCGAAGTAGTATCGATGGTGTCGATGACTTACTTGCCCGACTAAGGCTTTCACGCTGATTCAACGACTAGCGTAGAATCCTTGCACTACCTTGGTCACAGTCTCAATATCACGTATATCGCGTCGAAGTAGATCGCCCAGAATCTGCTCACGCTGCTTGATGTGCTGCTCAAATTGTGCTGGGGAAATTCCTGCTGCTTTGCAAATGGTCTCACGCAATTTTGAAGGAATACCGGTTTCCTCGATTTTATCGGTTGCAGCATTATACTTCCATACTGCATTCAGACGAGGTTTATCGCCTTCCATTCCAGCAATCTCTGCCACTTCAGTTATCTTTCTAGCAGTTTTGCCATTGACGTGAAGTCGAGCCTGGATAATAATCAAATCGAGTCCTGTTAGCATAATCGGAGGAACATTCATCGGTGGATTGATCATTCTAGTAATGGTCTCTGCTGCAGTATTTGCGTGGAGTGAACCAAACGAACCATCGTGACCGGTATTCATTGCAGTAAGGAGAGTTGCTGCTTCAGCAGAACGAACTTCTCCCACAATTATTCTGTCAGGACGCATTCGGAGGCTGGACTTCAAACAATCATCCATACTGACCTCTGGGGTGCCATCTGGCCTCTCACGGCGAGTCTCCATTCGTAGCCAGTGGTCGTGATAAACCTGCAATTCAGCGGTGTCTTCTACTGTGAGTAGACGCTTGTGCCAAGGGATGTACATTCCAAGGCAATTGAGAGTAGTGGTCTTTCCAGAACCTGTTCCCCCGGCGATTACGAAATTCGCGGGCCGACTATCTAGACCCTCAATCCAAACCCACATCATTGCTGCAAGTCTGAGATTTACAGTTCCGAACTTGATTAAGTCAATCATCGTCATCGGGTCTTCACGGAATTTCCTGATAGTCAAGGTTGGTCCATCGGGAGAAACAGGAGGGATTGTTCCGTTTACACGGGAGCCATCAGGGAGGCGCCCATCGAAAATTGGGACTAGACCTGGTCCATCGCCCAAAGGAACAGAGGTGAATGCTGCAATATTTCGTGCAATTTCTATGCCTTCTGCATCTTCAATCCACACATTGGTTCTGCACATACCATGGTCTCTATGAGCTACTTTTACGCACTGCGCACCACCATTGTACATTACTTCCTCAAGATTATCGTCCTCAAGAAGCACTGCGAGATTTCCATATGGGTTTGGTTCCACTCCACCATCGACATGGTACATCGGTGCAGGGTGTGTTGCTTCTGTGTATATGGTAACTCGACCATATTGATCTAAGATATTTTCACTCATTTTTCAGCCTCCAATAAACAAGACACCAACGTGGTAGAGAGTCATGGATGCTGCCATCCATACCGGAGCCCACCACAAGGCATCACGCATACGTCCAAGCATGCGGCCACTGACTGCCATGGCAACCAGACTTCCCATTCCAAAGAATAGGGTGAATGAGTTATTGAAATCATCAAGTTGGAAACCTGACGAGGATGGAGCGAATAAGGCAACGATGAATGCGATTAGCAATGGAAGGCCAACTGCTACAAACATCATAATCATAATCCCTCGCCCCAATAATTCTTTTTCCCTACGATTCATCAAATCATTTAGACGCTCATAATCTATCGAAAGGGAGGATAGAATTTTTTGAAGAGGCGCATCTTGTTCTACCGCTGTTGACATCAAATGCATAACTCTCTGCACTTGAGGAGAACGGGTTTTTGTTGCGAAGTTAGAAAGTGCTGAATCGAATGAAGAGGAGTGGCTTTCACGTAGAGTCTCATGCAGAAGTTTGCCGAGTATTCCTTGATTACGATCGGCCTCGCTCATCATTGCCTGTTGTAGGCCAAGTCCAGCGCCCATCGAATCGCTCAATGCCTCGAGCATTGCGGGGAGGTCGTTTTCTATAGAACGCCTGCGTTTTCGCTCAATCATTGGGGGAATACCTCCCATTGCCAGTGCGGTACCAACTGCGAACATTAAGAGAATCAAAGGTTCATGTCGGAACATTTCAAGAATACTGAACAGCATGATTTCACCTCACAACCCCGGGTCCTTCGTATGGGCCTTCAATCCAGTCAAGGCCATTCCAGCTAGTGTCAGAATAAGGCCACCATTCACGATGGACATAATCATCCCCTGGTCCATTGTACCGAAAATCTCCTCTGCTCCTTCCATTAACTGGGGAGCGATTCCTAAAATCGAGAGGATGATCGGTCCAATCATACCAATTGAAAGCAGAGTTTCTGGAACGCCGCCAAGTTCCTCAATGTAATCCTTGACTTTGGTAGACCTCTCCTCTTCCATCCTCTCTCCCTGCCTTCGCAAGGTCTCGATGATGTCAGTGTTCTGAGTTACATTGTTTAGCATGGTGTTGATTACTCTGCGGTAACCATCAGTTTCGCTCTTTGATATCAATGAGCGTAATTCTGATTCAAGGGGACGGCCGTTGTTGATTTTCTCCATCAAATTACTGAAATCACTTGAAATGACTCCATATCCACCTTGGGCAATACTGAATATCGCTGCTTCAAGTCCCACTCCTGAACCCAACAGGACATCTAATGTCCTGATGACGTATAGGATTTCACGGGACTCATCAAGCGACCTCATTCAATCAACCTCATCGGATATCCTCTATGAATTCAAAGACGAATAACTTCTGTGCGCCATCATATTCTAGTTGGCTGAATACAGTCTTTACATCCCTTTCTTCAAAGGGATCGTGAATGTATGGTTGACCTGACCTGAACATTGCTAAAATCTTCTTGTAATCGTCAATTCCCATCTCACCTTTCACAGTATAAACCGCTGACTCAGCGCCTTCATCAATAAGATCGTCGCCTTCGCCACCATGTAGTACTGTTCTGGTTACTCTTCTCGAAATACTTACGCTAATGTCAACGTCTGGTATCCTCAACCAATCAGTACTAGCGGTTCCGCTTGCTGGTCGAATAAAAAAATCGCTTCCTGCCATGACTCTCACCCTGTGTCCTTACGAGGATGCGAATGGGCCTTGAACCTGTTGGACATGCTTAGTTCAAACTGTACGCTTGAACCAGCCAAATCTTGGCTCGTGCACACTACCTTCTTCAGATAATTCATCTAGAGCGCCCTCAGCGGCATCTCTATCGATTCCTCGAGCGGTAGCATTGGACAGAATATTATTGAAATCAACGCCTTCACCCTTATCCAGTCTATCGATTAATCCCAAAATTGTCTCTTTGAGATCAGGTGCACTATCGCTCACTTTTACTTCTGGTTCGGATTCCACATCAAGGGTTTTCACGGCTTTAGGAGTAGCAGGTACTGATGAAACAACTCTATCTTCGGCGATGTCAAGCGCTTGAAGAATATTGAGTCGGTATGATTCGATATCGATTTCACCATAGTGAGCTCTTGCGAGTAATAGTCCATTGCAAAGATGCTTGGGAATTCCTCCACTCAGATAAGCTCCTTCAGTAGAATCCAGAGATTGTGATTTGGAATGCGCATCCATTCTCTCAAGCATTCCTCCGCATGCATCTACCAACCATTGGCGATAAGAGCCACGAGAGATTTCTGCTGCCTCTTCAGGCCTAAGGCTCGTGTAAATAGAACCCTCCTCTGACTGGAAGTATCGGCCTTTTGCAGTCATAATAAGCATGATTGTCTCTCCTTGTTCAGCACGAGCAGACAATTGTACGATCAATTCTTTCATTGATTCCGAAGCATAATCTCCTACGGAGAAATAATGCAGACCGGAAGGATCTCTCAACTGTCCTTGCCAAAGCGTAGAACCATTGGAAGTCTCTCTTGGCTCAATCCTTTCAAGAAGACCTGCGACTAGAAGTCGATTCACTTTTGCTCCTAATTTGGTGATTACGAATAACGGATCAAATTCACCCGACCCCTGCTCATGCAAGGTTGAGTCTCCAAATTCAGAAGCGAGCATTGGCCAAGCCGGTTGTCGGCGTGCCCGTCGTGTAGCCTGCATCAGGCCACCCCCCATCGTGTTCTGAGTTCTGTCGCAACAAGACCAGCGTCGACTTCAATGACTTCAGCTTCATCGGAAAGCAGCATAGCACCCTGCTCATCTACAATTGTTCGGCCGCTTGCATTCATTTTGCGCCCGAGGAATTGCTCACGCAGACCTTGCACGAAAACCATCTGCCCATCATCTCTAATCATGTTCTGAATCTGTTTCTGGTCCTTGCCCAATAGCGAAAGGACACCTTCCTTGTTGATAATTAGAGAAATCGTTGCACCGCCATCGTCGAGAACGAGGCGCATTCTGACATCGCTTTCTCCATCTTGTGCGCCATGTGTAGCACATTCTCCATCACGAAGAACTCTGCGACATTCGCTACAACGAGTAATAATTCCACAATCCTCACGAACTGATACTACTGTACCTGTAGTGGAAATTCCAACACGGCTTGGACCGCCCACTAAATCCGGTAGTAATACCTCAACTGTGTTGTTGGCAAGATCTATGTCGTCACCCCATGGTGCTGCTGCAAGAATCTCAATCTGCTCCTCACCATCGATTGTAATGTCAGGAATGCCCTGCCAGGCTCGTACTCTTACTGAACTGAGTCGAATTACAATTGGAAGCGAATCGAGGTCGAAGGGGGGCTCAGACCAAATCGAGCAACGACAACGTCCTGTGGGGTCGGCCACATCTCCAGACCAGACGTGCTTTTCTTCGCCTTCTGAACCTTTGAATGTGCGTTTAATCATCTTCTGAATTTCTACGATGATATCGACATCTCTCGAACCATCCCTCAAATCCTCAATCTTTGAAACAGCCTGTGCACTTAGCTCATCTGATGAAGCAAAGTTAGTATCGTGGAATAATTCGACACGAGTAGAAGAACCAATATTGATTTCTGGGGTGTCTCTAAATGTACGGACCTGAGCATTTTCGATTTTTATCAGCGAACCTACCTCGTGGTCAAAAGGCTCCCATGAAAGGAAGCCAATCGCACCTGTTCCATCTGCGATTCTCCCTCGCACTACATCGATTGTACCGCTTCCATCTCTACGGTTGATGACATCCTTACGGCTAGCGAGCAAGCGTCCAACCACAGTGATTTGGCCGTCTTGCTTGATCAGATTAATGTCGGTGGGCTCTCCGGGTGTGAAGACTGTTCGTGTGCCCTTTTCAAGGACTACAACTCTTGTCGATTGATTGATGTTAAGACTCATTCGACCTTGGTATTCGTTAACCGATGCACCTTCAATTCGTACTATCGCTCCTGGGGCGAGGTTAGGGCTATTGCCCCAATCTTTGTATTCCCAACGAGTTCGATTTCCTGAAGTGGAACGTGGTTGATCTTCAAGAAGGCCATATGGAACAACCTTTTCTTCTCCTCTAACCATCGTAGTTCTTGGATTATGTGTCGCAATCTCAACTTCGATTTCGACATTTTTATCATCGGCACTTAGTTCAGATAATTTCTCGACTTTCTTTACCGGAGGAGCGCTGCGTTGACTGCTCCCTCCTGCAGAATTCGTCTTGGTCTCAACGATTCCATGTTCTCCTTGGAACCGGCGTAAAACCGAGCGCAGAGCATCTGCTGGTGGTATCAAGAAATCCTTCTCGTAACGAATGAATGCATCAGTGACCTTGGCCGAATCGGCTCCCGGGACTTCTGCGAGAACTTGCTGGACAAACGTCTCGTAGTCCGAAGTCATCTATCCCACCTCGACCGGTCTCCATTTTCTGACCCGTCGAAGGACGGGAGTTCGGGATTGCGTGCTGGCTGGTTGAGTATGTACACTACCTTCTCCTCCGTAGACCTAACGGTGGATGGCGAGGGCTCATGAAGGATTCGGATAGAATCGCTCACTTCTTGCGGGTGCGTACGTGCTTCAAGCAGGATTTACTCGAAGCCCGTCCATCAGTAAGACATCGGGAACATGCATTGAACCAGAGGAATATGACCCTTGCTTCGCCCTTTGATTTCCAAGGATTACCCTTCCATTCAGAGCCTTTGCCATATTACCAGAGAACCCTGCTTGCGAAAGAGCTCCGGCCACCTGTCCCCCTTCAACGCGAAGAATCGTCGAGGTCGTTACTGAGAAGTCGCCGCTGGTAGGATTGGCTGTGTGTGCGCCCATAACTGAATGGATAACATAGCCCTCATCCATCTCCTCGATTAATGCATCACGAGACATCACTCTATCACTGGTGGATAAAATCATGTCACCGCAACCACATCCCGGAGGAGATGTATGTCCACCCCTTGACGCTGAACCTGTAGAAGCAGCGGAGTCGATTCTCCCCTCTGCAACTTGCTGTGCAGCATCACGTGTGGACCATATTTGATCGAGGAGGCGTCCTGAATCAACCAGCGTTCTAGTTGTGGTTGGGACCCCTTCTCCATCGCGAGAACCTGAAGAAGTGCCACCCTCCATTCGTCTGTCATCAACTAAACTGAGATGTGGGGCCAA
>Ga0206681_10000778_pt1 | contig 16083 bp, 10 predicted proteins | sample M150012015metaG_FD_161048 | JGI IMG/M metagenome (GOLD analysis project Ga0206681, IMG submission 161048) | Ammonia-oxidizing marine archaeal communities from Monterey Bay, California, United States - M1 500m 12015 | ecosystem: Environmental > Aquatic > Marine > Intertidal zone | place: USA...
TTGGCATAAGATCTCCGATAAAACTATTGTCGCCAATACCCGATGACATAACATCTGCCTCATCAAAAGCCATGCCAAAAAAATGCACGCCTAAATGATCCCACACAGGAGATCGGTCATTTTCATCTCGATATCCACGCATTTCGGCAATAATCTTCTCATCAAATCGATCAGGATGGTTGTGCATAACCATATAACGTGAACGAGATAGCAAAGAGCCGTTGCCGCCAAAACGATATTCAGGCAATAAAAACAAAGAGCCGATTTCTGTGGTGCCTGTGTAATCGTTAGTCAGAGTCAGTAGTCTAGTTTCTTTGGTCTTATTAAGCTCAGGACAGCGCTGAGTTACCCGCATCAGCTTATAAGAATAGAAAGGATGATCCCGCCCAATATTGGTGTAAATCGCTGTTGTGCCAACCAAATCACCACTATCAACATCTTCCAGGACCATAAAAAATGTTTTGGCACTATCGCCATTTAATTTACTATTGCATGACTCCACACTTGTGTTGATGCGTTTTTCTAATAACTCGCAATCTACTGGCATAGAAGTCATACCGCCGCCTGTTTTAGACGCCAACTCAAACAATTTGTCTAAGTCTTCGGTTTGAATTGGTCTAACAATTTGCATCTTCTTAAGCCTCTTTTAACTTTTCGCTGTCGCGAATAAAATCGAATTCACCCTTTGCCATACGCATTAATATCAATGCGACAAATTTAGTACGCTCAGCCAAACTATCAATCACCATATATTCGTTAACACTGTGAATATCGCCACCACGAACACCCAGCGTATCCACGTTCGGAAGGCCGCTCTGCGACAAGTTGTTGCCATCACAAACACCACCCGTTGCTCGGTAAGCAACGTCTATTCCTAACAAGCCGCCCGTTTCAGTGATAAAGTTTTGTAAATTTTTATTGGCTTTGGTCAGTGGCTTTGGTCTTCTTGTGATGCCACCAAATAACGCCACTTGATAGCCTTCAGCCGAGTCATGGGCGGCAATCAATGAGGCAAGTTCTTCCTCTAGCCAGGCAATATCGTCATTACTTTCAATACGACAATTGAAGCGACCGACCGCCAAATCAGGAACCACATTAAGCGCACCCCCACCTTGAATGCTAGCAATATTAACAGTTAGGCCTTCTTTCTGTCCATGCAGTGCATTTATCTCATTAAACAATGCCATCAAATGAACAAGCGCATTGCGACCAGCCTCAATATCACGCCCAGCGTGAGCAGATTTGCCGTTAACACGCACAGTGAAATTACCCGAACCTTTGCGCTCTCCCACTAATGTTCCATCGGGTAAAGAGGGCTCAAAAATCAAACCAACATCGTGATACTTTGCGCGCTCAACCAAATAGGATCCGGAACACGGTGAGCCGATTTCTTCATCAGGATTGAGCAATATTTCGATACCAATTTCATCCATCAAGCCACCTTCACGCAAGCACTCAAGAGCTTTAAACATGACCGATAAACCGCCTTTTAAATCAGCAATTCCCGGGCCGTTGATCAGTCCGTTACCAAGATCTATACAAATTTGAAAACTGTGATCTTTGTCGTAAACCGTATCGTAATGACCCACCAACAATACCGATGGCTTATTCTCTTGTTCTTTACTTAGCCTGATAATAGGCGGCGATGGAAAAGACACCTCTTCGCCCTTGTCATTGACAACGACACGATCTGGCAATTTAACAAATTCCGCCTCGCCAAATTCCGATAACTTTGCAAGTAAAACTTTGGATAATTGATTCAGACCTTCAAAATTTGTACTGCCAGAATTAATATCACACCACGTAATAAGCTCGGCCAACATGTCGTTCTGCTGGTCGTCTATTTGGCTAAATAATTGTGCTATTTTTGCTGATACTTTGCTCATAATGGTCTTTTATTTATTTCTTAATATTATTACATATAAGTTATATATTTCTGATAATTATACATAATTAAAGAATTTTATTAATATTTACACCCATTTATGGCATAATTGTGGGTTATTACTTTGTCTATAATCTACGAATCAGTAGTTTCCTTGACACAACCCACTCGCACCATCAGCTGTTATGACAAAAAAACAATACGAAAATCTAATTGATATTAATAAAAAATCAATTTTTCACCCCGCCTCATCAATCAGTGACGTACTGAATAATGGCACCAGTATTTGTCTTGAAGGCAAAGACGCAACCATCACGACTCACAATGACGGCGAACTCATCGACGGCATGTCAGGCTTATGGTGCGTTAATATTGGCTATGGTAGAGAAGAACTAGGAAAAACTATGTTGGACAGTGCCAGCTCTATGGGCTACGCTCACAGCTTTGCCAGCACTTCCAATACGCCACAGATTGAACTTAGTGAAAAACTTTTAAACCTTACGCGTGGTGTTTTTGCCAGAGTGCAGTACGGCACTTCAGGCTCTGATTGTATCGATACCGCTATCAAGCTCGTCCGTTACTACAACAACCTTAGAGATAAGCCAGAGAAAAAGAAAATCATCGCTAGAGTTAACGCCTATCACGGCACCACATTAGCTGCTGCCAGTGTCACTGGTATAGCGGCATTTCACACAGCCTTTGATCTGCCAATTGATGGTGTTTTAAGAGCGCCCAAGCCGCATTTTTACGTTGACGGCAAAGAAGGCGAAACAGAGGCGCAATTCACCAAGCGTATGCTTGATGAAATCGAGGCAATCATTATTGGTGCTGGTGCAGATACGGTAGCGGCATTCTTTGCCGAGCCTATTTATGGTGCCGGCGGCGTCATCACCCCACCAAAAGGGTACTTTCAAGGCCTACGAGCACTTTGTGACAAATACGATATATTACTATTAGCCGACGAAGTAATCACCGGTTATGGTCGCACAGGAGAGTGGTTTGCCCATCAATATTATGATTATAAGCCAGACCTAATGACAACAGCCAAAGGCTTAACGTCAGGCTATTTCCCTTTGTCTGCGCTTTATATTGGCGACAAAGTGTGGGACGTTTTGGTAGAGACGGCTGACGAACTCGGTGCTTTTTTCCATGGCTACACCTACAGCGGTCACCCGACGGGCTGCGCTGTCGCACTGAAAAATATTGAAATTATTGAAAGAGAAAACCTTGTTGAGCACGCCAAAAAAACAGGTGCTTACATGCATGCGCAGTTTAAAGAAAAACTTAATGGCTGCCCAATCATTGGCGAGGTTAGAGGTGCTGGATTATTAGCCGGCTTGCAAATTGTCAAAAGCAAATCACCGAAGGTGTTTTTTGAGCGCGCCGACAAAGCCGCGCCATCATTACAAAGCGCCATTAGAGAAGAAAAAGTGCTTCTCAGAGGCCTGCCTTCTGCCGACACTATCGCAGTATCCCCAAGCTTTGTTATCACTGAGCAGCAAATTGACACCATGGTGTCTGCGGTTGTTAACGGCGCTTCTAAAGTGCAAGAGAAATTCGGGATTTAAGATCTAACGCCAAGCAAAATCTAGCACCAGAAACATCCCGTCTACTATTCCAAGACGCCAATTGTTGCATACTGATTACCAAAAATTGGGTATATTGTCGATCATTATCCATTTTTGCACGGCATTATGTCTATTCAGCACCTACAACACATTATTAACGGCACTCAAACCTCAGGCAGTTCTGGTCGTGTGTTTGATATCTACAACCCTGCTACCGGCCAAGTCAGTAAACAAATTGAAGGCGCCAGTGCGGCAGATACTGCAAAAGCCATCGCTGTTGCCAATGACAAATTTGCCGAGTGGTCGAAAGTACCACCCTCAAAGCGAGCGCACATTATGTTTGCTTATCGTCAATTGATTATTGATCATACTGATGAACTGGCAGAATTGATTTCTCAAGAGCACGGCAAGACATTAGCCGATGCCAAGGGTGAAGTAGGAAGAGGCTTAGAGATTGTTGAATATTGCACAGCAATTAACAACCACCTTAAATCCGACTTTACCGCGGACGTTTCTAGCGGCATTGACAGTCATAATTTACGCCAGCCATTAGGTGTTTGCGCAGGCATTGTGCCTTTTAACTTTCCCGCGATGGTGCCAATGTGGATGTATCCCGTTGCTATTTCTTGTGGCAATACTTTTATCCTTAAACTCTCTGAAAAAGTGCCTTCGTGTGGCTTGCGTCTAACTGAATTAATGCACGAAGCTGGCTTACCAGCTGGCGTACTCAACACCATTGTTGGTGACAAAGAAGCGGTAGACGAGATTCTAAGCAATGACGCCGTAAAAGCGATCAGCTTTGTTGGCTCAACGCCAGTTGGTGAATACATTTATCAAGAAGGCTCCAAACACAACAAACGTGTACAAGCGCTTTGTGGTGCGAAAAATCACATGATTGTGATGCCGGATGCCGATCTAGAATTAAGCGTTGATGCTGTCATCGGTGCGGCTTACGGCTCTGCGGGTGAGCGCTGTATGGCGATTTCAGTCGTGGTGGCCGTTGGCGATGAAACGGCAGACAAATTAATTGCCTCTCTTTCACCAAAAGTTAAATCCTTAAAGATTGGCGCATACAATGAGCCCGATGTTGAAATGGGGCCGGTAATTTCCAAACAAAGTCAAGAAAACATTCTGTCATACATTAATGCAGGCGCTAGCGAAGGCGCCACGCTTGCAGTTGATGGTAGGGCGGCTAGCAATGAACACGACGGCTTTTTCGTTGGCGGCTGTTTGTTTGACAACGTTACCGCCGATATGTCAATTTATACCGATGAGATTTTTGGCCCAGTGCTCTGCGTGGTACGCGTTGCAACTTACGATGAGGCTCTAAAACTTGTAAACGATCACGAATACGGTAATGGCACAGCCATTTTTACCCGCGACGGTGACACGGCCAGACACTTTACTAGCCACGTTCAAGTTGGTATGGTGGGTGTTAATATACCAATCCCTGTGCCAGTTGCCATGCACAGCTTTGGTGGCTGGAAACGCTCGCTTTTTGGCGGATCTTCAATCCACGGAATGGAGGGTGTGCGTTTTTATACACAGCTAAAAACGGTAACTTCAAGATGGCCTTCAGGAATTCGTAAAGGCGCTGAGTTTCATTTTTCCAGTGGTAAAGACGTCTAACCTCTGCTCTCATTTAACAAGGGTTGCAAAGGCTTGATCTAGCGCCTTCTCTGGCCAGCCCATTTGGCTGAGATTATTGCGTATTTGATCTTTTGTTTGGCCTTTCATATCCATGGTTTTGATCATAAAGGTTAGTTTTTGTAGCTGACCTTGTTTACGTTTAATACGATCTGAAGTTGACTCTCGAACATTTTTCTCAACACTGTTTTTTCTTTCTAATGCCTCATTCTCTCCGAGAGTCAAGTCACTTCTTTTTGACTTTCTGTAATTTTTTTGCAGGCCTATCATGCCAGTTAGCACAATAATAACTGTAGCCGTAAGCTCGAAGGTGATTTCTGGATAGGCATCGTTGATCACAGCCAGAAGCAAGGCGCCAACGACACAAAAGACAATCATTAAAAATAATTTCATGGTCCTTTCCTTGTTTATTTAATCTCAATTCTACCTATGAATTAGAAAAAATATTACTTAAAACCGTGTGGCAGAATAAGGCTTGAGATCTATAGGTGTTTTTTCGTTTTGCATCATATTAACCAGTATTTCCGCAGTGATTGCGGCTTGAGTTAAGCCTAAATGCTGATGGCCAAAGGCAAGCATAATATTTGGGTGAACTGGATGGCGATCAATAACTGGTAGTGAATCCGGCAAGGTTGGGCGATGCCCCATCCATAAGCTGCTATGTTCGCTAGATCGTAGCCTTGGAATGATATTTGCGCTTTGTTTTTTTAACAAATTAAAACGCTTTTTTATTACACCGAGTTTCAAACCACCCAACTCACTTATGCCGACAACTCTTATAGCCGATTCAAGCGGGCTGACAAAAAATCGATTCTCAGCCGAAGCAATAAGATGCTTTAGATTCAAATTATTTTTTTCAAAGTCCACATGGTAACCGCGCTCTGCAACCAGTGGAACACTTAGACCAAGGTGATTTAGTAGTTTTTTGCTCCAGGCTCCAGCACAAATAACCACCTTATCAAAAAGCATTTTTTTCGAAGTTGTTAGGCAAATCGTATCGTCCTGTTGTTTTATTGAAACAACCTCTTGCTGAGCAAACACACCGCCTCGTTCAATAAATTTGGAAAATATTGCCTGACATAGCTTGTAAGGATCGCTCACTTGATACGCATCTTCAAAATACAATGCGTGTGATAGGTTTTCGTCAAGCTCAGGCTCCAACTTCTTAATTTTTTCACTATTTATAAGCTTACACTTAATGCCGTGATGCTGCATCATGTCTAGTTCGTTTTTGGCGTCTTGCATTTTATTCTTGGATTTCCATAACAATATATACCCAGGCTTATGCAAGAAATGTAAACCATCAATATCGGTCAATAATCTTTTCCACGACTCGACAGATAACTCGTTAAGTGCATTAATAGCACGTTTTGAAGATTCAATGTTTTTCTTGGATGCTTGTTGCATAAAACGCACCAACCAAGTAGCTAGATTAATAAGTTGTGATGGGGGTAAGCAAAGTGGTGAATTGGGGCTAATCCACATTTTGATCGCAGAAAAAACACTCATATTCTCAGCAAGAGGACTGATTAACTGCCTAGCTAAAAAGCCTGCGTTACCGTAAGACGCTCCTTCACCAGGTGGTGTTTTGTCAAAGAGTGTCACTTGATAGCCTGCACGTTGCAACTCTAAAGCACTGCAAATTCCAACAACACCAGCACCAACCACTGCTACCGTTTGCTTGTTATGACCTGACATGAGGAAAATTAGTTAATACTACTTTTTGCCAGAATAGCTGCGGCCAAATCTTCAATAGCTGCGCCTACTGATTTGAATACGGTAATTGCTTTGTCACTATTCACAAGATCAGCTCGCCCGCGATGCTGACCAGAACAGAGATCGAAAAATTCAGCAACTATGCTCTCTTCCGTAATCGCACCCTCACTGATTGGAATAAGGATGTCACCAGTTTCGCTGAACGCGCCAGCACGTGTATCAACAAATACATCGCCAATCTGCATGGCGGCATTGTTCGTTTCGCGCATCTTAGGGGTAAAACTACCCACCAAATCTAAGTGAGCTCCTGCTGACAACCACTCCCCCATAATCAGTGGCTCTGTTGCCATTGTTGCGCAACTGATTAAATCCACTTGTTGGGCTACTTTTTGTAAATTTTCCGGTAGACATATATGAGCATTAATACCGTCAACCCTAAGTTCTTCTACCAGACGCTGTGCAGAATCTGGGTTGCGCCCCCACACATGCACAACTTCAATTGGTCGAACGCTCATATGAGCTGGTATTAGATATCGCGCCATGCGCCCAGTACCAACCATTAACATTGAGTTAGTATCTTCTCGAGAGAGATAACGCGAAGCCAATGCAGAGACTGCAGCTGTTCGCCTAGAAGTCAGCTCATTACCATCAAGTTGCAAGAATAAGCGCCCTGTTTTGCCACAACTCAATAGGTAGTGCCCCGTCAAACCAGCCAAGCCGCGTTTATTATTGCCCGGAAAAACATTAACAATTTTTACACCAGAATATTCACCTTCAATCCATGCCGGCATCAACAACAAAGTAGCATCCGGATCGCCTGGAACTTTCATGTTGTGGTGATGACGAACGGGCGAGTTTACTGTCTGAGTAAAAATTTTATCCAAACAATCTATCAATTCTTTCCACGGCAGGGCTTCTGCGGTTTTTTGTTGGTCTAAGATCATTGTCACACCTCTATCTATTCTTTGTTATTGTAACGCAAAACACTACAATGCAAGCAAATTCGCATTACCACCAGATGCCGTGGTATCTACGGTTACCACGCGTTCATTTAGTAGCCGCCATGGCTCATTGATAGAATTAATCACGGGAGTGATGCCAGCGTTTCGATCAATTACTGAGATCTCGATCTCTGTGGCGTCGCCACTATAGATAATGGCATCATAGCAATCGCTTTTAAGCAGCTTGGCAGCAGGCCCCACCTCCATCTTGAAGAGCTTACTTGCATCGACACCCAATCTAATCAACTGATCAATGTACTCTTGACTCAAGATTGTCATTACAGTGTTTCCGAGCGCCATTGCCATTAAGCATTGCTGTAGAGCATCCTTATCACTAAGTCCAAGACAAAGAATGCAGCCTTTCGGATGATAGCTCAGTGTATTACTTTCCCCGGTTGGGCCAGGCAGTTCAACGCTCTGGCCATATTGATTGATTGCTCTTTGCAGATTATCGATAAAAGCTTGTCCAAGCTTTGGAAATGCGCCTGCTAGCTTATCCAGCGTCACTTGATCAAAAAATTCTGTGTTATTTGACGGTTGTCCAACATCTTTTCTGATAGCTGCTGTATCGAGTTTTCTGCTGTAGCCATTAAGTGCATTCGGTCCGCCAGCCTTAGGGCCAGTTCCAGAGAGGCCTTCACCTCCAAATGGTTGCGAGCCAACAACTGCACCCACTTGATTTCGATTAATATAAATATTGCCGGCATTGATTCTTTGACTTAGCATGTCCACTTGCGATTTAATTCGAGAGTGGACACCAAAGGTCAAGCCAAATCCTTTCGCATTCAGTTGATCAATCATCGCCTCCAAGTTGTCCGATGAATAGCGAATAACATGTAGAATCGGGCCGAAAAATTCCTCGTTAATATCATCCAAGCGCTCAAGCTCAATCATTGTTGGTGCAACATAATAACCATTAACATTGCTGTGCTTTGTTCTAGCAATAACTTTCGCATGGGCTGTGGAATCGTCAATATGTGCCTGAAGTTTATTTTGTGCAACCTGATTAATCACCGGGCCACAGTCGGTGCGCATATATTTTGGATTGCCCAAATTCAGCTCCTCCATTGCGCCCTTTATCATATTGCTGATAACATCAAAGCAATCTTCCTGAATGAGCAGTATTCTAAGTGCAGAACAACGCTGGCCAGCACTTTTAAACGCGCTGTCTATAACATCTCGTGTCACTTGTTCGCTAAGTGCAGTAGAGTCAACTACCATCGCATTGAGGCCACCTGTTTCGGCAATCAATCTGGCATTGCTATTGACGAGCAGATTACGCTTAATGTGTTTAGCCACCTGTGTTGAGCCAGTAAAAGCAACACCAGCAATATTTGCATCGCGCGTCAGTATTTCGCCAGCGTCAGCACCTTTGCCTAAAACAAGTTGCAATAAATCTAGTGGTATACCAGCCTCATGCAATAACTGCATAGCTCGATAAGCAATAAGCGAAGTGCTTTCTGCTGGCTTGGCAATCACAGCATTTCCAGCGGCAAGAGCAGCGGCCACTTGGCCGGTGAATATAGCCAACGGAAAATTCCATGGGCTAATACAGACAAACACCCCAAGTGCTTCGCGCTGTTCTGACATAGCACCTCTTGCTAAGTTGGCGTAATAACGAAGGAAATCGACCGCCTCACGCACCTCGTCTATTGCATCTTGGAAAGTTTTCCCCGCCTCACGCATCGCCAATACCATCAACTCTGCCTGGTGACTTTCAAACAAATCTGCAGCACACTCTAAACTCTTGAGTGTTGCATCTTGAGAATGACTCTTGTCATTAAAGGCATTTTTAGCATCGAGTAAGCATTGCTTAATTTGCACCTCATCAGCGAAACTTACACTGCCCGCAAAATCTGATAAATCTGCCGGATTATGCACTTCGTGCTGATGGCTCGCGCTATCAACTTTAGTTTTGACAATAGAGACCCCCTGCCATTGATAATCCATCCAGCACTGCTGCGCAGCTTGCAGCGTGTCGACCTCATCCTGCTCACTAAGAACAATCGAGCATGAGTTGTTTCTAAAAGGCTGATAAATATCTTTTGGTAGTGGAATGCCTGAGTGCGTGACTTGAGAGCTACCCTCAACCTCGCTTAAAACGTCTGTAGCAAGCTCACTCGGCTTAACACTCTCATCAAACAAATGATTGATGAAAGAACTATTCGCGCCATTCTCCAATAAGCGCCTCATTAGGTAGGCCAACAAATCTGTGTGACTTCCGACAGGTGCGTATATTCTTGAAACAACGCCATACTGATTGACTAATTGCTTGTGCAAAGACTCGCCCATGCCGTGCAATCTTTGCACCTCAAAACCCTCAACGTTGCCGGCTATTTCACATACACTGATCAATGTATGTGCATTGTGGCTGGCAAATTGCGGATAAATTCTATCGCGCATATTAAGCAATTTTTGTGCGCACACCAAGTACGAGTAATCGGTATTTGATTTTTTGGTAAATACTGGGTAATCAACATCGCCCAATATTTGAGCCTGCTTAATTTCACTATCCCAGTAGGCACCCTTAACCAAGCGCAGCATGATATTCAAATCATACTTTTCACTCAAGCCATAAAGCCAATCGATTACCAAAGGCGCTCGCTTTTGATAAGCCTGAACCACTATGCCAAAACCTTGCCAGTCAGTTCCGGCTTTGTTTTTGGCAATGTAGTCAATAATATCTAAAGAAAGATCAAGCTTCTCGGCCTCCTCTGCATCGATATTAATAGCAATGTTGTATTGTTCTGCAATATTGACCAACGCCAAGAGCCTTGGTGCCAATTCTTTTATGACACGACCTTTATGCATAAAGTCATATTTTGGATGTAAAGCTGACAACTTAACTGAGATACCATTAGCAGCAATAATCTCATTACATTTATTATTTTTACCAATTGCAATCAATGCTTTTTTGTATGACAAAAAATAACGATCAGCATCTTTCATTGTCCAGGCCGCCTCGCCCAACATGTCAAAAGAATGTACTGCACCAGTATTGTTGGCAACCTTTAAAGAATTTTGAACATTCTCGGCAAAAACGAATTGTGCACCAAAGAAGCGCATTACACTATTGGCACTAAACCGGATTCCGGGCCTTGAGAGAATATCAAGCGCATGCTTAATACGATTTTTAATCGAGGAGCTGTGACCGTGACTAATCATCATATCCGCCACACTCAATGCGATTGTCGCCATATTGACCATCGAAGATTTTTTTCCGCCCAAATGCTTGGACCAGGGTTTATTAGAGATCTTGTCAGAAAACAACTTGTCTCGGGTTTTGTTGTCCGGCACTCTTAAAAAAGCCTCAACCAGAGTCATTAGTGAAAGGCCCTCCTCGCTGCTGATACTGTACTCTGAGATAAACAGCGACAATAAATCGGGCTTATTGTCTTCTCTCAATTCCTTTATAAAGCTTGTGGTAACAATTTTAAACCGCTCTCGCTGGTCATTATCGGTGCATTCGAGTACCTGCAATTGTGTCATTGCCTGGCCTTCTGACATTACTCTAGCAGCTCTAATTTCTTTTCTCAAGACTGTGTAGTCGATGGGCAATATCTCTTTAAACATTCTTTTATTCCAAATAAATGCAATGTAGTTATTATAAATTATATAAAATAGTCATAATGACTATGGATTTATATAAAATAGTCATTAGTATCCAATCTATATATAAATCTAATTTATTTATCTAAATTTGTTTAATTATTAGGAAATATACCCATGTTAGATAATTACGATCGCAAGATTTTAAAACTGTTACAGGTCGATGGCAGAATGACAATCACAGAATTGTCGGATCAGATTGGCTTGTCAAAAACCCCTTGTTTAAATCGCGTTAAAAAATTGGAAACCAAAGGCTACATTCGCGGCTATCGAGCGGTGATCAATCACGAATTGGCTGAGGACAACCACATTGCCTTTGTGCAAATTAAAATGGACGACACCAAAACACAAGCATTAAACGCCTTTAATGCCGCCATCAAAGAAATATCTGAAGTTGTACAATGCCATTTAATAGCCTCACACTTTGATTACTTACTTAAGGTCAGAACCAATAATATGGAGAGCTATCGAAAAGTACTGGGCGAGAAGATATCCGCCTTGCCTCACGTGCAAAATAGTTCAACCTTTGTCGTGATGGAAGAAGTTAAAAGCTATACCTGAGACAGCAGCCAGTTCTTAAATAACCGTATATTTTGACACTCTAGATGCGCCTTGGGACAGATGACGTAGTATCCTTCTTCAGGCCTTAATATATGGTCAAACAATCGCACTAAGCGCCCAGAGCATATATGCTCATTAACAGTTAGAGATGAGCCCATCGCCACACCTTGACCTCCGATAGCGGCCTGCACTAAAACGTTCGTATCATCGATAATTGTCCCTCTATTGGGATCACTATTGCTAAAATTTGCACTCCTTACCCAGGAAGACCATGATTGGTAGTTGGCGTCATGAAGCAAGGAAAGCTGCGCAAGATCAGCCTCGCCCAATTCATGATCAAATCCAGCAACCAAAGCCGGACTACATACGGGGAAAAAATCGAGTGATAGCAAGTGGAAACTCTCAACGTTGGACCACTTACCATCGCCATAGGTAATGGCAACATCAATATCTTCACTGACAAAATCCACGTCTTCGTTTGAGTGAAACAGACTTAAGTTAATGTCCGGATTGTGTCGCCAGAAATCATTCAGCCTTGGAGAAAGCCACTTGGCAGAAATTGAGGGGGCTATCCGAACCTTTAACATTGCAAAACCATCATCGGCACTAACTTGCAACAACCTATCTGCAATCGCGTCCAGTGACTTTGTCATCACAGGCAATAAAATTTTCCCCTCATTCGTCAATTGAATTTTTCTGGGCTGACGAATAAACAACTGCACACCAATTTGGAGCTCCAATTTTCGTATTTGGTGACTGGCAGCAGCTTGGGTGACATGCAGTTCGTTGGCGGCCTTGGTAAAGCTTAGGTGTCGTGCAACCGCCTCAAAAACCTTAAGACCATTCAGTGATGGGAGTTTGCTTCTCATATAGTAACAATAAAGTGTTTAGCTAATAATACATTAGTTTTTCTTATGATATATAAATATTATTTCTCATTTGTGAAAGAGTTGTAGATATTTTATAATAAGCAAATCTAATCATTGACATATTAAGGTTCAGGAAATGACACGAAGAAAAACCGGCGGCAGAGCAGCACGAATAGCGCTAAGAGCGGCACCACTCACTGAGGAAGAAAAGCCCGTACTACCAGGTGAAATAGGCGGCAGCTACAAGCCACTGAGCGACAAACAAGTCAAATCAATTGAAGCCAATGTATTTCGTATTCTTGAAGAAATTGGCTTTGCCGATGCCACCCCGCATTGTATTGAGGCCTGCGTTGCCTTTGGCGCCACTATGGGTGATGATGGCAGGCTTAGGATGCCAAAAGAGGTGGTTAGAAAATCGATGGCTATGGCGCAGCACGGCTTAACTCTACACGGTCAAATTGAAAAATACGATTTGGATTTAAGCGGCTCAAGGGTTCACTTTTCCACTGCAGGTGCAGCGGTTTTAATTGCCGACCCAGAAAACAATGAGTACAGAGAGTCACTCAGCCAAGACCTTTATGATATGGCTAGAATCACTGATCAATGCGAGCATATTCATATGTTTCAACGAACCTGTGTTTTACGCGACATTCCCGACCCAAGATTATTAGATCAGAATTCAGTTTATTGTGCTGCGATGGGCACACAAAAACACATTGGTGTTAGCTTTACCGAAGCACACCATGTGACTGACGGTCTAGAAATGCTGCATATTATTGCCGGTGGTGAGGATAAATGGCGCGAGCGCCCTTTTGCCAGCATGAGCAATTGCTTTGTTGTGCCACCAATGAAATTTGCTGAAGAATCTTTAGAATGTTTGCGTGTTGGCGTTGAGGGCGGCATGCCTATTTTGCTACTCTCTGCCGCACAAGCTGGTGCAACTGCACCACCTTTATTGCCGGGTGTTGTTTCACAGGCTTGGGCGGAATGTCTCGGCGGCTTGGTTTATGCCAACGCCATTAATCCTGGAGCACCTTGTATTTTGGGCACTTGGCCTTTTGTGTCGGATTTGCGCAATGGATCCATGTGCGGTGGCTCGCCAGAGCAGGGCTTGATCTCTGCCGCTTGTGCACAAATGGGCAACCATTTTGACTTACCGACCGGCGCACCTGCTGGTATGACGGATTCAAAATTCCCGGATTTTCAGGCAGGATCAGAGCGCGCATCAACACACGTAGTAACGGCCTTAGCCGGAGCCAATATTGTTTACGAATCAGCCGGTATGTATGCAAGCCTTTTGGGCACTTGTCCCGAAAGTTTGTTGTTAGATAATGACTTATTGGGCGCATCGTTAAGAATGACCAAAGGCCTCAGTGATGAAAGCGAAGAAGCGCTTTGCTTTGAAACCATTAAAGACGTTTGCTTGAATAACAAAGCACACTATCTAGGCTCCGACCAAACCATCAATGTCATGCAGAGTGAGTATATCTATCCAGAGCTCAGCAATAGGGACTCTCCTAACGACTGGGCTGATATGGGAAAACCTGTTATTTTGGAAACAGCAATCGCAAAAAAGAAAGAGATACTAGCAACTCACTTTCCCGACCACATTAGTGATGACACAGATAGAAAAATACGGAAAAAATTTGATATCAAACTAAGCCGAAAAGATATTGGCAGACTAACACTTTAGGAGTAAAACGCATGAAAACACAAGCACAGGTCGTAATTATTGGTGGCGGCTCACTAGGAGTCAACTTAATGTACCACCTCTGTGAAGAGGGCTGGAACGACGTTGTTTTGGTGGAGAAGGGTGAAATAACCAGTGGCTCGACATGGCATGCTGCAGGCTTATGTCCAAATTTTAATGGTGACCATACACTGTCAAGTATTCACGAATACACAATCAAACTTTACGATGAAATTCTTCCACAAAAAACTGGACTACCTTCATCGTTTCACAAGACGGGATCACTGCGTGTTGGTTACACCGAAGCCGAAGAGCAATGGTTTAGAAACATTATTAGTCGCGCTAATCACATTGGTTGCGAAATGCATTTTGTCTCTAAAGAAGAGGCAGCGCTCATCAACCCAATGATGACTTTCGATGGTGCGCGTTGTATTTTATTCACCCCCAATGATGGCCATGTGGACCCAACAACAGTTGTTACTCAATTGGCTCAAATAGCCAAAAAAAATGGCGCCGAAGTATCAAGCTTTAATCGCGTTACCGATATCAATATATTGCCTTCTGGTGAATATGAAGTGGTCACCGAATTAGGCAATATCACTGCTCAGCACGTTGTAAATGCTGGCGGCTGTTTTTCGCCTCAAGTAGCTGAGATGGTTGGCGCCTACGTTCCACTGGTTAATCTTCAACACCAATACCTAATTACCGAAAATCACCCTGACATTGCCAAACTCACCAAAGAGTTACCAGTCACTCGTGATTCAAGAGCGGCATCCTACATTCGTCAAGAAGGCAATGGATTTTTGGTTGGCCCTTATGAAACAAGAGGCTCAAAACCTTGGGCACTCAGCGGGCTGGACTGGTCGTTTGACCGAGAATTATTCGAAGGCGATTTAGAGCGCTTAATGCCTTGGCTTGAGCGTTGCATGGAAATCGCCCCTGGATTCCAAGAAGTGGGTATTAGCACGGTTATCAATGGCCTAATCACTCATACGCCAGATGACAATCTACTGGTGGGCCCAGTAAGCGGGCTGCGCAACTTCTGGAATTTATGTGGCGCCAGCATTGGTATTGCCCAAGGCGGTATCGGTAAATACTTAGCACAGTGGATGATCCACGGCCAAACAGAACTCAATATGGCCTCACTTGACTCGCGTCGTTTTGATCGATGGGCAGACAAAAAATATTGCACAACCCGTGCAATCGAGTCCTACGAAAGAATGTACGCGGTGGGCGCACCCAATGACAATAGACCGCACGGCCGCCCAATCAGAGTGAGCGCACTACACACTGTTTTGGCGCAAAAAGGTGCGGTTCATCACGTTAATACTGGCTTTGAAAAACCCGCCTGGTTTGCCACTGGCGACATCAGAGAGGAAACACATACTTGGGCGCACAGTGAGGCACACGATATTGTGGCTCTCGAGTGCAATGCAGTAGCCAATACCTGCGGCATCACCGACATCAGCGGTACAGCAAAATTCAAAATCACTGGTAAAGACGCTTTTGCGTTTTTAGATAATCTTTCGTGCAACAA
>Ga0206681_10000779_pt1 | contig 16071 bp, 15 predicted proteins | sample M150012015metaG_FD_161048 | JGI IMG/M metagenome (GOLD analysis project Ga0206681, IMG submission 161048) | Ammonia-oxidizing marine archaeal communities from Monterey Bay, California, United States - M1 500m 12015 | ecosystem: Environmental > Aquatic > Marine > Intertidal zone | place: USA...
ATCCCTGTTGGCCGGGTGGCACGTAGTTAAAATAATAGACCTTAACTAAGCATGTAGACTCTTTGACTGAAGGTTTTCGGACGCGGGTTCAATTCCCGCCACCTCCACCACTTCCTGTATTCATAACGTCCCATACAATCCCAAACTATTGATAAATTGCCCATACAAAAGGGATGATAGAACAATAATAATCCCATTAATAATTAATTAGTCTTTTGAAATCTCACTGATTCCCGGGTAGAATTACGGGTAGAATCTTCAAAAACAACCAACTACTTAATTTTCTACCCGGTTTATGATAACCAGCACCCAAATCAACAACTTCAAATCAAAGGATAGGCTTTATAGAAAGCTAGATTCTCATGGCCTCTACATTGAAATTGCGGTAAGTGGCTCAAAAATATGGCAGCAAAGATACTACTTCAAAGGCAAAGAGAATATGATGACCTTGGGTAGCTACCCCGAGATGTCACTCCTGGATGCAAGACAAGTCCGAGATCGCAACAAGCAGTTGCTGAAAAAGGGCGAGGATCCAAAGCAACATAAATTCGACATCTCATCAAGCTCATACAAACCTCTATTTCACGAAATGTTTCTACAATGGCATAAACACATGGCAGATTCGTGGAGCAAAAATTATGCGGAGGATGTAACCCAAAGAGCAGATAAATACATTCTCCCATTTATTGGCAACAAGGATATTTCGCTACTAACTTCTTCAGATATGCTTCAACTTTTTAAACAAATTGAAGAAAAGGGAATAATTGATACGTTGCAAAAGATTAAAGGGATAACTAGCAGAGTATTTAAACACTCTGTAGGAATGGGGATTATTGATTACGACCCCACAAGGGACTTGCCAGCAGATATTTTCAAAAAAAAGAAAATAAGTCATTATGCAACAATCACAGATCCAAAAGAAATTGGTGGTTTGTTGCGAGTTATTGACACCTATATATGGAGTTTTGAAGTGGGCTCAGCTCTCAAAATGGCGCCATATGTTTTTTTAAGACCTGGTGAGATTGCAGGCCTGCAGTGGGCAGAAGTAGATTTTGATGATAAGATTATCCGCATCAAGTCAAGTCGCATGAAAATGAAAAAGCCTCACTTGGTACCAATGAGTACTCAAGTCATTGAAATTCTCTCCAGGTTAAATCAGGCTGAAACAAAGAGTGACTTTGTATTTCCCAGCGCCAGAAGCACTGCGAGACACATCACTCCCGAAAGCCTAAGAGCTGGCTTAAGAAGATTAGGGCTAAGCAATAACGACATAACAACACACGGCTTCAGGCATATGGCAAGTACCCGGCTGAATGAGCTAGGATACAACAGTGATGTTATTGAGCGTCAACTTGCACATAGCGAATCAAACAAGGTGAAAGCCGCCTACAACCACGCAGAGTACTTGGGTGAGCGCACTGAAATGATGCAACATTGGGCAAATTACCTAGACAAATTAAGAGGATTGCAATGAAGTATGAATTAGTCAACGAATGTGACAACAAAGGTCAGAGATACCTTGAATTAATGCGCTCAGAAATAGAATTGCAAAAGCAAGAACTGGATCTTACATGGAAAGGATTAGAGTTAGATCATCAAATCAAACTACCGTCTAGTAAAGTCGCAGAGCCAGCTATACCAAGTCTTAAAGAGTGGAGTCTTGCTCAGGTCACAGCCGGCATGATCCTTGTTGAGGAGGGTGTATTTAGAAGTCGGAAAAAAGCCACAACCCCAAAAATTAAAATAGCTGCCAGCAAGGGATCCATCCCCACAGAGGATTACCTATACAGACATTATGATCATTTTTCTTCAGAGTTTGAAAGTTGCTGCAATTTTAGAAACTTACTTCGCATTTGGGAGTGGCAAGTTAATGAGATTTCTAAGCATGACTTTAACCTTTCTTACCTCGAAAAGGACGGTCTTTTCTACACGGAGGCAATATTTCTCAGACTCGGATTTCACCCAAAATCACTTAATAACAAGTTGTTTTTTAGATGCTTTACCATGTTCAACCGCAAAGAATTGACAGCTGGCTGCCTGCTTAGCAATTGGCTCATGGCCAACGCACCAGAAGTTGAATCGTTCAATAGAAATGAAAAGCTTCAAAAAGAACTCATCGCCACAAAGACCCTTATAAAAGAATGGCAATGTGCCAAAATTCTCAAGAATAGCGCTTCCAGTAGAACAAGCAACGCCAATCGTAAGAAAGCTTTGCAAATCGCCCTTAGAAATGAAGATATTGTTTACGAATATAAACAACTTAGCAATGACAAAAGTAAAAGTCACCTCTCGAAAAAGGCAAGAGCAGAGATAATTAAACACAAACTTGATTTGGATATTTTGCCACGAGCCATCCTAAATGTAATAAATAACAAGGTAGCAAATACGTAACTACCTACTTTTTTATCACTACCAACTAAAGCGTTGCTATATAAGGCCTGTCGAGCGAAGGTATTCACGTGTAGCACTTTGTAACTACCTAATAAACTGAGAAGATTGTAACTGTGTTTCAAGAAACACTATGGCGGCCATTACTGGCCAATTACAACTCAATAGGAACAGTTATGAAATATCCAAATATCATCAAATTATACAAAGTACAAAAACTCACAACATTTAGTCGCTCGACTATATATAGGCTTATCGCGGAGGGCAAATTTCCAAAACAAATAAAACTCGCTGAACGTTCGAGTGGCTGGGTAGAGCAAGAAGTTATTGATTATCTTGAGAACTGTATTGAAGATAGAAATGTTGACAATACTAACGAAGGAAAAAAATGACCAGACTACAAGAACAACTCCGATACCACGGCTTTGGAACACCTCCAATAATTCTCGATGGCGCCCTCCGTCGGTTTGTGCCCGAAGGTGGAAAAAACAAAACCGGCTGGATCACCTGTCATGACAACCCTGACTCAATCGTTTGCACAGCAGGCGACTGGAAAACCGATAAAAAAGTAACAGTCTTTGAATCCAAATCGGGCGGCCATACAACCACACCAAAAGCCAATTATGAGGTTGAACGTCGGGTTCAACAAATTGCCTCGAAACACAAAATACATACTCGCAATTTAGATGCACTGAAGAGTGTGCATTCTGTCTGGAACAATGCAAAACCATGCAAACCGCATCCCTACCTTATACAAAAGAAAGTATCAGGTGGGAGCCTGAGAGTTGACGACTATGACAATCTTGTAGTGCCGATGATTGATGTAAATGGAAAACACTGGAATAACCAAAGAATAAACTGCCGCGGCTCAAAGTTCTTCTCAAAAGGTGCCAGGGTTAAAGGGTGTTTTTACCCAATTGGAAATCTAGTCAATGGCATGACGTTTGTGATTTGCGAGGGGCCTGCAACAGGGCTGACCATTCAGAGCATAACTGGATACACAGTGATAGTGGGCTTTACAGCTAATAACCTTCTGCTCGTTGGTAAAGCCATTCGCAAAGAGTATCCTGATTCAAAGCTAATCTATGCTGCAGATGATGATAGATATAGCCCTGCAAACATTGGCAAACTCAAAGCAACAATCGCTGCAAAAGCGACCGATGGAATCGTTATCTTGCCTAGATTTGCATGCACCAAAACAAAACCAACCGATTTTAATGACCTCTACATCCTAGAGGGGGGATCGGCTGTTAACTCACTATTCTTGGAGGTTACCCATGGAAAATGAATGGAGCCAACCAATACCCCTGCCGGGATTTGAAAGTGCTCACACGAATGGATATAACTTGGACTTACTTCCTAACCCATTAAAGCTCGCAGCAAAGGAGGTGGAGCGCTTTGCCAAAGTGCCCGCGGCCTCCCCTGCTATTGTTGGGTTGTCATGTATTGCAACCGCTATTAGCAAGAAAGCTGTTGTCGTAGAAAGAGGCGGTCTTGAGCACCACCCAGCAATGTTCTTTACACTCATTGCAGCCAGTGGTGAACGCAAGAGTCCAGCCTTCTCAAATATGACCAAACCACTAGACAAATGGTCAATGGACCAGCAATCAAATTATGAAGAAAAACTCATTGAAGTTAAAACAACTAACGAGATGGTTGACTGCTCTATTGCCAAGGTAAAGTCCAATGCTAGAAAACCAAAAGCCAATATGGATGTTCTTCAACAAGACATGATGGCATTTGAGCAAAAACGTTTAATACCACCACCCTCCCCCAATCTTTATACAACTGACACCACTGAGGAGAGGTTGTTCCAAAAGATGCACGAGAGAAACGAATCCTTTGCTGTACTCACTGGCGAGGGAAGAAGCGCCCTAGATCAAATACTGGGTAAGTACAGCCCAGGCAATGGCACAGGTGATGGACTTTATCTATCAGGCATTACAGGAGATAAAGTGACTCGTGATCGCATGGGTAATAACAACATCCCTGAAGAGAGAGTTATGTTTAAGCCATGTCTAAACGTCTGCATCATGATTCAACCTGATAAGTATCTTGAGATCGCAAGACACCCATCTCTAAGAGATGCTGGAACATTGGCTCGTATATGGCCTGTATGGCTGCCATCTATGGTTGGTAAACGCACTGAACATAAAGATGAAAAAGGCCTTGATTTGAGCGTTATGGACAGCTACCACACGTTGATTAACGCACTTCTAGCCAACAAACCACCTGAGAGCAAACAAGGGGACACAACTCACAAAGCCCATCTATCTGATGAAGCTCAAGAGTTAAGACGTCTATTCCACAATCAGATTGAAGAAATGATGGCCAAAGGCAATAAACTTGATGATATGAGAGATATTGCAAGTAAAGCAGTTAGCCAAACTTGTAAGATGGCACTTCTTCTCCACTTGGCTGACAAACCCGAACTATTAAACCAATCGGAAAGCTTTATTGATAAGGAGACCTGGATTAAAGCAGAGGCGCTAGGCAAGTATCATCTAAATGAAGCAGTTAGAATCCAACGGAAATCAAGTGAAGATGCGGAAATGGATATGGCAAAGCGAATATTAGACTGGACAAAGCAACGCAGACCAAGTGAACTAACAACCACTGACCTGTCACAATCCTTACCCAGACCAAGACCAAGGGCCGATGAAGCCAGGAGTGGTTGTGAAGTGCTTGTAAACTATCAATACTTAAAGAAAGTATCTAACAGCAAGTACTTAGTTAATCCACAACTTGAATAATAGCCACTCTAGCCAAAATAGCCATCCTCCTACTAAAAACCAATGAGTGAGTTTATTTGAAATCCTTGGCTATTTTGGCTATTGTGGCTAGAGTTGATAATTATCAATCATCGAATCTTAATAAGTAGATGCCGATAATCAGTCAAAAGGTACTTCCAGGGGCTTTAGGCAAGGGTGTTTCGAGTGCATGCTTTTTGATTAGTGCTAGGATTTTGCCAGGGGGTAAAGCCTATAATACAGTAGGGGCAGCCTCAACAGATGATTACAGCTGAACACCTAATCGACAATTAGAACGCCTTAGAATTTCGCTAACCGTTTCAACTTTTACAGGCTGTAAAACTTCAACTCAATAAACAAAACCTGTAGAAGTATTCGCTAAACTTATGCAGACCGAACAGATACAACTCAGATATAAAAGGTACTCCTGGGGCTGTTGTAGAGGGGTTTTGAGGGTTATTTTATTGTCAAGTAACTAGGCAATCTTAGGGGCCTCAAAGCTATTCACCGGTACCTTTGTATAATGTTAATCGTGTGCGATGAGAGGGTGAGAAAAGCTTTCTGAGGCGGCATGATGACACTCATCAACAACAACGAGATCAAAAGCGCGCTCCAGCGGTTCACCATTATTCATTGCCGAGGAAATACTTTGCCAAGTCGCAAACTTTACTCCCTCAGCATATGCTGGCATCTCACCATCTGTCCATATATGAGTTTCAATGAATTTAGAAAACTGACTCCAGCATGAGCGATTAAGTTGGCGAACTAAATCTGATATATGGGCAAGAACGAGAACTTTTGCATTTTGATTTTTTTCCAAATAGTCAGCAATAAAGGTGGAGACCACCATGGTTTTTCCGAGGCCGGTGGCCAACGTAACAAGGCCTTTACTCCTACCAGGATCCAATGATAATTGAATCCGCTCAACTGCTCTGGATTGATACTCTCTCAAGGGTCGTTTAAATGAAGACTCAACTGGCATCTCACCCTCATAAGAAAGGAGATTTACTTGCATCATCTATATTTTTAAATGCTGAAACTAAGGTTAATTGGTATTAATTTCTTAATATAAAGTTCACATAACATGTTATGTGGGTTCGAGCCCCGTTTCTCGCCCCACTTCCTATTAGGGTTTCAACCTAATACTCAACTAAAAATAAGTCAAAAAGTCCCTTTGCGTACAGTTGGAGGGAAATTTATAATGGCTACCATTCAGAAAGTAAAAAGAAGAAGTGATTATGTTTATAGAGTTCTAATTAGACAAGCAGGTATGATGGGTGGAAGTTTAGAAGGTAGGAGTATGTTTTTAGTAACTTTTGAACTGAGCAATAATGGAGAGGCGCTAAAACTTATGCTCCCCTCAGGTGAATTACTCTATAAACATTATTATAAACGTTTGTAAATACAGAGAGTTTTTGATGGTTTCCTTAGCCAGGATAGCAAAGAAAAATGAAATTAAATTAAATCCAAAAAATCAAATCGATTTGAAATAATCAGATAGATATAGCAAGAGAAAAATTCATGAAATATTCAATAATGTTTTCAGGTGCCGGTGTTGGAGAAACCTACTTAAAGGAAGCCGGTTTTGATTGTGTAGTTGCTAATGAGTTGGAACGAAAAAGAGCAGACTTTCATAAGCACTCTCACCCCAATGCTCATATGGTTTGTGGTGATATCTGTGAAGAAAGTAACTTTAATGATTTTGTAGAGACGTCAATAGTTAATGATGTCGAATTATTGATAGCCACACCACCATGCCAAGGCTTCAGTCTGAGTGGTAAAAATAAGAGCCATGAACAAATGGTAGAAGATGCTAGAAATTTTTTGATTTTTAAAGTTTTTGACGCAATTGAGAGAATAAAGCCTAGTTACGTGCTTATTGAAAACGTACCGCGATTTTTGAAAATGAATTATCCATATAAAGGAGAGCTATACAGCATCATTGATTTGCTTAAGGAGCAGTATGGAGATGAGTATGATGTGGATTGGCAGATTCTTAATGCAATGGACTATGGCACTCCGCAAAGCAGAAAAAGAGCATTCATTAAAATATTTAAAAAAGATTTAAAATGGAAATGGCCAGAAAAATCAGAAAAAATAACTACGGTTAGAGAAGCCATAAGCCACTTACCATCGATTGAATCGGGTGAAAAATCAAAACATAGTCAGCACTTTGGTAGAAAACACACTGCTAATCATATTTTATGGATGAAGCATACACCAACAGGGCAAAGCGCCTTTAAAAACAAAGTGCACTACCCTAAAAATAAAATGGGAAATATGATAAATGGTTATCATGATGCTTATGCAAGAATTAGTTGGGATAAACCTGCACCAACCATTACAATTAGAAGTGATGCTATTTCCTCAAACTCGAAGGTTCATCCCGGTAGATTAAAAGCTGATAATACATACTCAGATGCTAGAGTACTTTCGATTCTTGAATTGGTGCTTCTGTCTTCTTTACCTGAAGATTGGCATATACCAGAATGGGCGACTGAGGTCTTAGTAAGACAGGTAATTGGTGAGTCTGTTCCTCCATTAATGATACGCAAAATAGTAGAAAAAATACAATGAAAGCATTATCTCTTTTTTCAAGTGCAGGGGTTGGTGAAACTTACCTGAAGGACATTGGAATAGATGTGGTAGTAGGCGCTGAGTTAATTGAAAAACGAGCAAACTTATACAAACATCTATACCCTAACAGTGAAGTTGTTACTGGTGATATTAGTAAAACAGAAACGAAGGAAAGAATTTCTAAATATATCACCGATGATGTGAAACTTTTAATAGCAACACCACCTTGCCAAGGTGTTAGTAGTGTTGGAAAAAATAAAAAGCAGGGGCAGTTCTTAAATGATGATAGAAACTTTCTAATATTTGATGTATTTCACTTTATAGACAACTTCGATTTTGATGTTGTTTTGATAGAAAATGTTTCAAACTTCCTAAAAATGTATTTTCCATGGGATGGTGAATTGATACAAATTAAGGAGCTAATAACCAAGAAATACAATGGAAAGTACACAATTGATATTATTGATATAAACGCCCAAGATTATGGTGTCCCTCAAAGTAGGCCTAGATGTTTTATAAAAATGTATAAAAACAACTACTTATGGCCCTCTCCAAAAACTGAACAACAGATTACACTCCGTGATGCTATTGGCCATTTGCCATCTTTGGAATCAGGAGAAGCGTCTACAATCAAGTGGCATTCAGCTAAAGAACACGCTGAAAGAGATATATTAGCGATGAAAAACACACCAACAGGTAAAGGTGCAATGGCTAATAAGGTTTTTTACCCTAAAAAAATTAATGGAGAAAAGGTCAAAGGTTTCCATAATACTTATAAAAGGCTGTGCTGGGATGCTCCATGCCATGCTAGAACAACCAAGTCAGGTGAAATTAGCTCTCACAACAATGTACATCCAGGGCGGTTGCAAGCAGATGGCACCTACTCAGATGCGAGAGTACTTTCAATGTTAGAGCTATTAATCGTTGCTTCTTTACCTCTTGATTGGAACATTCCAGAATGGGCAAGCGATAGGTTTATCCGTCATGCAATCGGTGAGTCTGTGCCACCGCTATTAATGAAGAATGTATTTAAAACCCTTGAAGAGTTAGCCCCATGATAATTAAAAGAGACTTCACCTTTAATAAAGATGCCTTAATAAGTTATTACATAAACCTGCAACAGTTTATCGGAATAAAAATCGCACAAACTGAAATTGCATCTTTGTTGCAAAAACAAAACCCAGATAATGATTACTATAATGCACTGGATAGAAAGTTTGCCACATTAAAATTTTACGGTTTTGTTTACTTTAATGATGATGGTGAATTCTCCTTTAATGAGAATTTTGAAGGGTATGTAACCTGCCTTCAAGAAGATAGGGATACCAATAAAAGCTTTTTGAAGGTCCTGCTTTCAAGTAAATTTCAATACTATAACAATTCGACTACGAACTTCTTTGAGCTTTTAATCTCACTTCTGAAAGATAAATCTATTTTGTATCTTGATCATATTGATTTGATTTCATACTTACAACACTACGAATTAGTTAATGATATTAGTGAACTTAGGCAGTTTGTAAAGAGCAGCAAAAATAATAGTTTTGCTGATAAAGTAAAGTTATTAGAGGTCTTTTATGAAGAGCATGGTTTAAGCAATATTGCCGTTCCCGTGCATGATATGAAATACTTATTTTCGTTTTTGGAAAATAATGGCTTTTATACAACTAAGAACTCATTACAGTCAAAAGAGTATTACCAAGGAAAAACGGTTCGAAGATTAGAAGATAGACGCCTGTATCTTTCTGAACAGCTTTTAGGTCATATCAATGGTTATGAGTATGAATCAATTGTTGATGAAATTGAATATAACTCAGAGCTAGAGGATGGTTTATATAAAGACCCAGATAAAGATATTTCCAAATTAATTAATAAATCGGAAGAAACAGAAAAAACAATAGTAAAACGTTATAAAACAGATACAAAATTAAGAAATAACGCGCTTGACAACAGTGGGTATATTTGTGAGATAGGTAAGCTAAAAGGAGTGAGACATAAAACCTTTCCATCAAGAAGATATGAGGGTGATTATGCAGAGGTACACCATTTAATACCTATGCATGTTCAAGAAAATGATTTATTTGTGCAAAAAGACAAACTTATTAGTCTAGACCAAATATCTAATTTGATAGTTTTATGCCCAACCTGTCATTCTAAGCTTCATTATGGGAAAAGTTGTGATGTTAAACCAGAGTTAGAGCTTTTGTTTGAATATAGGAAAGAAGCATTAATACAAAATGAACTGATCTTAAAAAAAGAAGAGTTGCTCGGATTTTACAAAATTTAATTTAACGAATCAATATAACTTAAATCGCTTCTTAGACGCTCAATTGGCAACCTATGAAGGAGCAATGTTGGAGCTTTCTCGAAACAGAAAAGAGAGTCACTGGATCTGGTATATCTCTCCTCAAATCGAAGGCCTTGGGAGATCAGATACTGCCAAACTTTATTCTATTAAAAGTTTAGAGGAGGGCAAGGCTTATCTTGAGTATCCAGTGCTAGGTCCAAGACTCATTAGGGCCTGTGAAATACTATTAAGCCTTAAAGACGCTTCAATGGATGAAGTTATGGGGTTTCCAGATGATTTGAAGCTTCTATCCTCAATGACCTTGTTTGAGAATATCTCGGGTGAAAATTCTATCTTTACTAATATTATTGAGATATATTTTGATGATGAGCGTAATGAGAATTCATTAGAGATTATATTTTAAGTTAAATTTACAATTACGCTTTTGATTGATATTAAAGCCAATTTATCCACGCCTCATAAATCATTACCATTGCTAATGTATCAAGCTCACAATATCTAAGTAAATTCTTTTTAAGTACTTTTCTTTCTTCATTCCCCATATCTTCGAACTGCATTTTCGCATAGGCCATCATTGCTGCGCCGCCATCCTTAATGCCATCAGTATTTTTTATATTTTCACAAATTTCTGCATCTTCAAAGAAATCTGAAATGATGAGCTTGTCATAAGGGTTTGAAGCAAAATTATCATTAACATCTAACCACTGATGATTCTTGAAATTTAAGCTTGGCATGCTTGTAGTTCCATAAATAGGCTGGGAATATTTCTCTTTTAAGAAGGTTGAGCTATTAATGGTTGCAGGAAGAACATCTTTAAGTGAATTGGATCCATTGGTTGCAGGATTGTAATAGTATTTTTTTATTAGAACCCAAAGATCGACCATATTTCGCTCACCTTGCCATTCCTCTGTGCTTTCTTTTTTTGATTTAGTAATGCTCTTAATAAATGAACATAAAACATCTTTATCTGCAATATAGTCCTTCTCTTCTTGTAATTGTCTATAGATTATATTTAAGTATGTATTTTCATGATTATGGTATCTAAAAACAGTTCCACTATCACCCTCTAACTCTTTTTTCAATTGACGTAAAAAATCATAATTAGGAAATACCCCTTTCTCGCTATTTAAATATTCCCCTTTATGTTCAATATAACCACTCTCATAGACAATGTGATGAGAGTATTGAAATGCAATGCCCTCATAGGGCTTCCTTCCTTTATTAAAAGGAATTGCTACGGTGCTAGTTTCAAAATCTATAAAGTGAAGTGGGTATGTCCAACTATCGATTTCTTTTTGCAGTCCGTCTTTGTTGATAAAAATAGAGCTGTCGTTGTTTTGAACCTTTTCAATTTGTAGCCATTGGCGCTCAACTCTCAATAACTCATTGTCACCTCTAAGTTTTTTTGGGTTAATATCCTCTTCACTAAAATCTGAAAACTTAATTTTTCCTTGCTCAATAAATTTGTTTTTTGCCCTATGGTCCCAAATATTTAATACATTAGGCTTTTCAAATTCTTTGTCTTTCCATCCAAGCCCCTCTTTCCAACATTCATGGTATCCACTTATTAGGCCACTAGCAATTTCTTCTTTTGTGGCTTTAAACTCACAGTCTCGACATTCTTTTTTTAGTTTTGGCTTGGCTTTAACATCATTAGAATATCTTTCAGAATAATCATTAATTAGATTTTCAAATCCGAAAATATTCTCGTTAAATTGACTGTTAATAAGCAAATCACAGTAATAATCAACGGGTACTTCACATAGGAGTTTTGATGACAAATCTTCCTGGTTAAGTGGCGACAAAACCTTTATAGATTTTCTAAGATTCTTATCTTCAATGATTTTATATTTTTGATTAATTCCATCACTTGCAGCTTTTGAATTTTTATTTACTAAAAGCAAAAAACTGGTGACACTAAAGTTTTTCAATGCAGATTTTACAACGTGCCTTTGAAAGGCCACATCATTAAGGTAAGGCCTCCAATCTGCCAGAATATTGCTGCCATTTTGCGTTAAAAAAGACTCCCCTAGTCTTTCATCAATTGATTTGGATTTAACCTCAATAAGTTTAATTTGAGACCCGCGCTTGATAAGAATATCTATTCGTATGAATAAATTATTGTGTTTAATCGCCGCCTCAAAAATGGTGATATTTTCTTGGACTAGTAACTGGTTGGTTTGATGTAATGCTTCATCATAGTTAAGAGTATTAATATCATGCCCATCAGGATAGTATTGCTTTGCTAGTTCACCAACTTGAAAACCTCCATCAGCCAAAGCCTCTAAAAAAGGATTATCTAAACTCTTATTGGCGTATTTCTTCTTACCAGTATAGAAAAGTTTTGTTGGGCACTCAACAGCTAATTTAAATTTTGATTTGGTTAGAAATGACAAAATAACTACAAAGTACTTGCGAAACGGGATAGGGCATATTTGGCCAAATCTTCCGCTTGCTTTGGTACACTATTTGACCCTTCACGCACATAAAAACTATTGCCTTTCAATGTCTTTATAAAGTCTGGATTTTGAATAAAACAAGGCTTGTCACCAGGCTTGCAAGACACTAGGTAGACCACCTTCCCATCCAATCTGACCGGGCGAAAGTCAACCAACCTAATAAAGTCTGGACCAAAAGACGAATCTAGCGATGATTTAAATTTTTTATCAAACTCATCCACTCTTTTTTCTACACTGTCATATTTATTATAATAATGCTCCAGCTCCGCTTCAATTCCAACAACTTCATGTGTTTCATCAGTAATACCAATAACAACACTTCCACCGCTAGAATTAATATATGAGTTAATAACTTTAAATACGGTTGCATTAATGGCGTCTGATATTTGATCAAAACCAATATCTTCTTCCAGTGTATTAGTGGGCAACCTCCAGGTTTGTTTAAATTCCACCGCTTTTGTTTCAAAACCGTATATCCAAGTGCGAATCTTCTCTGCATCATTCAATTTTCCAACCTCACTCAGCATATTGTCAATCTTTTGTATACTTTCGCCAATAAAAGCATTAGGATTTGAAGACAACCTGTCACTAAATAGATCGATAGAATTTTGCAGTTTTTTGATTTTATCGTGAGCCTCAATAATCTGCTTCTGAACATATAGACTGGGTATAAAAATAGGGATTTTTCTTAAATTCTCCTCTGAGAGTTCATACCCAAAACGACCAACCGCTCTTAAATAGGATTCGTATAGACCTTCGCCTAATTTTGATTGTAGAAAAATACATACATACTTGCTCAAAACCTCATCATTTAAAGTTATGACATAGTAAGGCCTCCGATCCAGTAGAGGAGGCCTTTCCAAAACAATCTTATCGGAAATTGATTTGAAAGAAGAATACAACTGAATGCAGTTATTTTTTTGCTCAGGAGCCATACTAGGGGCGTAGCCAGAGGCAATATCAATCATCAAATCATCCAAAGTGGAAACCCTATAGTCTGCACTTGTATTAAAGTTTTCTGCAAATTTCTTAACTCTGCTTCTAGCCTCTACTCCACTATATGTATGAAAGTCCTTCTTATCCAGAAAATATCCATGTTCTAGATCTATATCTCCCCCCGATGAAAAGTCATTTAGTTTAAAACAATCGGGCTGTTTGTTTCTACACAAAAGATCAAATAATTTTTTATAATTAAATTTTTCACCCGAAGCGTCGGCAACAAACAACAAGTCCGCCTCTCTTTTGGAGAAAATAAACATATTTTTTCTCGCTAAACGATTTTGTATATTTTGGTTTGCGTATAAATCTGCCCTTTTGATTCCCAGAATAGCATTAATATAAAATCCCTCAGTATGCAGCAAATCCTCTAGGTTGACTCCCACGGCCTCATTATTCCGATCCACCGGGTAAAGTCTTGTCTCAACCAGGGAGCCCTCCTCTAAAAGAAATGCTATTATCCCCTGATCATTCACATGCCTCACTTGATCCATAATGTCCTGAAACCCCTTGTTAAGATAGTAAGGAATCCCCTTGATTTCTATTTCTCTGCCGCCTTTTGCTCTGCTGGCATCTCCGAGCCTTGTAAGGGCGACATCATCTGAGAATACAAAGTCAAATTTACGATTCGACTTCAACTCCTTTTTAAAGTCATAGCAATTCTTACTTTTTATAAAAAATTTGATCTCACGGATAGACCTGGCTAATTCTTGCATTTGTGGCACCTTGTCTTTTCTGCCGCTCTCGTTGATTTCTTTTTCTCTAGCGGCCGCATATTCTCTAGAGGCCAATCGACCAATAATCAGTGAATTCTTTTTAGGCAAAAGATCTATAAAATTATCAACAAAATCCTTACATGCATCTATGTAGGCCCGATCAAACATTGACGTCTCCTTAATATTTAGCTCTATATCTCAAATACACCAAGCCTATATAGCTCATATGCAATTAACGCCTCATGCCTTGCATCATCTAACGCCCTATGAGCCTCTTTATATTCTGCCTGCGGAAAAAAATATTCCCATGCCTCTTCCACCTTGGGCCACTTTGGGGTGTTATAACCAAAATTTGGAGGTAAATTTACAACAGGTGCTGCAGACATCATAATGCAAGGCAATTCGTTAATTTGCAATCCCCTTGATTTTAAAAATCCAAAATCAAACCCTTTGTTGTATGCAGTAACGCCTAGTGGGTATTTATTTAAAATATTTTGAATCTCTGGCAACACATTAGTCAATTTATTTGCCGACAAGACCTCTTCATAAGTCAAATCTGAGTTTTGAAAAATCCAGCCATATGGGTCTCGGGCATGTCTTCCATCAAAGCCATCCTCTCGAACAATGGAGTCAAATTCATCTATAACACTGCCAGTTTCTAGATTTAAGCCAACAATTCCAATTTCCACAATCAGCCCTCCCTGCTTTTGAAATCCAGATGTCTCTATATCCACTATTGCTATTTCATTTACCATTATTTATCCATTCAAAAACAAATCAAAATAGGGTTGCCTAAAGTTATTAAGATTAATTGTATCTTAAATTGCACTCTAAAAGTTTTAATAAAAATTCAGCAAACTATTTATCTTTCCTTCAGTGCGGCTGTTACAACATACCGTAAAGAACCTCCGACTGTAACCGCATCAAAAGGAAAACAAGTGACAAGCTTAAGCTCGATTAAGTTCTCAATCAGAGTGATGTCTTGATTAGCTGTATCGATCACCTCTATGTAGCCAACTCTGAACACTTGCTTAGTGTTATCAACACTTGTAATGGTAATCTCATCCCCTAATTCGATACGCTCTAAAAAATCAAAATGAGTGTCTCGATGTGCAGAAATCAAAAGTGACGATGAATCGTTTGTGTAAGGTGTTTCGCTACTTAAGCCTGGACCAAATGCAAGAACGCTACCTGTATCACCAGACAGTACAATTAAGTCTTCATTATGCTGCGTTGATTGAAGACGCAGAACTGGATGCATATCTGCCCAACCCCAAGGTTTTACCTGTTCGCCAGTTTCGATAGACTCATCCCAAGCCCTGTGAATCAGTAATTGCGCCAATTCGGCTTTGATTGGAATATAGGCCCCATAGGCAAATGTTGCCAAGCCAATTAAGCCAACCAGCCAACATATCCCCGCCCTGCTCACACTGCCTTTTTTCGACGAAAAACAGTTGCAATCAACATCACTAGCGAACCAATAATCATCCAAAGAGTTGAATTGGTTGCTGTTTGTGGTGCTTTGACTTTTTTAACCACTGGCTTACTGACAAGGTCTTCTGTTTCTGGTTTTGATGGCGAAACATCAACCGCCACCAACGAGGTAAACTTTGAAACAAGATGGTAATCCAAAGCCAGCTTAGTAATTGCGTCTTGAATATTATCACGCTCAATTCCGCTATACATTTGTCGATACTGATCCATTAAATCTTCGATCTTGCGTCGCGCCCAAAGCACATCAATGCCGCTTGCTTGCGCTTTATCGTTAACGACAACTTCCTTTTCAAAAAGAACCCCGGCCGAGTTGCCCATAATCTTAACAGTGCTTGGCAATTCGCCCAACTTGAAGGCCGCCACTATTGTTTCTCCAACATACAAAT
>Ga0206681_10000783_pt1 | contig 16053 bp, 14 predicted proteins | sample M150012015metaG_FD_161048 | JGI IMG/M metagenome (GOLD analysis project Ga0206681, IMG submission 161048) | Ammonia-oxidizing marine archaeal communities from Monterey Bay, California, United States - M1 500m 12015 | ecosystem: Environmental > Aquatic > Marine > Intertidal zone | place: USA...
AAATGACGTATCTCTTGAAATTGGACGGTGGATCTCATCATCATTGAAAGATCATAACTGATTCAAATCGGTATTCATTTGAACTATCTCTAATATAATTACCTATGGAAGCAATATTCGTACTTATCTGCCAGATTTTATTGGCTTTGATTTTCATTGTAGCCGGTGCTACCAAATTGACAAAGAAGCGTGAAAATCTTATGGAAAAGGTTACTTGGGCTGAAGATTACAACCAACCAACAATTCGTTTCATTGGATTATTAGAGCTTCTGGGAGGATTAGGGGTAATTTTACCATTAATTGTTGGTGTCTCCGATTTTCTTTGGCTTGTTCCAATGGCATGCATGGGACTAGCTATGGTAATGGCAGGCGCAATTGTAGTTCATATTGGAAGGGGTGAGTTTAAGCACATAATGTTTAATCTAGTTATACTCTTTATGTCAGCAGGAGTAAGTTTTTACAGGCTACTAGAACTAAATCTAAACTGGTTGAATTAACCACAAAAACTGATTTCGGTCAGTTTTTCGCGCGAGCTACAGAGGTAATTTTACCGTATGATATGTGTCGAAAATGCCCGAAATACTGTACTTGGAAGCTTAAAGAAGGCAAATGTTGAAGAGCGTAATATTACGTCTTGTGTTGGCTTCGTTTTAGCCGAAGATATCGTCTCTAAAATAGATATCCCTTCATTCGACAACTCTGCTATGGATGGGTATGCTGTCCAACATCACGATCTCGAAAATAAGATTCGGCACTTTAAAATTCTCAACGAAATAAAAGCTGGAGATAATTCAAACGTGGTGGTAAGAGATGGTTACTGTGCTCCGATATACACTGGGGCGCCAATGCCACTTGGGGCGGACACAGTCGTAATGGTAGAGGAAACGGAAATAAAAGGTGATAGAATAATTGTAAATGATGAATATGAAAGTAAGCTTGGGCGACACATCCGAAGACGTGGCGAGCAAGTCGAAGTAGGTGAAATTGCGCTCGAAAAGGGAACTACAATTAATCCTTCGGGAGCCTCGTATTTAGCGGCTCTAGGTTTTACAAAAGTGAAGGTCTTTTCGCCTCCTAAGGTTAAAATCATTACTACGGGAAATGAAATTATTGAGGCAGGGAAGGAACTTGAGTTTGGTCAAATCTATGAGAGTAATTCAACGGCATTAATAACTCTTCTAAAACAACAAGGGGTAGCTGATCTTCAGCACGTAACAGGCAGGGACGACGTAGATGAACTCCTGAAGACTTTCGAAGATTTGAATGACTTCGATATTGTTATTCTTACAGGTGGAATCTCTATGGGAAAATACGATTTAGTAGCGGACTGTCTAAAAGAAGTTGGGGTTGAAAAGAAGTTTCATAAGATTGCCCAAAAGCCTGGAAAACCATTTTATTTCGGGATCCTAAATGAAACTCTCATATTCGCCCTGCCAGGTAATCCATCTGCCGTTATTACATCTTATTACGAATATATTTTCCCAGCAATAGGAAAGATGATGGGACGAAGTATGCCATCTTTAGTAAAATCATTTTTCCCCCTTCTTTCTAAGGTAAAGATTAAGGCAAATCGTTCAAATTTTCTCAAAGGAAAAATAGAACAAGAAGGTGTCGAAGTTCTCTCAGGTCAGGGTTCACATATTCTTAATTCACTCGCAATTGCCGATTGCTTTATTTACCTTCCAAAAGGACAGGAGGTCTTTCATAAGGGAGAAGTTGTAGAGGTCCATTTGCTTCCAAAATGAGTGTCACAGGGATAATATTAGCTGGGGGTCTTAGCTCGCGAATGGGCAATGATAAAGGTGTCATTCAACTCGACGAGCAGAAGATGGTAGAAAAAGTGATTTCAATCTTATCGCCAATTGTAGATAGAATTATTGTCAGTGCAAATAACTCGAATTACGAACAGTTTAAATTCCCTGTAATAAAAGACAAATACGGAAGAATCGGTCCTTTGGGTGGAATCATAAGCTGCCTTGAAGAAAGTACCACAGACGATAATCTCATCCTAAGCTGTGATACCCCTAGAATTAATACTAGTTCTCTTAATTCTCTTTTAAAATTCTCAAATGAGTTTGAGGTTGTGGTTCCATATCATCACGGACACTTCGAACCACTTGCAGCCTATTATAATAAAGGGAGTTTAGGCTATTTAATTGGCCAAATGAAGGTCGGGGAATATAAGCTTCATAACATTCTTAAGGGGCTCGATTTTAAGGCTGTAACCTTTCCAGAATCAGAAGAAACCCTTAATGAGTTCTTCAATATCAATAGCAAATCAGATCTAATAAAATATCATGACTATTAACGCACTATTTTTCGGTGTTCTGAGTGACGCCGTAGGAGTGAGAGAGAAAAAATTCAGTTCTATTCACTCTTCTAAGGAATTCGTAGAACATATAAAAAATGAATTTCCTGAAGTTGCAAAAAACAGTTTTCAAGTTGCTGTTAATGAAACTCTCATTCACTCCTCTACACCTCTAAAAGACGGTGACACTATCGCTTTACTCCCAAATTATGCGGGGGGGTAATTCAGTAATCAAACAAAAGAATTATGAGTAAAGAAGTACTAACTCCGGGACCTATATCTCCCGAAAAAATAGCTACCAGCATAGCCCATCACAGTAGTAAAACTGGAATTGGGGCTCACAACATCTTTCTCGGTCAAGTTCGAGCAGATAAGCACGAAAACAAAACTGTTTTAGGCATAGAATACTCGGCATACAACTCTATGGCTGAGTCTGTATTCCATGAAATTCGAGAGAGCATCTTTGCCAAATATGATCTCACGTGCATGCATGTTTATCACAGCACTGGGGTTGTAAAAGCAGGTGAAATTTCTCTTTTCGTATTCGTTTCCTCAAAACATCGCGGAGTAAGTTTCGATGCATGCAGAGATGTAGTAGAACAAATCAAAGAAAAAGCGCCGATTTGGAAAAAAGAACTTTACGAAGGAGAAAAAAAAGAATACAACTGGGTATAGCGCAAAATAAAATAGAATGAAAGACATAAGTTGGAAAGTAAAGACCTTGAGAACTGCAACTGCGCAAGCTGTCGTTAACGTTGGAGATGTCGGTATGAACGCAATCAAAAATAAAACTGTGCCCAAGGGTGACCCGTTTGAAATTTCTAAAATTGCCGGCATGCTTGCTGTGAAGAACACTGCGGGAGTTATTCCTCATTGTCACCCCATGCCTACTGAGAACACTGATATCGAGTTCGAAGTGCGGGGAAATAAAATTGTGATTGAACTTTCCGTAACTACTATCTATAAAACGGGATGTGAAATTGAAGCTATTTATGGCGTTACAACGACTGCTGTAACTCTTTACGATCTCTTAAAGCCAATAGATACAGACCTAGAGATTTCTGATGTGAAGCTTCTAGAAAAAAGAGGGGGGAAATCCGATTTCGTAAAAGATATCGTTCCTGGTTTGATGTCAACCGTTATTGTAATGTCAGATAGCATATCGAAGGGGAAAAAGGAAGATCGGTCAGGGAAAGCAATCGCATCTAAGCTTGAAGATTGCGGAGTTGAAAATATTGACTATCACATCATCCCAGATGAGAAGAATGATCTCCAGAAACTAGTTAAGGAAAGTCTATCAAAGGGGTCCAAACTCATTATTACTACAGGAGGGACAGGCCTCTCCCCTAGAGATATAACCCCGGAGAGCTTACGACCCATGCTCGACGTAGAGATACCCGGAATTATGGAAGCCGCCCGAAGCTACGGTCAAGAACGCACTCCATATTCTATGCTATCACGTGGAGTCGCCGGATTAATTGATGATTGCCTTGTGTTAGCCCTCCCCGGTTCAACAAAAGGAGCTGCTGAAAGCATGGACGCCCTTTTCCCGTATCTGCTTCATATCTTCAGAGTTATTGAAGGTCGTAGGCATGACTAAATTGGTTTAAAATGGAGCTTTACCTTCTCCTATGCCTATTAATCATGGCTTTTCTGTTTGCCTCTGTAGGGCATGGAGGTGCCAGTGGTTATCACGCAATAATGGCGCTATTTTTAATTAGCTCTATTGTAATGAAATCCTCTGCGCTCACATTAAATGTTTTCGTAGCAGGCATCTCATTCTACCACTATTGGAAGGCTGGATACTTTAATCTTAAAGTCTTCGCGCCTTTTGCTATTGGGTCTATTCCCCTGGCGTACTTAGGTGGAACAATTGACATCCCACAAGAAATCTATAAAGGAATACTGGGATTCTTTCTCGTATTTGCCGTAATAAAATTATTGGGCGTTTTCGGGAAGGAATCAAATACAACTAAGCCTTTACCTTTCAGTTTAGGCATACTTGTAGGAGGTCTACTAGGTTTTGTCTCAGGTCTCATAGGCATTGGTGGTGGTATTATCCTAAGCCCTGTTTTATTGATTTTCAGATGGGCCAAAATGAAACAAGCTGCAGCAATTTCTGCTCTCTTTATCTTGGTTAACTCAATCAGCGCATTAATTGGTCTAATCACTTCGGGAAATTATAGCCCACATGAGGATATAGTCACTTGGATACTCTTTGCAATAGTGGGGGGATTCGCCGGAAGCTATATCGGAAGCAATAAGATGAGTAATAAAGGCGTGAAATATCTACTTGCTCTGATTTTATTACTGGCAAGCATCAAGCTCTTATCAGCCTTCTTCGTCTATATGATTAATTAGCCCCCGATCGCAAACATGCATCGACCCTTTCCAAGATCTTTTTCTTCGTCAATATCTTCAAAAGCAGGCAATCCACCGCGTTCATCGAATTTAGCCTTTATGCTTTTAAAAATAAGCTCCTCTAAGCCCAAACCGTTTCTATAAGCTCTCAATAAATCAAGCTCTGAATTCGAGAATAGACAGTTTTTTATCTTTCCATCCGCAGTCAAACGTATTCTATTGCATGACCCGCAAAATGAGTCCGTAACAGAGCTGATAACGGCAAAAGTGCCAACCCCTCCATTAAGTCTGTAATTCTTTGCTGTGTCGTTTTTTGAGTCAACTAACCTCTGATAGTCAAACCCAGAAGAATTTATTTCCTCAAGAATTTGCTTATAGCTTATGATCTTCGAGAAGTCCCAAGTATTTCCGTTGAAAGGCATAAATTCGATAAACCTAACATGAACATTCGTGTTTCTCGTCCACTCAACAAAATCCTTAATCTCGTTTTCGTTTACATTCTTTAGTACAACAACATTAACCTTAATTTTAAATCCTTTCTCGATAAATAGGTCTATGTTCGACTTCACCTTTCTGAGATAATCACGCTTTGTTATTTGGTGAAATTTCTCCTCGTTCAGAGTATCTAGACTTATGTTTATGGAGCTCAACCCTATTTCTTGAAATAGATCTAAGTACTGATCCAATAGATAACCGTTAGAGGTAATTGCAAGCTCAATGGGTAATTTCGCAAGACGCGAAATAATCTCTCGGGCATCCTTTCTAATTAGAGGCTCTCCTCCTGTTAAACGAATCTTTTTAACTCCAAGAGAAACGAATGTTTTTGCTATACTCAAGAGCTCATCTGCTGACATAAGTTTGCTCGTGGGATAGAAATTAATCTTCTCATCTGGCATACAATAATAACATCTGAAATTACACTTGTCTGTAAGCGAAATCCGAAGGTAATCATGTGTACGACCAAACGTATCTACAATACGCTTCTTAAGGCCTGTGGGTATTTCACTTGAAAGAACCATTTGATGTGTTACTTAACTTTTTCTATTCTTATCTGAATCTCATCGAATTCCTCGGTGGAAATTAGTTTGTTAGCTAATTGAAATAGCGTTTCATCTTCTCGGAAGATATGAAGCCGAGCCATTTCAATGAGCTCCATTCCGTTTTGGAATGCCAAATCACTTACAATGTTTTTTGAAGCCTCATCTGGCAATCTAGATGAAATTCCAATCAAATTGAAGGTGAGGACACCCAGTTGAATGAATTGGTAGTGGTCGTCCTCAAAAATGTCAATCGGTGTTTGAGAAAACTCGTCGGTTCCATGCTCACCTGTTTCACGGAATCTCCTTTCAAGGAGTGGGAATAACACCTTCTCTTCCTTCCTGTTATGAAGCAAGAAATCCGAGTCAAAAAAACTGAAGAATTCCGAAAATATATTGCTAATCTTTTTATCAAATATCCATTTGCCAGCCTTAAAATCTTGAAGTCCTTTTTCAAATTTATTGAGCTTTTTGATAGAAACCCTGTGTTCCAAAGTGAGCTTCTTTAAAACATCGTGCATTTCGTCATAGCTGACTTTCTCCAGTTTACTTTGATATGCTTCAGGAGGATCCATAGGTGAGTCTCCTTCATCTAAAGTAGGATCTTTAACGACTTCTCTTTTGATAGGGTCATTTTCGTTAAGTCGCTTCTTTTCACCCTTCGAAATCGAACCCACTCTTGAGCCCGATTTTCTATCTACAATAGTAATCTTTTCCATGAGATAAAATTATTAATGTGCCCCACCTTTAAAACTAATTTGAATCAGTTTTTAACCGTTGAGGAGACTATTCATTCTATCGAGAGTATCAAGGATTGTCAAACTCTCTTTTAGGCCCTTGGTAGTACCACCAATTAAGGATTAAACAAAATACGTAGTATGCTGCAAAACCATATAAAGCATACTCCGGAGTGCCGGCTTTCACTTGCTGTCCGAAGACTTTAGGAATAATAAACGCTCCATAAGCAGCAATGGCTGCAGTCCATCCAAGTACAGGACCTGCTTTCTCCTTTGAGAAAATATATGGAATACTTCTAAATGTTGATCCATTACCAATTCCCGTTGCTAGGAATAGAACCATGAATGCCGAGAAAAATGGCCACCAATAAAGTTCTGGCGAGTCTGTAGCTCTAGCTTGAACGACGAAATAAGCTACTGCTAAAGCAGCAATAATTTGGGCTATAGTACTCCACATAGTAACCTTAGCTCCGCTATTGACCTTGTCTGCAATAATGCCACCTATGGGGCGGACCAAAGCACCGAACATAGGTCCTAGAAATGCCCAAATCATGATGCTTGGAGCATTGGGGTTAGCCCACTCTAAATCTAGAGGATTGGAGTAAACGAAAATGTCTTGGGCAAGCTTTGGGAATACCATAGAATAACCGATAAAAGAACCAAAGGTCATGGTATAAATAACCGTCATTATCCAATTATGCTTATCTGAAAGTATCGAAAACTGCTTCTTTAAATTACCTTTAATTTCAGATGGGGTTGCATGCTTCATTAGCTGAACGGCCAGTATTATTACTGTTGGTAGAACTATCCACATTGAAGAGTTTTTCATTCCCCATGATTCCCACGGGACACCTATGAGTAAAAACGCTCCAACTCCAGCGGCAATTAGACCTAGGGCCACCATGTATAGTGTCTTTGAAATTCCTGAACCAGTGCTTGGAAGGCTTGGTGTACCCGTTGATACATTGTTCATTCTGAAAAAAGTCAGAAGCGACGTTAAGGCAATTAAAGGAACCCAAACCCAAGCGGCATTTTGAAGACCATCAAATTGTGCCCCTTTTGCTGTAGCTATAGCCCCAGCCGCTCCGCCGAAAATCGAGAATGTAATCACAAAAGGAATTAGCTTCTGCATTATTGCAACACCGAGGTTACCTAATCCTGCATTCATTCCAAGGGCATATCCTTGATTCTTTTTCGGGTAGAAGAACGAAATATTACTCATCGAGGACGAGAAGTTCCCCCCTCCAAATCCTGATAGCAATGCCATCACAGCAAATAACATATAAGGCGTATTTACATCACTTAGGGCTATCCCTGTTCCGATGGCCGGGATTAATAATAAGGTTGTTGTTACAAAGATTACATTTCGTCCACCTCCCAAAGAGATTAGAAATGAGTTCGGAAGACGCAGGGTCGCTCCAGCTAAACCAGCAATCGCGGGTAGAGTATAGTAAAGACTATTCACTTCTTTAAGAGCTGAAATGTATGCGTCTGAACCTGAAATAAGGCCATCCGTCAATCCGAAATTAAATCCGAACTCCTTCATGTACTTTACAAGCACTCCCCACATTATCCATATGGAGAATGCTAAAAGCAAAGCCGGAATAGATGACCATAGGTTTCTATCAGCAATTTTCTTTCCAGTCTTTGACCAAAACCCCTCGTCTTCTACATTCCAATTTTTAATATTTACTTCCATAATTAATTATTTAGGTATTATTCCTCTGCGAATGCTCCTTCAGGTTCTTTTAAAGAGAAAAAGCAATAAATAAAACTCAATGCTGCTCCTCCAGCGAGAATGAAAAAGAACGTTTTTGAGTCAACCATGCTCAGAATAAACAAATAGGTAACTGCTCCTACGTTTCCGAATGCTCCAGCCATCCCTGCAATTCTTCCTGTTAATTCCTTCTTTATTGCAGGAATCATAGCAAACGTAGCTCCCTCAGCACCTTGAACGAACATAGACCCGAACATGGTAATTAGGACAGATACTACTAGCCACCATGTTCCTTCGAACATTGGAACTAATGTTTGGACTCCATCTTCTGTAATGGGGCCATATTTACTTATCAACCCCATTAAACCGAACCCTATAGAAATCCCCATCATGTACATCAACATAGTATTCCTACGCGATCCCATCTTGTCTGACATGTAGCCTCCAAGAGGGCGAGCAACTAGGTTTATTACCGCAAATGAACCTGCAACTAGTCCTGCAAGCTGAGGGCTTATCTTAAATGTGCTCTCAAAGAAGAATGGCAACATCGATACTACGGCTAATTCCGCACCGAAATTCGCGAAGTATGTTAGGTTAAGCGCCCCAATACTACTAAAAGCAAATTTCTCACTCTCCGGAATGCCTTCTTTTAGTCGAGGTAGGTTATGAGCGAGGATTTTGTACGCTTTATAGAAGTAAAACAGGGCCAATACTCCCCACATCATGTACATCACATCTAAGCTGTACATATTCTTATCGTAGATAACTTGTTTTTGAAGGTTGCTAGCTAAGAACCCTAATGCTGCATATAAAGGGATATTCCACATCAAATACTGCACTAAACCACCATAAGATGAAACGGGCATAATAGAAGAAGACCGTTTATCCACAATTACTTCCTTTCCCGTTGGGTAATCCTTTACTTTAAAATAGTAGAAAACACCATATAGGCCTGTCGCAATACTACTTATTGCCATCGCATACCTCCATCCAAATTCACCTCCAATAAGAACAAGTCCGATATATGGAATTATACCCGCTGCCGCTGCCGAACCAAAGTTCCCCCACCCTGCATAAAACCCCTCGGCTCTGCCTATATGTTGAGGAGAGAACCAGTTATCTGTCATTTTGATTCCAATAACGAAACCTGCTCCAATAGATGATAGGAGTAGACGAGAAATAACTAATTGCAAAAATGTACTTCCGAAGGCAAACATTAGCCCTGGAATAACTGTTACAACCATGAGTCCGGAGAAAACAACCCTTGGCCCATACTTATCTACAAGTGCTCCAATAATAATCCTTGCAGGGATTGTCAACGCAACGTTACAAAGTAAAAGAGCTTTAAAATTTCCTCCATTAAGGAAGTCAAAACTCTCAGTCATGGCCGTCTTTAGAGGCGCCATATTAAACCAAACAAAGAATGTCAAGAAGAAGGCAATCCACGTATAGTGAAGCACTCTCACTTTCTCTTGAGAGAAGTCGAATAACTTAAATTTTTCTTCCATCTAATTGATGATCTTGTACGACTCCAAGCTAAGCGAAGGTGCTACCCCTAGACCAAATCGCCGTCAAATCAACGGATTGACAAACCTGACGACAATCAGTTATTCTTAGATCGCTTACCAAAGACCCATTTGGTCGATTTTCTTATCTCCTTTCTATCCCAATACCAAATCACTTTCTGATATGGTCTCCATAGGTACGCAATAGGGTAAACTAAGAAATGCATGAATCTTGTAAATGGTATTAACGCTATTAAAGAAAATGCTGATATAACGTGAACTTTAACAGCAGTAGGCATGGCTGAGATTGTAGCAATATCAGGGTCTAGTGTTAAAATAGACCTTAGGTATGGTGTAATAGAAGTTGCGAACCAAGTAGACCCATATCTATGGAAGTACGCTACCCATAAACCAGATATTACCTGTACTAATACAATAAAGAAGACGACCATATCCATATTAGAAGTCACCATTGATACACGCTTATTGCTAAGGCGCCTTATGAGCAACATCACAATGCCGAAAAGCGTCGCTAATCCAAATGCAAAAGCTGAAATCTCAAGGATAAATAATCTAATCGGCTCACCATTAAATGCTATCACCGAAGACGGAAATAAAAACGCAATAAGATGACCGAAAAATAGAAACATCATTCCCCAGTGAAAGGGTTGAGACCCCCAGAAAAGAGCTTTGCCCTCTAGGAATTGAGTTGATAGAGAAGAAACTGTAAATCCCTTGTTTCTATATCTCGCTATCGATCCGACTAGCATTATCACTATTGCTAAATATGGTAAACCGACAAATAAAAAGTAATTACTCATAGTTAGAACTGTTTTGTTGTTGTGTTTTTTCTTTCAAATAAGCTTTGGTCTATACCGCACCCTTTGTAATGCGATAAAAACCCTGTGTCGTCTTCACGTTTAAGGATAAAGGGTTTAAAATCTGAACCCTCGGTGTCCTTTTGCATGACAATCTGTAGCATCTTGAGAAGTTCTAAATATGCATTTTCCATATTAAACTTCTCTATCATCTCATCTAAAGCGGGGATACATATTGTCGCGATTAATTCTTCCCCAAATTCTTTAGATTTCACTTTAGGAATTAGAGTTAGGAGGTTCGGTAGATGATCCGCAAGTTCAACCCCGCAATCATTACCTGCATTTCTTTGTTCTTCTTTCATCTTAACAAGGAAGTCGCCCCTTTTATAATCTTCTCCAAATAAAACATACCCTACATCAAGGAAACAAACCGCCTGGATATCAAACGTTTTGATGTAATACTCTTGTCTTTGATTTAAAGTAAGTGAGGTAAAGTTTTCAATAAAATCTTTCACCCGCTCAGATTGTTCAGGGTAGTCCAGCTCTAGAGCTTGGGCAACAGCAAGCGCATCCCCCATAAGGCTCTCGGAAGGATACCTGAATAGATCCGCAATCAAAGTATAGTGATTTGAGTTCCTCATTCTATTTGCCTCTTGCTGGAGTTTCCTTAAAACCAAACCCTGTACTTCCTTTCACGTCTGCTGTACTTTCAATCATCTCAATTGCTTCCTCTCGATGAGCTGCTGGGATAACAAATCTTTGGTCAAAGAGTGGAAGAGATGTTAGGCGGAATATCGCATCTGCCGTTTCTCTTGACATCCCTGTTTTAGCTAGTGCTTCCTCGAGTTCTTTTATATCAAGATCTCCAACTGTTTCAGCTCTTCTATGTAGACGAACTGTCATTAGGCGACGGAATACCTCTCTTATCTTTTCACCGTTTCCAGCTGAGAATAGAGAAGCTAAATATTGAATAGGCATTCTAGACGCATCAATTTTCGCCCAAAGTGAATCTGTTGTTGCATTATATTTCCCGTTTTCTACTGTAGCCATAGCTGGAAGTAGTGGTGGGACGTAAAAAAGATTTGGGACCGTTCTGAATTCGGGATGAAGAGGCAAGGCAACCTTCCACTCCTTAATAAATTTCCAGGTTGGAGATTTCCGAGCGGCATCTAAAGTTGATTCTTGAATACCATTTGCTTTTGCCGCAGCAATAACTTTCGGATCGTTTGGATCAAGATAAATGTCGAGCTGCTTATCAACTAACTCACTTTCTTCGCATGATGCTACGGCTTCAATTGCATCTGCATCATATAGCATCACTCCCAGGTATCGGATTCGACCTACACAAGAGTGCATACAAGCAGGAGCTTGTCCCGATTCTATCCGCGGATAGCATAAAATACATTTCTCCGATTTACCGGTATGCCAGTTGTAGTACGACTTCTTATAAGGACAAGCTGTAACACACATTCTCCAAGCTCGGCACCTTTCCTGATTGATGAGTACCACTCCGTCTTCACCTCGCTTATATATCGCTCCTGACGGGCAAGAGGCTACACAGGCTGGGTTAAGACAGTGATTACAAATACGAGGAAGGTATGCAAGTGTCATCTGTTCTAGTTGGAACATTGCCTCTTGCTCTTCCGGGCTTAAGTTTTTGAAGTTCACATCTTGGCGAGCGTAGTCAGGAGTACCACCAAGATCGTCGTCCCAGTTTGGACCTGACTGAATATCCATATACTCTCCTGTTATAAGAGACTTTGCACGTGCCGTAGGCTGATCATCACCTTCTGGCGCCTCAAAGAGATGCTCATACTCGTATGTCCAAGGCTCGTAGTAGTCGTCGATAATAGGCATCGCCGGGTTGTGAAATATGTTTTTCAACCCCCTAAGCTTACCTGCGCCCTTTAAAGAAACTGTATCTCCATTCTTCTCCCATCCACCTTTATAGATTTCCTGGTCCTCCCACTTAGTAGGGTAACCAGTACCTGGCTTAGTCTCTACATTGTTCCACCACATGTATTCTGCACCCTTTCTATCGGTCCAAATATTCTTACATGCTATAGAACAGGTATGGCATCCAATGCATTTATCCATGTGGAATACCATTGTCATCTGTGATCTAACGTCCATATTATATCGTTTTATCTAATTCTATTATTCTGTAATGACAACGCTTAAAAAACAACGTTATCCATTCTCTTAACTAACACGTGAGTATCACGATTTACACCTACAGGCCCCCAATAATTGAAGTGGTATGTAAACTGGCCATAACCACCTACTAGGAGGCTAGGTTTAAGATGTACACGTGTGAAACTATTGTGTCCACCAGCTCTTCGGCCACCTCTAATTTCTGATTTAGGGACTGTATATGTTCTCTCTGGAGAATGGTATACAATGCACACTCCGTCAGGAATCCTTGCACTCACACAAGCTCGTGTACAGTACACACCGTTATCGTTATAAACCTCTACCCAATCGTTATCCTTGATGCCCATAGCTTCTGCATCGCCCTCGCTCATCCAGCATGGTTCCATTCCTCTTGAAAGCGTAAGCATTCTAAGAGTATCGCCATACGTTGAGTGGATATGCCACTTTCCATGAGGGGTAAGTACGTTTAGAACTTTTGCCTTCCCAATCGCAACTGACTTACGGAGATCTCCATATACTTCAGGTTTCGGAGATGGTTTGTACGTTGGTAGGTGCTCACCGAACTTAATGTATCCCTCGTGATCAAGGTAGAAGTGTTGACGACCTGTGAGAGTTCTCCAAGGCACCATGTGTTCTACATTGTATGTGTATGCCGAGTAAGCTCTGCCTCCAGTCATTAGACCTGACCAAACAGGTGAGTTATTGTAACGCTTTGGCCTTGTTTGAAGATCTTTGTAGTTAGTTCGAACGTCCTTAGATCCCTCACCAAGGTGGCGAAGCTTTTGACCTGTTCTCTTTTCCGCATTCTCATATGCACGGTCACTGAGTTCACCATTTGTGAGTGATGAAAGATGAAGAATAACGTTTACCGCTTCCTCATCTTCTTTTAATGAGGGGTATTGCTTACCGCCACAAGTCTGAAGATGATCTTTATTCTCCTTTAGATCTTCATAGAAATCAGCACATTGGTATGAGTTCCCGTGAGCGCCTAAACCATTTACAATGTTTGGCCCGAGAGTAATGTACTTGTTGTATATCTGTGTGTAGTCTCTCTCAACTACTACAAGTTTGTGCATCGTCTTTCCTGGAATGAGATCACATTCGCCTTTGCTCCAATCTTGAATTGAAGTTTGGCTTATCTCATCCTTAGAATCGTGAGAAAGAGGAACGTTAACTATATCCTTAACTGGATCAGAGAAGTTCTTTTCTGCTAATTCCGATGTGACTTTTGCAATCGCTTGGAATATTTTCCAATCCGTCTTCGCTTCCCAAACCGGCTCAATAGCCGCCGAAAGTGGATGAATAAACGAGTGCATATCCGTTGAGTTAATATCTGCCTTCTCGTACCAAGATGCTGCTGGGAGAACAATGTCAGAATAAAGAGCCGATGTGTCCATTCTGAAGTTTAGATCAACGATTAAGTCCATCTTTCCTTGGGGTGCATTCTCTGCCCACTCAATATCTTTCACATGGTCGACAGCTACCTCATCAGCAATATCATTGTGATGCGTACCTAAATAATGCTTCAGGAAGTATTCATGTCCTTTTGCTGAAGCCATTAAGGCGTTGCCTCTCCAGATATACCAAACCCTCGGGAAGTTGATCTCCTTATCCGGAGCAGCAACCGAGTGAGTGAGCTTTTTAGACTTTAATTGGTCGACAACATATTGCTTAATTGAATCGTCATCTGTTGCGCCACTCGCCTGAGCTTCTTTACAAACCTCAAGGTTGCTTTTATCGTACTGAGGATAGAACGGCATCCATCCGTTCCTTACAGACTTTACAACAAGATCTGCTGAGTGCTGAGATGAAAGTTCGTTTTCTGGAACAGAATTATAGTCCGCTTGGTTACCATCATAACGCCATTGATCAGAGTTGATGTAATGCCAAATCGGGGCTTGCTGTAAACGTACTGCAGACTGCCAGTCTTTTCCTGACATGACTGCTCCCCATGAATCAACTGGTGCAAGTTTTTCTTGTCCAACATAGTGATTCATTCCTCCTCCATTTACTCCGATACAACCAGTTACCATAAGCGCCATTGTGCCAGCGCGGTACATAAGGTTGCCGTGATACCAGTGGTTAATCCCGGCCCCGACAATAATAGAGCACTTACCGTTTGTCGTTTCAGCTGTTACGCCCCACTCTCTAGCGAGCTGGATAAGAGTTTCTTTACCTATTCCTGTGAACACCTCTTGCCAAGCCGGTGTGTACGCCTGTGATTCGTCATCATAAGAAGTCGGGTAATCTCCTCCAAGCCCTCTGTCAACTCCGTATTGAGCCATCATAAGGTCGTAAACAGTCGTTACGGGAACCTTACCATCAACCGTATCAATTAGCTTAACAGGAACTCCACGAGAAGCTGTTTTGTTAAGTCCGTACTCAACGAATTCTACGTTTTGTACTTCGTCGCTATTGTCTTTAAGAGATAAGATAGGATCGTAATCGGCGCCGTTCTCAGCATCGATGTGCTGCATATTCCAGTTTCCATCCTTAGAATCCCAACGGTGTCCTGATGATCCTCCTGGACAAACTAGATCACCTGATTTAGCATCAATATTTAAGAATTTCCACTCTCCATTCTCTGCCTTTTCGTATTTGCCAACGCGATTTGCGCGAAGCAATTGGCCTGGAACAAGTTTATCTCCATCCTTAACTAGCTCCACCAGATAAGGGGAGTCAGTGTATTTCTTCGTGTAATCAATGAAATAGGGAACCTGTTTGTCGACATGGAACTCCTTCAATAATACGTGAGTGAAAGACTGCCAGAAGGCTCCATCTTGGCCGGCATGAACTGGCAGCCATTTGTCAGCGTATTTAGCAACCATATTGAAATCGGGTGCCATTACAACGGTCTTAGTTCCATTATGGCGTGCCTCTGAAAAGAAGTGAACGTCTGGTGTTCTCGTCATACCGAGATTTGCACCCATTGCAACTATGAACTTTGAGTTATACCAATCCGCAGATTCAGCTACGTCAGTTTGTTCTCCCCAAATCTCTGGGAAAGAATTTGGAAGATCGCAGTACCAATCGTAGAACGAAAGGTTAATCCCTCCCATGAGTTGAAGGAAACGCGCGCCAGATGCATAAGAAAGCATTGACATTGCAGGAATAGGAGAGAATCCTATAATTCTATCTGGACCGTAATCCTGAACTGTATGAATATTAGAGGCCGCAATGACCTCTAATATCTCATCCCAGCTCACTCTGCGGAATCCTCCTTTACCGCGAGCTGTTTGATATCTTTTTCTTAGACGAGGTGTAGACTGGATCGTCTTCCATGCTTTGAGAGCATCTCCACCTGCCTTTTCTTTCTCATCTCTAAACATATCGATAAGAGTGCCTCTTACTATCGGATATTTCACCCTGATAGGGCTGTATAAATACCAAGAGAATGAAATCCCTCTTTGACATCC
>Ga0206681_10000788_pt1 | contig 15978 bp, 16 predicted proteins | sample M150012015metaG_FD_161048 | JGI IMG/M metagenome (GOLD analysis project Ga0206681, IMG submission 161048) | Ammonia-oxidizing marine archaeal communities from Monterey Bay, California, United States - M1 500m 12015 | ecosystem: Environmental > Aquatic > Marine > Intertidal zone | place: USA...
TGCAAATAATAATAATTGTCTAGAGTCAATGGAGCAAACTGCAAAATCTAAAGGATACAAAGTTATCAAAATGCAGATTTTTGGAGACATAAAAGAAGTAGTTAAAAGAATTCTAGAAAATATTTCAGAAGAGCAAAAGACATGTTTAATTTTAGGAGGAGAGCCAACAGTCAAAGTATTAGGAAAAGGTCAAGGAGGTAGAAATCAAGAATTAGTTTTAAGAATTTTAAAAAATACTCAAAAATTAAAAAAAATAACAATTGCATCAATGGGAACAGATGGAATAGATGGGAATTCTAATTTTGCAGGAGCAATTACTGAAAATATCAAAGTAGATCTAAACACCATGAAAGAGTTTTTGAAAAATAGTGATTCATCAAGATTCTTTCAAAAACAAAAAGGTAACATCAAAACAGATTTCACACACATGAATTTAATGGATATAGGCATAATTTTAAAATAAATTTATTGTTGATGGCAATCACAGTGACAACTGTTAGCAATACATCTGTGATTTATACAATCTTTACACCCCTTACTTCGACCACTTTTCATTCGTAATCTTTCTTTATCCAAGTAAATGAATTTGGATACATTTCACATATTAGATTTATGAAGAAAAATTAGAATCAGCGTTGTCGTTGATAAAATTCCACAGGATGTGTAAATTGTCTGTTGTGATCAACTTCTAACCAAAATTTTTCCTCATCAATTTCCTTGCCTTCTGTAATCCACACACTTAGAATTTTTTGCATAAACATCTGCGTAGTATCATCTATTTGAGGTCGAATCCCAGTTTCAAGTTCTATTCTATCACGTTCTTCTTTAAATTTTGTAAGTAGTCCTTTGAGATTTTTTCCATTGGAATTGGCAGCTTTGTTTCTTTTTGCATTTTGTAGATCTTTTCTAAAATTTGATAAAAATCCCATTATTGTAATTAGAATATGTTTTTTAAAAAAGGGTTTAGGATAAAAAAGGAAATAGAGTAGAGTAATTTCCAACATTCCCTCGTGAAATAATTTTTAAAATATTATAAAAAAATAAACATTTGACAAGTAAAAAGCTAGAGGATTTGAAATAACATAATTGAATTTATAGAATATGTGGATATATGAAGGAAAATCATATGAAGAGAAATCATGTGAGGAAAAAAACTGTGGTTGCAAAGATCATGAAAGGGTAAAATTTAGACGAGGAAATAGGAGAGAATAATTGCTTGAAAAGCAATTTAATCCAAATTTTCTATACAATGGAATAGTTCATTTTTACATAGATAAGAAAGGGTATTCCAAAGAGAAAGCAAATATGATTGCTCAATCAGTAGTGAAAAGAGAAACGCAAAGAAGGATTTGTAAAAATGAAACATGTAATCATTTTTCTCATGATCATATTAGAAATGAACAAACATGTTTAGCAGTAGATTGTCAATGTGTTGGATTTACTAAATAAAATTATCATCAGTGTGAGTTACACAGTCCATTTACAATATTATTAATATCAAATGTTAATTTTACAAAGAATTGAAAATATCTTCATATCCAGATGTTGCTTTCTCAAGTACTGTTGGACGGTAATCCTCAATTAGTTTATCCACTAATTCTATTGCTTTGATATGATATTTTTTCTTTAATGAAACAACACTGGTCTTTACCAATCCATCTTCTACCAATTGTGAAAGATAAAGTGAAACAGTAGAAGGAGACTTTTTGACCTCTTGTACTAATTGAGAAAACTCTAGTCCATCTTGCATGATTAATGCAAGTAGTAAATCCCGAGGAGTTTGTTTTCTTAATGCTTTGATTACAATTGCTTCTTCTTTAGTAATATGAAGAGGATAGAATCTAGACTGTCGAGGTCCACGATTAACATTGATAACTCCACTTTTTTCTAATTTACCAAGATAATGACTAACAACCCCATTTTTTAATCCAGATGAGCGCATTATTTCACGGAATTGGATTCCAGGATTTTGCTCAATAATTTGTTGAAGTTGTGAATTCCTATCAGTCATTTCTAAACACTCCTAATGCCAATAATCCTAATGTTGCAAATGTCAATAAATGTCCTACCTCTAGTAAGGGCACATCTCCAAGATCAAATGCTGTGGGCCATGTTGCATCAAGCATTAAAATAAATTCAGCCAAAACAAAATTGGCAAATGCGATTGCACTGAGTAGTAATCGTTTAGTTCTTAATTTTCCATATGCAACAAAAGCCAAAGTTGAGATGAATACGGCAAGTGTAATTCCACCAATATGTAGTACAATATGAGCAAGATGAAATCCATGTAAAAAATGAGGGGCAATAATTGGAATTGCTAAAATTCCAACAATTACTGCAACAATTACTGAAAATAATGAAGATTTTGTCTCAATAATTCGTTCAGGCCTAAACATAACATACTTTTGTTTTTAATGGATTTAAAACGACTGGTTCAAGCTTCGAAATGAGTTGTTTTTGTAGAGATATAGACAAACTCAGGACATAAAAAAAGAAAAATAGAATTTACTAAAATCTTGGAATAACTCTAGATTTTGCAGTTACTGCTACGATGCTTATGATTGCTACAGCTAATACCATCATGGCAATTGTTCCAAATTCTGGAATTACATTTGCAAATTTTACTTGCTCTCCAATGGGTCCAGTTTTATCATCATTCATCCCATATCCTTGAAATGTCACAACAACATCTACAGGATCAGAGGAGTGTAGAGGTGCAGTAGTATGAGTTCCAAAACCACTCATGTGATGCGCACCTGTATCGTGCAAAACTTCTTCTCCATTTTGAGTTACTAACAAATCATGATTTACATGCTTTGCATCTTCAAATTCCATCATGATTTCCATCATTTCATCTTTAGTAGGAACACTTGCCCAAAGTTTTATCACAGTACCATCAGATAACATCCCAGTTGCAGATACATCACCTTCTGGCATATGCATTTCTTTATCATCATGTTTCATTTCAGATTCGTGATCTGTTTCTGAGTCATGTTTCATTTCGGATTCGTGATCTGTTTCTGAGTCATGTTTCATTTCGGATTCGTGATCTGTTTCTGAGTCATGTTTCATTTCGGATTCGTGATCTGTTCCCATATCTGAATGTTCATCTCCATGTACTTTTTGAACAGTAATTGTACCTACAATCCAAGGTTGGATTTGAGAAAAGTAAGTAAATTCACCATGTTCTTCAAATGTAAATGAAAATGATTCTCCAGTAGCAAGTAATCCTGAATCAAATGTACCATCAGGACCGTCACTTGCAGTACCGCTAGTTATAGTTATTTTAGATACTCCATGATTAGTCCAGATTACCTCACCACCAACATCTAGTGTAACCATGCTTGATGAAAGACACATATCATGTTCGTCACATCCTTGAATTTCAGAACCTGTCATAATGGATACTTCAGCTTGAGAATGATCAGCATATGCAGTAGTACCGCCAATACTAATCATTCCAAAAATAAGTCCAAAAAAGAAAATTTTTGTATTCATTAAAATTAATTGTAATTTTTTTTAATTAATAATTCTGGCACATATCATGAATGTACCATTTTGTTTAACATAAAAATAATTATCAAAATGTAATTCAAAACAGATCAAGTATAAGTTAAAATAATTTTAAAAAAAAGAATGATTATCCACATTTACAAATGTAGACAACCATAAAGACTACACACAACTATGGTCGGGATTTTATAATTATACTAAGAGAAAAAACTATAAAATAAAATTGGTACATTCGAGATTTAAACTAGCATAGTCCAATGAAATAAAAAATAATTCAATATTTTATTAAAAAGATTAAACAGTTAAAATTCCATTTTGAATTAAAAATTGAATTGCTTGAATGAATGAATCATCATCAATTGTACCATCTGCCCACCATCCTGCATTATTTTTAATCCATGAAGGAATAGATGTATCAGAAATTATTTCTTGTGAGATTGATGGAATAGAAATTACATTAGTTTGAATTAAAAATTGAATTGCTTGAATGAATGAATCATCATCAATTGTACCATCTGCCCACCATCCTGCATTATTTTTAATCCATGAAGGTAATGGGTTTTGAACATCTACTAATCCAATCATCCATGGATGCAATGTACAATAATAAGAAAAATCACCAGTAGTCAAAAATGTATGTGAAAACTTTCCATTAGGGGGTAAAACACCACTATCAAAATCACCTGAAGAGCCTAATTTGGGGTTTCCAGAAGTTACAGTGTGGGCTGCAGAGTCAACGTTTTCCCATAAAACAGTTTGATTAGAAATGATATTTACAAAAGATGATGCATAACAAGAAGAATCAAGTTCACATCCAGGAAATGAAGAGCCTTTAGAAATTTCAACTATTTTATCTGCAATTATTTTATTTTGGGGCTCAGATATTTGAAAAGAGAATTCTCCTGTAGTGTCATAATTATTTACATTAGAAATTCTAATTATGACAGCACCATCTTCTGAAAAAGTTACAGGAATAGAATCTTTACCATCAGGAGTTTCTAGTCCTTGTTTTGATTCAATTAATTGTCCATTTAGAAAAATATCCAAATCATATGTTATCTGAGGAATTACAGTGTTTGTTACAGGATCCCTAAACTCTAAATTTAATCTAATTTCATTTTGTGAAAAAATTTGTTCTTTTGGAGTTAATGATAAGTGAAATCTCCAATCTTCTTGAGAGGATAACACAATTATCTTATCTCCCTTTTCTAAAGATGCATCATTTTTTTGTACATCACGTAATTTACCTGATTGAATTCCAAAAACAATTCTATCACGTTCATCTTCTGAAACATCATCATATAATTTTAGTAATTTTTTTGTAGGAATTAAAAAATGAACTACAATTTCTTCATCACCTGAACGATCTATTGTTCCTAAAAGGGAAATATCATTTACGGTCATTTTTATCTCATGTTCATTAAAAAGATTAAATGATTTTGGGATGTAAAATTCAGCATGAATAAATGGAATTTTTTCAATAAAATCAGGATTCCAATTAAAAGGCATTAAGGCAGTAAGTTTTTTGTCTCTGGAATCAAAAGAAAATTCATCTATTCTATCAAAATATGTAGCAAACATAAAATCAAATGATTTATCATCAAAATCTACTTCAAATGGGATGTATTCGCCAATAGTTAGTAAAGTTTCAAAAGTTGAATTTTTAGAAATAGATTTGGAGTTAATTTCCAAAATAGATACATCAACTTGAACCAAACCACCTTGAAGAAATATAGGAGCATGTATTTCAAGAGGCTCATTTACAGAGCCAATCCAGGCATCATTATCATCAGAATTACCTAAAAAAAGAACATCAGAGTCAGGAATGATTGTGGCATGGAAAGAATCATCAGGGGAATATGCATTAAAAGACAATATTTGATGACCAGTTTGAGTATCAAAAATTTTAACATTATATTTTACATTTGAAACTAGTGTATTTTGATCATCGTTGATAGTAGAAATTTTAAATCCAATACTTGACTCATCTCCTGAAAGTACATCAGGTGTTGTTTGAACTTTAACTTTGAAAAAAGAATCATTAAAAAATAAAACATCACTTTCAACAGTTCCCAAACCATGACCATACACAGTTTGAATACCACCAAAAATTAAAACAAATGAAAATACAAAAACAGAGTATTTCAAAAAATTCATTTTATTCCAAAAATAAAATTAGTAAAATTAAGGAGCAGTTAATCCAACAATATGGTCAAACACAAAAGTCTGTGCACGTATATCAATATGGTCTGCTGAAGAATATGGTCCACCAATTAATCCATCAGCATCTTTAGGAAGTGTTCGGTCTTCATATTCTACATAAATGGAATCCCCATCACTAACTCTTAGTTTGTTTTTCTTAGAAGAACTATCATCATAAGTTACATCAAATGATCCTTCTAACACATCCACATAGTGTCCATGTATTCGTCCTTTCCAATCTTCTGGAATATTACCAAGTGTGAATGCATGATGTTTACCAACTACTTGTTTTTCAATAGCTTCTGGTGCTACTTGAAATGAAAAGTCTTGACTTAAACCACTATCAAATATATCAGTAATCACAATTTTTGCAGTTCCTCGCTCATCAAATCTTACTGATTCAACAGCATGACCATCATCTGCAAATTGTTCTGTTCGTTTTTCTATTAATTCACCATTAAGCCAAATCTCCATACCATAACTTAGTTTAGTTTGATGAATATCAGTCAAGCCATCATGTACCATTAAATTAATTGAATAGTCCTTATCAACACCAATAACTCCACCTGGATTCCACCAGAAATACAATTTGTATTCTCCTTCAGGAGTATACTTTGTCAATGACGAAGCAGCAGGTTCAGATAACTGTACATCTTCAATATCAGCACCACCTAAATTGCCACTATGATCATGGTTTGGCGTAAATTGAACTGGCACATAGATTCCAGCAGAATCAGAATCAGACCATGCGTGAATGTAATAAGTATGAAAGTCTGCATGGTGTATCCACAAGTCTGCATCATGAAGTTTGAATGTAATTGGTTCGTTTGCAACAAATTGTTCTTTATCAAATTCAATTTCACCCATTCTCCAATCCCATGTAGCACTTTTTACAATGTGAACATCTTCATTTGCTTCCCATGAAACAGTTACACCACCTTCTTGTAACTTTGTAGGTAATTTAACGGCCACATCATGAGCGCTCATCATCCACGAATATGTGGTTTTACCCATCATGGTCATAGCCATAATGTTATCCATATTCATACCCATTGTTTTAATTTGTACATTATTTTCATCATGAACTACATGCATACTTTTCCCAGTCATTTTCACAACTCCTAAAAATACTCCCGTGTCAGGACCAGTTTCTGTAAATGCAATTTCATCAGCAGTACCGGCTCTAGTTGTCACTACAATTTTCCCTTCACCATTTTGTCCAAGTCCAATACTGTCCATTTTATCAGAATCCTCATTGAACCCATTAGCATAAATTAAAACATAAATTCTATCAGTCCAAGTATAACCCTCATATTTTTCATCACAGTCTTGTAAAGTTGTTGCAGGATTTTGACAAAATTTCATAATAATTCCAGGAGATTTGTAAGTGTTAGAATTCCCATCAGTACTTGCACTTGCATTATCAACTACAGATACAACAGATAATGCAAATCCGATGATTACCATTATTGTCAAGTATGATTTATTCAACAACAACTAAAGTTTAAAATTCATTATAAAAGAAATGGTTTATTCGATAAATGTACCAATAAGACATTAATAAAAAAAATGTAAATTTAACTAACTTGAAGAAATTAATTTTTGCATCCATTATGTTTTTGATCATATTTTCCTTTCAATGGGTTTCGTGGGGAGAAGAAAAAATAGATAATTCATCAAAATTAGATTATTTACTCCCTACAGAAAAAAGGCTTGAAGAAATTACTAATAGACCAGTTTGGAAATATTTTCATAAAGAAACTACATTTGATGTGGATACAAAAATTCTCAAATCAGGACAATTCTTACTACAAGATATTGGAAGGGTGTATGAACCAATTAATTACAAATTCAAGGTCCCAATTATGTTAATTGAAATAAAAGAGTTTGAAAATAAGGACTTTTTGTCAGACTACTGGAAAGGATCTGAAGATAATAATTTTGAAAATATGTATGAAAAAGCACGTTTTTCAGGCATGATTAATGAAAATTTTGAATGTTTTTTTGAATATTCAGGTAATGGTGCCACCACCACATGTCATTATGATACATTCATCATACAAAATACTCTGTCAGACCCATATCAAGAACATTTTGATTATGAAAAGGATAATTTTGAATTAAATCAAAATGAAATTACCACTAAAATAATGACGGAAATTCTCAATAAGATTAACAAAAACATAGATCAAAAATTAGACGTTTACAAAATTTTACAAAAAATAACACATGAAAAAGAAAACACAGTAAAAAAAACAATTGATATAGAAAAAGAAAACAGATATGGTGTAGAAAATTATTCTTGTATTAAAGATGAATTTGGATTAATTACAATTTCAGGACAATACAATAATAACAAAATTCAAAAAGAAAAAGTTATTTTAAAAATAACATTTTTTGATCGTCAAGAAGAACCAATAGGAGAAAATAAACTAGAGTTGAAGAATATTAAAGAATTTGAAATAAAACGATTCATAGGAACCATAAATGAATACAAGTCATTTTTTTCATGTTCAATTAATATTGAATAATTAAGAAATTTGTTTTAAAAAAGAAGATACAATGTTATCAAATTCAGTTTTATGAGATTGATGTTTGGTAAATTCTACACTTCCACACAGTAAAAGCCATTTTATTATATTCTCAAAGTCATTAATTTTAGATTGTTTTAATTCTGAAATTATTTCAAAAGAAGTCATTTCAACATTCAAATTTAATTTATTACAATAGTAGAACCGTATTGTTTGTCCTAATTTTTCAAATGCATCTTTATGAGAATTGTTTTCAAATAAATTAATAGATAAATTTAACATATCTTTAGTTTTTTGCTCAATACTAATAGAGGGTAAATTGGACTCCACCAAAAGTTGAGGATTAGTTACATTTGTTTTTTGTAAGAAGGCATATCCCAATAGGATTGAACCTAATATTACAGATAATAAAATTAAGATAAGAATAATTTCTAGAGAATCAGAATTATTTAATGAGGTTTCAAGAGAGGAATCCAAATTATCAATCACATGTTTTGTATTTTCAAAATTTGTGCCTGGAATCAACGTATTTTCAAATGATTTATCAAAAAGATTTTCAGATACAGTAGTTTTTGAAAATACATTGTTTGTTTCAGGATTAAAAATAGAATCATGTGTGCTTGAAATTTGATCAAATAAATCCAAAGTCATTTTTTGATTAATTATTTTTGGATCACTTGTATCGACATACTGTGGGATGTAATTACGAAGATCATGGTCTCCATTTCCAGAACTTAATTCTTTGGACATTTGGGCTCTTGCATCATCATATTTTATTGGAGAAAAAATAGAATTTGGGATAGATTCAAAATTATCCGCAGCATATCCTCTCTCAAAAAGAAAATATTCTAAATTGGAGTTAATATCGCCATCATAAACACGTCCATTAATTTGATATTTTTGTGGATTTACAGGATCTAAAAGTGCTTCTGCAAGTTCAATGTATCCATCAGAGTATCTATCAAGATAATGTATCATGTGTAGAAAATTTTCTTTATTAATTTTTTTTTGTTCAATTAAAATTTTGTTTAACAATTGGCCTTCTTTTGAATGAACATCTATTTTCTCACCACCAATTGTATATTGATTATTTGTAATAAATTCAGAAAAAATTTCATGTTCATCATAAAATTCAATTATTTCGTTTACAGAATTTTTTTCAGATATAATGGATTCGTTGTCATATTGGTCTTCAAGAATCCAGTCTACTTCAATTTCAGAAATATCACCATATGCAACAGGACATAGAAATAAGAAAAAGACACAGAGACCAATGAAAAAATATTTCAACTTTACTTAAAAATGGAAAAAAATATCTTTAATGTAGTTGGTACATTTATCGAATAAACCAGTGAGTATTAATTTAAAAATAGGGTAAATAACTGATGGAACCACATGATGAAACCATTTTAGAAACATCAAACAAAGAAATACAACAACTTACAGAACAATCAAAAATTTATGCAAAATTACTAAATGAAGCAATTATTGAATCTCAAAAAAATATTGTGGGAAAAAAAGATGTTTTAGAAAAAATTATGATTTCAATAATTTCAGAGGGACATATTTTACTAGAAAGTGTGCCTGGATTGGCTAAAACACTCATGGTAAAAACAATGGCTCAAATTTTTAGTGGCAATCATGTGAGGATTCAATTCACCCCAGATCTTCTTCCTGCAGATATTACAGGGACAAAGATTTTCAAGTCTAAAACAGACACATTTCAAACAGAAAAAGGCCCAATATTTCATAACTTTGTTTTAGCTGATGAAATAAATCGAGCACCCCCAAAAGTTCAATCAGCATTACTTGAAGCAATGCAAGAAAAACAAGTTAGTATTCATGGAGATACAATAAAAATTGAAAAACCATTCATTGTATTTGCAACTCAAAATCCAATTGAAACTGAAGGAACATACAAGTTACCAGAAGCGCAAATAGATAGATTTTCTCAAAAAATTATTGTTCCATATCCAACAAAGGATGAAGAAATAGAAATTATTGAAAGATATACAAAGGATGATGAAAGAAAGATAACTCCAACCATATCCATAAATAAAATATTAGAAATTCAAAAATTTAACAAGAAAATTTATGCAGATAAAACTATTGCAAAATATGTTACAAATATTGTAGATGCAACAAGAAATCCACATCATTATAATCTTGATTTAGAAGATACAATAGAATTTGGAGCATCACCTAGAGCATCAATTTGGCTAATTAAAACAGCAAAGGCAAATGCAATGTTACATGGTAGAGGATTTGTCATTCCAGAAGATGTTAAACAAGTTGCACATGAAGTATTAAGACATAGAATTATCCTTAGTTTTGAAGCTGAAGTAAAAGGAATTAATTCAGATTCAATAATCACCACCATATTAGAAAAAATTAGTCCACCGTAACAATGATCACTATTTCAAAATTACTTTCAACAATAAAAAATTTGGATTTTAATACAGAAAGTTTTGTGGAAGGAATAGAATCAGGAAATTATCGTTCAAAATTCATTGGTGGAGGCATGGAATTTTCAGAAGTAAGAGAATATTGTTATGGTGATGATGTAAAAAAAATAGATTGGAATGTTTCTGCTAGGCACGGAGGATTATTCATCAAAGAATTTGTGGAAGAAAATGATCTAGATGTATTTCTATTAGTAGATGTGTCTGCAAGTAATGAATTTGGAGGGATTAAAAGTAAAAAAGAAAGGGCATTTGAAATTAGCGCATCCATAATTTTTTCAGCATTAAGAAAAAATGATCAAGTAGGATTAGGCATGTTTACAGATTCTATAGAAAAAATTAGACCTATTAAAAAAGGTCAGAGACACATGATGGGACTTTTAAAAACAATAATCAAGCATAATTCCAAAAAATCAAAAACCAATGTATCAAATGCAATTATGGAAGTAATAAAATATTTGAAAAGAAAAAGTATGGTGTTTATAATTTCAGATTTTATTTCAGATGATTTTATAAAATCATTAAAAATTTTAAAAAAATATCATAAAGTTATTTTAATAAATATTTCAGATACAAGTGAAGAGAGTATTCCGGATATTGGATATACATATCTTGAAGATGCAGAATCAGGAAAACAAATTTTAGTTAACACTTCAGATAAGGGATTTCAAAAAAAATATAGAGAGTTATTTGAAGAAATGAAAAATCAAAAACAGGAAAAATTGAATAAAATTGGGATAGATATGATCAATATGGAAAATAAAGAGAATTTTGAAATTACATTTAATCGACATTTTAGAAATAAAAATAGAAGGTGAAAATATGGAATTTGAATTTATTAATGCATTATTTCTTTTTTTGATAATCCCAGGTATTGTCATTTTTTATTTAAAATCTAATTTAAAAAATAAAAAATCTGTTTTGAAATTTAGTTCACTTCAAATTATTGAAAAATCAACAAAAAAAAATAATTTTAGAAAACATCTTCCTTTTGGAATTTTAATGAGTATTTTAGCAATAATGATCATTGCACTTGCAAATCCACAAGTACTAACACCAGATGATGTTAAAGCGATTAATTTTGTTGTTGTTTTAGATGGTTCAGAAAGTATGTCTGCAACAGATTATACTCCAACACGCCTAGAATCAGCAAAAAAATCAATTATTTCAACAATATCTAAAATGAATCCAAAAAACAATGTGGGCGTAATTCTATTTGAAACAGGTGCAACGACCATATCATATCTTACACCAATAAAAGAAAAAACAATGAATGCCATTTCTTCAATCAAACAAACCAGTGGATCTACGGCAATTGGAGATGGTATTGTTTTAGGGGTAGATATGGCATCATCAATTCCAGACAAGAAAAAAATAGTATTGTTATTAAGTGATGGAACACATAATTCAGGATTTGCAACTACACTAGAAGCAACAAAATATGCAATTAACAATAATGTACAAATTCATACAGTTGGGATTGGTTCTGAAAAACCAATATTTTTGCGCAATGACATCTATGGAGAACCTCAATACGTGCAACTAGATGAAGATACTTTGATAAAAATATCTCAGCAAACAGGGGGGAATTATTTTAAATCTTCAAATCAAGAAACACTTGAAGATGTTTTGTTTACAATAAATTCTGAACTAGAATATGAGATGAAATATGATAGTCTCAGAGATTGGTGTATAGTGATTGTAATTGTATTATCTTTGATTAATGTATACATTGTTTATGGGAAATACAGAATTGCACAGTAAACAAAATTAAGTCAAATAGAGTTTCACATATTATTTTTGAGTATATTTTATCAGGTAAAACAAATATTTTTGTATCCAGTAGTGTCAAATCAAGCATAAATCAGTCATTTCTTTGTGATATGTAAATTCCAAATAATTTTTCAGATGTAATGGACAAGTTAAAACACAAATCTTTCTTTAGATGTAAAACAAGTCTATCAAGGTCATCGCAAATAACCTCCATTCTAATCTCAAATTCATCCCCACATGATTAATGAAATACCAACCTTTTTGTAAAACTGTAAATTAAAGAAATTACAATTTGCACGCCGCGAGAATTGGTATTGTATGTTTAGTGACTTAGGTTACTAAACACAAATTCTCCAGTGGTAACTTCGGTTGCCACTGACATTCTTTTGATAATAATAAAACAGATTTACCACATAGTTTGACTAAACTAAAGAATTTTTTATCAAAGGTTGAGCACTAATACCCATTTTATTCAAATGTGTAGCAAATTCCTCGACAAAACCATGTATAGTGTAAACTTGCTCTGCACCAGATTGTACCACCATATCTACAAGTTCATTAAAATCACAATGATCACTCATAGTTACAGAATAATCAGCACGTCTTCCAAAAGAGAATTTCCTGGATTGTGCCCATCCGCTAAAACCAATAGTTACTGCACCATATTTTGATTTCATTTCTTGAAGAAATTTATTTTTAGCAGACAATACAGGGGTAACCATTACCCAGGGTTTTTTATCCAATAAGATATTTTTTTGAGCTTCTGAATGACCAAGACAATTTTTTAAAGGCACACCAAATTTTTGATGTAAAAGATTCATCTCTTTAATTGAATCATGAAGGTACAGAGGATCCCAGTGACCAAACATTTGAGTCAAAGTTTGAGCCTTTCCAAGTTGATAACCCATCAAAATTACAGGAATTCCCTTAGAGTAAAGATCACCAATTAATTGATTCACTTGTTTTTGAATTACATCCATCTTTGGAAATGTAAATTCAGGTAAACCAAATGTGCATTCAGTGATTAGTGTTTTACATTTAGGAATTTTGGCAGCTTTTAGAAATCCTCTATCACGAGTACAAATATCACCAGTATAGAAAATATCATCAAACAACAATCCCTTAGAGCCTAAAACATGTCCACTATCAATTAAGGAAAAATCATCAAGGGATTCAACATGATTCTCCATTGTAAATCCGCGAAGATTAGATATCTCATTTGTTTCAATTGAAGATAAAATAGTACCACCATTTTTGGAAGGTAAATGATCAGAATGAGCATGAGAAACAAAATTAATTCCATCTAAATCAGTTTTTTTAGGATCCAAGTAAACAGATGTCTTATCTAACTCACACAGGATTCCATTTTTGGTCATCCTGACTTTATTGTGCAATAAAATAAAAAAATAAGAGATTTGATATAAATTGCAGCTTTGATTTAGTATTGACTAGTTGCTAAATCTAGGAATTTTAATCTCAGGACGTGGAAGCAATATGGAATCCATTTTAAAATCAATTAAAACAAAAAAAATTCCAATTAATCCAGCAGTAGTAATTTCAAATAAAATAGATGCAAAAGGGTTGGCAATAGCAAAAAAAATGGGAGTAAATGTAGAAGTTGTTGAAAGTAAAAATTTTAAAGGAACTAGAGCAGAATTTGATGAAAAAATTATCAAAATACTTGTAAAATATGGAGTTACTCCAAGAAATGGGCTTGTATGTCTTGCAGGATTTATGAGAATAATTAGTCCAGAATTTGTAAAAAAATACAAAAATAAAATTATTAACATTCATCCAGCATTGTTACCTGCATTTCCAGGATTAAATTCACAAAAACAAGCATTAGATTATGGAGCAAAATATTCAGGATGTACAGTACATTTTGTTGATGCAGGAATGGATACAGGTGCTGTAATAATTCAAGCAATTGTAGAAATTAAAAATAAAGATACAGAAAAATCATTATCTAAAAAAATTCTAAAAGAGGAACATAGAATTTATCCACAAGCAGTTAGTCTATTTGCAAGAAAAAAAATCAAAGTTTCAGGAAGAAAAACAATAATTAGTTAATCATCAGGTCCACCAAAAAAATACAATACTTTGAGTTCTGAGGTATTGCCATGAAAATGGTGTTTAACATCTTTTGCAACAAAAAATAATTTATCTTTTAAAACAGGATAATCTTTGTTTTTAATTTTTAAAAATCCATTACCTGAAATAACATAATATACCTCATCGCTGGCATGTGGGGTTTGAGTATCCTCTTCTCCAGGTTTTAAAACTAAAAGACCAACAGCAAGGTTATCTCGATTAATAAAAGTATGAAAAAAAGAATTGCTGTTTTTAACCTTCTCAAAATAAGAAGATAAATCAAAATCTAGTTTCAATTTTATTCAGCAGCTACTGTGTAGGTTTTTCTTTGAGGTGGTCCACTCATAAAAGCATGGCCAGCAGGATGAATTTTTTCATGTTCAGGACTGTTATGCATTTGAATGAAAGTTTCTTTACTTTCATGCTCCACAACAATTCTGTATGTTCCATCAGTAGATTTTAGAAACTTTCTAGATACAAATCCAGGAAACCCAGATAAGGCCTTGTTTGATTCTGAAAACCAAGTTTTGAAACCATCTTCTGCACCGTCTTTAAGTTGGACGTCTGCGATCATTACAAACATACCATAATTAACAAAATTACCATTTAATTTCTTTTCTAAGATTTTCATGGAACATTCCAAGAATTAAATATCAATAACTTGGAAAAAACATCATGACTGGAATTAGAATTGATGGTAAAATAATCGCTCAAACAGTCAAAGACAGGGTCAAAAAAGCAACATCTGAGCTTAAAGCACAAGGATTCAATCCATGTTTAGCCACAGTTTTGATTGGAAATAATCCAGCTTCTGCAACATATGTTAAAAATAAACACAAAGCATGTGAAGAAGTAGGAATTATCACCAAAGACCATAAACTTGATGAAAGTGTTACTCAGCAGGAACTGAACCGTATCATTGATGAATTAAATGCAGATGTATCAGTGCATGGAATTTTAGTTCAATTACCATTGCCAAAACATCTAAATGAATTTGCCACAACATCACGAATCTCACCAATAAAAGACGTAGATGGACTCACTCCACATAATGCAGGATTATTAGCAATGAAAAAAGCAGCTCTTGTAGCATGTACTCCATCAGGGGTTATGGAAATGTTTGATCATCACAATATTGATTTGCAAGGCAAAAATATCGTACTAATTAACAGAAGTAATTTGGTAGGAAAACCATTGTATCATTTATTGTTAGAAAAAAATGCAACGGTGTTAACATGTCATTCTAAAACAAAAGACATTACAAAATTTTGTCAACTAGCAGATATTGTAATAACTGCAGTAGGGGATAGAGAAAAATTTATCCTAACTCCAGAGATGATCAAAGAAGGAGCAATTGTAATTGATGTTGCAATATCAAGATTTAAAGAAAAATTAGTAGGGGATTG
>Ga0206681_10000794_pt1 | contig 15931 bp, 15 predicted proteins | sample M150012015metaG_FD_161048 | JGI IMG/M metagenome (GOLD analysis project Ga0206681, IMG submission 161048) | Ammonia-oxidizing marine archaeal communities from Monterey Bay, California, United States - M1 500m 12015 | ecosystem: Environmental > Aquatic > Marine > Intertidal zone | place: USA...
AGAGCTGAATCGGATAGTATAGCTTTAGTTCACAATGGTATTATTGAGAATTATACCTCAATAAAAGAAACATTGCACAACAGAGGCCATGCCTTGCTAAGTGATACTGATTCTGAAGTTTTAGTTCACCTTATTGAAGAGGTTATGACAAATGGTGGCCTGAGTTTGTTTGATGCTGTGAGAACGGCGTTAAATCAAGTTGTGGGCGCTTATGCCATTGTTGTAATAGATAAGAATAATCCAACAAAATTAATTGCGGCTCGAAGGTCAAGTCCTCTTGTAATAGGATTGGGTGAGGATGGTTCTTATTATGCCGCCTCTGACGCTACACCGATAATACCTTACACAAAAAATGTAGTTTACTTAAAAGATGAAGAAATTGCATCTTTAGAATTAGATAACGGTCTTCGAATTAGAACAATTTCAAACATAAAGATAACTCCTCAAGTACATGCTTTAGAATTAGAGCTTGAATCCATCGAAAAAGGTGGTTATGAACACTTTATGCTCAAGGAAATCTTTGAACAGCCTAAGTCTATTCGTGATTCATTAAGAGGTAGGATTGATTTGAAGAAAGGGGTAGTTAGAATGGCAGGGGTTGATGATAATTGGGAGAAATGGGACAACGCATCTCGTATTATTATATTAGCTTGTGGTACAAGTTGGCATGCTGGACTGGTTGCGGAATATTTATTTGAGGACTACACTCGCATACCTGTAGAGGTTGAATATGCTTCCGAATTTAGATACAGAAATCCTATAATTAGAGAAGATGACATTGTGATAGCAATCTCACAAAGTGGTGAAACAGCTGACACCTTGGCTGCTATTAAAAACGCTAAAAACGCAGGGGCTCATGTTTTCAGTTTGTGTAATGTCGTGGGTTCAAGTATTACAAGAGAATCTCACAGTGGCGCATACACACACGCAGGTCCAGAAATTGGTGTTGCATCCACGAAGGCTTTTACCTCTCAGATTGCTGTTCTAACGTTGATAGCTCTTCATGTTGGAGTTAAAAAAGGCCAATTGCCGAGGGCGCAATTCTTAAGGTTAATCACAGAATTAAATGGAATTCCAGAGTTGGTAGACTCTGTCCTTAGACAATCTGAACTTATTTACTTAGTCGCTAGTGAATTTGCAGAATCTACCAACGCTCTATACTTAGGGAGGGGTTACCAATTCCCCGTCGCTCTTGAAGGAGCTCTTAAACTAAAAGAAATTAGCTACATACATGCTGAAGGCTATCCTGCAGCTGAAATGAAGCACGGCCCTATAGCGTTAATTGATGAAAACCTTCCTGTTATTTTTATAGCCACAAAGGATGATGTTTACGAAAAGGTTGTTAGTAATATCCAAGAAGTAAAAGCAAGGGGCGGTCGCTTAGTTGCGATTGTTACTGAAGGTGACAAAGAGGCTGCCAGTCTTGCTGATTATGTTATAAGGATTCCTAAATGTGATCCATCTCTTTCTCCATTATTAACCTCTATTCCCCTTCAGTTATTAAGTTATAAAATAGCTGTTTTACGTGGTTGTAATGTTGACCAACCTCGAAATCTTGCAAAAAGTGTAACCGTAGAGTAGGTAAATCTTTTTTTAGATGTTTTTAAATTGTTGTCTACTACATCATAATGGTAGTTAATTTATTGAACATCAGCGGGTAACGTATTGCAGATGCGTTATTAACAATATAAAAGTTAATGTTCAGAACGTTTAAGTGGCTGATATTAAGAAAGTATTCACGTACTTGCGCTTTGAAATCTGAAACCTTAATATTTAGGATATGAAAAGACTAATGTTCACGCTAGCGATTTGTTCGCTAGTTTTCACAAGTGCTCAAGCGCAAAAACAGTTGGGTGGGGAGCACAACGTAGAGGTAAATCTCTCGCCATTTGGCAATAGCCCTATTGACGGAACTACAATTAAGTACCGTAATTTTTTAGATGATGATGCGGCTTTCCGAGTATCACTAACCGTAGGTACATCTTCTGATACATACGCTTTCTACCAAGAAGGGGAGATGCTTGGTGACCCAGTTAGCCCACAGCTTAACCTAGAATCAGCTACAACTGTTATCGGAATTGCTCCTGGTTACGAAATGCATTTTGACGGTACAGATAATCTTAGTCCATACTTCGGTGTTGAGGCTTACTACATGATGGGTAGCCGTTCTGATAAGATGGAATTTTGGGGGCCAAACGATCTTGATAACGTAGGTCAGCCTGATGTTTACATCGTATGGGATCTTACAAATAAGCAGTCATACAGTTCAATGGGTTTAAACCTGCTTTTCGGTGCTGACTACTACTTCTCTGACGCTATTTATGTTGGGTTTGAAGCTGGACTTGGCTTCGGAATGTCATCTTTCGGTAATCACGAAATTGGGACCAGTGACTTAACTGCGTTTAACATTCAGTTTAACGGTGCTTTTGACCCAACTACGGCTGGTGCAGATATTGCTGATAGTTTTGTAGGTGAGCTTCCTTTTAACGTTGTTGAGGGAGAGATCTTCTATGATTACTACGACCAATTATATGTTGCTCCTAACCATGTTTCTAATACAACAATTGGAAATGTGTTCAATGGCGCACTTAGAGTAGGTTTCCTATTCGACTAATTTTATAATTATTTTTAATTATTAAAAGGCATCCCATTAGGGGTGCCTTTTTTATTATCTTGTCATTATGGGTTCATCTATGAAAGTAAGTTTTTGTTGGTCTAATGTTAGTTATATAGTTGACCCAACTCAAACTATAGATATCAGTATTCCTATTAGAGATCCTAGATTAGGTGAAGGACCTGCGGCCTGGTATGTGGGAAGACCTCGGTTTGATGTTGTAGAGGGTGAAGGCTTTATTGGAAGCGTTGCTAGAGGAGGAGCTGTAAACTTTACGAATGTTTATTTCAACCCTCATGGTCACGGTACGCATACAGAATGTTTAGGACATATTACTAAAGAAGCTGAATCTATTAATTGTATCCAATTGCCACTCCTTATTCCCTGTTTATTACACACAATCTCTCCCGCTAATATTCAGGGTGACTCGGTGATAACAATTGAACATTTACCTGGTGGTGGTTTTACAGACGAAAAATTGCCGAAAGCATTAATAATTCGTACACTCCCTAATGGAGACGGTAAGAAAAGCAAAGATTGGGCTAACACTAATCCCACATATCTTCATTCTGATTTTACTAACAAACTCGTTGAAAGAGGGGTTGAACACCTGCTAGTCGATCTACCTTCTGTAGATAAAGAGATCGACGGGGGAACTTTGTTGAGTCATAAGGCCTTTTTTGGGGTGCCTGAAGCTCCTCGAACTGAGGCTACAATAACTGAGTTTGTTTTTATTCCTAATGAAGTACAGGATGGTCTATATGCCCTGAACTTACAACTTGCTCCATTTGATCTTGACGCGTCCCCTAGCAGGCCTGTTATATACCCGCTTTTGGTAATTTAACAGTAAAGACAGCTCCTGAGCCTTCCTCTGATTGAACAGACACCTCGCCATTTGTTTGCTCTACAATACTCTTAACCATAGCTAAACCTAATCCCAAACCGTGGGTTTTAGTTGTAAACCTTGGCTCGAATATTCTAACTAGTTTTTCTTTAGATATGCCTTGGCCTTGGTCTGTTACCTTTACAATAGCATATTTACTGTCATCTAAAATTTCGATTTTAACTAAGCTTTTAGAACCTGCATCATAAAGCGAGTCTAGCGCATTTGCAATAAGATTGTTAAATACTCTAATCAATCGGCTTGAATCTCCTTCTACGAATAGATTGTTTGTTTTTACCTCAACTAAAACGTTTGAATCGCCATATAGTCCAGCGGCATTATTTACCGCTTCGATTAAGTCAACTCTGTTTATTTCCGCGTCTCTAACTACCGCTAGAAGAGCAAAATCTTCTGCAATAGAAGCTAAAACATCGATTTGAGAAATTGCTGTTGACGTGAATTTATTAATCCTTTGCGGGAAATCTTCGGCTTTATCATTCCAAGCTCTCTCGAGTTGTTGAATCCCAAGCCTAAGGGGAGTTAGTGGGTTTTTTATCTCATGGGCTACCTGTTGAGCCATTTCTCTCCACGCACCCTCTCTTTCATCTTTAGCTCTTCTAATAAGGCTTTCTCTTAACTTCTCTAGTAGTGAATTATATTCTGAGACCAATGCGCCTATTTCATCTTTCCACTTATGCTCAACTGAAGAACTGTCACTTAATAGATCAACTTTTGACATTTCCAACTTCAATAAAGCTAAAGGCCGTACAATTGAACTTACAAGTAAATATGCAATAAACATTGCGCCGAGAAAAAGAAAGAAATATACTGGAGCCAATCGGTCTAAAAAAGGGCGGATTCCTCCCTGGTTAAGTGGTCGTGGTTTATATCGCGCATTTGCAATAAGTAAAGGTGTGTTCGATTTGTTTACTACTAGCCAATATACTCGAGTTACCTCGTTCAACCCATCTCTTTCATTAACAACTACTCTATCGCCTAGCAACTTTAGGTTAGAAGTAATCGAATCGCTCAAAACTAGCTCTGGTTGAATCCTTTCTTCGGTGAAAGTTGCAGAGGTGGTGATTAAAACACCATCAGGTCTATAAAGACTAAATACTAAACCGTGAACATCTGCCAATTCGCAAATATGATCAGTAAATAAAGTTGAAATGCTGTCATTGGGCAAATCCCCTCCATGCCTGGATATTACATATTCTATACTCCTTCCTAAAGCTGATTCTTTTCTTAAAAGTCTTTGGTCATTATAAGCTATTTCTTGCTTTTTAGAATAGTCGTACGCAATTATCGCCGTAGATAATAGCGACACGACGACGACGACAAGCATCCCTAGAAAAATTCTTAATCTTAAACCCATTTAGGCAAGCTAACATCTAAAACCAAGCCAAAAAAATATTCAGTATGGTATTATCCCCCAAGGGCTTCTGAACCAGCCACAATCTCCAGAATTTCAGTAGTAATCGATGCCTGACGAGCTTTGTTATAAGATATCTTTAATTCTTGTAATAAATCTCCTGCATTTTCTGTTGCTGAGTGCATAGCTGTCATCCTAGCGCCATGTTCTGCGGCGTTACTATCAAGAAGCGCTTTGTAAAGTTGAGTCTTTAATGCGCTAGGTAAAATGTCTTCAATTATTTCTGTGAGGTTAGGCTCAAAAATATAATCATTTGAAGAGTCAGACTCCTCCTTAGATTCAGTATTTGAGTCTACGATCGGTAAGAAACATTCTGTCGTTGGTATTTGAACCGCCGCATTTCTAAACTGGCTGTACGCGATTTGAACTGAGTCCCATTTCTTTGAAATAAAACCGTCCATTATTTGCTGAGCTATCTCTGATGCCTTTTCAAAATTAAGATTGTCGAAAATACTTAGCGAAGCATCTCCAAATCCTTCGGCAAAGGTGTGTCCGTTTCTTTCTAAAACTTCAGAAGCTTTTTTACCTAGAGGAAGAACAACAACATTAGATCCATTGCTCTTGTGCTCTAAAATTGCAGAATTCGCAATCTTAATAGCGTTGTTATTAAACGCCCCACAAAGACCTCTGTTAGATGTAATAACGACAACTAGAGCGGTTTGTATTTTCCTTTCTTGCGAGAAAACTCCTTCAGAAGAATCAAGTGTGCTACTAACGTTCGTTAGGATAGCTTGGATTTTTTCCGCATAAGGACGTATACGAGTAATGGCATCCTGTGCTCGGCGAAGCTTCGCCGCAGAAACCATTTTCATCGCTGACGTAATTTGCATCGTGTTCTGTACTGAACCGATACGCTCTCTTACTTCTTTTAATCCTCCAGCCATAGTACTTATAGATTATGAGTAACGGGCAGTCATTTCAGCTGCAGCAGATGCAAGTACACTCGTTTCCGCGTCTGTATACTTTCCGTTTTTAAGTGCGAGCAGGGTGTCAGAATGCTTGATTTTCAAATACTCGAGGTATTCCTTTTCAAATTCTTTAACCTTGTTTAAAGGCACGTTCTTTAAAAGACCCTTGGTACCACAATAAATCATAGCAACTTGCTCCTCAACAGGTAGTGGTGAATTTAGGTCTTGTTTAAGAATCTCAACATTTCTAGCGCCTTTATCAAGAATTGCCTTTGTAGCGTCGTCAAGATCTGAACCGAATTTTGAGAAAGCTTCCAGTTCTCTGAATTGAGCTTGATCAAGCTTAAGTGTCCCGCTTACCTTTTTCATTGACTTAATCTGTGCGGAACCACCTACTCTACTAACGGAAATACCTACGTTAATCGCAGGGCGAATACCCGATAGGAATAGGTTTGACTCAAGGAAGATTTGACCATCTGTAATTGAGATAACATTCGTAGGAATGTATGCACTAACGTCACCTGCTTGTGTTTCAATAATTGGCAAAGCTGTTAAAGATCCACCTCCTTTTACAATTCCTTTAAGAGAATCAGGAAGATCATTCATTTCCTTTGCAATGTTGTCCTCGGAGATAACCTTGGCCGCTCTTTCTAATAGACGAGAGTGAAGATAGAATACATCGCCTGGGTATGCCTCACGACCTGGAGGACGACGTAATAAAAGACTAACCTCACGATATGCAACGGCTTGTTTAGATAAATCATCATAAATAACCAATGCAGCTCTACCTGTATCTCTAAAGAATTCTCCAACAGCAGCGCCAGTAAATGGAGCATAGAACTGAAGAGGCGCTGGATCAGATGCTGTAGCAGCAACAATAACCGTATAAGCCATTGCGCCGGCGTCTTCAAGCATTTTTACTGTACCTGCAATTGTTGATCCTTTTTGACCAATAGCTACGTAGATACAGAAAACAGGCTCTCCAGCGTCATAAAATTCTTTTTGGTTGATAATGGTATCGATCGCAACCGTTGACTTACCAACTTGACGATCACCAATTATTAACTCACGTTGGCCGCGCCCAATTGGAATCATTGAATCGATAGCTTTAATTCCTGTTTGCAGGGGCTCAGCTACTGGCTGTCTATAAATTACACCCGGAGCCTTACGCTCGATGGGCATTTCAAATAAATCTCCAGTAATGGGTCCTTTACCGTCAATAGGCTCTCCAAGTGTGTTTATCACACGGCCAAGAAGGCCCTCGCCTGCTTTTATGGATGCAATTGTACCCGTTCTCTTAACCGAAGATCCTTCTTTTAGGTCCTTTGAAGGTTCAAGTAAAACGGCACCTACGTTATCTTCCTCAAGGTTGAGGACGATGCCACGCACCCCATTATCGAACTCTATAAGTTCGCCTGATTGTACATTGCTTAAACCGTAGATACGGGCAATTCCGTCACCTACTTGAAGTACGACTCCTACTTCTTCTAGTTCAGCGGCAGATTTAACTCCGGCTAGTTGCTCGCGTAGAATTGATGATACTTCTGCTGGATTGATGTCAGCCATATTAATCTTATTTATGCCTAAATTTCAGGCTCGTAATCGTGTTCTGATAGTTTGCGTCTCAGCGTATTAAGCTGACGCTTTAGTGAAGCGTCGATCTGCTTGTCATCCATTTTCAAGATGAAACCTCCAAGGAGGTCGGGATCAACCGTTTCGTTAAGTTCAATGACTCCATCGTGTACCTTAGCCACTTCAGCTAAGATTTTTGCACGTGTAGAATCCTCCAGCGGTGTTGCAGAACGTACCTCTGCAGTCTGGATATTTTTAATTAAGCGCAATTGAGACAGTGCTTCTGCAACAATTTCAGGCAAAAGACCCTCTCTTCCCTTCGTAACTAAAATATTAATAAAACCTAGGGTTAACTCACTTATACCATCTTTAAAAATGGCTTGAAGTATTGACTTCTTTTTATCGGGTTTCACCACAGGGTTAATAAGCAATAGTTTAAACTCGCGCGAAGCATCTAATAATGAATTAATCGTAAGGAGTTCTGACTCGATTCGATCAAGTTCATTCCTCTCGGAAGCAAAACCAAGGAGTGCCTTGGCATATCTAGATGCTACACGTTTACTCGCCATATTAATTCAGTGTTGATTCTTCGATAAGTTTGTCAACGAGGTCTCTCTGTTTCCCTGATTCTTTAAGTTCTTCACGAAGAAGACGCTCTGCGATATCAATCGAAAGTTGAGCCACCTCTGATTTAAGTTCAGCAACAGCAGCTTTTCTTTCAATCTGGATTGCTTCACGAGCTATTTCCACCTCTTTTGAAGCTTCTTCTTTTGCCTTTGCTTTTGCCTCAGCAACGACCTTGTTAGCCATATCTCGCGACTCTTTAAGCATAGCGTCTCGCTTTAATCTTGCCTCACTTAAAAGTTGTTCATTGTTCGCGTGAAGATTTGCCATTTCCTCGCGTGCTTTTTCAGCTTCTAGCAGTGCGTTTCCTATACTTTCCTCTCGGCTCTCAAGTGCTTTAAGAATCGGCTTCCATGCCAAAACTCGTAAGATGACAAGTACTGAAATAAAAGCTATTGATGCCCAAAAGACTGTTCCGAAAGCCGGTGTTAACAGCGTATCCATTGTATTACTTAAATACTACGAGTAAACATATTATGATTCCGAAAAGCGCAACCCCCTCTACAAGAGCAGCTGCAAGAATCATATTTGCACGAAGATCGTCCGAAGACTCTGGCTGCCTAGCCATTGCCTCAAGCGCTCCTTTACCGATAAGACCTACGCCGATACCAGCTCCAATTGCAGCTGCGCCAGCTCCTAGACCAGCAAGTCCGTGTCCTGTTGTTACTTCTAAAATAATGTTTAACAAATCCATGATGAGTTGTTTTTTCTGTAATTAATTGTTTTTAGTGATGGGGTTCTTGCGTTGCTTCTGAAAAATATATAGCGGCAAGAAGAGTAAATACGTAAGCTTGAAGAAAGGCAACTAAAATCTCTAGAAAATACATAAAGATCATAAACAAGGTTGAAAAGACTCCTATTCCAAGCCCAGCACCTGTGCCAAAGTTCTGATTAAAAATAAAGACCAAACTGATAAATGAAAGTATTATGATATGGCCCGCTGACATATTCGCTGTTAGACGAATCATCAAAACTGTAGGCTTAATAAATACACTTAACATTTCGATAGGTACAACAATAAGTTTAATTAAATGTGGAACGCCTGGGGGCCATAAAATATGTCCCCAATAACGTTTGTTGGAATTTACTGTCGTGATGATAAAAACAAGAAGAGCTAAGATTATCGTCACTCCTATTGTGCCAGTTATATTAAATCCTCCTATGAAAGGAATTAACCCAAGTAAGTTACAGCCAAGTATGAAAAAAAATGTCGTTAGGAGAAAGGGCAAGAACTTTTTTGATTTCTCTTTTCCAATGACTGGATATGCTATATCATCTCTAACAAATAAAATCAACGGCTCTAGAAAGTTTGTCATTCCTGTAGGAGCTAAGCCAGGGTTTCTTGAATAACTCTTAGCTACTCGAGTAAATAGAAGAATAATACAGGCGATGATTAGCAGCATTCCAAACACTGATTTAGTGATGGAAATATCCCAAATCTCTACTAGCTCACCATTTGCGTTTCTCCCTGTAATTCCATGCTCGTCTTTTGTATATGACACGCCCGTAGAAGGGCCTTGAGCTATAGACGAAGCGTGTGAGTCGTGGGCTTCGCTTTCTGATTTAAACGCGCTGCTCATAAAAACATCTAACCCCTCCCCCTCAACATAAATAATCATGGGAAGTGGAGCGTAAATCTCACTGGCTCCCTCTCCGAAAAAGTGTATTTTATTTGCATCGGCTATATGATGAATAATAAAATCTCCCGGAACAAATTCGCTATGCCCTCCTTCTGTGTGAGTATGTTGGTTGTGATCCTCGTGAATAGAGTGGTCGGAATTATCGATATTTACCCCCCCCTCAGCTTGAGCTGTCGTCAATTGATGAAGCCCTAAAAGAACGAGTGTTAGTGTAAATCTTTTAAATAATCCTGTTATCATTCTACAAACCTGTTCGAAAATCGAGGCAAAAATACGTCTATTTAGTGTATAAAAAATGTGGTGTCATCGCTTTTATTTTAAAACTTTTTAATGAGTTGTGTTGTAGCTGATACAAATAATCCTGTAAAAGCGATAAACTGCCCAAACACACCAAAAGCAAATTGTTCAGGAAAGGGGTATTGTGACACTAGATAACTTGTAATTATTACAAGTGTCAGTAGCATTTTAAATGCTGTTATCCCATTAACTGCTGTAGTAAACTTTATCGCTGAACCTTTGTGAGCTTTCAGTATCCACCTCCAAGAAAAAATAGTAAGTAAAGCATATATTAAAATGACAGCATACCAGATCGGAGAGGACGACATACCTTTTAAAAATGGCAACAAATTAGTAAGTAAAATTATCGCAACTGAAAAAGCTGCTGTCTTAATGTAAAAACTCATAACTACTATTTTGATTGAATGTTTCTGAGAACAGACCACATTCCCACGGCAAGACCTAAAATACCTCCAGCGGCTGTAATAAACGGCTTTTCTAAAGCGAAATACTCATCTAATTTTCTGCCGCCAATAGACCCCAAACCAATGGAGGCTGCAAGGGTTGACCCAAGTCCCGCAAACCTCATTATTGTTTGCTTCCCTTGTTTTTTAGGGCGTTGTTGGGTGTTATTCTGCCCCAACTTTGATTTCATCCTTCAACAATGAGCTTGACTCTGATGGCATTGTAGAGGCTTTTAATGATGCTAGCGCATCTGCTTTTGAAGCCGTCTTTTGAACTTGCTCTTTAACTTGCTCTTTAACTTGCTCCTGCTCTTTCCCATGCTTTTTCACTTGCTCTAAGCTAGCCTTGTCTTTGGATATACCCATACGGAATGTACCTAATGCTTTTGCTCCCGCTTCTACTGAAAGTTGACCATAGTATAGATCTCCTTGTACGGTTGAAGAAGACTTCATTGACAACAGCTCAATCACAGTAACTTCTCCTTCTAAAGTTCCTTCAACATCGCAACACAAGCAATTAACTGTGCCTGAAACTTTTCCCTTTAGGCCAACAACTAATCTTCCTTTAGTCACTAATTGTCCTTTAAACTCACCATCAATTCGAAGGTTGCTGTCGCTGTTGATTGTGCCCTCGATGCGAGTGCCTTCTACTATTCGGTTAATCCCGGTTTCCGAATTGTTGTTTCCTGCTCCTGAAGAGCGCTTCAATGAACCTATCATTTTTATTACTTAGATTTTGTCGAAAGATAGTGAGTCTCAAAGAAATCTCCATACCCTGTTATGTCCTTGTTTTTGAAAAGTTCTACATAGTTATCACTACTAATGATAAACATGTCGTATCCACCAGAGTTTACATCAATTAGCATCTCCCTGTTTCCTGTGAAAACAGTAAAGTAATCTAACCCCTTATTTTTATTCTCAAACGATTTAATAAGAACTATTTCGTGAGTCCTGCTTAATAGATTGCTCGTTATTCTTAGGTTTCGTGATTCGAAGAAAGCTTTGTTAAAGTCTGATGATTTTGCTTTCACTTCATTTCCGCTTGAGTTTTCAACAGGAATAATTATTGCAAAATAGTGCTCTTTGTTGCCATTAAAAATAAACGCGGATTCTTCCTCTGTTTTATCTGGCTGTCTTGTTTCGCCTACAAATCCTAAATCTACTCCTAATTGAGCAAGCAGGGAAGCGGCAAAAATGGCCTCTTCTGTTTCAGGACAATCAGATATCAATAGCTTTAATGCATCAAAGTATGGGGTTCTATCTCCTGTATAGCTAGTAAGCCCTCCAACACATTGCGCTCGTAGTAAACTGTATTTACAGGCTAATGGGTTTTCTGGGCGCTCATTGTTAATCACATCAATATCTAATAAAGCAGCTTGATAGTCCTTTTTATAGTAACGAGCTAGCATCTCCTCATATGCGATACGCTCAGTTTCATAAGCTTCTTCTTCGGCGTCAAGAAAGTCAGGGTTTTCAATAAGGTTGGCCCACTCACTACCTGGGTAGTTTGTTGTAATTTGGTTCGCCCAAAACTCTGAATTACACGATTCACAAAATGGATTGCTATACTCCTCTTCTAGTTCTCGTAGTAGGTATGTCCTGAAAAGCTGATAGGTTGCTGTCGGGTGAAATGCGCTACTGTCTAGTCTTTCTAACAACACCTGCCAAGTTGCAATTGCGTTTTCTGGATCTGCTAGCTTTTCTCTATAATCTAAACCCGCGAGGTAATACGCCTCTGCTAGTATTGCTAATGAGTTTGCTCTTTCTTCTTCTCCACAAGGAAGATCTTCAAGCATTTCGTCAACAGTAGGAAGAGATGCGGGGTCAAACGGATCAATGTATTCTTCCTGTTCTTCTGACTCTGTTTCTTCATCGTCCGAAAATAACACGCCTAATTTCCTAGATCTTCTCCAGTGATCTTCCAGAACTCTGTCCCCCCAATATTCATTGTAATTCTGTCTGCCGCCTACAAGTAATGCTCCGTTATAAGGCCAAAACATTCCGACCCCCATAGAGCCCGCCTCTGCAATAGCAGCCTCGTTAGCCGCTTCCATTTCTTCTTTTCTTCTTTCAAGGTCATCAGCCATGTCCTCCCAGAAGTTTTCAACAACTCTTCTTCTGTCGAACTCGTTTAAGTCACAAAGAGCCAATAAACTGTCCTGTTCTTCAATTGTGCGAAGGTTAAGAACAAGGTCTGTAAGATTTGATGCAAGACTTGTAATATCTTCCTTCCTCTCGTTGTCGTCTGGTATGTATACAAGGGCGCTGTCGTAATAAGCTTGAGCTATTTCATAATTTAAATCTTCCATATGAAGATCGGCTAAGCGTAGGTAGCTTTTCCCAAGTTGCCTTGAGTTTCCTTCGCTAACATAAACTGAGGTCTCAAGATGCTCTATCCCTAAGTCTCTTTGTCTGTCCTCAAGAGCAACTTCGGCTAGAGCAAAATATATTTGGTCTAAATACTCTTTGTTTTTATCATCATCGAGCATGTCCTCAAGGAGTTCAATAATAGGGTCACTGTGCCCTCCTTTTCTTTGATAAGTCATGGCCTGCTGAATCTTCGCCTGAAACTCTAATTCATAAGGTGTTCTCAAATCCGCCACAGCATTAAACGTCTCAATTGCAGCTTCGCTATCTCCTGTTTCTCTTAGGCATTGGGCTAAAATGAATAAGTTACGTGCTGTATCTTTCTTTTTCTTGGTTAAATCTATTGCCGCCTCTATATATCTAATCGCTTCTTCGAAATTTTCTTTTTTGATGTGGAATTGAGCTAGAGCCAAATTTGTTTGAATTCTTATCTCATCCGATACGTCTGTATACTGCTCAGCTTTTGCGAGCATGTTTTTTGCTTTTACTAAATTCTCTGTCCTGAGGTATATTCTTCCTAGCCAACTGAAAGACCAAGCTTGAGCGTCTCGGGTGTCTACTGTTCTAGCTAAGAATAGAAAAATTTCTTCAGATTTTGCAAAATCCTCTTTAATATAATATGCTTCGCCGATAACGGTATAGTTGTCGTCAATCCACTTATTCATTTCAGGCCACTTAATTGACTTCCTGTCTCTTTTAGATGGAGTCATTGTGTGACGATCAACCACTTTTGAGCATTTCTCAATCGCCCTTTCCATTAGTGGATATACTTGTTGAGCTGAGTTTTCGTCTGTATCTATAAATAGTGGGAGAATTTCATCCCAATTTGGCTCATATAGTTCTTGAATTTTTTTATCCGCCTCAAGCATTGCCTCATTCGCGTAGTAGAAACCGTTAAACTTTGAGGTGGTGTTGTGATATATCCTATATGCCCTACCATCTCTCTTATTCGTGCATCCCTGCACCACAATTACTGTAGCAATCGTTAAAAATAGTAAGCGAAAAAAATTAGACATGTAATGAGTCATCAAGAGTCAACGTATGAAGTTGCTAAATTATTAGATTTTCTATAGAATTAAGTAAGAACTTTATAGTTGTGTGTAGTTGTCCGATATTCGCGACGCTTGAAAGGTTAAATTCAATGGATAATAAAGAACAAAAAAGAAATTTTTGGCGTCAACGATTTAGAGTGACTATTCAGGAAGAGTCAACCTTTCACGAGAGAAGGGCTTACTTGTTATCAGGAAGACGCATCGCCTCTATTGTGTCTGGGGCTGTTTTTGCTGTCGTGATTATTACTTACTCAATCGTTGCTTATACGCCCTTAACCGAGTTGTTAATCCCTGGATATGTCGCTGAAAAATTTCGTGAAGACGTGAGTTTTACTCGACAACAGACTGACAGTGCTCTTGCTGCTCTTTCTGTTCATGAAAAATATTTGTCTAATATTAAATCCATTCTAAGAGGGGAAATACCTTTGGAAAATGAAAAAAAAGACGATTCTTTACAAAGTGTTGAAAATGTAATAATCCCTGATGCTGGTGAGGAGGATTTGGCTTTCAGAAATAGGATAGAAGATGAAGATCGATTTAAACTAAGAAGAGGGCAGCCTGAGTTAAATGGACTTATCGGTTTTGAATTTCAGCCTATAAAAGGCGCTATCACCTCGGGGTTCGATCTTAGTAATGGACATCTCGGAGTAGATATCGAATCAGGGGAAGGGATGCTAGTTCATTCTGTAGATGATGGTACAGTTTTAATGTCCGATTTCACTGTTGAACACGGATATGTTCTTGTAATTCAACACAAAAATGACCGGTTGTCTATATATAAACACAATTCTTCACTTTTAATGGAGGTTGGAGATTTAGTGAGAATGGGAGATGTTGTGGCGGCCGTTGGAAATAGTGGAACACAAACATCTGGTTCTCACCTACATTTTGAATGGTGGGTAGATGGGCAGCCTATTGATCCCGTTCCATGGTTGAGCGGTTTTACCCCCTAATAGACCTGAATTTAACCATAGCTCTAAGCTGGCGCATTCTTGAATGCCATTCAGACTCTTCAAGGGTTACAAGTCTTTTTGTGCCAAAATCTTCACAAGTAAATGAGGCTAATACTGACCCCACAACTACGGCTTGTTTTTTTGCCTCCCACGAAGTGTCTCCCAAACGTGCTAGATATCCAATAAAGCCTCCCGCAAATGTATCTCCCGCACCGGTTGGATCAATAACTTTTTCTAAGGGCATGGCTGGGCTGAAAAAGGTCTTCCCTTCTTCAAACATAATAGCTCCGTGCTCTCCTTTTTTTATTACCACTGTTTTAGGGCCCATTTTATGAACTGCGGCGGCGGCCATGGGTAGGGTTTTGAGGCCTGTTAGCTGTCGTGCCTCTTCTTCGTTAATCATTAGAACATCAACTTTAGAAATAACTTTTTTTAAGCTATCCATTGCGATATCCATCCAAAAATTCATCGTGTCAAGAACTACCAAATCTGGTCGAGTAGAAATTTGGTCTAAAACCGACATTTGAACAGAGGGGTCTAGATTGCCTAACATCACATATTTCACAGATTTGGAGCTCTCTGGAACAACCGGAACCCACCCTTCTAAAACGTTTAATTCAGTTGTTACAGTGTCTCTTCCTATTAAATCCTCATGATAGCTTCCTTCCCAAAAAAAACTTTTGCCGCCTTCAATAGTCACTAACCCATTCGTGTTTACCCCTCTAGATTTAAGTGTAGATAAAAACTCCTCTGGGAAATCCTCTCCAATAACGGAAATTAATTCCTGTTCTCTCACAAAGTGTGATGCAGCTAAGGCTATATAACTCGCCGCTCCGCCAACAACTCGATCAGCTTTTCCTGAGGGTGTTTTTATAGAATCAAAGGCAACCGTACCGACAATAACTAACGACATAAAAAAGCTATTTTATTGAAATAAGAATAAGACGTACAAAAGTATTGCTTAATGTCCTTCCTTGATGTATTTTTGCGCACCAATCTGAATTCCTCCTTAGCTCAGCTGGTTAGAGCATCTGACTGTTAATCAGAGGGTCCTTGGTTCGAGTCCAAGAGGAGGAGCAGAGTGATAGCAAGGGTTCACGGGTTAAAACCCGTGAACCCTTTTTCTTTTTTTAATAATTTGCACGG
>Ga0206681_10000795_pt1 | contig 15876 bp, 7 predicted proteins | sample M150012015metaG_FD_161048 | JGI IMG/M metagenome (GOLD analysis project Ga0206681, IMG submission 161048) | Ammonia-oxidizing marine archaeal communities from Monterey Bay, California, United States - M1 500m 12015 | ecosystem: Environmental > Aquatic > Marine > Intertidal zone | place: USA...
TGGATTCGATTGATAATTTTGATCTTATTGATAATTCAACAGGACAAAGAGTGACCCATATAGATGGAAATAGCGACAGTATCGCAGCACTAACCATTGTAGAAAACGGTGATGTTAATCAGAGCGGATCATTTAATGATGATTACACAGTGTTGATGGACATGGTTTAGGAGTTAATGTAATAAAAATAGGAGTGGAATTATGGCAAACATTATACAAGTAAAGGCCTTAGAGCCTATTACTCAACTCCAAGCTTCAATAAATGAGCATGGGGCAGATTATGTAGGCGGAAGCACTGAAAAAGTGGTTAAGTTCGAGCTTTGGCTCGATGCATCAGAGCTTGCGCAGCTCGATGCAGAGGCAAATGAAATATTTGATTTTTCATTTGATATAGTCTGGGATGATGCCCAACTTCAAGCATTGGGATGGGGGGTTACTGGCGATCAATTAGGGATTGATAATAGCTTTGTTAGCTATAACTACAATAACGCCAATGATATGGCTATTACCTTTAATCCTGATAATAACGGCGTTGCATCTATTGCATTCTCTTCTCCTAATTCTGTTGTTGATACGTTGACACCAATGTTTGGTGCTGATCAAAAAGGTACAGAGATCTTAATTGCTACTTTTTATACCAATCCAGTTGATCAAACAGCAGAGTCCGTGTCTATAACAATTCAAGGTATTAATATTGGTACAAACCTGCCTGATAGTATTGATTTGGATGATGTAGTCGTTAACGGCACTTCGGAAACCGATCCGAATGATGGCGATTCAAATAATTCAGGCGCTGACATTCTGAGTAAAGATGTTTCAACAGGTGGGGATTTTTGGGACCCGCAGGTTGAATATGAAGACTCGACTAAAACTTTTATTTTTGATATTTTTGAAAGTGGCATTAGTGCAGAAAGGCCACATGGCGGTGGCTTTGGTACAGTCGGTGTTTTTGCAGCAACTGACTATGATTTTGATGGTGTAGAGTTTGTTATTTCTGGCGGAGCGGATGCGAACTCATTTTATATCTCTGAACAAAACGCACCGAGCTACACTATTAACAGCACAGAAATCTCTTCCGATTATGAAATTCCTGTAGATGTTGGCGGCGATCATCAGTTTAATTTTACTGTGGAAGCAAGCAGAGATGATATTACTGAGAGTTACAGTATTGTTATCAACATATTAGATGTTAATGAAATTGAAGGCGACAACCAGGACAATGAGTTACAAGGTAGTGGCAATGTTGACTTGATTACAACAGGCTTAGGAGACGACCTTGTTGATGCAGGTGATGGTAACGATCTAATAGTTGCAGAAGGGGGAAGCAACACTCTTAGTGGCGGCAATGGAGAGGACTCAATCTTCTTAACCACAAACTCCACATGGTCAAGTGGTTACAGCGCTCTTAACGCTGATACGGGTCATGCTACTGGCACTGGAAGTCGGGTCTCTCTTGAGGGTCTTAATAAGTTCAATGATGTGATTAATGGCGGTGATGGCAGTGACAACTTGGTGTTGTCGGATGGAAGTGATGTATTCTTTATTGAAGACGTCTATTCTGGACATCATGTTTCACTTACATTAATTGAAACTGATAATGGTCATTCCTCTACTGCACGTGTACTGGATATAGAGAGTATTAAGGCCGGCTCAGGTCATGATATTGTTGACCTTACTAGTAGCCATTTTGTCCTTACTGACAATACTGTTATCCTTGGTGGAGAAGGTAATGACATAATTTGGGCGGCCAGTGGTAGTGATCAAATTAATGGCGGAGAGGGTGATGATACACTCTTTGGTGGTGCAGGGAATGACACCTTAACTGGAGGATCGGGCTCTGATACTTTTCAGTTCACCGCAACCTCAGAGAGTGATGTAATTACCGACTTTGATATTACCGAAGATAGTATTGAGCTATATTACCGAACACAAGATAACCACAGTAATGACGATTTGTCTTTGTCAAACGGAGTGTTAACTTGGAGCGCGGGTGAGAGCAGTGTTTTGATTGATATGTCTGACACAATAACTTCTAGCGATCTAAATAACCATGACTCGTTGATTACCTTTGTTGAGATTGTCTAGATAAACAAAGGTTTTGTGAAGTGATGTGCGCAATTGTCGACATCAGACAGCCTTCAGAAAACTATAGAAATGAATAAGCCTGAATGGCACCAGCGCTAAATATAGGCTATACCTATTTGTTGGTTAACGTAAAGATATTAAAAACTGCAATGGGATAGCGGCTGATTTTATTTATTTCCTGTATTCAGCCTATCGGAATAGTTAAGCCCGCATAAACTTCCATTAAAACTGTTTTGTTGTCCGCAGTGAGATCTGATCTTCTTAACCCAAGTTCTAAATTGCCCATAGGTAGTGGCATGTTTGCCTCAAGGTAATAATACTTGTCTCTGCCAACGGCTTCAGCACTTGTACTAAAGTTAATGTCAGAAGTATCAAATGAGCCATTGCCAGTAGCTGATAATTTCCAGTCATACACACCTATACCGGCCGATAGTGCCAAGTCATTCGCCCCAAAATAATTAACACCCAAACTACTGCGATTAAAGTTGCTTGTAGCGCCAACGCTCGCAGTAACAGCTTTTCCAGATTTAAAACCAGTTAGTCTATTACCATTATGCTTGTTAGTAGTGGTGCTAGCTCTTAAGTCTATACCAAAGTCAGAATTTGGAAACAAGTATGGATAGATAAAAGCTAGGGAGTAACTTTGAACATGCAAGGGTCCGGAAACAGACGCGCCAGCAAATGTTGCGGTTTCTGAGGGTGCATAACCAAGACCTGCGGTAGCAAAAAAATGACCTAGATTTTCAGTGCGATATGCAGTACGAACACCAAGAGAGCCAGTTTTAAAGGTAAATGTTTTAGAATCGATTTCGATTCCATCTTTTGATTGAGCATAATCTGCAACTAGAGCAACATCAAATTTAGCCTTACTAGTTGAAATATCAGCTTTTGCAGGAATACAACAAATCAATAATAAGCTAGCTACAAATATACGAAACTTTTTTTTATATTGTTTGTGTGTGTGCACGCGATAACAATGTAGTTCAAAGTTGAATTAATATAATGAGTTAGTCATAAAATGTCAATAACCAGAAGGAAGCCTTCGACAAAAGCTTTATTGCAAAGCTTTCATGTAGACACTTAAGGCTCCACCTGGTGATCTAGCAATTATCTTAAATTACTCTTCCATTTCCGCCTTTAGGTCGATCACAGCTTGTTTGCGTGCAAGAGTAGTTTTGTTAATTTGAAAGCGTAGCTCCGTTGTCTCTTTGTCAAGTCTTTGAACAAAGCCAATAATGCTTTTAGTTTTTTCAGATAATTGGTCTAGGTCGTATTCGGCGCCATCTATGTTTACTTTTGGACTCTTTTGCTCTTCGCTCATTTGTTATTCCTGTAAATTTAATGTATCAATAAGTGCATGTTGGACCTATTATCAACTATTAAAAGGACTGTGTGTGTGTTTATAACAACTCACTTATGGTTTTATTGCCACCCTTGTGTGAGAAGGTTTTTATCCATAGTAATGTCCTGATTGAATGTCAATAACTAAACACCTGCAATACAAATTTCAGTTGTCTATGATATGCAATTAATTGACTGTAGTCGCCACAACTGCGCGATTCATAACGCTATAAAATAGTTAATTTTAACCCTATTTTTTATCGTATAATCACAGTAAAAATAACTATATCAGTCAGGGAGAGAGGGCTAACATGAAAACTTTAAGTGCAATATCAAAGGTATTGCTTGCTAATAATATTGACAAAAAACTAACTAAACGCCGTACAGATTACTTGTTAGGAGTGCTTGCTCTGGCAGCTCTACCACATGAGGCAATAGCAAGCAAAGAAACCCCACAAACAGTTGATATTAAAGGTTATCTTGTTGATGTTGCCAAGTTAGCTGAAGCAGCGGGTATTGAAATAACAGATATTGACCAAGTGGCTCTTGCTTTAGATGATGTTACCTTGGGTGAGCTTATATATCTCGGTAACGGCGTTTATCAGTTTATTCCAACCGAGGGTGTTAGTGGAGGTGTTTCCTTTGTCATAAGTGGGAGTGGGGCGTCACAAGCTGTTACGGTTGTAGCTTCTTTTGATCAAGCTACTGCTATGGATGGCGGCATTGTCGCTTTTGTTGGTTTTGATGTATCTGATTATCAATCAAGCCTGCCTGAATTCTCCTATTCGTCAGCTAAATCTGATAGTGATTCTTCGAGTGATGAGGGCTCTTCTTTTGGTGGTGCCGGTTATGGACTTGCAGCACTTGCCGCAGGTGTTGGAATGGCCATGGGGTCAAGTTCAGAAGACGAATCAACAGAGACTGTAGATGGTGTAATCTTAGACGGTTATTTAAGTAATGCACAAGTTTTTCTGGACGCAAACTCTAATGGCAATCTAGATTGGACAGATAGTATTACTGTGAACGGCCAGTGGGATGCTGGTGAGGGTGAGCAGTGGACCTTATCAGGTGTGGACGGATCTTACTCTTTAGAAAATGTTGCTACTTCTGATATTGCTTCCGGAACTTTGGTGGGTAGAGCGTATAAAATAGATAGCGTTTCACAGACTGTAGATATGGTTTCTGGGTCAAGTGTTGACAATATTGTATTGAAGGCAGATGCTTCTGCAACTGTAATTACACCAATAACTACATTGATAGAGGCTGGTGTAGAAGAGACTCTAATTTTAGAAGTGTTGGGCTTGAGTGAAGCCGAAGCTGATGTAATCGGCAGCATTAACAGTTACGATCCGTTTGCAGATGAAATTGCCAACTCTTTAGACGCAACTGTCACAGATGCGGCCCTAGCTTATGGAAAGGTTGCCGCACAAGTATTTACTTCAATAAACGCGATTGCTGAGGCTGTTGATTCTGCTGCTGACACAACTGCAGCAGATGAGGTTTTTGTCACTGCTATTACGCAGTTGGCAGAGATAATCGAAGAAGAGGTTCTGGTTCGTGAGGAAAATACGTTAATTGAGGCTCAGGCTGTGGCGCTCCAAGCTATTGTAGATGCCGCAGGTGCAGAAGCCACTGATGATCAGATTAACGCTGTAGCTGAAGCCAGGGCAACCAAAACTGCAGAAATAGAAGTTGATTTGGCTGACTCGACAGTTATTCAGGAGGTTGCTACTCAAACGATCAGTGTAGTGGACGCCATAACTGGTAATTCGGAAGTTGCGGATAATTTTGCTTACAATGCAACTCTTGCAGCTGACATTTACCAAGCAGTTGCTAATATTAACGAACAGATTGACAGTATTGTTGAATTTAATGAAGATGCGACAGCTACACTATCTATTGGTGCAGATGCCCTAGTGGATCAAGTAAAAGAAGCCGTTGAAAAGGAAGTTTTGACCAAGGAAGTGGCGGAGTTAGATGAGATTATCGCCTCTGGTGACGCTGAAGACCAGGCTGTTATTGATGCCCAAACCGCTAAGAGCGAAAAAGAAACAGAGCTTACAAGTATAGGAGATGCCAAGATTACTCTTGCGGCTGATACGTTTGTCTCATTTTACGAGTCTTCATCCGCACTACATACACAATTTGATGTAGAGGGTACAGATAGTAACAGCACTGTTGATGCTACTGGCACCTACGGAGATTTACAAAATAATGGTGGGGGTGAATGGCTCTATGTAGCTCATACTGCAAATGATCACGGTCGTTCTCAGAATGATGGAGACACTTATACCGAGCATTTTGTTATTACTGACGATAACGCAACCACGCATGAGGTAACGGTTGTAGTTTACGGTGCAAATGATTCTGCGGTGATTTCTGCTGACTCACCCGCTGAGGCAATTGTTGAAGGTGATACAGATTCTGACGTGACAGTTTCAGGGGTGGCGTCTCATACAGATATTGATGGTGACAATGCTGATGACACGTTCACAGCGGTAACTGACGTTGCAACAACTTATGGCGCCTATTCAGTAACAGCTGGCGGTGCTTGGACTTATACCCTTAATAGCACTAATGCCACTATTGATGCACTGGGACAAGGGCAATCAACTAGCGACACCGTGACTGTTACTGCTGAGGATGGCACAACAAAAGATATTACAATTGCGATTAATGGCACAAATGATGCGGCCGATATTACAGTCGTAGATTCGAGTGTTTCAGAAAACAATACGGTTGTAGAATCTTCTAACGTCATTTCCAGCGAAAACGTCTTCCAGCTTAACGGCTCACAGGCAATTCTGAATGATTACGATCCTTCAAGTGATACAGATATTCAGAAAATTATTACGATGTCAAGTTACGGCTCTACCTTATTTGCTGAAAACACAACTTCACTCAATCTGGGTAATTTACTTAATGCAGCCAACAACTCACAAGAGTTTCAAGCACAAACTATTAGCTTTGAGCTAGCAAAAATTCCAACAGGATCAGGCTCTGGAACGGTTGGAATTGATTTAATTGACGGTTCAGATGAAATTGTGGACAGTGGCGAAAGATTTGCACATCTCGACATTAATGTTGACTGGTCAGCGGATGGAGACTCGGCGCAGTTCACAGTGCCTTCGCAAACGGTATCTGGTTTTTACATAACATCAGCTGGTAGTCAGATTGACTTTACTATTGAAAATGCCGAGCCTGATATGATTTCTGTGACTCATAATGGTGCTAATTATCCAGCGAGCATCGATCTTAAGTTTGCATCAATCATTGACAGTCTTGAAGGCGTTGGATCGGTCTCTCTTCTAGAAGCAGGAACATATAGTGTTGCACTAACCACCGATCTTCCGATTGTTGATAGCAGTGGCACTCATATTGACACAATTGCCAGTGTGGTTGAGATAACAAATGATGCTTCGGTTACTATTGATTCATCGGTTGTATTGTCCAGCGAAAACGTCTTCCAGCTTAACGGCTCACAGGCAATTCTGAATGATTACGATCCTTCAAGTGATACAGATATTCAGAAAATTATTACGATGTCAAGTTACGGCTCTACCTTATTTGCTGAAAACACAACTTCACTCAATCTGGGTAATTTACTTAATGCAGCCAACAACTCACAAGAGTTTCAAGCACAAACTATTAGCTTTGAGCTAGCAAAAATTCCAACAGGATCAGGCTCTGGAACGGTTGGAATTGATTTAATTGACGGTTCAGATGAAATTGTGGACAGTGGCGAAAGATTTGCACATCTCGACATTAATGTTGACTGGTCAGCGGATGGAGACTCGGCGCAGTTCACAGTGCCTTCGCAAACGGTATCTGGTTTTTACATAACATCAGCTGGTAGTCAGATTGACTTTACTATTGAAAATGCCGAGCCTGATATGATTTCTGTGACTCATAATGGTGCTAATTATCCAGCGAGCATCGATCTTAAGTTTGCATCAATCATTGACAGTCTTGAAGGCGTTGGATCGGTCTCTCTTCTAGAAGCAGGAACATATAGTGTTGCACTAACCACCGATCTTCCGATTGTTGATAGCAGTGGCACTCATATTGACACAATTGCCAGTGTGGTTGAGATAACAAATGATGCTTCGGTTGAGCTAATCTCAAGTGGAAGCACTTTTGCTGATAGTACAGTATCAGGCACAGTCACACATACCGATGTTGATGCAAACAATGCTGATGATGCGTTCACGGCAGTAGCCGACATTGCAACAACTTTTGGCGCCTATTCGGTGACAACTGGCGGTGCTTGGACTTATACACTGAATAACAATATTGCAACAATTGATGAGTTGGGTGTGGGTCAGTCCGTAACTGATATCGTTACTGTTACTGCCGAAGATGGCACGACGAAAGACATTACGATTACGATAAACGGTATTAATGATTCGGCATTTGTTTCGGGAGATTTTGGTGACTTTATTGTTGAAAATGACGTTGATGTTTCAGGCACTCTGTACCATACCGACATTGATGCAAACAATGCTGACGATACGTTCACGGCAGTAGCCGACGTTGCAACAACTTACGGTACCTACTCAGTAACAACTGGCGGTGCTTGGACTTATACTCTTGATAATAACAACGCAGCCATTAATTCATTAACCGACTCTGACGAGGTGGCTGACACGTTTGTTGTGACGGCAGAGGATGGCACAGCTGAAGATGTAATGATTCAGATTATTGGCGCCAACGACGCCCCAACCTCAAGCCCAATCTCTGATGTTGTTGTTGACGAGGATGTTGCTTTAGATGCGCTTGATGTAACAAGCTACTTTGCTGATGTGGATGCAGGTGATACGCTTAGCTATACAGCAGACTTTGGTGAAGGCTCTATGGTTTTAGCTGATGGCATCGTACCAGGAAACACATTTGATAATGATGGCGTTGGCGTGCACAATGTAACTATTACTGCGACAGACAGTAGTAATGTAACTGCATCTGAATCCTTTACTATTACTGTTAATAATGTCAACGACGCCGCTGTTATTACAGCAGCTGATGGCACTATTGCTGAAGGTGATGCAACGGTTTCTGGATCTGCTACACATACTGATGTTGACGCAAACAATGCTGACGACACGTTCACGGCAGTAACCGACGTTGCAACAACTTACGGTACCTACTCAGTAACAGCTGGCGGTGCTTGGACTTATACACTAAATAATGAAAACGCAGCCATCGATGCATTGGCCGCATCAGCCTCATTAGCTGACACCATTACGGTGACGGCAGAGGATGGTACAACTAAGGATGTGACGATTACCATTACTGGTGTTAATGATGCGCCGGTCATCACCTCATCTGCAACTGCAAGTGCCCCTGAAAACGGCACGGTAGCCATGACTATTACAGCAACCGATGTTGACTCAGGATCTATTTCTTATTCAATCTCAGGTACCGATGCAGCACTCTTTAGTATTGATGAGTCTTCGGGCGCATTAACTTTCAACTCAGCCCCAGATTACGAACTTCAAGATCCTGTGGCCAATGATAATACATACAATCTAACAGTTTCAGCAACAGATGGCTCGGAAACCACAACACAAGAGGTTGCAATTACAGTAACCAATGTTGAAGGTGGTCCTGTGTTCTCATCAGCTGAAACAATTAGTGTGAGTGAGAACCAAACTGCTGTTGTAACACTTACAGCAAGTGATGATGAGAACGACACTATTGCCTTTAGCATAACAGGTGGCGACGATCAAGATTCGTTTGACTTGGCAGACGGCGTGTTAACCTTTAAAGAGGCTCCTAACTACGAAGTAAAAGCCAGTTACACACTAACAGTCGCTGCCACTGAAGTTGGCACAGATGCGTTAAATAGTGCTGATCAAACGATTACAGTGAGTGTGACTGATGTCAACGACGCCCCAACCTCAAGCCCAATCTCTGATGTTGTTGTTGACGAGGATGTTGCTTTAGATGCGCTTGATGTAACAAGCTACTTTGCTGATGTGGATGCAGGTGATACGCTTAGCTATACAGCAGACTTTGGTGAAGGCTCTATGGTTTTAGCTGATGGCATCGTACCAGGAAACACATTTGATAATGATGGCGTTGGCGTGCACAATGTAACTATTACTGCGACAGACAGTAGTAATGTAACTGCATCTGAATCCTTTACTATTACTGTTAATAATGTCAACGACGCCGCTGTTATTACAGCAGCTGATGGCACTATTGCTGAAGGTGATGCAACGGTTTCTGGATCTGCTACACATACTGATGTTGACGCAAACAATGCTGACGACACGTTCACGGCAGTAACCGACGTTGCAACAACTTACGGTACCTACTCAGTAACAGCTGGCGGTGCTTGGACTTATACACTAAATAATGAAAACGCAGCCATCGATGCATTGGCCGCATCAGCCTCATTAGCTGACACCATTACGGTGACGGCAGAGGATGGTACAACTAAGGATGTGACGATTACCATTACTGGTGTTAATGATGCGCCTGTTGGAGTTGCTGACTCTTTAACAATTTCAGAGGATGCTGCAGCAACGGTTATCAGTGTTCTATCCAATGATACCGATGCCGAAGACAGTGCACTATCCGTTGTGTTTAAAACTGCTGGATCTAACGGTACAGTTGTCAACGTAGGAGACGGAACTGTCACTTACGAGCCGAATGCCAACTTTAGTGGTAGTGATACTTTCACATATATAGCTTCTGATGGTACAGAACAGAGTGAGTTGACAACCGTTACGGTTACTGTTGACGCAGTAAACGACCCAACAACTGGCTCTGTCACTATTTCGGGTGACGCTAAGACAGGTCAGGTTTTGACTGCTTCTAATACTCTTGCTGATGATGATGGTCTGGGTACTGTAACTTATCAGTGGTACAAAGATGGCACTGAAGTTTCAGACGCAGTTAACGCAACTTACACATTAAGCGACTCAGATATTGGTGGGGTGTTTACAGTTACTGCAAGTCATACAGATGATGGTGGAACTACTGAGAGTGCTGACAGTGATGCAACCGGTGCCGTTGCTGATATCGACAAACCATTTGTCTTTAACGCAGAGGTTATCGAAGCCAGTGCAATTACTACCAGCAGCATTGGTAGTTACGTAGACAATCCAACCGAGAAGATTATCAAGCTAACCCTGGATGTTGACATGGCTAGAATCAGTGATGATTCGGTTAATTCAATCACTGCAGGCTCACTTGATTTTGTGATTGATTGGAGCAAGGTTGAGGCGATAAGCTACCTAAGTGGAGCTTATCAGGATATGTACATCGAGGAAGCCACCCCAGTAACAGCCACTAGTTTTTCTGGTGATAGTGTTGCAGTTACAACCTTTAGTGGATTAACTTATGATGGCTCTGCAAGCGATACTCAATTTAATGAAGTGTTGATTTCTTCGATTGATGTGTCTGCAAATGTACCGAATTTAACTTTGGTCGATGATGTTGACACAACACCAGGAAACCCGTTTGCCGCTGGTGTCGATCACGCTTCGAGTAACGATCTATGGACGTTCTATCTAAACCCAGTTGATTCAATTGATAGTCTGGATATTACTTTTGGTGGTGGAGTGACTATCAATGAGGGTGATTCTGATATTACACAACTAAGCTATACAACGACAGTTGACATTCTTTAAATTCTAAATAGTAAACAGTTGGGCTTTTATAACCCAACTGTTTTCTTGCGCCTTATGTTTAACAAAACCATTTATTTTTCAATCGCTATACTTACAAGTTCGCTTGTGCTGGCTGATACTATGAATTTACCTCTGGCTTACGACAGTGTTTCTAAGCATCCTGACGTGGTTGAGAAGGTTAATGAGGTGTCGCTAAAAGCCCTTGATATTGATGTTATATTGGCAGAAGATGATTATAAGATTAACCTCTCAACTCAAAGTAAGATGCCCCTCATCTATGATGTAGACAGTTCCCGTTTAAACGATGTTGAAAGTTCCTATTTGAATGGTGTGGTAACACTTAAGAAAACCATTTACGATTTCGGTGCTGTTAAATATAAAGTCCAGTCTGAGGAAACTAAAAAACGAATATTGGAAATTGAGCATAGACAGGTTTATGAACGCACACTGCAAAAGTTGCTCGGTACTGCAAATGATATTAACCGGCTAAACACCTTAATTGTTAATCTTGAACAAACCATAAGTGTTACAGAAAATACTATAGATGAGATAAGGCTACGCTTTACTAGCGGTATCGGCACTATCATGAATGTTCGTCAAGCACAATTACTTCTATTAGATCTTGAAACCGAAACCGAGACTTTAAGAAGGGAGTTAAATGCTAAATTTTCAATTCTAAGGGAAGAGTTCAAAATACCATCAACCCAATTGGTCTATCTTCAGGATGTTGTTAAATGTTTCGATCATAAGCTTTTCGAAGGTGAGCAAGATGTGAATAATGTCTTGAAGAGCAACACCTTGAGTTATGAGCGCTCTAAGACGCTGATTAACCTAGAAAAGAATGCGCTCAAGTCACAGATTAAAAACATTCGCGCGAGTGACAAGCCGCGTATTGAGGTGTTTTTAACTGGTGTAGTTTTTGATATTTTAAAGGGCTTTAATCAATATGAGGTGTATAGTGGTGTCAACCTGACAATGCCTCTTTATGATGGTGGACTAGGTGATACAAAGCAATCCAGCCTAAATTATCAAATAAAGATTCAGGATGATTTAGTTGCAGCCTTAAATCAGAGCAAGTCGTTAAAATTAAACAAGTTGATCAGGCAATTTCAAGAACTTGAAATAGAGAATAAAAATGCAGTTTTAACAGTGGAGAATCTGAGTGAAAAATTGTCTCAAATAGAGCAAAGGTTGGCGGTGGTTGATGAGGGTTTATTGACTAAGCTGCAAACCAAACTACAACTAGCAAAGTCTAACCGGATACTCTTAGCGTACCCATATTATGTAAGTGCTATGAATATTGACTATTGGGCGCTTAATGAAAGGCTACTCGAAAAGATGGACTTCCAGCCACTACTTCAGTACCGTTAATGCCTCAATACAAGCAACTTTATAGGGATCATTGGTTCTTTGGGCCAATCCTTAAAAATAAAAAACTCTATATTCAGGTAATGGTTGCATCTGCATTTATCAACGTGTTTGCGTTGTTTAGTGCATTTTATATTATGGTGGTATACGACCGGATCATACCAAATAATGCGATCGAATCCCTCATAGTTCTGACAATTGGTATTTTGGTTATCGTTTTGTTTGATTTTTTAATGAAGGTTTTACGAGGCCTCTACACAGACAAAGCCAGCGCGATGGTAGATATTGAAGTGTCTGATAATTTATTTGAACGGATATCTCGAAATGAGCAACTGATAAGCCAAAAAACAGGAGCAGTGGCGGCTGTAATTAAGGATTTTGATTCTTTAAAGGATTTTATTGCTTCAGCTTCATTTGTTGCATTCGTTGATTTGCCGTTTATTATATTGTTTCTGTTTGTTCTATACAGCATTGGGGGGCCTGTCGCTGCTGTGCCAGCAGTTATTGTAATTTTGGTGATAGTTGTCGGGCTTATCATTCAGCCTGTGATTCGAAAATTAACATACAATGCTGCTCAAGATGGACAGAGCAAACAAAGCGTCATTGTAGAGGTTTTAAGCGGCATGGAAACCTTAAAAACTCTACAAGGTATTGGAATGCTTCGTGATCGCTGGGTTAACAGTGTTGATAGGCAAGGAATCACTTCTGCCAAGTCCAAATTTTGGTCTCAATTAACTTCGAATTTTTCACAGTCGGGTCAACAGTTATCTCAAGTTGGTATTGTGGTATATGGTGTATTTTTAATCGCCGAAGGTTCTTTGACAATGGGTTCCTTGATAGCATGCGTTATATTATCTGGCCGCACCTTGGCTCCATTGGGTCAAGTGAGTAATTTACTTGGCAGGTTCAATCAGGCACTCACTTCATTTAGTAATTTTGGTCAACTGATGCAACAGCCGGTTAGAGAGATGGAGCGTTCAAATCAGGTTAGGCTTGATAGTGTTAAGGGTTCGATTACAATGACAAATCTCTCGCTAACCTATCCAGAGCAAAAAGAAGCAGTGATTAAGCAGCTTAATTTATCGATTGCGGCGGGAGAAAAAATCGCCATTGTTGGCAAAATTGGCTCTGGAAAAACATCACTTCTCAGGGTAATTGCAGGACTATACGACTCCAGTGAGGGCTCGGTAAAAATTGATAATTCTGACGTGAGACACATGCATCCAGATGACCTGCGTAAACATATTGGCGTAGTTATGCAAATTCCACTTCTGTTTTCCGGAACTTTGAAGGACAACCTTTTAATGGGAAATCCAGAAGCCAGCGATGAAGAAATTGTCAAAGCGGCAAAAATTGCAAATGTGGATGAAATTGCTTCAAATTTACCAAATGGCTATGACACTGTTTTGTCTGAGGGTGGCAGGGAGTTGTCTGGCGGTCAACGTCAAGCTATTTGTATTGCGCGTGCTTTTGTAGGTGACCCAACCATTATAATTATGGACGAGCCTTCAAGTGCGATGGATAGTGGTAGTGAACAGCAATTACTTAATGACTTAAAAGGCGTATTGGCTGACAAAACCCTTATTCTTATTACCCATCGTGGCACGCTTTTAAGTTTAGTTGATCGAGTTATTGTGTTTGACAGTGGCCGCATATTGGCTGATGGCCCTAAAGAAAAAGTATTGCAGGCGGCAAGTAAGCAAGCCGGTCAAACCCAAACCCCAAAGCCTCCAAAGGGGAGTGAGTCATAATGATGTTGGATAAAGTTTTAAGGGAAAGAGCTATTCATAACGTTTTATTCTACCTCATAGCGATTTTTTTTACGTTTTTTGTATCATGGGCTTACGTTTCTGAATTGGATCAAGTGGTTAGGGCCGAAGCGCAAGTTGAGCCAGTAGGAAAAGTTCAACAGCTGCAATCTCGTTATGCTGGCTCAGTAACCAAAATGGATATTAGTGTTGGTGATGTTGTCGCAGAGGGTCAAACACTTATTAGTCTTGACACTCAGGAGATCCAGTCTACTTTTGATATGGCTTCTAAAAAAATTGAACTCCTCAATGAAGAGCTCTCTATATACACCCCTATTGTTAAGGCTGGTTTAGAACCTGAGATCACCCTGGTTCAAATTAAACAGCGCCTCTTGGAGGTGCAAGAGCAGCAAGATAGGGCTGAATTACAATTGAAATTTAGCCGGCTTTTGTCACCAATAGCGGGTGTTATAACTGCTGTTAACCTTTCTGGCCCTGGTGCAGTTATCCGTGCCGGCGATATTTTGGCTGAAGTGGTTCCCCAAGAAGAGTATTACTTAATAAAGGCGAAAGTCCTGCCCAAAGATGTTGGAAAGGTTACTTTAGGGCAGCATGCGAGAGTTTCTTATACAGCATATGATTTTTCACGCTATGGTGTTATGGAGGGGGTAGTTACCAACATTGCTCAAAATACGACAAAAACTCAACAGGGTGAGATCTATTACGATGCCTGGATAAAGACAGAAGGCTCCACATTCTCGAAATCGGACATTAACCCGAACATATTGCCAGGGATGATAGCACAGGTAGATATGCTCGGTGAAAAACGAACCATATTTGAGTACATCATGAGCCCATTAAATAGGACAGCCTCTCGGGCGCTTTCAGAACAGTGATGAATTCTCGGTTTGCTTTACTTTCCATAGTGCGCCCTTAGAGAGATAAAAATTAAAGCTCACTTTAGCCTAGACAAAACAAGAAAACGGGTGTATATTTGAGCTTAACAATAGATTGATGAGCTCGATTCGTCTTGGGTCATTTTTACTTCATCAATCATTACACAATAGAATTGATGAATAATTAGTCAGTTTTTAATCCTATTCATCAACTTTTTTTAAAGGAGATTGAGTATGAGTGCTGTTGCGGATTATGATTATGACAACCAGGTGGACGATTTAAGTGCAGCTATTCACTTATTTTTCAATCAAGGTGATCCCAACGGTACGGCGACTCTAACCAATCTTGATGCTCATGTGGATTATGATGAGTCCACCAAAACTGAAACCATATCGTTCACCGCAGATAGCCTAGTAACAGACAACGGAACGTCTGCCCCTCTTGATATTTTTATTGAGTTTAATGACCAGGGTCTATATTCTTATACTGGTTTTGATGAATTAATATCCGAGTTTGGAGGGTCTTTTGATCAGCTTGAGGCAGGCTTGGAAAGCTGGTGGCTTTCTAGTGATAATCAAGATAATCAAGATAATACTGATGGCCATGATGATGGCCAGTTCAATGACATGATTATTGCTGCAATGCAAGCAGCTTCAATGGAAGAAGCCATGCAAGCATTGGGTTCGAATTTCCACCAAAATGATGGTGGCTTTTCAAGTGATATTATGTCTGCACTACAGGGGGCAGGCTTATCAGATGATGATATTAATGGCATTATCGATGACATTGAAAGTCATGGC
>Ga0206681_10000796_pt1 | contig 15869 bp, 8 predicted proteins | sample M150012015metaG_FD_161048 | JGI IMG/M metagenome (GOLD analysis project Ga0206681, IMG submission 161048) | Ammonia-oxidizing marine archaeal communities from Monterey Bay, California, United States - M1 500m 12015 | ecosystem: Environmental > Aquatic > Marine > Intertidal zone | place: USA...
TTCACCTTGATTTTTGCATCTAAATTCCCACCTGCCAGTTCTTTTGAACTTTTGGTCAGTGCCTTGATCGGCTTTGTAATTCCTCTTGCAACGAGTAACGAAGTAACGATGATCAATAGGATCAATACTATAAACACAAGAACGATAGAGTCCCTCAGATGGTTGACCGCTTCGAAGGCCTCCTCCTCATCCAGGTCACTCAATATAACCCAGTCTAACCCATCTATTTTTAGCGGTTTATATGCTGAAAGCACCCTCACTCCCCTATAATCTAGGTACATTCTAGTATCGGTTTCTCCGCTTTGAGCGTGCATTGTACCCTCAGTTTCTACTTTTTGAAGTCCAATTGTACTATTAAAATTACGGATCATTTCTATCGTATCTTCCGGCACTCCAATCTCCTCAATCATTTTCAAATAGTGCTTACGATCCTCTATCAAAAATCTGGATTGATTCCTCAAGGTTAGATCATGCCCGACAATGTAGGTCTCACCACTTTCACCAAGACCAACCTTAGACCATTCTTGTCTGCTTGTCATGATGTTGTTGATCTTATCAATTGGCATTTGAAAAATTAGCACCCCTATCCTTTCTTCCTTATCATAAATGGGTGAGGCTATGAATGATGCGGGTTTATTATGGGAAGGCTTGTATGACTCAAAATCAACAATTGAAATGAACTCTTTTTTATCAGAAGCAATAGCTGCGCGGAATGTTCTGGCAAAATTCGTTTCCTTGAACGGACCTTCTAACAAGGAGGTTGAAAAATCTACTTCTTTGAACACAGAATATACGATATCGCCTGTTTCATCATCGATCAGAAAAAGGTCATAAAAGCCAAATTTCTCCAGATAATTTCTAAGTATGGGGTGGTAGTGCTCATGCGCTGTATTGTAGGATGAACTGTCTTGCAGCGACGTTAAAAAATGTTTATCACCCGGTGGGTTGGGGTTGCCTGAAATATACGCCTGCTGAAGTCTTTTGGTTCTTTCATCAGTGGGCCAAAAATCTTCCAGAATGGCTATTTGTTTAACATTGGGGTTTAGCTCAGGCAGAAATTCTTCCTCATAGTACTTTTTCAGATCTTCTTCTGCATCATCTGAATGAGGTATTTCTGTGTCAATTTTATCAAAGCCATCCTTGAACTCGTGCATTGCGCCGATCACAGAATGATTTTCGGAAAATGTAACGACCTGATTTCTGATCTCTTGAAAATAGTCTTCGATCTGAGTGGCTTTCATTTCGCGCACTGCTGTTAATCGATTGAAGGACTCTTTTTGCAAGGAAGTTTTAGCCTGATCGTATGACAAGTAACCGATTACAGAAATTGACAGAAACGCTATCGTAAAAAACAATATCGTAAGTCTCACGCCTATTTTCATTGCAGCAATTTTAGAATTGTTAAATATAGTCTTTCAGCAAATAACTTGCTGAAGTTATCAATAATTAGGCCATTCATTGGAGCTAAATGATTCCCATTTATTGTGGTGCAATTCTCAGCGATCCACTGTTAATTCAGCAGACGGTGGCGTTTCAAATAAACATACTAACGCTTCTATTGAAAAACTGACAGCTGTTCTATTCCAGTTTTATCAAACCTTTCGTAGCCAGCTGATATTCGGAGGATATTACAAGTTGATAACTTCCAGCGTCCAGCCCATCTGCCTTCAGCTGCATATAATTCAATCCCTTTACTGCATTGTCAACCTCATCGGTATAGACCACCTGTCCGATCGAATTAACGATCGTAACACGAATATTAGCCTCCCTAAAAACATAATACTGAACTGTAAACTGATCATTGAACGGGTTCGGATATACTCCAAAAATGGCCACATCCATTTCAGTTTCATGGCTAGAGACACCAACCGGACCCAATGGCGCATTAACACAATTATAGCCGGAACTTGCAACACTATATCCTGAGGCATGATTTAAATTGCGTTCACTAGAATTCACGTACCATCCATCTGCATAATAATCGCTCGTGGATGGTGTGGTAATATCACTCAGATAATACCAATCAGCTTGGGTTCGTTGTTTATTAATATCCAATATCATATACCCGTGTTCGGTCAGATCAATATATTGCATATGATCATTTTCCAGCTGTAATGTGGAAGCCGGAACTGAAAAAGGAAAGCCGGGACTAGTCACTGACGTCACAACAAATTCAACCCCTACAGACCCGGCCCCGGTACTTGCATCATACCCCGATCCAGGCAGATCATTCGCCCATGACGTATGTATATCGCCAGTAAGTACGACAAAATTTTCAATATTGTTATCCACAATATGATCCTGCAGCTTAGTTCTTTCCCAACTGTATCCATCCCACTGGTCATTGTTCACAGGGGTACCAAAGATCTCAAGAGGAGCCATCATTACCTGTTGTCCCATTACATTCCATTGCGCACTTGAATTGTCCAATTCGTTGAGCAGCCAGTTGTATTGCGTAGTACCCAAAATAGATCTGGTTGAATCATGTCCTACAGCTTGTTCAGTTCTTCCCTCGAGACGAGTATCGCACATATAAAATTTTACCAGGTCACCATATTCTATAGATCTGTATATACTTCCGCTTCCCGGTGCCGTTCTTATAGGCATCCATTCGTGATAGGCTTGCATTGAATAGGCTTTTCTATCTACCCAAAGTCCTTCCGGCCCTTCAGAATGATTTTCTGCCCCATCCTTATAAGAATCATTTGCCGATTCATGATCATCCCAAATCGTGATAAAAGGATATTGTTGATGCAGCATCCTGAGGTCATCATCTAATTTATAATGTGAATGCCTGACACGATAATCCGTTAAGGAAATAATTTCATTTGTTGGGTCATTGTCTCTGCCGGCAATGCTAGCGGTATATCCTCCGGCCTCATATTCGTAGATGTAATCTCCAAGATGCAAAACCGCACTAAAATCATTTCGTTGCAGAAGTCTGGCATAAGCATTAAAATAGCCATGCTCGTAATTAGAACATGAAACCACGGCAAACCTCAGGCTATCAATATCTCCTACCGGAGCCGTAAAAGTCCGCCCTCTTACCGAATATTTATTCAAGGCATAAAAGTCATAATAATAACATCCATCGGCAGATAGGCCCGAAGCGTCAACCTTGAATGTCCAATCCTTTGATTCGTTGGTGTATCCTACCCCACTGGTCACAACATTGCTCATTGCTGTATCTGTTGCGATTCGCCAATTTACCTGAATTGAATCTGTAGACAATACCGTAGAATCAGGTGTTACCCTTGTCCACAGGACCACCTTATCTGCTACCGGATCACCGGAAGCGACACCATGATAGAATGGGGCAAGGGCCGGGATTAGACCTGATCTGTCATTAACGTCCTGCCCAAAAGAACTTGATGCTACTGCCATCATTAATGCAGCCAGTATTAAATTTCTTCTCATTTAATTTTGAATGATGATTTTCTTTACGGATCGTTTGTCTTTATTGCCAACTTCTACAATATAAGATCCTGATTTTATTGTTGGACTTAGGACGACGCAATTATTTTTATCCGATAGCAACTTACTCTGAACCAAACTACCGTTCATAGCAAACAGGTTGAAGATAATATCCTTACTTCCTTCAGGAATTTTAACATACAGGTGACTTGACGCCGGATTTGGATAAACTTCAACATCCATTGTCGGATGTTCAGCTATTGACACCGGGCCGGATACATTGATGTATAATTTGGCTGATTTTGAGGGTGATGTATCAAATGAATAAGCCGATCGGGTTCCTGTCCCTTCAAAGATAAAAGCCATACTATTACCCGGTGACCAACCCGGTCTATTGATAATTTCCTGTACAACAGCAGTAAGGTCATCTGTTTGGGTATCGGGCCCAACCTCCTCAGAGCTCCAGCCATTCGGCACCCACAGAACATTGGAAGTTGTTCGGGATCTATTGGATATATCATTCGTGCCGCCTGTAAAAACACCCGGGCTGTCTGCAGACTGTCCGTAAATGGTCATGCTTGCACCACTCGTTTGTGATTCGTCTGATGTCAGTTCGATGTAAGCACTATTTACAATGGCACCTGATGGAATATCAAGGCCTAGAAATCGTAAGCCAAGCCATTGATCTTCATCGGACAAGGGCCAGGGCCATTCTTCCACACAAAATTCAAGATCAGCACTGGTTAAGTCAACCGATCCGTCACTTTTGTACTGTTCCGCATCATCATCTGAAGCTTGAATTTGAGATGTAATGTCGATATCGCCAACAAATATCTTTATATCAGCAGAAATGTTGTGGATCCCTTCATTGTCAAAAGCCCAGGCTGTTATAATATAAGAACCATCTGTTGGCATCGTCCAATCCATTGTGTAAGGAAAAGAACTATCGGTTCCGATAGGCGTATCATTGATAAAGAACTCCACATAATCAACCGTTCCGTTCGTGTCAGTAGCATCAGCTGTAATTGTAACCAGCTGCGGTGATCCGAAGTACTGGTGGTGATACGGGTAGGTTACATCAACAAAAGGTCTGCCCAAATATTTATTATTTACCAAATAGGCAACCGGCCCATTTGAAGGGTTCCAAATATCCAGATTTGCGGGAGCCGTAAAGCGATCTGAGTTGAGGACCTCACTAACGGATGCAGCATTGTCTGTATTGATCGTTCGTATCTGGACTGTATCTCTCTCAACAATGATCCATTGGAATGAATTCAGACTTCCCCCATCCCTGGTCCAGCTTTTATTATCATCGTTTGATCGTAGAGGAACACCCCATCCACCTTCTCCAATGTAGATCGTTCCGTTTATATCCTCTCTTTCAAACCCTTCTTCGCTTGTAGCACTTGTTGACGGTTCAATAGGCCAGGTGATCTTGGTATCGTGGCTATCACAATCAAGCACAAGTCTTACTCCATAATCGTAAAAAAGCTGCGCCCAGTAGTTGTATTGATCATTTCCTTCGGGTTCAGTGGATACATGAGGGCGCATCGGTTTATGGTATTGGGCGAATTTCCAATCCACATTATCCCCGGTAGCGATCAGGTCAGCTTCCAGCCAGGTCTTTTGCGCTCCGCCAATTGATACTTCAGTATTCATGGTATACAAACGAAGTAGATCACCGCCAAGATTAATTGCGTAGTATTCATCTGTAGACGGAGTATCAAATAGGTCGTACAGCTCCTGCCCACTGTATTCATGATTCCCGCGCGCTACAATAATTGGGCTCATCCGACCATCAGAGGCAATGGTGAGCTGCCAGTCATCAAACCAGGCCTCCCATTCCAGATCAAGATCCAACCAGGTAAAATCACCTGCAAACATAATGGCATCCGGTTTTAGTTTAGCTACCAATTCATTTGCATTCTCTCGTGCAGAGTTATCAAGATAAATTCTGGAATCACCTCCCGCGATCAAGGATATAGGGTCATTACTGTTATGCGGCAGGGTTTTGAACCACATGCGCTGACTCGTACCGTCTGAATCATTGATAACAAAATAATATTCCGTATCCGGTGTTAGCCCAGTCAATCTGACAAAACAATTGGTCATTCCTTTTGCAGAAACCTGTCGGTCAACTGCTTGTGTGTAGGGATATGATGCATAAGCCGCTCCGAAGTCAACAGGTCCATAATGAACCATTACCCCGGAACCCCCTGTCTGTTCCCAGCCTATGGTCATCGCAATTGCCGGATCGTCATTTACACAAAGTCTGTATCGTCGAGTTGAAGCCGAAACACTACCTACAATGCAAGCTAGCAATACAATAAATCCAATTCGTTTCATAAATTTGTTTCTATAAGTTCCTTTCAGAATAGACTATTTTGTACAAGAAAGTAAAATTACGACTTAACCCGTTCAATTGCAACAACGCAATACTATAATACTTTTAAGAGTTTCAATCATTGCTTTATTTCTTGGGCGAGCCTGGGAATGTTTTCGATGGAAAACGAGTATTAGTAACGTTATTCTCGATTCTCAGCGGTTTGGCAGTATTCTAGAATGGTATTACGATTCAACCCTTCATGACATTTATACCAATAAAATGGCAGAGGGCACATTGTTGGCAATAGACCAGTCACTCGGAACACTATTTTTAATAGCAGCATTATCCACGTTCTTCATCTCGTCGAAAGCTCATTACTTAAAATGGCCCATCTACCTCGGAACTTTAGGATTGGGGATCGTATGCTTCGCCGAATTTTATGCTAAGAACTTCTACGTTGGTCAATTATTAGAACATTCAGCCCAATTGACAATCCCTTTATTTCTTATATCGGCCACAAAGAATTGGAACCGACAGCGATTACTTCTTTTAATGAAAATTGCTATTTCTATCACGTTTATCGCGCATGGGTTCTTTGCAATAGGTTATTATCCGCAACCCGGTTATTATATAGATATGATGATCAAAGGGTTTGGGGTGCAGGAAAACCTTGCACGAAACTCGTTGATCTTTTTTGGACTCTTAGATTTTCTTTTTGCTTTAGCAATTTTCCTTCCTAAAGTTTCGAAACCGGCACTTATATACGGTATCATTTGGGGTTTCATAACCGCATTGGCAAGAGTATCAACCAATTTCAGTTTCGACTTCATTAGCAATTCTATAAGTCAATATGTACACGAATTTCTCATAAGAGTTCCTCATTTTATTCTGCCATTGATCATACTACTTAACCGCAGAAATAAGATCAATCGGTTTACTTTCCGATCACCAAAAACTGCCGAGTAATCGATCTCCCGGTATGATCAATAACCATTAAGGTGTGTTCACCCGGCATTGGTTGGCAGACTTGCTGATGAATCCCTTTGGTTTCACCCAAATATTGCTCATCTAAATGCCAATGTAATGTTGCTTGGCTTTCTCTATGGGTTGCCTCAAATATTGTGTTTCCCTTGATCTCCTCAAAAGTTATTGGAACGTATATTGTACTTTGAATTTTAGGGTAGATCACTGCAATGGGGTTATCTTGTTCCGAATCACAATCGTTCCTGAAGGGAGGAAGCGACCTGAACTTTGGATGCTTTGTTTTGTAATACGATTCTATTATGGGTTGAAGGACAAACCTTGTTTCCGTTGTCATCTCATGAACCATTTCGCAACCGCTATGCACCCTGAATTTTCTTGTTTTGTCCAAGTGGATTGTTTGATGGTACGGACAAACAGTTGTTTTAAGACAAGTGACCGGGATCAATACAGTATCTATGTTCTCACAAATTGAGGATGCGCGATGTCCGCTTTCTCTGCATATTTCCAATGGTTCCATGTTGTCAAATGGTTGCGAAAACCAATCTGTTTTTGGCAGTCGATCGAAGACATCAAACAGAATGGGGGCCGCTGCCTTAACACCAACAAGTCCCGGTCTTCCCTCACCATCGGCGTTTCCAACCCATACACCAACCACATATTTGTTTGTTAGCCCTATTGCCCATGCATCTCTAAAACCGAAACTTGTTCCCGTTTTCCAGGCAATTCTCTGGCTGGTCTCAAAGGATTGCCAATTTGCATCGTCATCCGGTCGAGCAACAGCAAGCATTGCTTTTAGTGTTTCCCATACTGCACCAGGTTCCAGATAATATTCGAAAGGGCTTCCGGATCGTTGGTCTCGAATGCACGAGAATCCTATTGGCTGGTGTCTAGAACCAATGGCATAATCGTTTAAGATCACGCCCATATTTCCATATGCTCCGCACAGATCCCAAAGCTTCGCCTCTGCCCCACCCAGTATCAGCGATAAGCCATACTCCGAAGAGGGCCTCTTTATCGTAGTAAGCCCCATTTTCTTAAGTTGATTGTGAAACTTAGGTACACCATAGCTCTTCAACATCTTAACAATTGGTACATTCAACGATCTCGACAATGCTTTTTGGGCAGGTACAGCCCCATCAAATTTTTCATTGTAATTTTTAGGAGCGTATCCGGACAGTACCATAGGAACATCCTCTATCAGCATATTGGGCGTAATGGCACCTTCATTGATCATGCCCGCGTACAAATAGGGTTTAAGTATACTTCCTGTACTCCTGGGAGCTCGAATAATATCAACATCACTTCCATGCTCTGGGTCGGCATTCTTAACATTACCAACGTACGAAACAACAGATCCATTCTCTATATCAAGAATTAAAACAGCGGCATTGTATATTCCATTTTCAGCCAGTCTACGATGATGAATATTTACAGTATTGATAACATGTTTTTGAATATCCTTCTCTATCGTCGAAGTGATAGATTTTCCCTTCCATCCTTCACTGATCAGTCGATTCATGAGATGTGGAGCCAGCTGTGGTAAATGTGGAGGCTTTACTGGAAGAGGTTCACTTAAAGCAAGTTCATAATCAACCTCATCCAGTTCTCCCTTGTCATGTAGCCTTTTTAATAGTCGATTTCTTTTGGCTATTAACTTATCCCTGTTCCTGCCCGGATGCATCAAGCTTGGTGCATTCGGCAATACTGCCAGAAGACATGATTCGGCCCAGCTCAGGTCATGAGCTGAACGGCCAAAGTATCGCCAGGCAGCCGCTTCAACTCCTACCACATTGCCACCCATAGGCGCATTTGAAGAATAAAAGCGAAGAATTTCCTCCTTGTTGCATCGCCACTCAAGCCTTGTAGCCATATATACTTCAATAACCTTTTCCCAATAGGATCTGGATCTGCCTTTTCTTGAAAGCCTTATTGTTTGCATGGTAATGGTACTTCCTCCACTGACAACTTTTCCTTCAGATATGTTCTGTTTGATCGCACGACCAAACGCTCTGAAGCTAATTCCCCAATGTTTATTGAAATAGCGATCTTCAAATTCAGTTATGGCTTTTTCGAACTTTACAGGGACAGAGTCCGACGGAGGAAAGCGCCATTGTCCGTCGTCTGCTATTCTTGCTCCCAGTATTGACCCAGAGTTGTCTTTTAGAACAGTGCATGTAGGTTCATTAAACAGTTGGTCTGGTAAACAGTACATCCATACGAAAAAGTTCAGAGTGATAAGCGACAAGAAGAAATACTTCTTCCGCCAGATCCATTTTTTCAATTTGTTCAGTCTATTCCGCATCTTCCTATATCAACAAATTAAAGGTATAAACATATGTAGCAATACTAATACCTCATTATTAACCGTTATTAAATACTGATTAAGTGCGGCCGCGTTCTTATATTTGACTCACATGCTTCGGTTATTTCTATTCGTAATTTTTCTAGGGCCTTACTTCCTGACGGCCCAATTTTACATTAGATCTTACTCTGTAGGAGATGGGTTAGCACAGTCTCAGGTCTATGCAATGCTTGAAGACTCCAGAGGTTACATATGGATGGGCACCAGAGGTGGAGGTGTCAGCAGGTTTGACGGAAAGAACTTTACAACTTTCTCAACCAAGGACAGCTTGATAAACAATTACATATTAGCCATTCATGAAACCAAAGCCGGCAATTTATGGATAGGTACAAATGACGGTATTAGCATCTATAATGGTATTTCTTTCAAGAATATCAGAATAGAAGATCTTCCAGATATAATGGTAAGCTGTTTCCTCGAAGATAAAGCAGGAAATTTTTGGATCGGAACATCCCGGGGGATCTATCAATACAGAGATGGAACATTCCACAGCTGGTCGAGGGAAGCCGATCTTTTTAACAGATATATTTTTGATCTTTATGAGCATATTGACGGAAGCATATGGGCCTGCAGCGAAAGAGGTGTACTTAAGATCGAAAAGGATACTGCGATAATTTATGGCAGGTCAGACGGCCTTTCGCATTTATCGACCCGTCATATAGTGGGTGACAAAACAGGCGTTTATATCTCAACTTTCGGTGGAGGACTTAACAAATATGATGAGAACGGATTTTCAGTAATTGAGGACGGGGTCTCCTCTATTCACGACATGTACCTGGACAATGGTACAATTTGGTTGTCGTCTCTTGAAAACGGTATTGTAAGTATTAATCTTGAAACAAACCAGACCAGATCAATTACAAAAGAAGAAGGTTTGAGTAACAACCATACCCGATTGATCCTGAAAGACAGCTGGGGGAACTTCTGGTTTGCTACTTCAGGTGGCGGTGTTAACAAATATTTTGGGCAAGAATTTGAACACATAACACGCGAAGACTGGTTAAAAGACAACTATGTTTATGATGTGCATGTATCTTCGGAAGGAAGCATATGGTCAAGCTATAGCTCGGGATTAACTATGAAGAACGAGGACACCGTAATTCACTTTGACGCTACAAATGGTTTTTCAGGAGGAAAGGCAAGAGTAATAACGGAAGATCATTTAGGAAATATATGGATCGGAACCGACGGAAACGGCGTGTTTTGTTATGACGGGACCCGTTTTCACAAATTCACCAGAGCAGAAGGAATTCCAAATTATTGGATTACAGCTATTATACAGGATCAACTACTTAACATTTGGATCAGCACTTCGGACGGTATCGCAAAGCTAAAACCCATTGAACCCCATACTTTCATATATGAATCTACAACTTGGAGAAAGGAACTGAACATAGGAAATAAGGCCTCCGTTACAGACCTTGCAGAAGACCAGCTCGGAAGGGTATGGTTCAGTTCAAGAGCAAGTGGAATTGGTTATTTTCTTGATGAAAAAATAGCGAATTACAACGATCAGAAGGGACTAGCAAATGTTCAGGTAAAGAGTTTAAAAGTGAGTCCGACCGGGGATCTGTGGATCGGAACGGAAGGCAAAGGTGTTGTAATTGCCAGCGCACATGAGGGCATGATCAGTTTTGATAAGATCAATACCGAGGATGGTCTAACAAGTGACAACACGTATCTGATCGAATTCGACAAGAATGGCAGCGCATGGATCGGTTGTGGAAAAGGGGTTGACAGAATACAGTTTGGCGAAGCTAATGCAGTAAAAGAAATCAAGCATTTCGGGAAAGAAAAAGGGTTCAAAGGGGTAGAAACCAATCGAAATGCATCCTGTACAGATGATAAAGGCAACATGTGGTTTGGTACAGTCAATGGCCTTATGAAGTACAACCCCAAAAGAGTGACCTTTAATTCGCTCGCACCTAAACTGAGCATAAACCGTATCTCGTTATTTTACGAAGAACTGAGCAAATACAACGAATTCAAAGACATTATCTCAGACTGGTACAGCCTAAAAGATGATCTTATTCTCAGATATGATCAAAATCATGTCTCATTCAATTTCAAAGGCATTGATCAAAAAAACCCGGAAGCCGTTAGTTATACATTCGTCCTTGAAGGGTTTGACCCAAAATGGAGTCCTGTGTCTTCCAAAAGCGATGCAACTTATTCCAATTTGCCACCGGGTGCTTATACTTTTAAGGTGAAAGCGAGGAATGAAGATAATGTATGGACCAAAAAACCTGTATCGTTCAGTTTTTCCATTACACCACCCTTCTGGCAGACACTTTGGTTTTTATTAGGTTCGATCGGGTTGGGTATTTTGTTTCTGTTTTTGTTGATCACTGCACGGATACGTGCAATAAAGAAAAAGGTCAGACGCGAGAAAGAAACCCTGGAAATGGAACGTTCTATGCTCGAACTGGAGCAAAAAGCATTGAGACTACAGATGAATCCGCATTTTATATTTAACTCATTGAACTCCGTGCAAGCTTTGATCCTGAGAAACGATCAGAAATCGGCCAGGTACTATCTGGCAAAATTTTCAAAGCTGATGAGACAAACACTGGAAAATTCAAGAAGTCAGCTGGTTTCTATACAGGATGAGATCAACACCTTAAAGAACTACCTCGATCTTGAGAATTTTGGCCGTGAGGAACCCTTTGATTATACCATCGACATAGAAGACGGGATCGATCCTGACAACGTACTCATCCCTGCAATATTGCTTCAGCCGTTTGCGGAAAATGCCATTATTCATGGGTTTAAGGAGCTGAAAAGAAAGCCGAAAATTGACGTCTACTTTTCGTGTAAAGAAGAAATTCTTACGTGCTGTATTACGGACAACGGAAATGGAAGAGACCATGCAAGAACAAACAAAGCACAGGTGGGTCAGCTGCACAAATCGGCTGCGCTGGAAGTTACACAGGAAAGACTGAGTTTATTGAATGAAAATGAAGTGGAAAATGGCTTCGAAATTATAGATCTGGAGGAAAATGGAAATGCTACAGGCACCAAAGTCATTCTTCGGATGAAGTTGAACGAAGAATTCTAAATGAATACTTATTTTTATACTTATGAAGGCAATAATAGTAGATGATCTATCCGATGCGCGTTTGGCAATAAAGGCTGACGTTGAAGCATACTGTCCACAAGTGGAGATCGTTGGAGAAGCTGATGGCGTTGTCTCCGGGGCGAAGCTAATAAAGGAGGTCGATCCGGATCTGGTTTTTCTGGACATTCAGATGCAGGACGGAAGCGGTTTCGATCTGCTCGAGATCACCGGTACAGATAGGTTCAAAGTGATCTTTACTACCGCTTCAGATGAACACGCAGTTAAAGCCTTCAAGTTTTCTGCAGTTGATTATCTGATGAAACCGATCGATCCTGATGAATTGGCAGAGGCAGTGGAAAAATCACTAAAGCGTGCTCATAGTGGAAGTATCGAGGTGCTGAAAGATGCAATAAAAGATGGCAGTACTAAACGCATTGCCCTTAATACTCAAGAAAAAATACTTATCCGGGAGATCTCTGAGATCGTGAGATGCGAAAGTAATATAAACTATACCATGTTTTATTTTTCGGACGGTACCAGATTATTGGTTACCAAAACGTTAAAAGAATACGACGATCTCTTGAGCCCTCATGATTTTTTACGGGTACATCAAAGCCACCTGATCAATAGTAAATACGTGAAAGAATACAATAAAAGTGATGGTGGCTATCTGGTACTAAAGGATGGAAGTACCGCTCCAGTTTCTACTCGTAGAAAAAATGTTGTTATGGAGATGATCGCAAAGCTGTGACAACGATCAGCTTTCGAGTCCTTTCAAAAAACGCAGCGCAGCTTCTTCCAATTGTGTAATGCCTGGTTCCTCCATAGGGATATGGCCGCAACCTTCCAGATTAACAACTTCCTTAGGACAAGCCAAGCGGTTATAGAATGGTTCGCTAACCCACCAAGGCAGGATATGATCTTTGTCCGGTTGAACAAATAGCAAAGGTGGTCCCTTAAACAGTTCCGGTTCTATTTCAGGCTTTGCCTGGAACAAGGTGCGTAAAAATTTAATGTAGACCTTCCCACCTGATCCAACTTTATCACGTGACAACTTTTTCACAAATTCTTCATTATTGGCCATGGCCCACATCTTTGTTGTCGATTTTATTGGGATTTTCACTCCATCAAGAACCCGCCCCATCCCATTTTTAAGGTTAAAGCCCAATATGGCCACCAACTTGTTTTTTGCAAGCTGATGCTGTATATCGCTTCTTGAGGTATCGGCCAAAGCTGAAACAATAATACCGGAAACCCCATCGCTCCTGCATGCTACATGATAAGAAAGCATCCCGCCCAAGCTGATTCCACAGAGCACTATTTTTCGTTCATCTTTCTGTCTCTCGTGCTCCACCAGCTCTTCGATCAGCTCTATCCAAGTGCCATAACTATTTGGTTTTCGAACCTCCGTCAAACCAAATCCGGGTAGGTCAGCAGAAACGCATTCGTATCCATTCTCTCTGAGCACAACTCCAATTGGGAACATAAGCCGCCCATTTGCTCCTCCCCCATGCACAAGGATCACTTTGATCTTTTCTACATTGTTTTCTGGTATATAACGATCGATATGGACATTATACTCCTTCCAGTTCCAGTACTCTTCCAGAGGTTCTTGCCCGGGCTTTATTTGTGCCTTTTCCGGGAAATATTCCTGAAATTCTTTCCAGCTCTTAAAATCATTGTAGCTCTTGTTAGTCATCCTGTACAAGATAAATACATCCCTAGGTCTTGATGAAGGGATACTTTTCTATTCTCATTTTTTTTAATGGCCTTGAGCCGCCAGGAAACGTTCCGCGTCCAACGCAGCCATACACCCTGTTCCAGCAGCAGTAACAGCTTGTCTGTAGTCTTTGTCAGCCGCATCACCTGCCACAAAAACACCTTCTACGTTTGTTTTTGCCGTACCCGGAGCTTCATTGATGATATATCCTACCTCATCCGTATTGACATAGGGTTTAAACACATCTGTATTTGGCTTATGACCAATTGCCACAAAAAAGCCAGTAACTGGTATTTCCACCTCCTCACCGGTAACGTTGTTCTTGGCCAAAACCCCCGTTACAACACTTCCATCTCCAAGAACCTCTACCGTGTTCATGTTGGTCATGATTTCAATGTTCTCAGTATTTCTTACCCTTGCCTCCATGATCTTTGATGCCCTGAATTGATCACGTCGAACCAGCATGGTTACTTTCGTACACAATTTAGATAGGTAATGAGCTTCTTCACAAGCTGAATCCCCGGCTCCGACTACTACCACTTCCTGATCTCTATAGAAAAATCCATCACAAACTGCACATGCAGATACTCCCCCTCCAAGCTCCAAATACTTCTGTTCAGATTCCAATCCGAGATAATTTGCTGAAGCCCCTGTGGCAATAATAACTGTTCTCGCATGAATTTCCTTTTTTTCATCAACCCACACCTTGTGAATCGATCCGGAAAAGTCAACTTTGGTAACCCAACCGTGTCTGACATCTGTATCGAATCGTTCGGCCTGTTGTTGTAATTCCACCATCATTTGCGGGCCCGTTACTCCCTCCGGATATCCGGGGAAATTTTCAACCTCATTTGTCGTAGTAAGCTGGCCACCCGGTTGCATACCCATGTACATTACCGGGTTCATGCTTGCCCTGGCTGCATAAATTGCCGCTGTGTAGCCCGCGGGTCCTGAACCGATAATCAGACAATCTAGTTTTTCAATTTCTTCGCTCATTTATACCAGTTTTGTTACCACCTAACGGTAGCTATTTGTGTAGTGAACAAAAGTAGGAATTTTCCTTATTTAAAACTTACCAAGTACAATGTTAAAATTATAATCCTAAGGGACGCAGACAACTGTATCGTAGGTCGTGCCATAACCGCTAAAAACCCCAAGTCCACCATTAATATTTGACGGTAAATTTCCCGGGGATGCGAAGGGACTTCCGTTTGTCGCCCACTGATCTTCCAGAGCTCTAAAGTAAAAGAAGTTGGGACGGTCCAGCGAGACGAACTGTACGACTACAGTATCTCCATTCTTAAAGTATCTTTCTTCCGGACCTTCATCATCCTGGTTTTCGTTATTGCCCAGCTCTCCTCTATTGTATGCAAATTCAAACTTCTGACCATTGAAGAACTTGTCGTCAAACACGGATCCTAAAGGTGCTATCATTTGCGCATCCTTGATCTGACCCTGCTGTGGCCCGTACGTATAATGGTTGATTCTCTGTGCAAACCACTTGTAGCTGTTTCCAATTGTATCCGGGTCGGCCATTTCAACCCAAACAAATCCAAGGGAGTCCTGACTTGGACCTAGCTCGTACCATATAGAATCAAAAAATACAGGTTCGGGTATTCTTGTTTGAGCAGTTAACGTTTTCCCTTCGGCCTGAATTTCCAGATCATACATTCTACCCGCTTCTCCCCAAATGGAAGGGTCTAAAGATGTATATACACAATAGTTAAAGGAAATCAGGTCTTGAGCCGATATTCCGATAGTACCTGCCACTTGTTCAAGAATAGAATCCGGAATTGAGCTGGTACATATTTCAGTTAACGGATAATCAGCACTGCCATTATTCAATGTCACGATTGCCCCATTCACAAATAAACTATTAATTGTATTCTGATCTATAGGGTCAAAATAACCTTGGGTTCTTGTTAAAATGATCACCGGTGGACGGTCAATATCCACAACACCTTCAACGACAAGTTCTACGGGGACGTCCGGCAGATCAATCTGC
>Ga0206681_10000797_pt1 | contig 15853 bp, 12 predicted proteins | sample M150012015metaG_FD_161048 | JGI IMG/M metagenome (GOLD analysis project Ga0206681, IMG submission 161048) | Ammonia-oxidizing marine archaeal communities from Monterey Bay, California, United States - M1 500m 12015 | ecosystem: Environmental > Aquatic > Marine > Intertidal zone | place: USA...
ATTCACCAATCTAGGAGCTTCAATAGCTAAAGGTCGGATACTGTATTCTTCGTTCAAGAGATTACTTACAACAAGAGAGATTTGAGAAACCTCACTCAAATTAAGGCCAAACCGAATGTCGATCAACCACGGAAGCGACGGGTTTTTATCTAACCAATCATTAAGCCCCCAATTGACAAACCCAAAATCTTCAAAACTCACAAAAGCTTCATCGAAATTCTTTAGAACACTCTGATACCTGGCGCTAATTCCTACGAATCCTTTCGGAAATGTCCACTGAGCATCAAACCTCACAAGATGAGGAGATCTGTATTTTAAAATATACCCAGTGGTATCATGGCTCGTTCCGATGTAAGTAGTAGAAACGTTAGTACTGTCGGGATCGTAATTAAGGTGAGGAGTTAAACTTATGGGGTTTGTATAGGTATATCCCGTAAGAACATCAAGCGAGTGCTTATCATTCTCTCCCCATTTAGCCTGCCCCATTAATGAAATTTCTGCTCCGACCACCTGACTTTCTCCCGTATTTAAACTTCTAAATCCCAAACCATACAGATTTTCAGCCCCCAGACTTTCAGCCCATGTCCCAAACGAAAATTCAATAAAGTCAGTATATTTTTGTTTGAATACCGCTAGATCTAAATACCCCATAAAACCACCAATTTTCAACCCCTGTTTAACCCCTATTTCCATGCTTGTTGAAAATTCGGGCCTGAGACTTTGATTGGGATAGACCTGAAGATCGCCCAAACCCGTTCGAATGAATTTCTCCGCTATTGTAGGGAATCTAAACCCTTGACCTAAGCTGGCTCTAAAATATGTTTCCTCTGCTGCTTGATAATTACCCCCTGCTCTGAAAACAGGCTTGCCCTCAGATTCGCCATTAATTGCAAAGTGCTCGTATCGGGCACCACCCGAGAAATTAATATGCTTGCCAATGGGTTGGTCAAGCTGGATATACCCAGCAATGTTGCGTGCGGTATTTATTCCATCCCCACTTCCACCTATATAAAGCTGCGCCTCTCCCATTGTGTACTGATGAACCACACCTGCGGTTATTGCCATCTTTTCCATGCCCCACGCACCCAGCTTTTGGGATTGAATCTCAGAATAGAGGACGTCAGAACTATTTCCTTGATCGTTGTTGTTGTCGTTATTAAGGTGCTGCCAGCGGTTGCGGAAACTGGTGCGCACTCCTGAAGGACTCAGATACTCAACCCATGGATCGACAGTTCCCACAAGTTGCTTGGTGCGTGTGGCTCCACCGGCATAGCTGCTATATAACCCTGTTACAGAGTGATCCCAAATCAAAGTATTGAGAGATTCTCCCTTCTGCCAGTTGGTGCTAATTCCGTAGGTGAGCCCCTTGATGCCACTTTCTCTTTTGCGGAGGTTAATATTGAATCTTGCTTGGGCGTTAGCGCCAAATCGATCTACCGTAAGAGGATTATACCCTGTAGAATTAGTGTCCAGAGGAACACCTAAAGAATCATCGAAAGTGATTTCTGGCCCCTTATATCCATCATCTCCCAGAAGATTTCCCCCAATTACGATATCCCAACCTTTTATTTGGCTACTATGTAGGAACCGGATGTTTGTTTGCTGTAGTGGTTTATCCCAGTAAATTGAGGAATCAGAACGTGGGTTAGAATATACTCCATGTTGAACGGTGAAGCGAGTTAAGGGGCGTGCATCCGGGTAGCGTGTTCTTATATTTATTACCCCACTTAGGGCAGCACTCCCATATAGTACAGAGCTGGCGCCTTTGATAATTTCTATTTGGTCTAAATTTTCGAGAGGAAGGAACCCCCAAGTAGGGCGCCCAGCATCGCCGCTTAGAACAGGCAAATCGTCAACCATTATCATCACACGCGAGCCTGCACCGTAACTAAAGCCACTCCCAGAACGAATTTGCGGTTCGCCATCCACCATGCTTACCCCGGGGGATTGTTCAATAGCGGACTCAAGCGAAGTAGTGGCTTTATTTTCGACTAAGGCGGGCTGTAGAATTTCGAGTGAAACGGTGACTTCGGCCACGCTCTGTTCGTGACGCCCCGCAGAAACGACAGCCATATCGAGCAGTCGAGCTTCAGACTCTAAGCTGAAATCTAAGGTTGCCATTTCGCCGGGAGCAAGCGTTATGGTTTTTGTTATGGTTTTAAGACCTATAAAAGAGCAGGTTATTTTGTGTGTGCCTCTTGCAAGTGCAAGAGTGTATTTACCATCGATATCGCTCGAAGCGCCGTTAGTTCCAGAGGTTATGTATGCCCCTATGACTGCTTGTTTGTCGGAGGAGGTGATTGAGCCTGAAACGGTTTGGGAGTTTGCCCCGAATGAAAGGAGGAAAAAGCAGGTTAAAACGAGTAAACTCGACACATTAGGGATAGGATTTAACTTTTGCATTTATCTAAGTAAATACATTCTTGAGGAACTATTAACTTCTGGAAGGTAAATTCTTACAAACGTTGATAAATTCATGGGCTCCGCACACAAAAGTTTCGTTTTAGGAACAGAGATTTATATGACTTTCGGGGCATGAAAAAAAGAGTACATGCACTTTTATCTCTTTCGTTGATTGAGGGATTGGGACCAGTTAAATTAAAACGTCTTTTAGAAAAGAAAGGCTCACCCATAACCTTTTTGGACTCATTCAATTATTCTATTAGGAAAAAAGTTATGGAAAGAGCTATTGAAATAAATAAGGAAGTAAAAGCTCTTGGAGCGAGAGTGGTTTCATTTCACTGCAAAGAATACCCAGAGAATTTAAAGCGCATTGTAGATCCTCCAGCTGTAATATTTGTAAAAGGGGAAATTCCAAAAAGAATCAAGCAATCAATTTCTATTGTGGGGACCCGGAAGAGTTGTCCTGAGGGGAGAAGATTGGCTGAAAAAGCCGTAGAGCTAATGACCCAGCATAAATTTCCATTAGTGAGCGGAATGGCTCTGGGAATAGATTCGGCCTCTCACAAAGCGGCGATTTTAAACGGCTTGCCCACAGTGGCGGTACTTGCTCATGGACTCGATAGAATTCACCCCAAACAAAATATAAAGTTGTCTCAAAGAATTTTAGAATACGGGGGGGCATTAATTTCAGAACACCCACCTAGAACACCTGTTTCTAAATGGATGTTTGCCGCAAGAAATAGAATTTTAGTAGGGATAAGTGCTGCAACTGTTTTAGCTGAAAGTCCTGAGTCTGGTGGATCACTTATTTCAGTAAAAATAGCTCTGAGAGAGGGTCGCCAAACTTATGCTTTTACCCCTCCATGTTTCTTCGACAAACGTTGGGATGGCAATAGGTTCGTCATAGAAGAAGGAAGGGGGATAGCAATTTCAAATATGGCGGACTGGTATAGAAGTTTATTGAAAGAGGTTCCAGAATTGAGAATGCCGTTTAAGGATGTAGAGTCAAAAGTTAAAAAAGTGAGGGTAAGTGAAGCGCTTAAGCAAATTCCAGAAAAATGTAAATTAGTCTATATCGAAGTGAGCAGGGAATCACAGTCTCCGCAAGAAATAAGTAGGGTTCTTAGAATAGAAATGAGCGTGCTAAGAACTAGGTTGTTTATTCTGGAGACGATGGGGTTTGTGAAGCGTCTTCCTGGGGATAGTTATTCTCTGAGTTAGTTTCTTCGCGACTTTCATTAGATAAGAGAGCTAACCCTTCTTTTATCTCTATAGGCTCTAAACCTGAACCACTTTGGATTAGCGAGACAGTCATAATAATACATGTCACTAAGATTACGACTAAGAGTATTCCCCCATCAAAGGAATCATTAATAAGTTCTGGGTAATTTGAGCTTATTTGGAAGAAAAGAAGGATGGTGATAAGCCCTCTTGGCGCAATGTATAAAAGTGATGAGGGGTCTTCTGGCCTGAAAAGACGTAGAAAAACAAAGCGAATTACATAAAGTATGACGGAGATCGCCAATCCATAGAATAGAACATCGTATTCCTTTAGAGAACTAAGGACCACGGTTGCGCCGAAGAGCACAAAGAAAAAAGTCCTAATTACAAAGGCGCTCTCAAGGGTTAGGATGTGAAAATCATGTCTCAGCCCATTCATCTTTTCGTTGTCTAATAGACTCCCGAGCCAGCTTTCACCTTCTTTATTTTTCAAGATGTTCGCGAAAAATATTTTATGATTGTTAAGCATTAGCCCGAAGATTAAGATTAAAATCAAAGGGCTGAGATGAAGGAGTTTTTGGATTGAATAGATTAAAATTAGTACAGCAATGGATAAAAACAGTTTAACTGAACTAGAGATTTTTTGGAGTACGTAAACGAGTAAATAACTCACCACGATAGAGATAAAAATAGAAGCTCCGAGATTAATTCCAATGGACTTTGCAATCTCTAGGTAACTTTCGGAGGTTCTGTTTCCAAGCAACAGATAGAATGCCATTATTCCCCAAATATCAGAGAAAGTGCTTTCGTAAACCATAAACTCTTTGCGTTCTAGCCTCAACCCTCCAACAGACGGGATTATAATAGCGCTGCTCATTATGGAAAGCGGGATGGAATACACCAAAGCTGTAAACCAATCCATATCCATTGCAAAATTAAGGAGCCATGCAATTCCTGCGGAACTCGCAGCCAAAGTGAAAAGAGCGAGCGATGCGCTTTTTAAGATAAGCGGTAGTTTTTCTTTAGAAAGCTCTAGGTCTAGCGCGGCTTCTAACAGTATGAAAATCAATCCAACTGTTCCTAAAAGTTCTAGCGCCACGGACTCAAAAGGGATTTCTTCAATCCCCATAGCTGTAATTATTTGCCTTAGCGCTATACCCATAGCGATCAAAACAAGAACCGAAGGAATATTCGTTTTCTTAGCTAATACGTTAGCGAAATATGACAGAATGATGATTACACTTCCACCTATTACAAGTGAAAAGGCACCAATATCGTCAACGGTAAAAACTTCAAATACATTATTGAGCATAGCACACAAGATAAGTATTTAGCCAAACCCACCGGTAAAGAGTCGCCAAAAATCGTTCCCCAAAGCAAAAACCATTAATCCAAGCAACAGTGTAATCCCGATTACCTGCGCTATTTCCATGATTTTCTCTGGAGCGGGCTTACCCACAACAATCTCATAGAGTAAGAACACAACATGCCCACCATCTAAGGCGGGTATAGGTAAAAGATTCATAAAAGCAAGTATTAATGAGAAGAAAGCAGTGTTTCTCCAGAATACCAACCAATCCCAACCACCGTCGAATATGCTACCAAATGTAATTAATGACCCCACTTGTGATGCACCAGATTTAGAAGCTAAAACTCTAAGAGAAAGGGCGTACTCCTGTAAGGTAGTTCCCGCCATAAAAAACCCACTTACCAAAGCATCTAAGGCACCGTATTCTATTTTTTCCTGTACGAACATCTCTGAAAAACTAGCCGGGCTTTCCATTGTAAAACCGATATGTCCTAAGCTGTCAGTCATTACAGGTAAAGAGAGTTTTTCTCGATCACGCTCTATATGGACTACAACTGGAGAATTAGGGTAACTCTGAAAAGCATTTACGGTCTGCTGTTGTGAGATAACAAAATTATCATTAACTCTAAGAATCAAATCTCCCGCGACAAGTCCAGCTTTTTCAGCCCTTGAGTCAGAGTTGACACTATTAATTACAGGAGGAACTTGGAGAGAAAAAGGTCTGCGTATTCCCTCATCAATTAGCACCTGCCCCAACTCTTTTTTAAACGAAAGCACCTTCTCTACACCGTTTCTATTAATTAAAGCCTCGTTTACTGGTTCAAAGAATGCAGTTGTTCTGACATCTCTAAAAGTTTCAAGCTCTTCTCCATTAAAAGAAATGATTTGGTCTCCATTTTGAAAACCCAACAGCTCAAGACGTGGATCAATATCAACGGCGTATTTGTTAGGCAAAATAGTTTTACCCCAAACAAGTAATATCATGCTGTAAATCAAGAACCCAACAATTAGATTCACGATTATTCCGCCAAGCATAATTATGAGCCTTTGCCATGCTGGCTTAGATCGAAACTCCCAAGGTTCAGCCGGCTTAGCCATTTGCTCCTTGTCCATACTTTCGTCTATCATCCCGCTTATTTTTACGTAACCACCTAAAGGCAGCCAACCGATCCCCCATTCGGTGTCTCCAATTTGTTTCTTGAAAAGAGAAAATCCAGGATTCATAAACAGGTAGAATTTCTCTACTCTAGTTTTGAAGTAACGGGCTGCTAAGTAGTGACCTAACTCGTGTAGAACCACGAGAAGTGAGAGGCTGAGTAGGAGTTGTAATCCCTTAATGAGTGCAATCATGGCGGCAAAGATAACTTTCCACGATGTGATGCTGACAAACGTTGTGAAATTCTTAAATATTTTATTTAGTTGTGTGCATATTGCAGTATCTAGCGATACCCATGCCTAAACACACCTCAATTAAGAATACTGCCAGAACTGGTTATTTGAAAGCTCTATTATTCCTTGTGGGAATAAGCCCACTTTTAGGAATATTAGCTCTTGTAGTTATTGCTCGACTTGGGGATCTGCCAGACACGGACGCTCTCACTAACCCTCGTACAGATCTTGCAACGAAGGTTTATACCATGGACGGGAAGATCTTAGGAAGCTATTATAACGAGAATAGATCTGACGCTCGGTTCGAAGACTTACCTCAGCACCTTATAGACGCGTTAATTTCTACAGAAGATGCAAGGTTTTTCAGTCATGATGGAGTTGACTTTTTCGGTTTGGGTAGAGCGATAGCCTTTTTAGGCAAAAGGGGAGGGGGTTCAACGATCACGCAACAACTGGCAAAGCTACTTTTTACAGAAGAGTATGAATCAACAAGCTTTTTAGAGCGAGCGCTTTTACAAAAACCTAAAGAGTGGATCATTGCGGCACGGTTAGAGAGCCACTACACGAAGGGTGAGATTATTGCGATGTATCTCAATAGATACGACTTTCTAAATCAAGCCGTGGGAATAAGATCTGCTTCGACCATTTATTTTGACAAAGAGGTTGAGGAATTAAATGTGGAAGAATGCGCGATGTTAGTGGGGATGTTGAAGAATAGCGCCCTATTTAATCCACTTCGCAGAATGGAATTGGTTACAAAGCGCAGGAATGTTGTTCTAAACCAAATGGGTAAATATGAGCTCCTTACCCCAATATCTCTTGATTCTATCAAAGCACGGCCGATTACTTTAAATTACCAAAGAGTAAGCCACGATGAGGGCGCCGCTCCATATTTTAGAGAGCGTTTACGAGCAGAATTAAAGAGAATTTTCTCGCAGAAAAACCCCGATGACTCTTATGTTGTTAGTAAGGCCGATGGATCGAAGTACAATATTTACAGAGACGGGTTAAAAGTGCACACCACGATTGATAGTCGGATGCAACAGTATGCTGAAAATGCCGTTTCTAAGCATTTAGGTGGAGAGCTCCAAGCAGCTTTTGATAGAGACCTGAAAAACCGCCCAAAACAAGACTATCCGTTTTTTGAGGAGATAGATCAAGAAGCGAAGCAGACAATTATAGACATCGCAGTACGCGATTCGGACAGGTATAAAAAAAGCAAAGGAAAGCTTTGCCCCGGTTGTAATAGACCAGCTTTTTACATCCGAGACCATACTTTCGAAGATGGCTCAGGAGGTTTTAAGTGTATGCCCGACAAAGGCGGATGTGGTCACACATGGATGGGATTAAGTCAAAAGAATTTCAAAGTGTCCATGAATAAGCCAGTAAAAATGAAGGTTTTCAGCCACTCTGGCCCACGAGATACGGTTATGTCTCCCATGGACAGCATTATTCATCGCAAGAAAACGCTTCATGCCGGCCTGCTTTCTATCGAACCCTCTTCAGGCCAAATAAAAGCGTGGGTTGGAGGCATTGACTATAAGTTTTTTCAATACGATAATGTAGACCAAAGCCGCCGCCAGGTTGGCTCTACCTTCAAACCCTTCGTATACGCTACCGCCCTTAGGATGGGGATGAATTCCTGTGACGAATTGCCTAACCAAGTGACTTGTATAGACCTTCCAGAGGGTTATGATCCCCCGATTTGGTGTCCACAAAATTCTTCAGAAGAAGCAGAATATGGAGAAATAGTAACCCTAGAGTACGCCCTTGCGAATTCAATGAATACAGTTACGGCAAAACTCATTAAAACGTTCGGGACCGATAGAGTGATAAAACTTGCGCACGCCTTGGGAATTAACAGCGACATTCCCAACGTTCCTTCTATAGCTCTTGGAGTAGCAGAACTCAAACTGAAAGAACTTGTTTCTGCTAACGCTGCTCTTGTAAATGGAGGTGTTTACGTTGAGCCCACCATCTTAATAAGAGTAGAAGATAGATTTGGGAACACAATCTTTGAACCCAGCCCAGACATCAGGCAAGGCCTTGATGAACTCACTGCTTACCGTGTAGTTCGAATGATGAAAGGGGTTGTTGACGGGGCTTGGAATGAAGAACTCCAAAAACGAATGGGAACAGGAGTCAGGCTTCGTTACGATTCCGACGCAAGAGATTACGATGGAATCACAGCGCCTATGGGAGGGAAAACAGGAACGACACAAAACAATACTGACGGGTGGTTTATGGGGCTTACGCCTGAATTAGTGACGGGGGTTTGGGTAGGAGCGCAAGACCCCACAGTAAGATTTTCAACAACACATTACGGTCAAGGCGCGAATACAGCTCTTCCTATATATGGGTTTTTTATGAAGGATACTTACGCAGATGAGAGCATAGGTCTTTCACAGGAAGATTTTGCTAGGCCGGAGTCCTTAGGATCAGACACTTTAAATTGCAAAGACCAAGTCTCTATAAAAGGGCATACCTTCGATTCTGATGGATTCGACGATTCGGACCTGTTTAATTAACCAGTGGAATTAATTTATAACAATGTCAATTTCAAAAGTAGTAAGCGGCGTAGAAGAGGCCTGCAGCGGTGTAGAAGACGGAATGACCTTGATGTTAGGCGGTTTTGGATTGTGTGGTATCCCTGAGAACTGTATTGAGCAGTTGGTCAAGCTTGGGGTTAAAGATGTGACATGTATTTCGAACAATGCGGGCGTAGATGGATTTGGATTGGGAAAGCTGCTGAGTGGTCATCAGATTCACAAAATGATATCTTCGTATGTCGGGGAGAATGATGAGTTTGAACGCCAAATGCTTTCCGGCGAACTCGAAGTAGATCTTATCCCCCAAGGCTCACTTGCCGAGAGATGTCGTGCAGGTGGTGCGGGTATCCCAGCTTTTTACACACCAGCAGGATATGGTACGGAAGTAGCAGAAGGGAAGGAGGTAAGAGAGTTTAACGGTAAGCCACACATCTTAGAATCTGCTTTAACAGCAGATTTTGCCTTTGTAAAAGCATGGAAAGGGGACGCCGCCGGAAATCTAATTTTCAAGGCTACTGCTCGCAACTTCAACCCTATGATGGCGATGGCAGGAAAAATCACGATTGCAGAAGTAGAAGAACTCGTCCCAGCGGGAGAGCTCGACCCGAATCAAATCCATACCCCAGGCATCTTTGTCCAACGCATATTCCAAGGTCAGTTATTCGAAAAGCGAATAGAGCAAAGAACCGTTCGTCCACTTAATTCGCCCTTCTAAATAGAATATTATGCTAGATAAAAACGGTATTGCAACAAGAATTGCGCAGGAAGTAAGAGATGGATGGTATGTGAACCTTGGCATAGGAATTCCAACCCTTGTAGCTAACCACATCAAAAAAGATATGGAGGTAGAATTCCAGTCAGAAAATGGCATTCTCGGCATGGGGCCATTCCCTATGGATGGCTCAGAGGATGCTGATCTTATTAACGCGGGCAAGCAAACGATTACCGCGATGCCCGGTGCAGTATATTTCGACTCGGCAACATCTTTCGCGATGATCAGAGGTCGCCACGTTCAGCTTACCGTTTTAGGTGCGATGGAAGTTAGTGCTAATGGTGATATAGCAAATTGGAAGATTCCAGGCAAAATGGTTAAAGGCATGGGTGGAGCGATGGATCTGGTAGCGAGCGCAGATAATATAGTTGTGGCAATGATGCACACAAATCGAGCTGGAGAATCGAAATTACTATCCACATGCTCTCTTCCATTAACGGGTGTGGGTTGCGTGAAACGTGTGGTTACAAACCTTGCCGTTCTAGATATCAAAGACGGGGCGTTTCACCTTGTCGAAAGAGCGCCAGGAGTTTCCGTTCAGGAGATTATTGACGCCACCGCAGGAGAACTTATCTCCACTCCAGATGTCCCAGAAATGGCGCTATAGCTTTAGACTTTAATAAAGAGTTTCAAAAATTAGGTTAGCCATACATCACAACGGCAACAGAATCACAATCCCCTTCAATAGGTGGAGAAAGTTTTGTGAGTTTGAGCTCAATTGATTTAACCAATTTAAGCTCACGGCGGAGTGATTTAACGATGCGTCTTCCTATGTGTTCGATAAGCTTAGACGGAATAGCCATTTCACGCTCAGCAATTTGTTGGACGGCACAATAATCTATTGTATCCTCAAGTTTATCAGATTCTCCACACGCCACCATGTCTAAACCTAGTTTTATATCTACACGGTATTCTCCTCCTATGGTTGTTTCTTCAGCCATACATCCGTGATAGCTATGAAACCTCAGGCCGTTTAATTCAATAGTCTCTTCCATAATTTCTATTCGTCTAACAATATATCTGCTATAACACCTATTCCGTAATCGAGTCTATCAAGGGTTTTTTCCAAACCGAGAAATTCTGCAAACTCAAACATGGACGGCCCGCCACCAGATCCGGTTAAAGCCAATCTGAATGGCAGTAAAACCTGCCCGAAACCCAACCCCTTTTCCTCCAAATGCGATTTAAATTGAGTCTCAATATTATCTGCCTTAAACGGCTCTATGTTTGCAAGCATTGACTTTAAATCAGCCATGTATCCAACGGTCTCTGGCTTCCATTTTTTGCGAACCATCTTGCCGTCAAAATCTTCTTTTGAAGGAGCGCCGAAAAGCCACTTTGCATCTAATACTTCATGCAGAAATGACACCCTCTCGAGCATTAACTTCAGTACAACTTGCGCGTCCATTTCACTTAAGACAATGCCATTTAAGTTTGCCATTTCTGTCAATGCAGGAACGAGTTCAGCCGGCTGCTTAGCTCGTAAGTACTGCTCATTAAACCAACGCGCTTTATCTGGACTGAAACGAGCACCGGACTTAACTACTTTATCTAATGAAAAAACTTTTGAGGCTTCTTTTATTGTGAACAACTCCCTTTCATCTCCAGGATTCCAACCCAACATAAGCAACATATTTATGAAAGCTCCAGGCTCATAACCTCTTTCACGGTATCCGCTTGCGATGTTTCCGGTTTTAGGGTCTTTCCACTCAATTGGGAAAACGGGGAATCCACCTGCGTCTCCATCTCTTTTGCTGAGCTTTCCGTTTCCAGTGGGCTTTAGGATTAGGGAAAGGTGGGCGAATTTAGGAGCGTCCCAACCAAAAGCCCTGTATAACATGATATGTAAGGGAGCGCTTGGTAGCCACTCTTCCCCTCTTATGACGTGTGAGATCTCCATTCCGTAATCGTCAACAACGTTTGCGAGGTGATATGTTGGAAGGCCGTCAGCTTTTACAAGGACTTTATCGTCGACAATAGCGCTTGAGATAGTTATTTCCCCTCTTATTTCGTCAGTGAAAGTGATGTCTTCAGCATTGTCTGGTGTTCTAAAACGAATAATGTATGGGGTTTCGTTCTCAATAAGAGCTTCAACCTCCTCTTCACCCATTGATAAACTGTTCTTTAAACCTCCTCGAGTAGATGCGTCATATTGAAAAACGTTTTTCTCTGATTCCGCTTGCTTCCTAAGAGCGTTGAGCTCTTCGGGCGTATCAAAAGCCATATAAGCATGCCCTGAAATTAGGAGTAACTCAACCGCTTCTCGATAAAAGGCATTTCTTTCACTTTGTCTGTACGGCTTAAACTCTCCCCCAGCTACTACACCCTCATCAATCTCAATCCCACACCAATTTAGAGCTTCACGAACATAGTCCTCAGCTCCTTCAACATATCGAGTTTGGTCTGTATCCTCAATGCGTAACAAGAACTTTCCGCCATGGGCGCGAGCAAACAAGTAATTATAAAGGGCTGTCCTGACTCCGCCCATATGGAGGGGTCCTGTGGGACTTGGGGCGAATCTTACGCGAACGTTGCTTGTGGTCATAATGTGCTTTTATAGCTGAATGCAAAGGTAATACTGCTTTTTCGAAACAACTATAAAGTATTGACCTACATCTACAAATTGAGTAAAAAAGAGTGGATAAAGAATCAGAAATTCGATAAAAATAAAATATATTAATCATGAATGCATTGCGTAACAAAGTCCAATTAATTGGCAGATTAGGGCAAGACCCTAAAATCATCACCTTCGAAGAAGGCAAGTCTAAAGTCAACTTTTCAGTGGCGACAAATGAATCGTACCGCGACAACGAAGGCGATAAAGTTGAGAGAACTCAATGGCACGAAATAGTTGCCTGGGGACCACTGAGCCAGATCATGGGTCAGTACTTGAAAAAGGGATCAGAAGTAGCTATAGAAGGTAGACTGCATTATAGAACCTACGACGATAAAGAAGGAAACACTCGTTATGTAACAGAGATAGTCGCAAAGGATCTTCTAATGTTAGACAAAAAACCTACTGAAGCGTGATGATATAGGGGAGTTGTAACAGGCAGCTCCCCTTTTAATAAAGCTCATCAGTTTAGATGGGGCTTTCACTAAGCCAAAAAAAAATAAAAAAAGCTAGTCGTTATACCTGCTCTCTTTTTTATTTCTTAAATAGCTTTCTATACAAAATCATTAAAGGGTCAAAATACCTATCCACCACCCTTTCCTTTAGCGGGATAATCCCATCATCTGTAATTTGAATATCTTCAGGACAGACTTCCGTGCAACATCTTGTAATATTACACATCCCCGAACCATGATCTTCCTTTATTGCAGGAATTCTATCGGCATCATCCATAGGGTGCATTTCCAAACTAGCAAGTCGAATCATAAATCGTGGGCCAACAAATTTTTCCTTTGCATCCTGATCTCGGATTACATGGCAAACATTCTGGCATAAATAACATTCAATACATTTTCTGAAATGCTGTGTTCTTTCCACGTCTACCTGCTGCATTACCAATCCATTATCTGTATTGTTTTTATTTTGAGCTGGAGAAAAGGGCTTGATTTTTAGGTTTTGTTTATAATTCCAACTTACATCTGTTACTGTATCTTTTATAATTGGGAATGCTTTTAAAGGAGTAATCGTAATGGTATCGTCAGGACCATACTCATTCATCCTTGTCATGCAAGCCAATTTTGGCTTCCCATTAATTTCCACACTACAAGATCCGCACTTGCCAGCTTTACAATTCCATCTGCAAGCCATATCATTGGCATCATCGGCTTGAATTCGGTGCATTACATCTAGTACCACCATCCCTTCAGTTACATCACAATTGTAATTAACTAACTCCCCTTTTGTATTGTCTCCTCTGTATATTTTGAATTTACGACTCCCCATAATTATAGTTGTGATTTTCTTTCTTCAGCAACTTCTGCTTCCAAATCTTCCAATTTTGCATTGGCTATTCTAAAAAGTTCCGCATTGGGTTCTTCGCGTTTTTCTTTAATCACTTGCATATTTCCGTCTTCCCTTTTTTTGGTAATGATATTATATTGATACCACTCATCACTTTCTGTAGTGAAATCATCCCTAGTATGAGCACCTCTACTTTCTTCCCTCATATGTGCTGACCGAGCTACCGACTCAGCAGTAATCAATAAATTTCTCATGGCAAGCGCTTCATGCCATCCAGGATTAAACTGAGAAGAACCGCTCGCCTTTACATTTTTATTTTTTTCTTTTAAGGTTTCAATGTTTTGAATTCCTTTTTGTAATTCTGTATCCGTTCGGATAATGCCGACATTGGTTTGCATATTTTTTTGCAAGTCCTCATGTAAAAGATATGGGTTTTCCCCTTCTTCTCTATTGAGGATACTCGTTGCGTTTCTGATAATTTTTATGGCATCCTCTTCATTAAATTTTGGAACAGCCCCTAATTGTTTGGCGTAATTTGAAGCTCCCATTCCCGCTAAATTCCCAAAGACTAGTAAGTCAGATAAGGAATTTCCTCCTAATCGATTAGCACCATGCATTCCTGCGGCACATTCACCACAAGCAAAAAGCCCGTCAACAGTGGACATGGTAGTGTCCGCCTCTACCCGAATTCCCCCCATAAAATAATGACATGTTGGCCCAACCTCCATTGGTTCTTTAGTAATATCTAATTCAGCAAGCACCTTAAATTGGTGATACATGGAAGGTAATTTCTTTTTAATATCCTCTGCATTTCTTTGAGTCGCAATATCTAAATATGCACCTCCGTGTTTGGACCCTCTTCCTGCTTTTACCTCCGCATTAATGGCCCTTGCAACTACATCTCTTGTAAGTAACTCTGGTGGTCTTCTTGCGTCTTTATCTCCCGCTAACCATCTTGCAGCCTCTTCTTCAGTATCGGCAGTTTCGTTTTTAAATTTCTCTGGGATATAGTTAAACATAAATCGTGTGCCTTCACTATTTTTCAAAATCCCCCCCTCTCCTCTAACTCCTTCAGTCACTAATATTCCCCTAACGGATGGTGGCCAAACCATTCCGGTTGGATGAAATTGATTAAATTCTAAATCCATTAATTCAGCCCCAGCCTCATAAGCCATAGCATATCCGTCCCCAGTATATTCCCAACTATTTGAAGTAATTTCCCAAGCTTTCCCCCCCCCTCCAGTTGCAAGAATTAAAGATTTTGTTTTGAAGATGATAAATTCCCCGGTATCTCTATACATGCATACAACACCAGCAATTTTCCCAGTTTCATCTTTCAAAATATCCAAAGCGGTACATTCCATATGAATATCAATCCCTTTGTGTATTCCATAGTCCTGCAAAGTTCGGATCATTTCTAATCCCGTTCTGTCTCCAACATGAGCAAGTCTTGGATATCTATGTCCTCCAAAATTTCTTTGGTTGATAAGCCCTTCTTTTGTTCTATCAAAAACAGCTCCCCTTTGTTCTAATTCTCTTACTCTATCGGCAGCATGTCTAGCGTGTAATTCGGCCATACGCCAAACATTCAACATTTTCCCTCCACGCATTGTATCTCGAAAATGAATTTTCCAATGATCTCGTTTATCCACATTTCCAAGTGATGCAGCCATACCTCCTTCAGCCATTACCGTATGTGCTTTACCTAATAAAGATTTGCATACTAACCCAACTTTTTTTGATTCCTGGGTAGCTGTTATTGCAGCACATAACCCAGCTCCTCCTGCCCCTATTACAAGAACATCAAATTCTATCTGTCTTATTTCGGAAATATCTAACATAATAATTTTTTATACCCAAGTATTTAAATCTGTAATCACTCCCATTGAAACCAATCGGACATAAACATCAGAAAGCCCAACCCAAACTAAAGAAAACCAAGCAAACATTTGGTGTCTTCTATTTAGATAAGTCACGATTTTCCATCTACTATGAGCATGTTCTGCAGAATGTGCGCAAGAAAAACAATCCATTCTCCCTCCAATTAAATGTCTCAATGAATGACATCCAAAAGTATAACCTCCGAGTAATATAGGATTAATAAGTAATATAATACTACCGACTCCAACTCCAAATTCGCCATTTCTAAAAAAAGCCATAACAGCATCATAAGAAAGAATAAAAATAAAGACTATAGCAAAATACATGGCGTATCTATGCAAGTTTTGAATCCATAAAATTCCTGTTTCTCCTTTATAATCTTTTTGTGGGATACCTCCAACGGCACAAGCTGGCGG
>Ga0206681_10000801_pt1 | contig 15830 bp, 14 predicted proteins | sample M150012015metaG_FD_161048 | JGI IMG/M metagenome (GOLD analysis project Ga0206681, IMG submission 161048) | Ammonia-oxidizing marine archaeal communities from Monterey Bay, California, United States - M1 500m 12015 | ecosystem: Environmental > Aquatic > Marine > Intertidal zone | place: USA...
CGATCCTCCAAAATAAGAGTTTAAACTTGAACATTATTATGTTTGCAGTTAAATTATATCCTTATAGGCCCTATATAACTAAATTTTGTATCTTCAATAAAGAGTATTGTGTAAACTCGTACTTTCTTCTATATATTAGCAATTAATTGTTGCAATCGTAAAATTGGTCAAATCCAGACAGAACAGCTCAACCATTAATTATATATTATTGTTTTCATTGGTCTTTATATGGGGAACTTCGTTCTTACTTATAAACAGAAGTTTGTTGTCCTTTCTTCCAGAGCAGGTTGTAGGGATAAGACTTTCAATTGCTGCAATTGTTCTGTTTTTTGTTTTATTGAGCAAAAATAGAAAACTACCTCTAGATTTGGTTTCGTGGGTTCATTTTTTTATTCTTGGAATAATAGGAAATATACTCCCATTTTGGCTCATTGCCGTAGGGCAAACTAATATATCTTCAGGCTTGGCTGGATTGTTGATGGCTGTTATGCCACTCTTCACAATAGTTTTGGCACATCTATTTATTAATGATGATAAGATAAATAGGTACAAGGTGTTTGGTTTTATTATTGGGTTTTCTGGGGTTGGTTTTATTTTAGCCCCCACCATCACAAGTTTTCCAGAGAGCACTCTAAGCGTTATATTGGTTCTTATAGCATCCTTTTGTTATGCAGTTAACACAGTAATTACAAAAATTATAAGGCAGTATGACCCCATAGTTATTAGTTCCGGCGTTCTTATTGCTTCAAGCATAACATCCTTCATTATTTGGCCCGAAATACTGATGTCAATTGAAATGTCAACTATCACTCCTGTAAGCGCAATCAGTGTAGTGTTGTTAGGAATTCTACCCACAGGGCTAGCTGCATTGATATACTTTAATATTATAAATAGAACTGGGCCTACTTTTTTATCCAACATTAACTATCTAATACCAGTTGTCGCTTACTTCGTGGGTGCTGTAGCTCTGAATGAAGTGGTGCGGTGGCACGACTTATTAGCCTTAATGTTGATTGTTTTTGGTATAGTAGTTTCACGTAGAAAATTCCCTTAATTTTTATTACTTTGAACTCAATACACAATATCAATATAGACAATCATAGTAAGTACTACGAGTGTCACGAAAATGACTCCGTGCTTGATGCAGGGCTACGCAAAGGCTTGTCCATGTTTTATAGGTGCGATAACGGAAACTGTGGAACCTGCAGTGCTAAATTAATCAGAGGAAAGATCAATAAATTAAAGCATCATGACTATGTATTGAGCACTAAGCAGAAGGCAAACAATGAGTTTCTAATGTGTTGCAATTCACCTGCTACGGATCTTAACATTGAGGTTGAATTGATTGGGGATGTTAAATCAATAAATACACAGAATATAGAAACCAAAGTTAAGTCGATAGTTTTTGTTGGTGATAATCTGTGTATTTTGACATTAAGAACACCCAGATCAAAGAGTCTACAGTTTATGGCAGGCCAGGATGTTGAGCTTAGTTTTTTTGGAAAATCATCTAGGCACCCTATTGCATCTTGTCCATGTCACGGTTTAGAGTTAGAGTTTCATATAAGAAACTCTGTTAATGACTCATTCGCGGTTGAGATTTTTAATGATTCCATAAAAATTAAAAGCTTAATTGAATTAGAAGGCCCTAAAGGTGTATTTGTGCTCAAAGAGTCTTCTCTAAGACCAATGTTATTTATTGCTTGGGATATTGGGTTTGCGCCTATTCGAAGCCTTATAGAGCATTCGTTCTCATTAGAAATGACTAATCCAATTAATTTTTATTGGTCTTATCCAGAAAATGACGAGCGACCCTATTTAGATAATCACGCGAAATCATGGCATGTGATAATAGATAAATATAGCTATACATCTATACCTTATAAGTCTCACTCCAATAAAGACATACAATTTAAAAATATTTCATATTCTATCTTTGACGCTCTCGATATGAGTGTTGTTATTAATTCTGAAGTATATGTTTCTGCCCCACCTGAGGTTCTTATTTATCTTGGTGAGATGTTGTTAGAGAATGGTCTAAATGAGGATCAATTAATAGCCTCCCCTGTTTAATATATAGATTGATATATGCTCAACTAATGGGTGTCATATTGAATTACATATATTTATATTTATTTTAAATCCCTGCAGCCCTTCTATATCATATATATTAGGATTATTTGGTCAACCATGCAGAAAAATATACTTGCAAATAAAGCTTAAATACACTATATTTAGTTGGACTTTAATTAATTAACACTATATCTAGTGTTTTCACATCTGGCAGGGAATGAATCAAAACATAAAAGTAGTTAAAAGAAATGGGGATAAAGAGCCCATCGATATGGAGAAAATTCATCGCGTAGTCCATTGGGCATCGCAGGACCTTAAAGACGTAAGCGTTTCGCAAGTTGAGATCAACGCGCAGCTTGCTTTTTTTGATGGCATAAAGACTGAAGATATTCATGAAACTATCATTAAATCTGCCGCTGACTTGATTTCAACTGATAATCCTGATTACCAATATTTAGCAGCACGATTAGCTATATTTCATTTACGTAAAAAAGCCTTTTCATCTTTTACCCCGCCTCCCCTACTGGAACAAATTAAAAAGTACACCGATTTGGGTATATATGACAAAGACATATTAGAAAAATACAGCGAAGCAGAGATAGACGAGATCGACAAGTACACAGATCATTGGCGCGATATGAGTTTCTCTTATGCTGCTGTTAAGCAACTTGAGGGAAAGTACCTAGTCCAGAATAGGGTTACTGGTGAGATTTATGAATCCCCCCAACAATTATATATTCTTGTAGGAATGTGCCTATTCCAAGAGTATGAAAAAAAAGCACGCATGGATATTGTTAAGCGCTTTTATGATGCCGCCTCTTTGTTTAAAATCTCTCTACCAACCCCTATAATGGCCGGTGTTAGAACGCCAACAAGGCAATTTTCTTCCTGCGTACTGATAGAAACTGACGACGACCTTGATTCTATAAGTGCAGCGTCAGGTGCAATAGTGAAATATGTTTCACAAAGAGCAGGTATTGGAATTAACGGCGGAAAGATTCGCGCTATTGGTAGTCCGATAAGAGGAGGAGAAGCTACACATACAGGATGTATACCTTTCTATAAGCACTTCCATACCGCTGTTAAGTCGTGCTCGCAAGGAGGCGTTCGTGGAGGAGCTGCAACCCTTTTCTATCCATTGTGGCATCTTGAAGTTGAAGGACTATTGGTACTAAAAAACAATACTGGTACTGACGAGAATCGTATAAGACATCTAGACTATGGGGTGCAGTTCAATGGACTCATGTATCAGAGGTTTCTTTCTGATGGAGATATTACTTTGTTCTCTCCTAACGATGTGCCTGGATTGTATGATGCATTTTTTGAGAATCAAAACGAATTTAAGAGATTATATGAAAAATATGAGAAAGACGATACCATACGCAAGGAGACTATAAAGGCTCGTGATCTGTTTGTTAAGTTTATGCAAGAAAGAGCTAACACGGGTCGAATATACCTGCAAAACGTTGACCATTGCAATACTCATGGTGCTTTCGACCCTATTAAAGCACCAGTCAGACAATCAAACTTGTGTATGGAAATCACACTGCCTACAAAGCCACTTTATTCAGTACAGGATGAAAATGGTGAGGTTGCACTTTGTACACTATCAGCTGTAAATTTGGGGGCACTTGATTCTCTGGATGAGCTGGAAGATATAACCGAGATTATTGTAAGAGCGCTAGACTCACTACTAGATTATCAAGACTACCCAATAAAAGCAGCTGAGCTAGCTAGTAAAAATAGACGGACTCTAGGGATAGGTGTTACCAATCTGGCTTACTATCTTGCCAAAAATGATGCTAAATACTCTGACGGCACTGGAAATGAATTGATTCACAAAACATTTGAAGCGCTACAGTACTATAGCTTAAAAGCCTCAAATAAGCTCGCCAATGAGTTTGGTTCATGCCCACTATTCTCAGAAACTAAATATGCTAATGGGGATATGCCTATAGATACTTACAAGACAGATATAGATGATTTTTGTAAAACCAATTTACAACTTGACTGGGATTCTTTAAGAAAGGATATAGTGTCTAACGGTTTAAGAAACTCAACTCTAACAGCTCTTATGCCCTGCGAGAGCTCTTCTCAAATATCAAATTCTACGAACGGAATTGAACCACCTAGGGGTTTCGTCTCAGTAAAGCAATCCAAAGACGGAGTACTAAAACAAATTGTCCCCGACTATGAGAACCTCAAAGACAAGTACGAGCTCCTTTGGGATCTAAAAAATAACGACGGATATCTGCAGCTATGCGCTATCATGCAGAAATTTGTTGATCAGTCAATTTCAACTAATACCCACTACGACCCTTCACAGTTCGAAGGGAATCTAGTACCTATGAAGTTATTCTTGATGGACCTTCTTAAAGCGTATAAGTATGGAATAAAGACACTTTATTATCACACTACTAGAGATGGCGGTGGTACTGATTTAGTTGACAAACAGGACGATGATGCTTGCGCTGACGGCGTATGCAAATTATAGAGGTTACATATGTCTTTTAGTATATTCAGTAAAAAAGTAAGTGACACATTAAAGCAACCTATGTTCTTTGGGGATACTGTAAATGTTGCGCGCTTTGATAAACAGAAATTTGAAATGTTTGAAAAGCTAACTGAGAAGCAGCTTTCATTTTTTTGGAGGCCCGAAGAGATAGATGTGTCTAAAGATAAAATGGATTTTTCCAAACTGTTACCCAACGAGCAACACATCTTTCTGTCTAATTTACAGTATCAAATCCTTCTAGATTCAGTACAGGGACGCTCCCCTAATATTGCATTATTACCAATAGTGTCCTTACCCGAATTAGAAAACTGGATAGAGACATGGTCATTCTCTGAAACTATACACTCGCGTTCATATACTCATATCATACGTGCAATTGTTAATGATCCTGGGGTAATATTTGATGAAATTATGCAAACCGAGCAGATACTCGAGAGAGCTGAAAGTGTATCGAAACACTATGATGAGTTAATTATGTGCACCCAAGCGTACCTTCTTCATGGTCAAGGCAAACACACTATTGCCGACAAAGAGGTTGATGTTGATTTATATTGCTTAAAAAAGAAGCTATATATAACTCTTTTTTCAGTCAATATCTTAGAAGCCATCCGTTTCTATGTTTCATTCGCTTGCTCATTCGCATTCGCAGAGAGAAAGGTCATGGAAGGAAATGCAAAAATTATCAAATTGATTGCAAGAGATGAGGCTTTACACCTTACCAGTACACAGTATATGCTAAACATCATGCGTGAAGGTAAGGATGACCCAGACATGGCTAAAATTGCAATGGAGTGCGAGGACGAAGTCATAGAAATGTTTAAAGAAGCAACCCAACAAGAAAAGGACTGGGCTGACTATTTGTTTAGTGACGGATCCATGATCGGACTGAACGCAGATATATTAAAACAATATCTAGAATACATAACAAATGTTCGTATGAAGGCTTTAAATTTAAAGCCTCTGTTTGATGAGTGTTCAAACCCATTACCATGGATTAATCATTGGCTTGATTCAGACAATGTACAGGTAGCGCCACAAGAAACTGAAATAACCTCTTATCTTGTCAGTGCGATTGACAATACACTAGAAGAATCAGACACTGATTTCGGTGATTTTAAACTTTAAAATACACACAAATGGATAATTCATGTTTAGGATTGATGTTGATAATATTTCTGGAAAAACCGAATCACTTTATGTGTACGGAGAGAAGTCTATACTAACAGAGCTTGAAGACCACAACGTTCTGATAAATCACAGTTGTAGACAAGGTCACTGTGGTAGCTGTATATTGAAATTATTGTCAGGAGAGGTTCTGCACCAAGACACATTAATCCCTCTGTCTAAGGGGGAAATTCTAGCATGTAGCTCTGCACCAATAACGGACATTAAGATTAGCCTAAGAGATTGACCTTTGATGCAAGTAATCTAACACCTCATAGTAATTACCAGTAAACACAACCCTATCCTTCTTCTTTTTAATTTGATAAGCATACATTGGGTCATAATAATCAACAAGTAGCTTCTCTATAACCGGTAAAAATCCATCAGTACCATCATCCATCCTGTATTTATTTAATGCCCCGGTAACCAAATTAATCATTTCTTTGTAGCGCGATAGCCCTAATCTTTTTTGAATTTTATTTATGCTTCCTAACCAGTAGTTAGAAAAATTGTCAAATCCTTTTACACTGTCTTGGTCTATAAAATCAGCACACATAGAAATTACATATGCATCCATACTCACGTCAATCCTCTCGTCAACGCTTGCCTGTAAAAGCACAAGGTCGGCGGTACTTGTTATTTCTTGAACAGATGGAGGTATATGTATAGTACCTATATTGGATCCCTCATCTTCGAATACAAGTGATTTCAGTTCTTGTTTTTTGAGCAACTCTACTCCGAGATTATTCTCAAATGCTATCTGTGTTGGCTGTGGTGTTGTGGTATTTCCGAATGCTGATCCGCGATGGTTAGCTAAACCTTCTAAGTCAATTTTGCTCTTGATTTTTTGAAGCAGTATTGTTTTTCCAGATCCTGTTTGACCACCAACAACTATTGCATTTGTTGTGCTCATAATTTTAGTGGTCTCGTCAATTAATAATCTTCTTATAGCCTTATATCCACCCTTAATTCTAGGGTAATTAATGCCTGAGTGTTCAAAAACCCATCTCTGCACAATCTCTGAGCGCATGCCACCGCGAAAGCAATATAGGGCGCCCGCAGGGTAAGCATTAATAAATTTAATCCAGTAATTAATACGGGCCTCTTTTATTTCCCCATTAACCAATTCATGACCTAACATAATAGCTTCTGATCGACCATTTTTTTTATAACATGTGCCCACAAGTTTGCGCTCATTATCATCCATTAGTGGTATGTTGTATGAGCTGGGAAATGCACCATGTTTATACTCAATGGGTGCACGAGTATCTAGAAGAGGTGTGTCACTTTTTAGTAAACCAGTAAAATCATCTATTTGAGCTAGATTAGTCATAAAAAACTTATCAGGGGTTTATTACTTCTATTATTAGTAATTTCTCCAATTGCTTTAAGGTCATAACCATGTCTTAGCATCATTTCTTCAAATTCATTGATGGCGGATTGAGATACCATAACAAGTAAACCTCCACTCGTTTGCGGGTCACAAATTACAGACATTTGCTCAGAACTCAACTCACTTAGATGGCTACCATAACTCTCAAAGTTTCTGGTTGCCCCTCCAGGCGAACATCCTAGATTTAAATATTTTTTAGTGTTAGGCAGAATAGGAATATTATCATAAATGATAGATGCGCTAAGCCCCGACCCTGAGCACACTTCAATAAGATGACCCGCTAAACCAAACCCTGTGACATCAGTTATAGCGTTTACTCCATTTATCTTAGCTAACTCAGTGCCTATGCTATTTAACTCGCACATGACATCAATAACTATATTTTTATCTTTGTCTGTAACCTTTTTTTGTTTCTGCGCTGTAGTGAGTATTCCAATTCCTATTGGTTTAGTAAGAAAAATTTTATCTCCAACCCTAGCCTTAGAGTTTTCCTTTAGGTGTGCAATTTTTACTTTACCAGTAACAGCTAGTCCAAATATTGGCTCATGGGAGTCAATACTATGCCCACCAGCTAAGACTATTCCTGCATCATTACAAACACTACGACCACCATCAATAACCTCCCTTCCCACTTCCGGCGGCAATTTATTTATTGGCCACCCGAAAATAGCAATAGCCATTAAGGGCTTTCCTCCCATAGCGTATATGTCACTAATAGCATTTGTAGCAGCTATCCTACCAAATGTGAACGGGTCATCGACGATAGGCATAAAGAAATCAGTCGTGCTTATAATCGCTTCACCGTTACCAAGATCGTAAACAGCAGCATCATCCCTGTTATTTTTTCCGACAAGTAAGTTTGGATCTGCTATATCGTTAATTGATGATTCTAAAATTACGTCCAGCACTTGTGGAGAGATTTTACAACCACAGCCTTGTCCGTGGCTATATTCGGTCAAACGAACAGTTTTATTTATTGAGTTCACGCTAGTTGAATAGTTAAAAGCGCAATTTTAACCTTTTATGTGCAGCTAATTAATTGATCAACAAATTATTGGTACTCTTCCTCAAGTTTTTTATATAGCTGATCTGGGGATAAATCAGGAAACTCTTCCATTATATTGTATGCTATGACGTTGTCTTCAACTGCGTCCCAATACTTAACGTAACTACCGTCCTTATATCCATGATCTTGCCTAAAAATATTTAACTGGTTTTTTACAAGATAACGTTTATATAAATCTTTAACGTCCATGCCAATAATTGATATCGCTTGAAAATATAGATCTATAATTTCACGAATTGGATTTTTTTCTTTGTCTACGTTAGCTGAGGAGCTAAGGGAAAGTATCTTCTCTAGTGTAATTACAAGATTATCGGCATTCAAGTCTGTATGTGTCTCGATTTCAACATATTTATCAGAGTAATCTGTGTCACCTACTCTGATGGCCTCACTCATAACGAAATGCCAAATATCTACTAGCTCTACTCTTATATTTCCCCAATCAGGCTCTGAATTAATATCTTTCCAATGCTTCCAATTAAAGGAATCTATAGCTTCACATGCTTCCATATAGATACATCTGTGCCACGAAATAATTCTATCCTCTTTGGTTACCCCAGACCTCCAATCAGTACCATTAGTCCTGTCATTAAGCTCGCTCTGCAAAATATACATTTGTTGGATTTTGTTCATAATAACTAATAATTATATTTATTTATTAATGCGATTATAATCCAAACAAGTTGAAATAATAATACTATTTAAGTGCGATTATTAATTATATTTATTCAGCAATGCCACTAATATTTGGCGCATATATTGCGTCTAGTAATATTATTGGATATAGATTTATAATATCAAAATATTCGTATTCAATTAACCTTTAATACATAGATTTCAATATTGCGTCATTTTGTGATCAACCTGTTTTGCCCATGCATCTATTCCACCATGCAAATTTATAATGCTTTCAAAGCCTATTAAGTCAAAGTAGCGCGCTACCTGCATAGAGCGTATACCGTGATGGCAAATAATTACAGTCTCTTGGTTTTTATCTAAGTTGTCAATTTCGGCCACAATTTGGCCCATAGGCAGTAACCTGGAATTGGCAATACTACATCGATCCCACTCCCAGTTCTCTCGTACGTCCAATAATAATGGTTTATTGTTAGTTAGATAATTGTTTAGCTCCTTCGCTGTAATATTTTTCATGTACGCTAATTAAGTTGAATTCTAGAACCCCAAGGGATTGTGTGCTTACCTTTAATAAGCCACATTACAGGGTAATTCGGTTCAAATTCAGGAAACACACCCTTCGCATCAGTAAAATAAATTAAAACACTGCTTTGGTTATCTTGCTGGGCTATGTAGTCAAAAACTGGATTGAAATTAGTACCTCCTCCACCCCCGAGAGTTGCAGGAAATTTCAGCTCGTCCCATGCTTCGTAGTGCCATATTAATTTGTTAGAGATTTTGTTGTCACACGCAACTAAAGTTATGGATGATCTTATGTTGCTTTTAATGGCGTTTATTTCTGAAATAAATTCGTTTATTTCTTCTTGCGATATTGAACCAGATGTATCTATTGCGACGGTGATATCTATTTGACTAGATCTTAGAGAAGGCAATATCGCTTCCCCACTTCTACGAGAAGGTCTGGAGTATGAAAAATCGTCACGCGCAAGACTAGACATGTACTGTGCCAGCAACGAATGCCAAGACATCTGAGGTTGTAAAAAAAAGTCAATAAGTTTAGCGAATTCTCCATCAAGTTTTCCAGCTTGCTGCGCTAATTGAGCACTTGAGGCTAGATTTTTTTGCCACTTTGCACTTAATTGTTGCGCTTCGTCTGGGCTTAATGGCTTAGGCTTTTCAGCGAAATCATTGTTACTACTGTAACTATTAGTTGAATTGTTTGTTTTGACGTCTTTCTTTGAGCTATCTTGTGAGTTGTGTTGTTGCAGTGAGTCTTCACGCATACCTCCTTCTGACTGAGCTGTTGTATCATTAGTGTCGTCGTATAGGTGCTGATCCATTGGCACTGAGTCGATATTATCGTCGATCATAGGATATATTTCTTCAGCTATCATTCCTTTATATTTATGGAATACAGGTACATTTATAGGTGGAATAAATCCCTCCGTAACTAAAAGTGGGTTGATAGCAAAATCACAAGCTAAGTCCCACTTATGTTTAGTTCTGTTACCTCTTCTTGCAAAGTGAGTTAGAGCACAATGAAGAGCCTCGTGAATTAAAACGAATTTTGTTTGGTCGTTACTAAGAATATCAATAAAGCTTGGGTTGTAGTAAAAAAATTTCGCATCTGTAGCGCTTGTCTTACACCATGATCCTGCCGCCTTCATTGGCAAACGAAGCACTAAATTTCCTAAAAAGGGCTTGTCTAATATTAGCTGAGTCCTAGCTTTTGTTAATTTATTTTCTACTGCCTCTATATCAATATCTTCATTTACATCGTCACAAACAACATTTTCAGCAATAACGTTGGTTTTATGAACGCCACCTATCTGTAATAATTTATCACTAGGATTGTTCATGATAATACGCGGATACTACACAAATTATTTAAAAAAAAATACAATATTGTCACTCTAATCAAAAATTATATTAGCAATTTTACTGGCCCAATTTTCAAACTGCGGAACTGAAAATATTTCAGAACCAATAGCACGTTGCATATCCGAAACCAACATAACTCCAAGCTCTTGTTGAGGGAAGTCACGAGCAAAATTTAAAATATTCCCCCAAACTTGATATGCTGTATCGCTTTCCCGTACACTTATAGCTCTACCTACTAATGCTGCACATATTGCGTACTGAAGGTCAATCTCTTTTGGTATAGATACTCGATCACCGTTGATTATTGCATCTAGATCTGGAAGATCTTCTAAATGTTCAATAAATGTTGCCACCTCAACTCCTGCAACATCTCCAACGCAACCGCTTACAGCCTGCCTAAATACAGACAAGTCTGAATCAAATTTTTGTAAAGCTCTGTGGGCAAACTCCCAAGTCCTTGGCGATGGAAATGCAGTAGGGTTATGGGCTGGATCAAACTCAAACAAGTGCTCAGGTCTATAGCGCAGGAAACCGATTATTCTTTCGTCAATCTTATTTTTATAGGCCCATGCAACCCAGTCATCAAGGTTAACGTCTAACTCAAAATGAGAGAACCTATTAGATAGTGGTGCAGGCATTGAATAAGTGACACCCCTATCCCCTTGACGGTTCCCAGCGGCAAAAATTACCCACCCATCAGGCACAACATAATCTCCAAGGCATCTATCCAGGATCAGTTGATAAGCTGCAGCTGAAACAGTCGGGGCAGCTGAAGTAATTTCATCAAGAAATAAAATACCTCTCTTGCCGTGACGCTTCTCATCAGGAAGAAGAGAAGGTATAGACCAATCAACTAATTTACCATTCTTAAAAGGAATACCCCTCAGGTCGCTTGGCTCCATCTGAGATAAACGTATATCAATCAAAGGTACCATATGTTTTTCTGCTATCTGAAAAATTATTTGAGATTTTCCTATTCCAGGAGCACCCCAAATCATCACCGGTGTATGGTGCCCATCAATAATTGATGTAAATTCTTTGTCGAGTATTTGAGTGACTAGTAAGGGTCTCATTTATTGGCCTTAAATATATGTTTGTAATTACTATTTTTAAATTATTAAAACTGATCATATTCTACCGTAATAGTGGATAAAATCACACACTATGACCAAGCCAAAACCGAAATCCGATGAATTGTTTAATTTTCCGTGTGATTATCCAATTAAAGTTATGGGTAAAGATTGCGCCGAACTTTATGATGAAATTCTTAATATTATTGAGAAGTACGCTGGCAAATTACACTCTAATCAAATTACTAGCAAAAAAAGCTCAAAAGGTAGCTACATTTCTTACACAGTTAGGATAGTAGCTACTAGCCGATCTCAGCTCGATTTAATCAACAAAGAGTTGCAAGATAACCACTTAGTGGCTTATATATTGTAAATTACATATGAAAGTTAAATTTCTTGGTTTGCAGCCATATTTAGATACCTGGAAAAATATGCAGGCATTCACTTCTAATCGTGATACTAACACCGAAGATGAGCTTTGGATTCTAGAGCATCACGCTGTTATTACTCAAGGTATTTCAGGAAAAAAAGAAAACATTATATCAGCCACAAATATACCTGTAATATCAACTGACAGAGGTGGACAGGTTACCTATCATGGCCCAGGTCAACTTGTTATTTATTGCTTAATAGATCTCAAACGTTTAAATATAGGCGTAAAAAAAATGGTTTCAATTATTGAATATTCTGTAATAAATTTACTTGCACTTTATGGAATTAAATCAAACACAAAAAAAGGCGCACCAGGTGTGTATGTTTGTGACTCTAAGATTGCTGCACTTGGTTTAAAGGTTAAGAATGGCAGAACGTATCATGGTTTGAGCATAAATGTCGATATGGATCTATCGCCATACCAACATATAAATCCTTGTGGATATAGCGGGATGAAGGTCACACAACTGAAAGATTTAACGGATAATACCATCTCATTGTCTAAAGTGTCAGATCAACTCATTAAGGAGCTCATTAATAATGTCGCAAGAAATTGAAATAAAGGAATTAAAGGGCGAATCAAAAGTTGCCCGCTTAAAAATAAAGCCTGACATTAGCCGTGTACCACTCAAGAAGCCGTCCTGGATTCGCATTAAAGTACCTTCAGGTAGCAGAGTCAATAAGTTAAAAAAGACTCTAAGAGAGCAGCAATTATTTAGCGTATGTGAGGAGGCGCAGTGCCCCAACCTCACTGAGTGTTTCAATCACGGAACTGCAACCTTTATGATTATGGGACAGATCTGTACTAGGCGTTGCCCTTTCTGCGATGTGGCCCATGGTAAACCCAAAAAACTTGACGAGAATGAGCCCAAGCATCTAGCTGAAACTATTAGCAAAATGCAACTCAAATATGTTGTAATAACTTCCGTTGACAGGGACGATCTTCGTGACGGTGGGGCTGAGCATTTTACTAAATGCATAAACAGCATAAGAAAAACAACACCTAGAGTGAAGATAGAGATATTAACTCCAGACTTTAGGGGTAGGATTGATAAAGCTCTTGAGGTCTTTAAATATTGCACTCCAGACGTTTTTAATCACAATCTTGAGACAGTGCCTAGCTTATATCCAAAAGTTCGCCCTGGGGCTAGTTATTTGCACTCCTTAAGGTTGCTTAGTGAATTCAAAAAGCAAAACCTTGACATTGTCACAAAGTCTGGACTTATGCTGGGAGTAGGTGAAACTGAAACACAGGTGATTGATGTTCTGTCTGACCTACGTAAACATAATGTTGATATGCTAACGTTAGGTCAATATTTACAGCCAAGTAAGCACCACTTAGCAGTGGAAGAATACATACATCCAGATCAATTCACTGAATACAAAAATATTGCTAAAGATATGGGATTTACTCAAGTTGCGAGTGGCCCTATGGTACGCTCATCCTATCACGCTGATTTGCAATCTGCAGGTCAGATAGTCAGTTAAACACAGACCTATACAGAAAAAGATTCAATCAAACAAGCAAATTAAGTAAGGACTAAACATCGTCCTTGTCTTCCTCTTTAAGTAAATCATCAGTGTTTATTTTTTTGTTATCCTTTTCTTTCTTTTGCCTCTTCTTCTCTAATACACCCATAGCCCAATCTTTAGTTTTTGACGGCTTATTTTCAGCTTTCTGTTTCTTAGCCTTTTTGGGTTTCTTTTCTTTAGTGATATTGTATTTAGCATCCTGATCCTCGTCACTAGGTAACAAGCCCATATTAACTGCAATAAACCTAATTGAAGCTTCACCAGCTGAGAGCGTTCCTAAAGGTATAACTATCAAAGTCAAAATAGTTGAAACTAAGACCCCAAACAATAGGGATATTGCCATTCCTTGGAAGATTGGGTCAGACAATATAACGCTCGATCCACCCACGAGTGCAAAAGCTGTAATAAGTATAGGTCTAGTTCTTGAGCTGCAAGAATTAATTACGGCATCGAAAAATGGTACACCCTTAGCATATTCCTGAACAGTAAAGTCAACCAGCAATATAGAATTTCTAACAATAATTCCAGCAAGGGCAATCCAGCCAATCATAGAGGTAGCAGTAAACTCTGCCCCAAGCAACCAATGGCCCGGAACAATTCCTAACAAAGTCAGAGGTATTGGAGCCATAATTACTGAAGGTATGATGAAGTTACCGAACTGCCAAACTACTAGCATATATATAACAACTAACGCAACACCAAAAGCTGTACCCATATCTCTAAACGTTTCAAATGTAACAGTCCACTCTCCGGTCCATTCGAACCCAGGTACATTTTTATTTGATGGTGGGCCTAAGTATTCGCCACCTATAATCTCCCCATCAATTGTTTGATACCTTTTCAATAAATCATCAACAGCGAACATAGCATAAACAGGGGCGCTCAAGCGACCTACAGGCTCTCCCAGTACAAACTCAACATCAGACAAGTCTTTATGGAAAATAAGGTCATCCTGCTTTTTATAGTTGAATGATCCAAGTTCAGATATAGGTATCATGCCACCATACTGTGACGGCACAGGTAGCTGTGTTAAGTAAGTTAACTGTGAGCGCTTTGAGAGAGGCACTTGAATACAAATTCTAGATGGCTCTAGTGCATTTTTAAGTCTAATTGTGCCCACATTGAAACTACTCATAGCTAGAGCTAAGGTTTCTTTTATTGTTTGAACGCTTACTCCGAAACGAGAAGCCTTGTTAGTGTCAACTTGAAAATCAATGACCGGATAATCATCACGCATCATGTTATCAACATCGGTCATAGTTCCGGACTCTATAAACAACTCTGTAAGGTCGTTAGCTAATTTTTGCCTGGTCTCTTTATCAGGACCGTACACCTCAGCAACAACAGGCCTTAAAACTGGTGGTCCTGGAGGCATCTCAACTACAGCGATGTTGGCGTTTGAATCTATTGCTATTTGTTGAATGAGTGTTCTAGTCTCAAGAGCAATTTCATGGCTAGATCTTTCTCGATTAGCCTTATCCGTTATTTGAATTTGTAACTCACCCTCGGATGAATTTTGACGCAAGTAATAATGCCTCACAAGGCCATTGAAGTCAAATGGTTTAGCGGTTCCTGCATAAGACTGAACAGCGATCACTTCTGGTACATTTCTAAGGACTTGAGCCATTTTGTGTAGTGTCGATGCTGTTTCCGCAAGTGCAGTACCGTCAGGCATATCAAGAACAACACTGAATTCAGATTTATTATCAAGTGGCAACATCTTTACAACAACTCCGTTGGTGTAAAACATAGACATTGCAGCAAAGAAAAGTACAACAAGCCCGATGAAGAAGCTTATGCCATAAAATTTAACGTTATATAGATTTGAAATGAGAGCATTAAAGAATGTATTGAGTCTTTTGGCTTCTCTTTGTTCTTTTTTGTGCATCTTATGCAGCACATTAAGCGGCGGCACAAACTTCATGATAAAGTAAGGGGTGAATACAAAAGCAGCGAACAACGAAAACATCATTGCAACCGAACCGAGGACTGGGATTGGTGCCATATATGGGCCCATCATACCGCTCACAGCAGCCATAGGTACCAATGCAGCAACAACTGTAAAAGTAG
>Ga0206681_10000803_pt1 | contig 15808 bp, 29 predicted proteins | sample M150012015metaG_FD_161048 | JGI IMG/M metagenome (GOLD analysis project Ga0206681, IMG submission 161048) | Ammonia-oxidizing marine archaeal communities from Monterey Bay, California, United States - M1 500m 12015 | ecosystem: Environmental > Aquatic > Marine > Intertidal zone | place: USA...
TTGAATACCCCTCCAGTAAACACAAAAAACTGAATGTCACATTGGATTATGCCCAAGGCAAGTTTAACAAATCCAAAATTGCTAAGTTAAAAGTAGCATAATATGTATGGCTATTAATTATTTTTGCATTCCAGAAATACGCTAATTGAATGAAAACACTACAGTATAGAGAAGCATTAAGAGAAGCAATGAGCGAAGAGATGAGAAAAGATGATCGGGTCTTTCTCCTTGGCGAAGAGGTTGCTGAATACAATGGGGCCTATAAAGTTTCTCAAGGAATGCTCGATGAATTTGGTCCTAAAAGAATTATAGATACTCCAATTGCAGAATTAGGATTCACTGGTATTGCTGTGGGAGCATCAATGAATGGATTAAGACCCATTGTTGAATTCATGACCTGGAATTTTGCGATTTTAGCTGCAGATCAAATAATCAATTCGGCTGCAAAAATGTTACAAATGTCGGGTGGACAGTATCATTGTCCCATAGTATTTAGAGGCGGAAATGGTCAAGCTGGTCAATTGGGAGCAACACATTCTCAGAGCTTTGAAGCCTTTTATGCACATGTTCCAGGACTCAAGGTAATTACTCCTTCAAATCCGGCAGACGCGAAGGGTCTATTAAAATCTGCAATACGAGATGAGGATCCAGTAGTATTTTTGGAATCAGAAAAAATGTATGGTGACAAGGGCGAAGTCCCCGAAGGCGAATATTTAATCCCTTTAGGCGTGGCCGATGTGAAACGTAAAGGAACACATGTGACAGTTATAAGTTTTGGAAAGATTATAAAAGTTGTTGAGGAGGTAGCTGATATTTTGTCCAATGACAATATTGAAATCGAAATTATAGATTTAAGAACTATACGTCCATTGGATTTTGCAACAATTGTAGATTCCATTAAGAAAACGAATAGATGCGTAGTCGTTGAAGAGTCATGGCCATTTGCATCGATATCATCAGAAATAGCATTTCATATTCAAAGTAATGCATTTGATTATTTAGACGCTCCTGTGTTAAGGGTAACGCAAACAGATACCCCTTTTGCCTTTTCTCCAAGCTTGATTAATGAAGCCTTACCAAATAAAAAACGGTTAATAGAAGCCATTAAGAAGGTAATATATACATAGTCTTATGTATTATTTCAACATCAGAATTTAACAAAAGAGTTGATACTGTTGAAAAAATCTGAAGTTTTTTTGCCAATCCTATTGTGTAATAAATTAAATATGGTAACTTTGCCCCCCTCAAAGTACGTTTGAGGTTAATATTTTATTTACAATTAAGAGTATTTTTTTATGCCAACTATTCAACAATTAGTTCGCAAAGGAAGAACTGCGGTAGTTAAGAAAAGTAAATCTGCTGCACTTGATTCATGTCCGCAACGAAAAGGCGTTTGTGTTAGAGTTTATACTACAACACCAAAGAAGCCAAATTCAGCGATGCGGAAAGTAGCAAGAGTTCGCCTTACGAACGGTAAAGAAGTTAACGCTTACATCGGAGGCGAAGGCCACAACCTTCAAGAACACTCCCTTGTATTAGTTAGAGGTGGAAGAGTAAAAGATCTTCCAGGAGTCCGTTATCACATCGTGCGCGGTGCCGAGGATACGGCTGGAGTTCAAGGAAGAACACAAAGAAGATCTAAATACGGAACAAAGCGTCCGAAGCAGAAATAAATCATTTAACCTTTATTATTATATATAATGAGAAGAAGAAAGGCCAAAAAAATTGCTATTCTGCCAGACCCAAAGTTTAATGAGGTTGTTGTTACCAAATTTGTGAACAACCTAATGCTTTCTGGTAAAAAGAGTTTAGCGTTTAGAATATTTTACGATGCCATTGAGATGGTCAACAGTAAAATTGAAGACCAAGAAGGTCTCGATGTTTGGAAAAAAGCTATTGAGAACATCACGCCAAGTGTTGAAGTCAGAAGTAGACGAGTTGGTGGGGCAACATTTCAGATACCAACACCTGTTAGAGAAGGAAGAAAAGCCTCTTTAGCAATGAAGTGGTTAATCGGATTTGCCAGAAAGAGAAATGAAAAAACAATGGCTCAAAAATTAGCTGCAGAAATTATAGCTGCGTCTAGAGAAGAGGGTGCCGCTTTTAAGAAAAAAGAAGACACCTTAAGAATGGCTGAAGCCAATAAAGCATTTTCACATTTTAGATTTTAAGATATGTCAAGAGATCTCAAATACACTAGAAACATTGGAATTGCTGCTCATATCGATGCAGGAAAAACTACAACAACGGAAAGAATTCTGTATTACGGTGGCGTAAGTCATAAGATTGGTGAAGTACACGATGGTGCTGCCACTATGGACTGGATGGAACAAGAACAAGAAAGAGGAATTACCATTACTTCTGCGGCAACAACGCTTAATTGGGATTATAGAGGTCAAGAATATCACTTGAATATTATTGATACCCCAGGACACGTAGATTTCACTGTTGAAGTAAATCGATCATTGAGAGTTCTTGATGGCTTGGTTTTCTTGTTTTCGGCTGTAGATGGTGTTGAGCCTCAATCTGAAACAAACTGGAGATTAGCCAATAATTACAACGTTCCCAGAATTGGTTTTGTGAATAAGATGGATCGTCAAGGAGCTGATTTTTTAAATGTGTGTAAACAAGTAAAAGAAATGCTTGGAAGTCATGCTCTTCCGCTACAAATCAACATAGGTGCTGAAGATGATTTTCAAGGAGTAGTTGACTTAATAAACTTTAAAGGAATCGTTTGGAATGAAGAAGATATGGGAATGACTTTTAAAGAAGTTCCTATTCCTGATGATGTTCTTGAAGAAGCAAGAGAGCTGAGAGGACAGTTATTAGAAGCTGTCGCTGAATTTGACGACACCTTAATGGAAAAATATTTCGAAGATGAGAATTCATTAACAGAAAGAGAGATTCTGGATGCATTAAGAGAAGCTACAATATCCGGTAAAGTTGTACCGATGATGTGTGGATCAGCGTTTAAAAACAAAGGAGTGCAAGCAATGCTTGACATGGTAATGGAAATTTTACCTTCACCTTTGGATATTGAAGGTATTAAAGGAACTAATCCAAAAACTGAACTTGAAGAAATAAGACAACCATCATACGACGAACCATTTTCGGCATTGGCGTTCAAAATTGCGACAGATCCTTTTGTTGGAAGACTTTGCTTTGTTAGGGCGTATTCAGGTAAATTGGATGCTGGCTCATATGTATACAATACCCGTTCAAATAACAAGGAAAGAATTTCCAGAATATTTCAAATGCATGCTAAAGAGCAAAAACAGGTAAAAGTATTAGGAGCTGGAGATATTGGAGCTGTTGTAGGTTTTAAAGACATTAAAACCGGTGATACTTTATGTGCAGAACATGCTCATATCGTTTTGGAATCAATGAATTTCCCGGATCCTGTAATTGGTATCGCTATTGAGCCAAAAACGCAAGCCGATACAGATCGTCTTTCAATTGGCCTTCAAAAACTTGCTGAAGAAGATCCAACATTCCAAGTCAAAACAGATGAAGAATCTGGACAGACGATTATTTCAGGCATGGGTGAGCTTCACTTGGAAATAATTGTTGATCGTCTTAAAAGAGAATTTAAGGTTGAAGTGAATCAAGGAGCTCCACAGGTTACTTACAGAGAAGACATAACAGCATCTGTTGATCATAGAGAGGTGTACAAAAAACAAAGTGGTGGCCGTGGTAAATTTGCAGATATCCTTGTTAAGATTGAGCCACAAGACGATCCTGAAAAAACAGGTCTAGAGTTTGTGAACAAAATAAAAGGCGGGAATATACCTAAAGAATATATCCCTTCAGTTGAAAAAGGATTTAAAGAATCTATGAAGACAGGTGTTCTTGCTGGATTCCCGGTTGAAGCGATGAAAATTCAGTTACTTGACGGATCATTTCACGCAGTGGATTCAGATTCACTTTCCTTCGAATTATGCGCAAAAATGGCATATAGAGAGGCATTAAAACAATGTTCTCCTGTATTACTTGAGCCAATCATGAAAATAGAAATAATTACTCCTGAAATAAATATGGGTGATGTCGTTGGCGATTTGAACAGAAGACGAGGAATTATGAAAGGGATGGACGATAAGAATAATGCAAAGGTATTAAAAGCTGATGTGCCTTTATCCGAGATGTTCGGTTACGTAACTCAGTTGAGAACAATTACTTCAGGAAGAGCTACTTCTTCAATGGAATTCTCGCATTATGCAGAAGCTCCTAAAAGTATTGCTCAGGATGTAGTTGATAAAGCAAATGGTAAAGTTGTTGCACAATAATATAAGCAGAAACAGATGAGTCAAAAAATTCGAATTAAATTAAAATCTTACGATCACAATCTGGTTGATAAATCAGCTGAAAAAATCGTTAAGACCGTAAAATCTACTGGTGCCGTGGTAAGTGGTCCTATCCCACTTCCTACACACAAGAGAATTTATACAGTATTAAAATCTCCACACGTAAACAAAAAAGCAAGAGAACAGTTTGAGCTATGCTCATATAAAAGGCTGATGGACATATACAGCAGTACATCGAAAACAGTTGATGCCTTGATGAAGCTAGAGCTACCGAGTGGAGTTGATGTAGAAATTAAAGTTTAATAAATTAAAAAAAGTATAACATGCCAGGAATAATTGGTAAAAAAATCGGAATGACTAGCATTTTCAGTGCCGAGGGTAAGGCATTACCATGCACGATAATAGAAGCTGGTCCTTGTGTTGTAACTCAGGTTAAAACACAAGACAGAGATGGTTACGATGCTATTCAACTTGGATTTGGAAGTAAGAAAGAAAAAAATACTCCAAATGCATTGAAGGGTCATTTTAAGAAAGCCAAGACAGAACCTAAAACTGATTTAGCTGAATTTAGAAACTTTTCAGATCTCAATTTAGGTGATGTTGTAAATGTAGAAATCTTTGAAGAAGGAGAATTTGTAGACGTTGTCGGCACTTCGAAAGGTAAAGGATTTCAAGGTGTTGTAAAACGACATAATTTTGCGGGTGTTGGACAAGCAACACATGGTCAGCATAACAGATTAAGAGCACCTGGTTCTATTGGCGCTGCATCTTATCCTGCAAAAGTTTTCAAAGGAATGAAAATGGCTGGTCAAATGGGTAATGAGCGAGTAAAAGCTACAAACTTGAAGGTTTTGAAAGTAATTGCTGAGAAGAATATTATTGTAGTTAAAGGTTCTGTACCTGGAGCCAATGGTTCAACCTTAACAATTAGAAAGTAATGAAATTAAAAATATACGACGCAAAGGGAACAGCAACAGACAAGTCTGTGAATCTATCCAAAGAAGTATTTGAAATAGAGCCAAATAACCACGCCATTTATTTAGATGTCAAACAGCATTTAGCGAATAAACGTCAAGGAACACACAAAGCAAAAGAAAGAAGCGAAATAGCTGGATCGACCAAAAAGATAAAAAAACAAAAAGGAACTGGTGGGGCTAGAGTTGGTAATATCAAATCGGGTATACGAGTTGGTGGTGGACGAATTTTCGGCCCAAGACCAAGAAATTACCATTTCAAGCTTAATGTGAAGCTTAAAAGACTTGCAAGAAAGTCAGCTTTCTCTTTTCAAGCGAAGAACAAGAGTATTATGGTAGTAAACGATATCAGCTCAGTAACTACAAAAACGAAAGATTTTAAATCCTTAATAGAGTCCTTGAAAATTGAAAATGAAAAAGTGTTATTCATCTTGAACGAAAAGAATGATAACGCTTACTTGAGTTCTAGGAATTTGAAAAAAGTAAAAGTGGTCACGACAGATTCATTTAATACATACGATATTTTGAACGCTTCAAAAATCATTGTTTCGTCTGACGGTATTAAAAAAATTGAAAAATTACTTAACTAAAAGTTATGCAAAATACACAGCGTATAGTAAAAAGACCAATAATAACTGAGAAAGCTACGATGGAATCTGAGCAGATGAATCGTTTCACTTTTGAGGTGGTTCAATCAGCAAATAAAATTGAAATTAAAAACGCTATTGAAAGAATGTACGGTATTCAAGTAACAAAAGTACGTACGGCAAATTTTGGAGGTGGAAAAGCATCTACGAAATATACCAATAAGGGTATTGTTCAAGAAAAAGCCAAAAAATGGAAAAAGGCTATTGTAACAGTAGCTCAAGGAGAAACGATTGATTTATTTAACAACTATTAATTTAAAAAATGAGTCTTAAAAAGTTTAAACCAACCACGCCTGGACAAAGACACAAAGTTGCTTTGGAGTTTGGAGAGATTACTAAATCTACTCCGGAGAAAAGTTTAATTGCGAAAAAGAAAAAGTCAGGAGGCCGTAATAATGATGGTAAAATGACCATGCGTTATATCGGTGGCGGACACAAGCAGAAATATCGAATTGTAGATTTTAAAAGAGATAAGTTTGATATTCCAGCTAAAGTAAAAGCTATTGAATATGATCCAAACAGAACTGCCAATATTGCTCTACTGTATTATACAGATGGAGAGAAAAGATATATCATTGCACCAAATGGATTAAAGGTTGGAGATACCGTATTGTCCGGTAAAAAAGCCGAGCCAAATGTTGGAAACGCTTTGTATCTGTCAGATATTCCACTGGGTACTCTGATTCACAATATCGAATTGAAACCTGGTAAAGGAGGGTCTATTGCAAGAGGTGCCGGCACATATGCTCAGCTTAATGCAAGAGACGGAAAATATGCAATTGTAAAGATGCCTTCAGGAGAAACCAGGATGATTCTTACTACATGTATCGCAACTATAGGGACTGTTTCTAATTCTGAGCACAATTTGGCAGTATCAGGAAAAGCAGGTAGATCAAGATGGCTTGGTAGACGTCCTAGAGTTCGTGGAGTAGTAATGAATCCAGTTGACCATCCAATGGGTGGTGGAGAAGGAAAGAATTCCGGAGGACATCCACGTTCGAGAAACGGTATTCCTGCTAAAGGATATAAAACGAGAGCTAAGAGTAAATACTCTGACAAATTTATTATTGAAAGAAGAAAAAAATAGAGATTAGAATATGAGTCGTTCATTAAAAAAACCACCTTTTGTTCATTACAAGCTAATGAAAAGAGTTGACGAGGCACAAGCAGCGAAGAGTAAATCTGTGATTAAGACATGGTCTAGGGCATCTACGATTACACCCGAATTCGTAGGATTAACTTTTGCTGTACACAATGGAAACAAATTCATACCCGTTTTTGTTACGGAAAATATGGTTGGTCACAAATTAGGAGAATTTGCACCTACCAGAAATTTCAGGGGTCACGCTGGTAAGAACAAAAAACGTTAAGAATAATAGTTATGGGAGCAAGAAAACGTTTAAGAGCTGAAAAGCTGAAAGCAGATAAAAAAACAATTGCTATTGCGCAATTAAAGAAATCACCAATTTCTCCTAGAAAGATGAGATTGGCGGCAGATTTAATTCGTGGTGTCGAAGTGAACAAAGCATTGAACATATTACAGTTCAGTAATAAAGATGCAGCCAAAAGTCTTGAAAAACTTCTTAGGTCTGCTATTGCTAACTGGGAACAGAAAAATGAGGAGGCTGATATCACTGAAGAAAATCTTATTGTAAGTAAGATAGAAGTCGGTGGAGGTGCCATGCTAAAAAGGATACGGCCAGCTCCACAGGGAAGAGCTCATAGAATTAGAAAAAGATCAAATCATGTAACCATCATTGTTGATGGCTCAAAATAATTAAGAGAAATGGGACAAAAAACAAATCCAATAGGAAATAGATTAGGTTACATCCACGGATGGGAATCAAACTGGTTTGGTGGTTCTAAATACGGTGATAAAATCGTTGAAGATGACAAAATCAGAAAATATCTTCGAGCTCGTTTAGTAAAAGCAAGTCTTTCAAAAATCATTATTGAACGTACACTGAAATTAGTTACCGTAACAATTAACACAGCAAGACCTGGGGTTATCATCGGAAAAGGCGGTCAAGAAGTTGATAAGCTAAAAGAAGAGTTGAAAAAACTGACCAAAAAAGAAATACAAATCAATATTTTCGAAATTAAACGACCTGAATTAGATGCAAGATTGGTTGCTGACGCTGTTGCAAGACAATTGGAAGCGCGAATTTCTTTCAGAAGAGCTATCAAAATGGCTATTGCAGGAACTATGCGAATGGGAGCTGAAGGAATCAAAATTAAAATTTCAGGAAGATTGAATGGAGCTGAAATGGCCCGTTCTGAAATGTATAAGGATGGAAGGACTCCTCTTCATACATTCAGAGCAGATATTGATTATGCATTAGCAGAAGCTCAAACCACATATGGTAAACTAGGTATTAAGGTATGGATTTGCAAGGGTGAAGTTTACGGTAAAAGAGACTTGTCACCAAATATTGGAATGAAGTCTGGTAATAAATCCGGTGGAATGAGAAAACCAGGAATGGGAAATAGAAAGAAAAAATAATTTAGAATAAAGAATAATGTTACAGCCTAAAAAAACAAAATTTAGAAAAGCTCAGAAAGGCAGGAATAGAGGGTTGGCTCACAGAGGGTCTTCAATCACTTTTGGATCTTTCGCTTTGAAAACGTTGGAGCCTGGATGGCTTACCTCGCGACAGATTGAAGCATCAAGAATTGCTGTTACAAGATACATGAAGCGTGAGGGAAAGGTATGGATTAGAGTATTTCCAGACAAACCTGTAACGTCCAAACCTGCGGAAGTAAGAATGGGTAAAGGGAAAGGTGCACCAAGCCATTGGGTAGCTGTAGTTAGACCTGGACGAATTCTTTTTGAAGCAGATGGAGTTTCCTTCGAGGTAGCAAAAGAAGCCTTAAGATTGGCTGCACAAAAACTACCTGTTAAGTGCAAGTTCGTTGTTAGAAAAGATTATGTTGTACCAGTAAAATAAAGAGATGAAACAACAAGAGATAAATAAATTGTCAGACGAAGATTTGAAAAATCGTTTATTAGATTTTCAATCACAGATGGAAACACTAAAAATGACTCATAAAATGGCTCCCATAGAAAATCCTATGAGAATCAGAAGCATGAGAAAATTAATTGCACGATTGAACACAGAAGTAACTAAAAGACAAGTTAAAGCTTAAAATAATTGCCAAAATGGAAAAGCGAAATTTAAGAAAAGAAAGAATTGGGATCGTTACCAGCGATAAAATGGATAAGTCTGTTGTTGTGGCTGTTGAGAGAAAGGTAAAGCATCCTAAGTATGGGAAGTTTGTCAAGAAGACATCCAAATTCGTTGCTCACGACGAAAAAAATGATTGTAATATCGGTGATACAGTTAAAATCATGGAATCTCGTCCACTGAGTAAAATTAAGAACTGGAGATTAGTAGAAATTCTCGAAAGAGCCAAATAACTTGAATAATGATACAAACAGAATCAAGACTTGCAGTAGCAGATAATTCGGGAGCAAAAGAAGTTTTATGCATCCGTGTTTTAGGTGGCACTAAAAGAAGATATGCATCAATTGGGGATAAGATTGTTGTTACCGTCAAAAGTGCAATGCCAAACGGTCAGGTGAAAAAAGGGACTGTTGTAAAGGCTGTGGTCGTAAGAACGAAAAAAGAAATTCGAAGACCTGATGGCTCATATATCCGATTTGATGACAACGCATGTGTTATTTTAAATCAAACTGGAGAAATGAGAGGGACGAGAATTTTCGGACCAGTAGCTAGAGAATTGAGAGAGAATAACTTTATGAAAATTGTTTCACTGGCACCAGAGGTGCTTTAACCATTAATATAATGCAAAAGAAACTACACATAAAAATCGGAGATACAGTTAAAGCCATTAGCGGTGAAGCTAAAGGGCAAGAAGGTAAAATTATCGGTATTGATCGAGAAAAGCTTCGAGCTACTGTTGAAGGGTTAAATATGATTAAGAAACACGTTAAACCAAGTGCCAATAATCCTCAGGGGAGCATTGAAGAGAAAGAAGGAACAATCCACATCTCAAATTTGATGTTGGTGGTAAATGGTGAAGCCAGTAGAACTGGTAAACGGAAAGATGAAAAAGATAAATTAATTAGATATTCAAAGAAATCAGGGGAGGTGATTAAGTAATGAGCTACAAACCAAGACTTAAAGAAAAGTACCATTCAGAGATCGTTAAGACTCTTACGGATAAATTCGGATACAAATCTGTAATGAGTGTACCGAGGTTGTCTAAAATTGTTCTGAGCCAGGGAATGGGTGATGCTGTTGCAGATAAAAAGCTAATTGAAAGTGCTGCCGCAGATCTTTCAAGAATTGCTGGTCAAAAAGCAATTACTACAAATTCCAAGAAGGATATTTCAAACTTCAAATTGAGGAAAGGAATGCCTATTGGAACTAAAGTTACTTTAAGAGGAGATCGTATGTATGATTTTCTTGATCGATTATTGGCGGTATCCTTACCTAGAACCAGAGATTTCCGAGGAATTAATCCAAAGGGTTTTGATGGAAGAGGCAATTTTAATCTAGGAATTAAAGAGCATATTATTTTCCCGGAAATTGATATTGATAAAGTGAATCGTATTCTTGGAATGGATATCACATTTGTGACCACTGCAGAAAACGATGAAGAAGCAAAAGAATTATTGGACCAATTTGGATTTCCATTTATAAAAAAATAGAAAATGGCAAAAGAATCAATGAAAGCGCGAGAGCGCAAAAGAGAAAGACTAGTAGCTCGATTCGCAGCTAAACGAGAAGAGTTGACTAAAATTTTAAAATCGACAGATAATTCTGAAGAGGTGCAAAATGCGAAATGGGATGCCATGATGCAAATTCAAAAGCTTCCTGCAAATTCTTCTAAAGTTAGAAAACATAACAGATGTGGTTTAACGGGAAGACCAAGAGGCTATATGCGTCAATTTGGAATTTCAAGGGTAACCTTTAGAGAGATGGCTTTATCAGGTAAAATACCAGGAATTAAAAAAGCAAGTTGGTAAATAAATAAAAAAAAGAAAGAAATGAAAACAGATCCAATAGCTGATTTTTTAACCAGAATAAGAAACGCAAGTTCCGCTGGTTCAAAAATTGTAGAAATTCCAGGTTCAAATGTGAAACGAGCAATGACTGAGATATTGTTCGACCAGGGATTTATTTTGAATTATAAATTTGAAGAGGACGACAAACAAGGTATCATAAAAATTGCCCTAAAATATAATCAATCAACTAAGGTACCTGCAATTACGAAAATTCAAAGAGCTTCTAGACCAGGACTAAGAAAATATAGTGGTTCTACTGTTATGCCAAGAGTATTAAACGGATTGGGAGTTGCAATCGTATCCACCTCTAAAGGTGTGATTACGGGGAAACAAGCTAAAAAAATGAACGTAGGTGGTGAAGTACTTTGCTACGTATATTAAAAATTAGAAAAGATGTCAAGAATTGGAAATGCACCCATAGCGATACCTGAAGGAGTTGAAATTTCTCAATCAGAGGGTATAATTACCGTAAAAGGTAAGAAAGGAGAATTGACTCAAGAAATGGATTCTTGTGTTGAAATGAAAATTGAAGACAATACGGTGACATTTAATCGTGTATCAAATGCGCCTGAACATCGATCTAAGCATGGGTTATATCGGTCTTTAGTTAATAATATGGTGATTGGAGTATCGGAAGGCTTTAAAAAGGAATTGGAAGTTATTGGAGTAGGGTTTAGAGCTGTGGCACGGGGTCAACTACTAGAAATGGCTTTAGGTTATTCTCATGCCATTGTGATAGAGATACCTTCTGAAATTAAAGTAAGCTCTGCCTCTGAAAAAGGGAAAGCACCAATTGTGACTTTAGAATCTCATGATAAGCAACTTTTAGGTCAGGTAGCATCTAAGATAAGATCACTCAGAAAACCAGAACCCTATAAAGGTAAAGGAATTCGATATCTAGGTGAAAATGTACGTAGAAAAGCTGGTAAAGCTGCTATTAAGAAATAATAAATAGAAAAAATGGCAAATAATAAAGTTCTAAGAAGAGCAAAAATTAAAAGAAGAATTAGAAAGAAAGTATTCGGTACTTCTTCTATTCCAAGATTGTCTGTATTCAGAAGCAACAAACAAATCTATGCACAAATCATTGATGACGTAAGTGGAAAAACACTTGCTTCATCTGGATCTCTTAAAAATGAGGATGCTCAGAAGGGGAATAAGACTTCACAAGCTGAAAAAGTGGGTAAACTAATCGCTGAGAAGGCAAAAGAGTCTGGAGTTGAAAAAGTAGTTTTCGATCGAAATGGATATTTGTATCATGGACGAGTTAAATCATTAGCAGAATCCGCTAGAAAAGAAGGATTAAAATTTTAAATTATGGGAGCACAAATAATGAATCGCGTCAAATCTGCAGATATTGAGTTAAAAGACAAACTTGTTGCAGTTAATCGAGTGACAAAAGTAACCAAAGGTGGTAGAACTTTTAGTTTTTCTGCCATAGTTGTCGTTGGAGATGAGAATGGAGTTGTTGGTCATGGATTAGGAAAAGCAAAAGAAGTAGTGGTAGCCATTACAAAGGGAATTGATGACGCAAAAAAGAACCTTATTAAAGTTCCAATTGCAAAGGGTACAGTTCCTCATACTCAGAAAGGGAAATATGGTGGTGCTCAGGTATTACTTAAACCTGCTTCTGACGGTACCGGGGTAATAGCCGGAGGTGCAATGAGAGCTGTTCTTGAGAGTGTTGGTATTTCAAATGTACTTGCAAAATCTCAGGGTTCCTCAAATCCTCATAATGTGGTTAAAGCAACAATCGATGCTTTATCTAAAATGAGAGATGCTGTTGCTGTTGCAAGACAAAGAGGAGTGGAATTAGATAAAATATTTAATGGTTAACCTTAAATAAAATGGATACAATAAAAATTAAGCAAACTAGAAGTGCTATTAATAGACCAGCCAATCAAAAAGCTACTATTCAGGCTCTTGGATTTAAGAAATTAAATCAGGTTGTAGAAAAAGAGGCTACTCCTCAAATTTTAGGCATGATTAATAAGGTGAAACACCTTGTAGAAGTAATTGATAAATAAATTAGAAGAAATGAGCTTAAACAACTTAACACCTGCGAAAGGATCTGTTAAAAATAATAAGAGAATTGCTCGAGGGCAAGGAAGTGGATATGGTGGTACATCAACCCGAGGACATAAAGGAGCGAAATCCAGATCTGGATACAAAACAAAAATTGGTTTTGAGGGTGGACAAATGCCATTGCAGAGACGTGTTCCTAAATTTGGATTTAAAAATATTAATCGAGTTGAATACAAAGCAGTTAATATTTCAAGCCTTGAAATGCTATCCAGTGAAAAAGGTATTACGGAATTCAATTTGGAAGTCTATATGGAGAATGGACTTACTTCAAGAAATGATTTAGTAAAAATATTAGGTCGAGGAGAATTAAAATCAAAAATTACTGTAAGTGCGCATGGATTTTCAAAAAAAGCTGTAGCTACAATTGAAGCCCAAGGTGGTACATGTACAAAAATCTAACTATCTTTGCGAACTTTTAACATATGAAGAGATTTATACAAAGTATTAAAAACATCTGGAAGGTAGAAGAATTGAGAAATCGAATCATCCTTACCTTAGGTTTAATTCTAGTTTATAGAATCGGTTCCTTTGTAGTCCTTCCTGGAGTTAATTATGAGGCTCTTGTTCAAAGTTCCACAGACCAAAATAATATGCTGGAAAACCTGCTTTCTTTATTTTCTGGAGGTGGATTTACGAATGCTTCTGTTATGGCATTAGGGATTATGCCATACATTAGTGCTTCTATTATCATGCAGCTTTTGGGAATGGCCGTTCCAGCCGTACAAAAAATGCAGAATGAAGGGGAATCTGGCAGAAAACAAATTAACAATTATACCAGACTACTGACAATAGGAATTTGTGCATTGCAGGCACCAAGTTATCTTAATTTATACTTGAGTGGAAAAGGTGCTATTCCGGATGATGCTTCTCAATTCTGGTGGGTTCAGACAACAATTATTCTTATAGCTGGTGCTATGTTTGCGGTTTGGCTAGGAGAAAGAATCACCGAAAAAGGAGTAGGTAATGGTATTTCATTATTAATTACTGTAGGAATTCTTTCGCGATTACCAGGTTCATTTTTTGCTGAATATGGCACCTCTGTTGAAGAAGGAAACTTAATTAAATTAATTGTTGAAATGGTTGCCTTCATGGTTGTGTGTCTCGTCACCGTGCTCATTGTTCAAGGGGTAAGAAGAATACCACTTAATACAGCAAAAAGAGTAGTAGGTGAACGAGCTGCGAGTAATCAAGGCTCTCGAAATTATTTACCAATTAAGGTAAATGCCAGCGGAGTGATGCCAATTATCTTTGCTCAAGCCATTATGACCATACCCGTGATGCTGTTTGCAAATACAGAAGGAGGCGGTAACTGGTTTACTAAAAACCTGGGGGACATCTATGGATTTAGTTATAATTTATTATTGGCTGTACTGATTGTCGTATTTACATATTTCTATACTGCGATCATGATTAACCCAAGTAAAATTGCAGATGATTTAAAGAAAAGTGGTGGTTTCATTCCCGGAGTAAGACCAGGAGAAGATACTTCCCTTCATATTGATAGTATTGTATCTAGAATTACATTTCCTGGATCTTTATTTTTAGCAATTATAGCCATTGTACCTGCAATAGCCAGTCTGGCAGGTGTTAATGACGGATTTGCCATGTTTTTTGGAGGGACATCCCTTCTAATCATGGTAGGAGTAGTCCTTGATACTTTACAACAAATTGAAACATACCAACTCAATAGACACATGGATTCATTAATGGATGGAACTCGTGTAAGAGGGCGACGAGGTTCAAACGAATTTTCTGGATTTTAAATATGGCAAAACAAGCATCAATAGAACAAGACGGAATTATAGAGGAAGCATTACCAAATGCCACATTCCGTGTTAAGCTAGAAAATGAGCACGTTATTCTTGCTCATATTTCTGGGAAGATGAGGATGTATTATATAAAAATATTGCCTGGAGATAAAGTAAAAGTTGAAATGTCACCGTATGATTTAACAAAAGGAAGAATAACTTTTCGTTATAAATAAAAAAGAGAACTAATGAAAGTAAGAGCATCAGTCAAAAAAAGAAGTGCAGATTGCAAAATCGTAAAACGCAAGGGTCGCGTTTACGTAATTAATAAAAAGAACCCGAAGTTTAAACAAAGACAAGGTTAATAAATAGATATATGGCACGTATTGCAGGAATAGATTTACCCAAAAACAAAAGAGGCGTAGTGGGATTAACCTACATCTTTGGTGTTGGGAGAAGTACTTCAAAGAAAATACTGGAGGAAAATTCAATTGATGAAAATATTAAAGTTCAAGATTGGAACGATGATCAGCTATCAGCAATCCGAAATTCAGTGAATGAAATTAAAACTGAAGGTCAATTGCGTTCGGAAGTTCAATTAAATATCAAGCGTTTGATGGATATTGGATGTATAAGAGGAATTCGTCATAGGTCTGGTTTACCGCTAAGAGGTCAACGAACCAAAAATAACTCGAGAACGAGAAAAGGGAAAAGAAAAACGGTTGCAAATAAGAAAAAAGTAACTAAATAATTAATAGTTCAATAGTAATGGCAAAAACAAATCAAAAAAACAAGAAAAATGTCAAGATTGATGCAGTAGGTGAAGCTCATATACAAGCGAGCTTTAATAACATCATTATATCGTTGACAAATAATTCTGGTCAAGTGATTTCTTGGTCTTCAGCCGGTAAAATGGGCTTTAGAGGATCAAAGAAAAACACTCCTTATGCAGCGCAATTAGCAGCAGAAGATGCCTCTAAGGAAGCTCATGATTTTGGATTACGTAAAGTTAAAGTATATG
>Ga0206681_10000806_pt1 | contig 15797 bp, 13 predicted proteins | sample M150012015metaG_FD_161048 | JGI IMG/M metagenome (GOLD analysis project Ga0206681, IMG submission 161048) | Ammonia-oxidizing marine archaeal communities from Monterey Bay, California, United States - M1 500m 12015 | ecosystem: Environmental > Aquatic > Marine > Intertidal zone | place: USA...
TGCTGTACCGGCGTAGAACGGTAGATTCCGTGCCCCCATCTGTTCCATATCGCCTGCATTGTTGAGACAGAATTTAACCCCCGCATCTTTCAAGAGCTTCGGCAATTTATAAGGCAGATCGATGTCTTCTTCCTCATACATAGGCAAACTATGCAACCTTCTAAGCACCACAGCAATGTTGTTGTTGTTCAGGTTTTCAGCAACTAAATAGCTGTCGTATCCTCCAACGAGTATGAGATGCATAATACCGAACTGCTTTTTGAATTCGATTATATCCTGTAACTCCTTTACGAAGTCTGCATGAACAAAAACCCTTTTGTCCCCGGTAAAAACATCTTTCATGGCCTCATACCGCAGATCTTTGCTCTCAGGGTTCTTACGTTCACTGTAGGCCATCGATTTCAGGAAAAAGTTCTGAAGTTCTTTTTTTCGCAGATCATATTCCTTATTTCGAATTCGGGTGCGGGTACTCCAATCGTATTTATACATTCTGGGCCAATTGATGTGAATAGCATCATCCAGTTTGTAAAGTGCATCTTCCCAGTTCCAACCGTCAAAATGCATAATCGATGATGTGCCTGAGATACGCCCGCCCCTTGGACAGATCTGCCCGAGCAACACGCCGTTCGTCTTTACGGTGGCTGTTACCCTTGAATCAGTATTGAATGCAATGGCTGATCTAACGTGTGGGTTCATCCCGCCAACTTCCCGAAAGTCTTTTGTTGCCCTTACCGCTCCGATCTCCTGCAGACCAAGGGTTGAGTTCGGAGCAATGAACCCCGGATATACGTCTTGACCACTAATGTCAATTATCGTGTCATAATCTGATTCTTCTATGGTGATCAGCAACGCATTTCTGACCATTGTTATCTTCCCTTTATGAACAGCAATGGCCGATCTATTGATGGTGTCTCCATTACCAATGTGGGCTTTGCCGTTCAGCAGTAAAATGCGCATATCCGTTGTTTGGCCCGGAGGATCGACCTGCGCCAAGATCGGCTCAGAAACAACCGTCAGCACAAATATTAACGCAAGAGCTATTCCTTTAATACCCATCATCAGTGAATGCATTACAGTTATGAATCCTGTTCTTTTTTCCTTTTACCTTTTGTGTCGGCACACCAGACAATTTTGCTTTGAGCATTTTTGCAACGAGTCTCGCCCTTTCTGCAGCTATTTTTTTTCTTAGCTCAAGATCTCTCATACCATCGTACATCACATACCCATCAACTATGGTCTGCTCAGCTTTCGTATATACCGATAACGGGTGCCCTGACCAAACTACAATGTCAGCATCTTTACCGACTTTCATACTGCCCACCCTGTCGTCAATATGCAATAGTTTTGCGGGGTTCAATGTTACCATCTTCAAAGCATCCTCTTCGCTCATACCCCCATACTTCATTCCTTTCGCCGCCTCCTGATTAAGTCTTCTTGCCATCTCTGCGTCATCCGAATTTATAGCCGTAACCACTCCCATCTGGTTCAGCAGACTCGGGTTGTGCGGGATCGCATCCCTTACCTCATATTTGTACGCCCACCAATCTGAAAACGACGATCCTCCTGCCCCATGTTCTTTCATTTTGTCAGCCACTTTGTAGCCCTCGAGAATATGCGTAAAAGTGTTAATTCTGAAGCCCATCGAATCCGCAACTTTCATAAGCATATTGATCTCTGACTGAACATAGGAATGGCAGGTTATGAAGCGTTCTTTTTTAAGCACCTGAGCCAACACCTCCAATTCCAGGTCTCTTCGTGGGGCAGTGATCGAACCAGAATTTTTCCTGTTTCCTTTATCGTTCAGAAAGGCGGTCCACTTCTTATCGTATTCACGTGCTCTAATAAAGTGATCGTAGTATACCTGCTCAACGCCCATTCTGGTTTGAGGGAAACGGATGTTGTTGTAGGCTCCCCAATTGCTTTGTTTCACATTCTCCCCCAAAGCAAACTTTATAAAAAGTGGCATGTTCCTGTACTTCATCTGCTCCGGAGCCCAACCCCATTTCAGTTTGATCACCGCACTTTGACCGCCAATGGGATTGGCTGAACCATGGAGTAGTTGTGAGGACGTAACTCCACCGGCAAGCTGACGATAGATATTAATATCATCCGAGTTCACTACTGTTGCAATACTCACTTCGGCTGAAGAGGCCTGGCCACTTTCATTCACACCACGCGAAACAGCAATGTGTGAATGCTCGTCGATTATTCCCGGAGTAACATGCTTGCCCTTCGCGTCGATCACAATGGTATGGGGGTCAACGACGTCAAGAATGTCTCCGATCATTTTAATTTTACCGTCCCTGATCAGGAGATCCTTTTCCTGAAGAATACCCGATTCTTCATTGGTCCAGACCGTTGCATCTTTGATCAATATTTGCCGGCGAACCGGAAGTGAATCCCAACCAAAAGCCATCATGGGATAAGTTACTCTGCCTATTCCTGTCGTGTCCGACTTGATCGATCCGTTAGTTGCGGTGCTCTTTTCCTTATGCTCGCTCTTTTTTATGGCTGCCCATTTTGCCCAGCTTCCATCGGGTAGCGTGCCTTGTCCTTCCCATATTCCGCTTTTAGAATGTACCGTTCCGGATAGAGAATAGAATTCGTCGGCAAGCTTAAAGGTCAGAGAGGCCTGTCTGTCTTTAACCGACAAAATTCCTTTCACTTTTTTAATACGGGTAACCTTTATGGGTTTGTGATCTACCTCATCCAGTACCAGCTCTCCACTCTCAGAAACACTATCTGAAACGAACTTGTATTCAATCGTTGCTTTAGGCTTTTTCGCTGTTCCGGAGACAATTAATGTGCGGTCATTCTCCTGTATTTTCAGCTTATAAGTTCCCCTGACATCAACCATATCCATCGGATTGATGATAAACTCATCGCCCTGCACCCAATTGGAGTGGATGATCGTTGTTTTATCAAACAGCTCACCTGACGTAATGAGGAAATTGGCAAGCATACCCACCCCTAATCCTCCTACCAGATCCTGTGCGTCGATAAGACTGGCAGGAGTGCTCGTAAGTGCAGTGAGCGCATCAGCTTGTGACAATCCTCTGGAGATTGCTTTTCGGACATTGCCAAAAAAGTCGGTTTTCTTTTTAATCCCGTATGAAGTGATGGCAAAATCAATGCTATTATCGGCAAGCACTTTTGGATTACTCGGGGCCAGTTCCCAATGCTTCATTTGTGCCAGTGTAACCAGACGTGCGGCATACGGATCTGAAACATCATATGGTTTGGGGAAATCCACAGGAACGATCAGTGCCCCACCGGCGGCCTTAATTTCTTCGGCTCTTTGGTATTCATCTCCGGCCCCTTTAAACACAAACTGATGTCCGAATTCATCACCAATCGTATCTGCCCTTAGTATTGTAAACTTGTCATTGGCCTCTACTATCTGAGGCAAACGTGTATTTCTCTGAAACGCATCAAGACTTTGATCCAACGCTAGGTTGTCCTTATTTTCATTGTAATAAGACGCATCGCAAAAGGTTTGCCTTAACAAGGCAATTGCCCCCATCAGAGATGATGGATACTTCTGTCTTGAAGACCCCTTGGAAAAAGAGTAATGTGTACTCGCCTCAGGCCTAAGTACCAAGGTTCCGTCCTTACCGTTGTTCAGTGAAACCAAAGCAGAAGTTCCTCTCGCTATCCCGTCCATTTTGTGGGTCAGAACAGTTCCGAAACCAATTGCCCGAAGCTCTTTTGCCATTTTTTCATTAGCAGTGAAGTGAGCTGCAGTGCTGTATTCAGGCTTTACTGCCTCATTCCATCCGAACGCACCTTTCTTTTTTGTTTCGAGCTGAGGTTTTGGATCGTATTTTACCGGCTTAGACTTTGGCTGGCCATAATCAGAATAAATATCAACAAAAGAGGGATAGATGTGCTTGCCTTTCATGTCGTATTCAACCGTGCCTTTAGGAAGTGCCAGTACCACACCCACCTTTACGATCTTACCATTCCGGACCAGCAAGGTTCCTTTCGTGGTTATGGATCGGCCCAAGTGTAAAGTGGCATTGGTAAATGCATAATACAAGTCCTTCTGTTGCTTCACCCCGTTTGTAGGGTACAGATTCACGTCCTGCGCACACACCTGGGTCAAAAAGCAACACAATAAGAGGATTATTGTATATCTCATCATCTGATAAAGTCCGAGCAAATTTAGATTAATTCTACAAAGAATCTGAATTCCTTTGGCGACACATCATACGGATGCCATCTTCTTTCTTACATTTGTCGTTAAATTTCACAATAATTATGGAAGCATTATCACACGCGCATTCCGGTTTAAGATGGGTTCTTCTTGTACTCGTAATTGCAGCCATCATTAAAGGATTCGGCGGTATCAGCGGTAACAAGCCTTTTTCAGCAGGAGATAAAAAAGTGGCCCTTTTTGCATTGATCACTTGTCACCTTCAGCTATTGATCGGACTGATACTTTATTTCTTTGGAGATGCTGTTTCGTTTGACGCTCCAATGTCGAATGCGCTAGCCAGATTTTTCCTTCTTGAGCACAGCTCCGGTATGCTCCTGGGAATCATCCTTGTTACAATCGGTTATAGCACTGCCAAACGTGCTGATAATGACAAAAAGAAATTCAGACGAATTGCGATCTGGTACACTTTCGGCCTGCTCATTATTCTTGGATCCATCCCCTGGCCCTTTATGGAGAAATTTAAAAATGCTTCGATTGGTTGGTTCTGAGATCAAGTTGGTAACGTTATTTTTCATGGCCGCGATCATGACATCTTGTGGTGCAGAAATGACAACAACAGAAAGCAATGGCCCAACCGACCCGAAAGACGTGGATCCATCCTTGCTTTATGTAAGACATTGTGTTGATTGCCATGGAGTTTCGGGAGACCTGGGTTTAATGGGCGCAAAAAGTCTGGCAAATTCAACCCTGACATTGGAAGATCGGATCGAGCTGATCACCGATGGTAGCGATAACGGAAAGATGAAACCATTCGGCACTCAACATTATGGAGACCTAAATGAAGTGGAGATAGAAGTGCTGGCCAGGTACATTGAAACATTAAGACAATAGTGGGAGATTACTTTTATACGGACAAAGCTGAAGAAAGGGCTGTTCTTGTTGGGCTCATAACACCTGAACAAGACGATGAGCAGGTAACCGAATATCTGGATGAGCTGGCATTTCTTGCTGAAACGTCAGGCGCAATAACTGAACAACGATTTACACAAAAGCTCAACCACCCAAATCCGGCCACTTTTGTGGGTAAAGGAAAGCTGGACGATATCAATAAATACGTGAGAGAAAAAGAGATAGATCTTGTGATCTTTGATGACGAGCTCTCTCCTACGCAGTTAAGGAATATTGAAAAAGTGCTGGAAATAAAAGTGCTGGACCGAAACAATCTGATCCTGGATATCTTCGCCAGCAGAGCCAGAACTGCAAATGCAAAAACACAGGTAGAGCTCGCACAATATCAATACCTGCTTCCAAGGCTTACACGAATGTGGACACACCTTGAAAGGCAGAAAGGGGGCATTGGCATGAGGGGCCCCGGTGAAACACAGATCGAAACAGACCGGCGGATCATACAACAGAAAATTGCCCTTCTGAAGGAAAAACTGGTGAAGATCGACAAGCAAAAAGCAGTGCAAAGGGGAAACCGGGGCAAATTGGTACGTGTTGCATTAGTGGGTTATACGAATGTTGGAAAGTCAACTACCATGAACCTCCTCAGTAAATCAAAGGTCTTTGCAGAAAACAAGCTATTCGCAACACTCGATACAACGGTAAGGAAAGTTGTAGTGAAGAACATTCCGTTTCTCCTTTCTGACACCGTCGGTTTTATCAGAAAGCTTCCTCATCAGCTGGTCGATTCATTCAAGTCGACCCTTGACGAAGTGAGGGAGTCAGATATTCTGGTCCACATACTCGACATTTCACATACTAGCTTTGAAGATCAGTATAACGTGGTTAATTCAACGCTTAAGGAGATCGGCGCATTGGACAAACCTACCATTGTCCTTTTCAATAAAATTGATGCCTACTCTTTTTCTGATCATCTACCCTATGAAATTCACGATGAAAATGCGAATGCAACTTCTCTCGATGAATTGAAGCGAACCTGGATGTCTAAAATGAATGATAAAAAATGTGTGTTTATTTCAGCCACAAGCAAAGAAAATATTGAAGAGCTGAAAAACACATTGTACAACGAGGTGAAGAAGATCCATGTGGCCCGTTTCCCATACAACGAGTTCCTTTATTAACGATAATGTTGTATTTCTAACTTGTATTCGACCTAACGATTTGTTTCAAACGCACTGATTTTTCAGAATTCAATTCATTACATTTACGATACTAACAAATTGATACAATGAAAACATTTATACTTAGCTTATTTCTTATTTCGGCTTGTGGAATGGTAATTTCACAACAAAAAACTGCCCAAGCGCATGGGGAATCAATTCCATATTTTACTGATGCACCAACCACAAAAGGATTTGTGATCTGGTCCGAGGATTTTGCCTCCGGCATCCCTGCTTCATGGACCAATACAACTGTGTCAGGCCCTGTAGATTGGAAATATACCACTGTAGGCCATACAGGAGGTTACCCTACTGCCGCTTTAGAATCGTCTTCAGCCGGAAATGGCTGGATCATTATCGATTCTGACGCAGACAATTTTTCAGGAGGGGGAGCAGAAGACTCTCACCTCCTTACCGATACCATTGATTGTACCGGATATGCCAATGTAAAGCTGGAATTCCAGCAAATGTTCAGACGATATCTGGCTGACGTTACTACCGTAAGAGTTACAATAGATGGTGGCACTACCTTTACCGATTGGGTATTGAATTCGACGGTGGACAATTCAGGAACCCCCAATCCGGATTACGTTAACATTGACATTTCTGCGGCTATTGCTGCTAGTCCAAGTACGGTTCAGATCGAGTTCTGGTGGCAGGGTGCCTGGGATTACGGCTGGCAAATTGACGATGTTGCCGTTAAAGAGATCGACACCAATGATGTTCTGATGAAAAACGAAACGTTCAATACAGCGATCGAATATTACATGACCCCGTTAAACCATGTAATTCCTCACGACTTTACAGCTCAGGTAGAGAACATCGGATTGGCAGACCAAACCAATGTGTTCATGTCAGTTGATGTAAACGACGGCACCTCATCCGTTTTCAGCGATACTTCAAATGTAATTGGGGCACTTGCTACCAGCACGGTTGATTCGCTAGGAATTTCCAACACATTCACTCCAGCAGCGATGGGAACTTATACGGTTAGCTATCAGGTTGAACAGGATGAAACAGACCTTGACCTATCCAATAATTCAAAAGTCAACTCGTTCGAGGTTACTGATACGGTTTATGCCGCAGATAACGGAATTTACGGAGGAGAATGGTGGAACCAGGACACTCAAGGCCTTGGCTCAGATCCGTATCACATTGGTGTTGCTTACGAAATAATGGAAAATGATATTGCAACTTCTGTTTCCGTTTTCGTCGGGCCGGGTACCGATATCGGTTCTTATATGACGGTAGAGCTCTATGAATATACTGGTACTGAATTCTCAATTGCTGCTTCCGAGGAATCAGATATTGTTGATCTTGACGCAACCAATATAGGCACCTGGGTTACCATTCCACTTTTATCCAATTTCACAGTAACTGCAGGAGTTCCGGTACTTGCTTCTGTTTTCCATGGTGGAGGAATGAATATCGTATACGTCGGATATGGCACCAACTCCGCTCCGGGCTATACTTTGTCTGCAGACGATCCGAATACGGGATGGCTTGGCCAGCCAAGGTGCGCAATGATCAGGCTGAACCTGGCCAACGGAGTCAATGAAATAGCTGAAGCGAATGAAACTTCGGTCAGCATCTATCCTAACCCGGCAAAGGATCGAGTTCAGGTAAATTGCTCTGAGCTGGAAACCAACGCAAAAGTTGTATTGACAGATCTGACGGGAAAAGTTGTTTATACCAACTCGTTATCTGCGGGAACAACTAACTTCGAGATCAATGTCAACGGACTCTCGGCCGGAATGTACGGGTTCTCACTATTGAGTGAGAAAGGAACAGTCAGTAAAAGGATCTGTATCCGCTGATATTAGATCTGATCATTAGAAAAGAGTGTTTACTTCATTCTTTTCTTATAGTCTTTCATAAATGTTGAAGCGTACACGAATTCCGTAACCGCTTTGGCATCTGTGGTAATAATAGATTGGCGATCACCCTGCCATGCATTTATGCCCTGGTGAAGAAACATAATATTCTCGCCGATCTCCAGTACCGAATTCATGTCATGCGTAATTACAACAGTAGTAATGTTGTATTCGCGGGTAATGTCCTGAATGAGGTTGTCGATCACAATAGCTGTTTTCGGATCCAAACCGGAATTCGGTTCATCACAAAAAAGATATCTGGGATTCAATGCAATTGCTCGAGCAATCGCAACCCTTTTCTGCATTCCTCCTGAAGTTTCTGCCGGATAAAGTTTGTTCGTATTGTGGAGCTCAACACGTTTCAAACAGAAATTGGCTCTTTCCAGCATTTCTTCTTTTGACATCTTTGTGAACATGGTCAATGGAAACATGACGTTTTCTTCAACGGTCATTGAATCGAACAGTGCACTCCCCTGAAACAGCATGCCTATCTCTTTCCGGATGGCCTTACGCTCTGAGTTAGTTCTTGACTGCATGTCTCTCCCGTCGTACAGTACTTCCCCACTATCTGAATTGTGCAGACCAACGATACACTTTGCCAGCACTGATTTGCCGGATCCACTTTGTCCGATAACCAGATTGGTTTTACCCGTAAAGAACTCAAAGGAAATGTCATTTAAAACCGTAACTCCGCCAAAGCTCTTTTGTATATTTTTTATTTCAATCAATCAGCAACAATTGAGTAACCAGATAGTTAACAAAAAGGATAACGATACTGCTCCAGATCACCGCTTTGGTGCTGGCTCTTCCTACCTCTAAAGCCCCTCCTTTTACGTGATACCCGTAATATGAAGATACGGAAGCGATAACAAATGCGAACAAGACGGTTTTGATCAATGCATAAAAAATACTGAATGGTTCGAACCAGTACTGGATGCCGTACACATAATCTGCCGTGGTAATTATTCCGGAAGCCGTACCTACTAACCAACCCCCGAAAATTCCCAGAAACATAGAATACACAACAATGAACGGCAGGATGAACATAAAGCCCAAGATCTTCGGAAGGATCAAATAATTTTTTGAATTGACACCCATGGTCTCTAAAGCATCGATCTGTTCAGTTACCCGCATCGAGCCGAGCTCTGAGGATATCCTGCTACCCACGATTCCCGCTAATATCAGCGAAATTATGGTTGGCGAGAACTCCAGTACCACGGTTTGTCTCGCTGTAAAACCCACAGTATATTTTGGAATCAACACACTGTCAATATTAGAGGCTGTCTGTATGGTAATGACCATCCCCATGAAAATTGAGATAATGAACACGATGCCCATCGAGTTGATGCCCAGGTTCATTACTTCATCCACACATCGTTTCCAAAATACCTTGATCTTGTCGGGTCTGGTCAAACAACCTCCGAGCATTATCGAGTACTCACCTATTCTATCAATAAATGTCAAAACCGCTATTTATTGCTGCAATTATTCTAATTAACAATGCTAAAGTAACCATATAAGAAAGAATCCGCTATGCATATTTCCGTACTTTTGAACACCTCAATGAAGATGGCTAATCTAAATCCGATCAAATTGACCTCCGATGCTACAATAAGAGAACTCAAAGACCATGTGCCCGAGAAGAGTTATGGCTACCTTGTTCAGCTTATTGAAAGCTATGGTATTTTGTTCCGTATCTCAAAGCCCAGGGTTACCAAGCTAGGCGATTACCGGCACGATCCCAGGTCGGGGGAGCATGTAATATCAGTTAATTCTGACCTGAACACGTACTTGTTCCTGATCACTTTCATTCATGAAGTAGCTCATTTCAGGCAACAAGTGAACAACAGAAGACGAACCAGCCCACATGGCAGAGAATGGAAACAGGAATTTCAAACATTGATGTCACCTTTGCTGGAAGAGTCCGTTTTTCCGGCTGAAATTGCTGATCAGCTGGCCCACCATATGGACAACCCTAAGGCCTCCTGCACTGACATTTCATTAATGCGGCTTCTGAAGATCTATGATCAAAAGCAGCAGTTGATACTGGAAGATCTGAAAGACGGGGATCTTTTCAAATTGAGTAACCGGCAGCTTTATCGGAGAAAAAGAAAGCTAAGAACACGGTATGAATGCATTGAGGTTTCGACCGATCGAAAATGGTTCGTTCATGCCTTAGCGAAAGTCGAAATTGTTAATTAATCCCCTAAATAGTTATGGGATCAGAAACGGTTCTGTAATTTTGCACAAAATTAATACAACGTAAAACCCCGATGATAACTTCTGACATAGAACTTCTCGTTTCGAAAATGGCCGAAAACCTTGTAGGCTCTGAGATCATAAAGCTTGCGGGCGAGGTCAAAGCAAAAATTGCTGCCGGTGAAGAAATTGCCAACCTTACGATAGGCGATTTTAACCCATCGATATTTCCGATACCTACAGAGCTGAAGAATAATATCATCAGCTGCTATGAGCAAGGGTTAACCAACTATCCGATGGCTAACGGAATGCCTGAATTAAGGGAAATAGTCTCTACTTACATCAGCACCAGACAAAATCTGAATTACTCACCCGATGAATTCCTGATCGCAGGCGGTGCCAGACCACTTATATACGCGGCCTATCAGGCGCTGATCGACCCAGGAGATGTGGTTGTCTTTCCGGTTCCCTCATGGAACAACAATCATTACACTCACCTCTCGAGAGGACGCGCGGTTTACATTGAATCGGGAGTGGAAGATAATTTTATGCCGACGGCAGCAGCACTGAAACCCTTTATTTCTGAAGCCACACTTATCGCGGTTTGTTCTCCGCTGAACCCCACAGGAACTGTATTTACCCGGCAGCAGCTCGAAGAGATCTGTGATCTGATCATTGAGGAGAACAGAAAAAGAGGCCCTGAAAAAAAGTCGGTTTATTTGCTTTTCGATCAGATCTACTGGTCGTTGACCTTCGGCGATACGATTCATTACGATCCGGTTTCCATACGGCCTGAAATGAGGAACTACACCATTTTTGTCGACGGCATTTCAAAGGTGTTCGCAGCAACTGGCGTTCGCGTTGGCTGGGGATTTGGACCGGGAAAAGTGATGAATAAAATGAAATCGATACTGTCGCACGTGGGGGCCTGGTCGCCGAAAGCAGAGCAAATTGCCACCGCTCGGTTCTTAAGCAATACTGATGCCGTGGACAGCTATCTGAACAATATTCGTGGCAAAATCGAATTCCGACTGGACGGCTTTCATGCTGTTATACAGGAGCTTAAAGAAATGGGGCACCCTGTTGATGCCATACCCCCTCAGGCAGCCATGTACTTAACCGTACGGTTTTCGCTGAAGGGAAAAACAACGAGCAACGGGACTGTTCTTGAAACTACTGAGGATGTCACCCGTTATCTGCTTGATGAAGCTAAGCTGGCCATTGTACCATTCTATGCATTCGGAACAGATCGAAATTCCGATTGGTATCGGTTATCAGTAGGAACAGCAAAGGAATCGGATATAGACAGTGTTCGTGTTAATTTGGGACGAGCATTGGCCAAACTATCATAAATTTGCAAAACGTTATGAAAGACAATTTTGCCGTAATAATGGCCGGGGGAATCGGAAGCAGATTCTGGCCCATGAGTAAAACAGCTTACCCTAAGCAATTTCATGATGTTCTTGGTTCCGGACGCACTCTTATTCAGATGACCTTCGACCGATTCAAAGACATCTGCCCGAACGAAAACATACTGGTGGTCACCAACGAGATCTATAAAGACCTTGTTTTAGAACAGCTCCCGGAGATCTCTGAGCAGCAGGTATTGTGTGAGCCGAGCAGAAGAAACACCGCTCCATGCATTGCCTATGCCTGTTACAAGATCAAATCAATGAACGAGAGTGCAAACATTGTGGTTGCACCATCGGATCATCTGATCCTGAAGGAAGATGTTTACAGGGATACCATCAATACCGCCATTGCTCAGACTAATGCCAATGGAAGCCTGGTAACACTTGGGATCAAACCAAGCAGGCCTGACACAGGTTATGGATACATCCAGTTCATTGATGAAGAAGGCACTGTTTCTGACGGAGTTAAAAGGGTAAAAACATTCACCGAAAAACCTCATCTGGATCTGGCCAATCAGTTCCTGGATAGCGGTGACTTCTACTGGAACTCAGGTATTTTTATCTGGACACTCAAAAGCATCATCAATGCCTTCGAAAGTTATTTGCCGGAAGTTGATAAGTTGTTCAAGGAGGGAGAAGGAAAGTACAACACGGATGAAGAGGTAGCTTTCATAAATGACATCTACCCCGTTTGCCAGAACATTTCCATCGACTACGGGATCATGGAAAAAGCAGAAAACGTGTACATCGTCCTATCGGATTTCGGGTGGTCAGACCTTGGGACATGGGGGTCGCTTTACACCCACATCGATCGTGACGGACAGGAAAATGCTGTTGTAGGAAAAAACGTAATGCTCTACGATTCCTCCAACAACATCGTTAAGGTGCCGAACGAAAAGCTCGTGGTCATTCAGGGCCTAAACGATTATATTGTTGTAGAAAGTGATGACACTTTGCTGATCTGTAAAAAAGAAGACGAACAAAAGATCAAACAGTTCGTGGAGGACATCAAAACGAGCAAGGGCGATCAGTACGTTTAAGCTCAGTATTTCAGGATGAAACCTGTTCCGTGGCTACCCACCGCTATGACCCTCCTACTTCCTTCGGCCGCCTGAATGGCATTCATGTTTTCCTTATCGATCTGCTTCCAGGTAGCACCTCCATCCACAGATATATCCGTTCCGTTTGTACCTACGCTAAAATATATGTCATCCTCCGCATGGCAAATGCCCGAGCGATACCCGGAACCACCTGACCCCAGGGTCCAGGTTTCCCCGCCATCTTTTGTGAATGCATAGCAGCTGTCTGCCGTGGGGTCTTCCCAATTTCCACCAGCCACAACACCTTCACTTTCATTCTTCCACGCCATACAGTAAATCCCTTTCCCGGCTTTTCCGTGTGCTACCGGCGTTTCAAGAACCTCCCATGTTACTCCATAGTCGGTGGTTTTGAAAACCCTGGCTTTGACTCCTCCCCAACCAATGTAACCAACACCATTACCTACACATACCACTCCTGTTCCGCTTGCTGCAAAACCTGCTTCGTCCTGTATCGGTTCAGGCAGCTGATCTCTTCCAATACGCATCCAATCCCGTCCTGCATTTTCCGTTCTCAATATGAAGTGATAACCGTCTAACGGATCACCATGAACCAAACCTGCACCGTTTTTCCAAAAATCCATGCCATCCATAAACACGCTGGTATCTGTATTGTAATAATTGGTTTTCCATAGATTCCCCGATGAATCATTGCTTGTAGTGTGCCACTCTTTCAGGTAGCCCGGAGAGCCGATGGATAATACATGTACCCGTCCATTTATGCTTTCAAGATCTCTGAGATGGAGGGAGTCTACATTGAAGTTGCGGGCCCAGTCAACACCATCCGATCTGATCAGACCAACCGCCATGTGCCCGGAAGAACCCGCAACAAGAATCGTGTCTTGAATTACAAAAAGACCACGATAATGCTGATTGGTGTCCAATAGAATTTTTACGGACCTCAGTTGATCAAGATCAACAAGCGCAATGTTCTGCATTTTTTCTGTTCTGACTTCAACATCACTCGGAACATCCCGTTCCGTCCTGCTCGCACTCCGGCAGCTGTGCAACAGCAAGACTACCAAGCATAAGATATATCCATGTTTTGCTCTCAAAGTGTTTTTCTTTCAATATCAAAATATCCTTTGGTGTTGGCAACAGTTTCAACAAAAACATACCGGAAGGACAACCAACAACATTCCGTTGTGGTTGCTTTTTACGGCTATTCAGTTTTATTAAATTGGAGGATTTACGCTAATCCTCAGATAATATTAGTCGGTTCTCGACAAATTATTGCTCCGTATTATTTCTTTTCCATGTAATCCTGCCAGTGCACAAGTACGTACTTGGCTTTGTTGTTATCTGATCTAGCAAGAAAACCATATTCATAGCAGAACAGATATACATCACCACTTGAATTTTTCCAATAATGCGTGAAATAGTTGGGATTGAAACCCGCCTTTAACAGCTCTTCTTTTCTGATCACAGCTTTCCCCGCCTTGTTGTAATGTGACAGTAATCGTCTATTTCTCTTCAGGGTATCATCAATGGTTTTATATGTTGACTTCTCCTTAAGTTTATTTTTCTGATAATGAAATGCTGATTTACAGTAAGGTGTACAAAATATCTTATCGACACGACCTTCTATTTCTTCTGAACAATTCACACAAATCGACGGTTTCATTATTGGTAGAATTTATTATACGGATAATTAAACGTCTAAATCTACTGATAATTTTGCGAGGGGTTGATTAATAAGTAAGGTTTGCATTTAAACAATTAAAACCGATATCTCATGAAAACAGGATTTACAACCATCACTTTAAAGCATTTGTACATTAACGACCAAAAGCAAATTGGACTGTACTACCCCACTAATCAACGTGCAGATCAAATAATCAAATCTATACCTACCGCAATTTGGAGCGAAGAATTCTCTATGTATTATCTACCTAACAAGCCCAAAAATGTGTCTTTGCTTTTTGATTCTTTCAGAGGTATTGCCTGGCTAAATGGTGCACATTTTTTTGAAAAGCACTTTGTAAATTCATCCAATGACAGCATTAATCTCGATTCTTACAGAAATCGAAACTCCTCGAAACGTTGCTGTCCGGAGGAATATTTGGCCAAACTCGAGCAGAAGAGATATGCAATGAACACCGCAAACACCTATATCTCGTGCTTTGAAAAATTCATGAATCGTTTTTCGGACAAAGATTTGTTGGCTATTTCGGAAGTTGAAATCAATCAGTATTTACATGAATTGTCGGTGAGCCAAATCTCTACTTCTTATATCAACCAAATGCTGAACAGCATAAAGTTCTACTATGAAATAGTTATGAATATGCCCAATCGGTTTTATGCAATTGATCGGCCGATCAAGGAAAAAAGACTCCCCAAACCCATTGGCAAAGCCGATGTACTCGCATTAATTGATAATACTAACAACATTAAACATCGTTGTATTGTAAGCCTACTATATTCTTCGGGTCTAAGGAGGCAAGAATTAATTAATCTGAAGCTGACTGATATTGATGTTTCCAGAATGACCGTTAGGATAAATGCCGGTAAAGGAAAAAAAGATCGGATAACGATTTTAAGCAAAGCCTTCTTAAAATATTTGAAGCCATACTTAGCTGCATACAAACCTGAATACTTCTTATTTGAAGGCTCTCCGGGCGTTAAATACAGTGCAACCAGTGTTGGTAAGGTTGTAAATAATGCTGCAATAAAAGCGGGATTATCACAACACGTAACGCCTCATATGTTACGCCATAGCTTTGCCACCCACCTATTAGAAGCCGGAACCGATCTACGCTATATACAATCACTCCTTGGACATAGCAGCGTACAGACCACCGAAATTTACACGCAAGTATCTATGAGCCACATCAATTCGATAGTAAGTCCATTGGATTCTGTAATTTAGGTGGACAATAACTATATAGGGAATAAAGAACATACATTCTTTATTCCTGCGTTGTAGAACA
>Ga0206681_10000810_pt1 | contig 15692 bp, 10 predicted proteins | sample M150012015metaG_FD_161048 | JGI IMG/M metagenome (GOLD analysis project Ga0206681, IMG submission 161048) | Ammonia-oxidizing marine archaeal communities from Monterey Bay, California, United States - M1 500m 12015 | ecosystem: Environmental > Aquatic > Marine > Intertidal zone | place: USA...
TGTGCTTGATGAATTCGATAATTGCCCGCAGGGGATTATTGGTCCAGCAGGAGTAGGGATGGACGTAGATCGTGACGGCTGTGTAGATCCAACAGAAGATGATGATGATGATAATGATGGAGTCCTTGATGTCGATGATGAATGTTCATACACGCCAATAGGCTCTACAGTTGACTCCAAGGGTTGTACAGGGCACCAACTAGATGATGACAATGACGGCGTTTCAAATGTCGATGATTTGTGTCCTGCTAGCCCAGCCGGAACCATAGTTACCTCGACTGGTTGTAAAGTGTCAACTTCAGACAACGGCCCAAGCGATTCAGTCTCAGGCGATGGAGCCGAAGAGGATACTGATTGGTTCATCTTTGGATTATTCACATTAGCAGCCGTACTAATTGCAGGTGCAGTCGTTGTTTACTTCTTACCTGTGAAAGAGATTAGTATTCCTACACCCGAAAGGAAAGAGACGCCAGAGATTACCCCAGAGGTACAACAGGAAACCGATCAATTGTAAACAATTGAAGGTGCAAGCGGCATTGCAGAACCTGATTTGCCGATGTCCTCTTCTCCAGTTTCAACTTCAAGCGATGAGATAGATAGTTCGGCTTGAATAAAGCCAGAAGCGGCATTCAGAACCGCTCCTTCATCGAGGCTTCCGGTAATCATTTCCTTCTCTTCATCAGACCATTTGAACACCTGAGGGAGCATTCGCTTACCCCAGAATCCCATTACCTGCCCCTTCATCTCACCTTGAGCAAAGGAGAAAGCACCGAGTTTTGAGGCGAAGGACTTGACATTATCTCCTTCTGCAATATGAGATATTGCTGCTTGAGCTAGGCTGCGTCTCCACGGGCGAGTAATGTGAACTAAAGCACTGCTAGGTGCGCCTCCAATATGTCTAGATGCAATCTTTGCAACCTTTCGTGCCTGCTCTAGGAATGAACGGAGGAAGGCCTCGTTTTCAAGCGAGTGCCTTTCTTCTGCACTCATCTCTTCAATGCCAGAATACACTCTTCCGGCAATAAGGTCGTCATTACCGAGTATCTTCCACCAATCTTCTGCCAGGTGAGGAGTTGCAATCGAAATCATGTAGGCCCAATTTTCAAGAATTTTGATTCCGATCTCTTTGTTTGCGCCACCGCGTCTGCGATACCAATTGATATCCTTGATCAAATCGAAATGCGAAGCATCAACCGCACCTCTAAGGTCATAGGAATTCATCGCAGATTGCCATTCAAAGTTTCGCTGTTTGAGCCGAGCAAGCATCCAAGTGTCAATCTCACTAGATTCTCCTTCCCAGGCTAGAATATTTTCAGGCATATTGTAGAGTTGAATCATTTGTCGGTGATTTGCTTCTAAAGCAGAATCGGACCAATCCATTCCTGCGGTTGGATTCGCTGCGAAGAGGATGAATAGACGCACAGTATCTGCACCAAATCTTTCAATCATCTCTTCAGGAGATACTGTATTTCCTAGAGATTTACTCATTTTCGCACTGCGTTCAGTGAGCGCAGTGCCGCAGTGCGGGCAGGGGCTTCCCGAATGTGAAACATTGAGTGTAATAGCACATGTGTCACACCATGGTGCCCCTTTGTTGACCATTCCTTGGCATAGGAGTTCTTGGAATGGTTCATCGATTGAATGCAAACCTAGGTCTCTTAGTGCCTTCGTCCAAAATCGTGCATAAATTAGATGCATCTGCGCATGCTCAATTCCACCACAGTAGAAGTCCACATTCATCCAATGATTTGCGACTTCTGGCCTAAAACAAGACTCATCTTGCATCGAATCTGCATACCTTAGGAAGTACCAAGAAGAGTCAACGAAAGTATCCATTGTATCTGTTTCTCTTTGGGCTGCAGAACCACATGAAGGGCATTCAACATTGCAGAATGTCGAACTAGATTCTAGTGGATTCCCTTTACCATCAAATACAACATCCCTTGGTAATTCTACGGGAAGTTGGTCTTCTGGAACAGGGACTGCTCCACACGAGTCACAATGGATAATTGGAATTGGAGTTCCCCAGTAGCGTTGGCGACTAATCAACCAAGGGCGAATTTTCCAATTTATTGTTCCTGTACCCTTACCTATTTTTTCCAATGCCGCACATATTGCAGATTTTGCCTCATCTCCGTACAATCCATCAAAACCTGCCATCGGGCTGTTTACCATCCAGCCATCATCACATTCAGCAGCAGATAATTCTGCGGAAGCATCACCATCTTCTTCCATTACCAATACACGTTTGATAGGGATGCCATACTCTGTGGCAAATTCGAAGTCACGGTCATCATGACCAGGAACTGCCATCACTGCACCAGTACCATAGGACGCAATTACGAAATTGCCAATCCAAATTGGGATTGTCTCTCCAGTCAGTGGGTGAATTGCATTTGCGCCAGCTGGGACGCCCTTCTTTTTGCCCATATTTTTGATTCGATCAAATTCACTCATCAGATTGACTTCATCATAGAGTTCTCTCCAAGCAGCCTCATATTCAGTACCTGAAACGAGCTCCTCAGAAAGAGGGTGTTCAGGCGCTAGAGTTACGAAAGTTGAACCGAATAGTGTATCTGGCCTTGTGGTAAATACCGAGAGAGTATCTTTCCGGCCCTCGATTCCAAATTCGATTTCAGCACCTTCAGAGCGCCCAATCCAATCCTGTTGTAGTGCCTTTACATTTTCAGGGAAATCGATGGTCTCAAGGCCATCAAGTAATTCTTGGGCATACTTGGTGATGTTGAGAAACCACTGGCTCATTTCTTTTTGAGTAACAGGTCCGTTACATCTCCAGCATCTACCTGCTTTTACTTGTTCATTTGCCAATACGGTATTACAAAATTCACACCAATTGACAGGAGCATATTTCTGATAAGCGAGTCCATTTTCTAAGAACTTGAGAAAGAACCACTGGTTCCAGCGGTAGTATCGCGGGTCATGACTTTTTACGAGTCGGCGCCAGTCATAGGAGAATCCCATTCTCTTGATTTGTTCAGTAATGGATGCCATATTTCGCTCGGTAATATCGTGTGGATGCCCCCCTTCAGCGATAGCAGCATTTTCTGCGGGCATTCCAAATGAATCGAATCCTATTGGATAGAGAACATCGAAACCCATCAACCGCTTGTATCGTGCGACTGCGTCTCCAATTGAGTAGTTGCGAACATGCCCCATGTGCATCTTCCCAGAAGGGTAGGGGTACATTTCAAGGCAATAGAATGTAGGCTTACCATCCCGCATATTAGCATTGAAAATACCGGCCTCTGCCCATGCATCCTGCCAGACCGTCTCAGTAGCCTGCGGAGTGTAGTCTGACATGAGATACCCTCTTTCAGCCCCTACGGGGCTGTCAAGACGAAAGGACGAGTATCCTTGAAACCATCTGCTATTCAGAACTCGTTGGTCTCTAGAAGGAACATTGCTTCACGGGTCAAGCGGTATCGATTTCGAACGCCCATCTTTCGCTTTTCGACCAGTCCGAATTTTTGCAGAGTACGTAGATGATGGCTAACCAGTTGTTGACTTCGGTCTAACCTCTGTGCAAGTTCTGCTTGGGTGGGAAATTCATTCATCTGTCCATCGTCATCAAGCAGGTGTAGAATCTTGCCCTGTAGGCTATTTGGATCTGGAGAGAGAGGTGGTAGGGGCAGGTCATCATCAGAAATCGTAGGATGTAGGCTACTAGTGAATGGATAGAATCGAACTAGGCGGCCATCCGGTCTGCGCCAAATCCTCTCTTCATTTTCTAACACCTTAAGGTGGTGTGTAATTTGGCCATTACTCATTTCAAGAGCCGCCATTAGAGCACGGAAGTGACATCCTGGGTTTGCAGTTAGGTAACCCATCAAGCGTCCACGTTGGTATCGTCCATCACTTGTTTCACTCGTTCTTCCAAGTAGTCCCATGAACCATAGTCCAGCAGTAGTAGCAGGAATTCTCCAACTTTCATTAGTTGCTACCATGCCGAATAAGGTAGCAAGAATGCCCGTACTTGCAACAACGGCTCCAATTGTAATAATCGTTGGGCTTAGACCTTCTTCCTCTTCTGCAATCTCAACCGTTAGCTCCGGTTCATCTTGTATCTCTGCATCAACTACAGGGGCATTTTCACTAACGACTTCTGTAATGTCAATAGATTCTGCGGAGAAGGTTGCACATGCTGGAGTAGATTGGGCTGCAATAACTTGGTAATGACCTTCAACTCCATTTGCTGGCATCCAAGAAATAATTCCTGGCGCCCCTGCTAGGGTGATGGTATCATCTTCGCTTGTAGTAAGGAACCAACAATCACCTTCATCTGAAGAGATTGAATTCCAAGTACCTGATACTAGCCAAGATTCTACAGTCACATCTTCTGTAACTGTTTCGTCGGATTGACTTTCTTCTTCAACTAAAGGCCAACTGAATTCGATGATTTGATGAGCCGATGGATTGGAATTTGTTTTGATTTCGAGGAAATAGTCCCCATTTTCCAAACCGCTCATATCGATTCCTATTTCGTCAACTGATAATGGTGAATTAATGCGTTGTGTGATGTCAGATGTCTGATCACAATTCGAAAGAATATGTGCGACTTCTCCACCTTCTCCAGTGAGTGATGTTTCAATTCCACAAGCGGTGACCCATGAAATATCGGTAGGTTGAGTGGCCGAGATTTTCACATCAATAAGCAAAGAGTCAGCGAAACTGGAGAGGACACCTTCGATTGAAAGTGGACTTTCGCCACAATTTTCTGCGTGCCCTCGGTCAAGGAAAATCGTTTGTGAGCCGAAGATATTGTGCTCAGGTAACTCGGCAATTAGGGTAAGTGCGCCACTTCCAATATTGCAAGCGTCAAGGTCGGTAAATGCCCATTCGGGCTGATTGAATGTTCGTGTACCAGAGGGCTCTATGAGATTTTGAAGTTCAAAGGATGTACATGATTTCATTAATCGAGTATCCATAACGAGTTGTCCAGAGGAATCTACAATCCACATTTCACCACGGCATGTGTCAGTGAAGTCCAATGTCACATCTTCTGTTCCAAGGTTGACAACCTCGATTGTTGCTTGGAGCATCTCGTCACCACCGAATACCCCTTCATTTTCATCTGTCAATTGAAGCCTCAGTTCCAATGCGGAGAGGTCACCAGTACTGGTTCCCGTTCCTTCACCTGCAGCCGCACTAATTGTAGTCGAATCACTTAGTGCGCCATCACCAAGAGCCCAAGAGATAACTTGCTCTCCTTCTTCTAGGATGATTAGACTACTTGTGAGGTGATAGACCTCATGTGGGGCTAGTACGGATGGGCCGCACGCTTCAGAAAGAACATCATTGATATTTACACGGCACTCATTCATATCGAGCGTCATTTCTTGATCGAGGTTGTTTACTAGATTCAAAGTTAGTACTGCAGGAGAATCACTACTGAAAACACCAGTACGTGTTGTGATTGCTGCTTCTAGTTCAAGCCCTTCAGGGATTAGAACTGGAGTTTGAACCTCCACTGATTGGGAAGACGAAAGACCAGAACCTGCAACAATTACCTCAACGACATATTCTCCGGAGGGAACTAACATTCCCCCGTCATCGAGAAGATCCCAACTGAGAAGTCCACGGTCAAGCGTAGAACTTGCGGCGAGCTCCAGGCCACGACTTTGTTCACGGCACACCGTCATTCCATCGAATACGAGGTTTGCTCCCGACCAGACTCGAATGACATCTTCACAAGAGGGGTCGGTGTCAATAACTGTCGATGGGCCATCGTTGATAATTGCAAGAGAGATTGAAACAATATCTCCAGAACCAAACCAACCCTTCTCTGGAGCCTCGTAGAGGCTCGTATCTAGGCGCGGGGAATCACCATCTGCCAGAGCCGCTGGAATCATCGCCAGCATCAGGCCAGCGAGGACAATAGCCAGCGTACGCTCTCGGAGCATGAAATGATGATGAACATCATCACTTAGAAGTCATGCGGTCCATGGAATTGGTGAAGGAAGATGGCAAATTCGATTATTGAGGTGCAAAAGATGCTTGTAATGCAAGCGCAGTTGGGCGAATAGGATAAAATCAAACTTCATTGGTTTGCAAATTTATGGTCAAAGCATCAAATATCAATATTTTCTTCTCAAAGTACTTTCTTTTACTGATAACTTTGCAGAAAAAGTCTGTCGCGAGAAGACTCGATTACAGAGTAATTGATCACAATAAATCATCAAGACTCAGCATAGTAGGAATCGCTTCTTCTTGTGCCGCTTCTCGTTGCTGCTCATGTTGTTTCCACTGTGGTACTTCAGCAGGTTCAACCCATCCCAAACCTTTCGCAGATTCAAAATCACCTTGGGCGACATAGTGGTCAATCCATTCTAGTCGACGGGCTTCTTCTTCTTCGAATGCCGCGGCAACCTTCATTTCTTCAACACGACTGAATACTGCTTTACGCTTTCCAGCTTGCTTTGCCATCATCGCTACCATGATGATTGCGAGTAAGAATACAATTAGCCCAAGTAAGACCAGAAGTCCAGTTGAAAGGCCACCTTCTACTGCTGCACCGGTATAATCCTCATCAACATCATTTGGAATGCCATCACCATCGTGGTCATTTGCTACTGCACCACATTCTACTTGTCCAGTGATACCCAACCAAACAGCTGGGTCATATGGACAAGGATCAGTTGCATCACTCACACCATCTGAGTCATAATCCTTACATCCAAAGTAGTCAATTGTAGAGGTGCCATATTCCAGTCCGCACTCATCGGGCTGCCAAGCACCTTCTGTGAAATTATCGCCATAGCCGTCGCCATCACTGTCAGCTTTCTGGCTAAATCTCAACGGGAATGCATCGGGCAAACGCCCGGTACCGTTGTCACCAAAACCATCGCCATCCATGTCTGACCATTGACTAGGGTCTGAAGGGAATGCATCTCCCCACTGTGCCCTAAATGTAAGCATGTTTCCAAAGTCTTCTTCGTCAGCGATAGATTCGTTAGTCCATCCATAATTATCGCCGTATCCATCAAGGTCGGTATCAACCCATTGTTTTGGATCATCGGGGAACATGTCATCTTCATCAGCCCATGAATCTCCATCGGTATCAGGACAGCCTTGGCGTGAGTTATTTGTTGATGTACCATATGTGTCAGGGCACTCATCACCATTTGGTACCGCTTGGTTATCTCCGAATCCATCGTTATCTCCATCGGTCTGCTGATAGAAATCTTCAGGGAATGCATCGAATGGGTCTACAACACCATCATTGTCAGTATCTGGACAACCCCTCGCTTCTGGATGAGTAGACTCACCATACAACTCTGGACATTGGTCGCCGTTATTGCCATCGGAATTATCTCCATAGCCATCCCCATCAAAATCACTCCATTGTGTGGGGTCATTAGGGAAGAAGTCTCCATTTGGAATTACAGGCCTGTCCCCATATCCATCCCCATCAGAGTCTTCCCATTGGCTAGGGTCATCAGGGAATGCATCAGGGTTGTTCCCTTCTTGGTTATCTCCGTGATTATCATTATCACGGTCTGACCATTGTGTTGAATCAGTTGGGAATGGGTCTCCTGAATTTGAGTATCCATCTCCGTCGACATCAGGGCATCCAACTCTGTCAACGCTCGATGTGCCATGTTCTCCTGGACAGTCATCGGGGGCATTACCTGTTGAATTATCTCCGAAACCATCGCCATCGGAATCTCTCCATTGACTAGGGTCATCGGGGAACGCATCAGCATCACCATCTGGGTGTGCAGGATTTGTGGGGTCTGGATTAGACCAGCCATCACCATCTGAGTCTGGGCATCCCAGTCTATCTTCACTTGAAGGCCCGTAGGTATTTGGGCATCCATCACTGCGCGGAGTATTAGGTTCATCTCCAACCCAATCTCCGTCAGTATCTGCCCACTGATAGCGGTCTAGAGGGAAGACGTCGACTTGTAGAGCTGCGGCATCGTATGCGCCAGGCCATTCTGCTGGTCTTAATGGAGTCCAAGAAGAGTCGTGGTAGTTATCACCCCAACCATCTCCGTCAGTATCATTCCATTGAGACGCTTCCATTGGGAATGCATCTCCAGTTTGATTGATGTGTAATTCTGTAAAGGACTGAACATCGTAGATGTAATTGTCTCCATGTCCATCCCCATCAGAATCCGCCCATTGTGCGGGGTCGTTAGGGAATACGTCTCCAGTGTTAGAATAACCGTCCCCATCGCCGTCAGGGCAACCAAATCGGTCCTGCCAAGAAGTTCCATAGGTGTTAGGACAATCATCGCCTTGATTAGCAGGAAGAGGGTTATCTCCGAAACCATCACTATCGGTATCATTCCATTGACTGCCATCTTCAGGGAATGCATCATCTTGATTCAATACGCCATCGTTATCGATATCGGGATCAACGGTCCAATGGTAAACTCCTTCATCGTTTCTTCCATGAGCCGAGATAATGTACATTCCATTCGGATGCCAATCTAATCCATATATCGAGCCACAATTATTGCTTCCACCGCTGGAAGTACAACCTCCAGGTCGTGGTGCGGCTAAGGTGTCAACAATAGTTGCAGTAGTGTCATGGGTCTTGAAGACCCGAATAGAAGCACCGTCTGAATTGTAGTAGGTATGAGCTCCTGCGAGTTGAGTTGAGTCTGGAGAAAATTCAATGTCATTACATGTAGTTGAGGTGGAATAAACCCATCTTTCATTGAGTGAAGGGTAATCATACATTCTAATTCTTGCACCACTGCTTGCCCAAGCTTCACATGCTGCAATTGAGTTGCCATCAGGAGACCAAGCGACGCTATTTATTGCCCCTCTGTTGGGATTGACTGTAGCAAATTGAGTCCAAGTAGCCGTTTCATAAACCCAAACATCTTCATCACCACCAATTACAATCTTGCTACCATCAGGACTCCAGTCAACTGATTCAAATCGGTCTTCTCCTCCTGGAGTGAATGAGATTACTTCGGTGCCATTTGAGGAATGATATATCTGCACTTCACCGTTTGTACCGCCATTGCCTGAGCGACCAATCACAACTGCAATCATAGACCCATCTGGACTATAATCAAGTTCCTTTGGTTGATCACCACTTCCAACATCGACACTGACTGTGAACAATTCAGTAACATTGCTTGAGTAATATACACTTAATTGGTCATCACCATTGACTGCTCCAACAAACATTCCATCAGGAGACCAAGCGATATCTGAGAGTCCATTAATTCCTACTGAACCAACATTTTGCCGACTTGCAGTATCCCAGAGTCTCATGTAATCGCCATCAGATGTCAAGTAGTAATTTCCATCATCACTGAATAAGGATACATAAAAATCATCATTGCTTGCTTGGCGGGCGAGTTGTGCAAAACCTCCGTTCTGAATTGTCCAAGGATCGTTCTTGTCACTAGTGCCATCACCGTCTCTATCCGGGCATCCAGTTCTGTCAACAGTACTGTTTCCTGCTGCCACTGGGCAGTCGTCTGAGGAGTCATCAACTCCATCGCCATCAGTATCGCCAGCAGACACTATCGGAAGTGATAGCATTAGTAGCATTAGGAGGGAGATTCCAATAGCGGCCCGTGCCCTCTTTGTGCTTTGGCGGCTTTGGAGCATGAAAGCGGGTACATGTCCCCCCAAAAGGTGTTGCGGTCTAGATGTGCGCTACTATCTTGCACGAAATGGAAGCGTTGAAGGCGACAACACTCCACCCAAAGGCGTGGCCGGAGATCTTCCCAAGGTGAACATCGCGGTTAAAGACCGAATTCTTCTTCACCTTCAGGAGGAAGATTTTCAAGCGGATAGATTTGTTGTAACTGCTGCATTAACGCGCCCCGGTATTGCAGAGGCGTGTGCCCAACATCCACCTAATGTATCTAGAGCAATGAGGGTTCTATTACGAGACCGAATGGTAAGTGAACATTCCCGTTCAATCAAAGGCGATGAACGCCGGCAGAAAACATGGCAACTTACCGATAACGGGCGGATTGAAGCGAAATCTCGGGTCGAAGATCTTGGAGAAGTCAAGGTATTACTGAGAGATGCCAAAGGCACACTTCTGGAAGTCAAAGCAAGCGAGGCTTCAGAAAGGCTAGAGGCCGAATTAACCCTTCTTCAAATTCTGCTTCATGTTCAGCATGAAGGTGTATTGACCTATGGTGATATCAGATTCGGACCAATTAAGAAATCCAAATCTGACGAAGACCAAGACATCCCACCTCCTGGTCGACTTACACTTTTGGCAGGAGCCCATGCAACATATCACACCAGTCCTCCAAAAACTCGCCCAGTTCATGGGAGGGAAGAGGCAACAAATTCATTGGAAGAATGGTTCAGTGAGCGTAGGCCCTGTGCAGTAGTTCATGGCATTGCAGGAATCGGAAAATCGACACTTGTTGCAAACTGGCTGGCCGAACACATGGTGGAGGAACCCCATCTTTCGGTTTGCTGGTACCCCTGCCAACCGTGGGACCGTCCTGTGGGTTTGGCCGTTTCCATCTTACACAGATTCGGCGTAGATGACCGGCATGATCCATATCAATTGATGATGACTCTACCATTATCTCCGGGTGCCGAATTTGATGTTGATGCATGGCGTAGGAGATTGCTCGCATATCTTACCGATGCAACTGCAATTCGAGAGCGATTTCAAAATGAACCCGGCGGCCCCCCTCCTTATTGGCTAATTGTGCTTGACGATGTTCATCACATTCTCGATGGAGCTAGAGATTTGTTAGGGGCCTTGCTCGACATCTCAACTAAAGCACCATTGCGAATCCTATTCATTTCTCGAAGTACTCTTGATATCTACGACCGAAGGGATGTTCATACCCGAGAGGTAGTAAGAGAATTACCTCTTAAGGGATTATCCCTCGATGAGATTACTTCCTGGGTTGGAGAAATGAGTGAGACTGCACCTTCTCCAGAGGAAGTACATCGTCTGACAGGAGGCCACCCACTTGCTCTTGAATTACTCGAAATTTATGGCCAAACTACCCATGGTGACTGGCTCAGGTTCCTAGATGAAGAAATTATTACTCATATGCCAGAAGAAGAAAGAGAACTCCTTTCGACTCTTGCCGTTGCAGACAAACCGATCCCTTGGGAAAAATTAGCAACTGCTGTGGGCTGGGATGGAAAACCTCCGGAGCGTCTGCTCTCTTACGGCTTACTCCTCGACCTTGAAGAGGGTATGTGGTTACACGACGCTCTAAGAGAGAGATTGCTCAGAGACGTTGGAACTAATGCGCAGAAACGCCGCGATAGTCTTGCTTGACTTCAGAAGTCATCTGCAGTCATGTGCTGGTCGAGCCATGACAATAGTGCAGGCTTAGGAACCATACCCGCTTGGTTTGCGACCAACTCTCCATTATGGAAGAGGAAAAGCGCAGGGATTCCACGAACCCCAAGGCGCGCTGCATTCATCGAGTCGGTATCGGTGTTGACTTTTGCAATAGTAACAGGTGATTCAGCTGCGACTTGTTCAAGAACCGGACCTAGAGCTTTACATGGACCACACCATGGCGCCCAGAAATCCACAAGGACCCATTCGTCGCCACTTACTACTGTATTGAAATCCGCATCGGATACTGCTTTTACTTCACCCATAATCGCACCTGAGGGCCGCTCAGGCCATCCTCATATGAGGGTTTGCTTAACGGGAATGCTCATCACACTCCGGCCTCTGGCCCAAGCATAGGGGATGCACATGATCATCGCACCTTCCGTTCTGACCGCCGATTTAGCGGACCTCGGAAATGCATGCCGCGAGGCTGTTGATGCAGGAATCAACTGGATGCATCTCGATGTAATGGATGGTAATTTTGTACCTAACTTGACATTTGGCCCCCCCGTTATTGCCAAGTTGCGTGAAGCACTTGGAGACGGACCAATTTTTGATGCTCATTTGATGATTGAAAATGCCGAAGAGAGTTTTCAACAATACATCGATGCTGGATGTAATCACATTAGTGTTCACGTTGAAGCAGTGACTCATTTGCACCGATGTGTGGCAGCGATTCGCGAAGGCGGCGCTACTGCAGGCGTTACAATCAACCCCGGGACTCCAATTGATGCAGTCCTCGAAGTACTATCTGAGATAGACCTCGTGCTAGTGATGAGCGTAAATCCTGGCTATGGTGGCCAATCATTCATTCCAACCGTCGAAAGCAAAGTTCGCCGATTAAAGAAAGCAATCGATATCCAAGTTGCTGCTGGCGGAAGACCAGTTCAGATTCAAATCGATGGTGGCGTTAAAGCCCACAACATCGCAATGCTAAGAGAATGGGGAGCGAGTAATTGCGTAGTCGGTTCAGGATTATTCAATGACAAAGCCAGTGTTGCAGAGAATCTGGCAATTATCCATTCAGCACTTGAGTGATGCACAATGCGCATCTTGCTGGTGACCCGGCTATTCCCTTTGCCAACCAATGTTGCGCGTGGCCCATTTGTTGCAGACCATGCTGAACTTCTTACCAAAATGGGCCATGAAGTACAGGTTCTCAATGTGCTTCCGCGAATGCTGCGAATGAATGAAGCTCGTCGTTCAACTATGAAAGGCGTGACCAAAGCACCTAGAAATTTTGAGCACGGTGAACTCAAAGTTAGAGTTGCCCGCCATTGGGAATTACCAGACTTCCCCGGCATTACTGCTTGGAGCACTTCTAGAATCAAGTCTGATTGGAAACCAGATGTAATCATCTGCCATACGTTGTGGCCAGCGGCTTATACTGCCCAAGCCTTAGCCAAGCGTTTCGACATCCCGTGGATTGGGATTGTTCACGGTTATGATTTCGATGTAGCATTGAAGGACCATCGTGCAAAGAGAATAGAGGAATTAGCGAAAAGCGCCGACAAACTCGTCGTTGTCAGCGATTCCCTTTCCCGATTTGACTCGGTAACAATTCCCTGCCATGTCAATGTCGATGAGGACTGGCACAACCCACTGAAACCATTCAAAGGCATGTTCCGCAAATCGAAAATCGACCTCCTATTTCCTGCAGATCCCCGCCGGCCTGAGAAGAATCATCTCCTTGCCCTAAGGGTTGGAGAAAAATTGGAAACCAGAGGTTGGAAAGTAGGCATTACCACTCTGAAAATGCAACCGAGAACCATAGTTTGGGACCGCATGATTAGTGCAGATGTATGCCTTATCACTTCTACAAGAGAATCCGGGCCCTTGGTTGCAAGAGAAGCAATCGTATGCGGATGCCCTGTTGTAGCAGTTGACATTGGAGATATGGGGGAGTGGATGGACGTATATCCACACGAGGTCTCTTCACTTGCTGATGGCGTGGAGAAAGTTCTCAGTGAAGGGCAGGAAGTCACTCTTCCTGATCGCTTCCAGGCAAGCCACGCAGTTCACGAATGGAGCTCATTGCTGGAATCACTGTGAGTATCCCAATCAGAGCAAACCAACTTCCAATTGAAATTAGGTAAGCGGTTAATACCGCTAATATTGCCAGCACATCAGTCAACCAATCTTGGTCATTGCACAGGAATTTAGCCATCGAAAGCATCACTGCGCACCCAATCACACTTGCCCACGCAGCACCTAATACCCCAGAACTTGGAATCAATAGATATCCAGAGATGCCTGCAAATAGAACTACTAATCCAATTAGTGTTGTAAATCGCCAAGGGGAATGTCCGGCTTGTAGAGCAACATACCACGGTACTGCAAGCAAAGTCATCACCCATCCTGCGAGTAGAATATCGAATACTTCGACTGCATCACTATAGGCAGCATCGAAGAAAGTAGGTATTGCGAATTTGACTACTAGATGGCCGATTAACAGACCGATGGGCACCAAAATCACAGTGTAATGATGGGCCTTTAGCATCCGGTCACTGAATTCACGAGGCTCGTCCCTTACTTCTCCTAAGTAGGGTAGTAATGCTGCACGCATCGCTTGAGGGAGCATTAAGCCAGCAATCCATGCGAGTTGAGCGACATGGTAGAGTCCAGCATCTTCATATGAAGAAATCCCGGCAAGGAGAAACTTCTCGAGTTTGGTAACATATGGCAAGATGCCAAGAGTAACTGCGAATGGAAGTGCTGCAATGAATAGAGATTTATTTGTTGACCATTCTTCTGGTAATTCATCTCCATCATCTTTGACGATTTTTTCTCCTCTCCAAATCGCTAATCCAAGTGAGACGAGTACCGCTACTGCGAATGCAGCAGCATACATCCTAGGATCCTCATGGCCTTGCGATAGAAGAATCCAGTATAGCGAGGTCGCCACCAAACGTTCACTAAGTTTCACTATTGATTCGATTCGAGCCTCCCCAAGTGCCCTTAGTACGCTACGATGTGGATAGGACATAATGTGGCCAATGGCAACAATTGCGCAAACTTCGAGCAGGCCAGGCGGCACTTCTGACCAAATCATATGAGATGCAAATAGGCTCACAATTACGAATGGAATAGCAATCATTCCCTGTAATTTGAGAATCTTGTGAACCGCTTGGCGCGATTTCCCAGTTGCTCGCGGCACATCTCTTGCGAGTATTGTTGGAAGACCAGCGTCAATGAGGATATACATCGTCGCAAAGGCATCGAGAATGACTACTAATAATCCATAATCCGATTGCAATAGCGCCTTTGCAAGAATGATTTGACCGGCCAAACCAAGGATGATAGCTAGGCCATCAGATGAGGCCAACCACATCGTATCGCGGCCCAATACCGGTCGGCGCATGAGCGGGGATGAGGACAATGGTTCAAAGCACAGTCCCTTCTGGAGCGCGTTATGGTGACTACAGAGTGGCTTGAAGACGAGGTCCGTTCGGTATTACCAAATTGTACAGTAGAGGCAATTGACCTTCATGGTACACAAGACCATTTTCATATCCGAATCATAGAATCTTCGTTTGAAGGAATGCGCCCATTGCAGCGACAGAAGCTGCTTCTCAACCATTTCAAGCCTTACATCCCTCATCCAATTCATGCAATCGATCTGAAATGCATGACCCCCGAACAGGCTCAGACCGCTGGTGATACGGTTTTCGACCCACATGGCGGGGGAACAGGAATCCACATCAAGAGGATTCAGAAACATCAAAACAAGGAGTGAAAAATATGGAGTGGACACCAGAAGAATTGCAAGCAATAGTAGACGAGCACGCGCTCGTATTATTCATGAAAGGAGAACCAAATGCTGCACAGTGTGGCTTTTCAAACCGAGCTGCACAGGTAATGCAAGCATTGGGAGAACCCTTCGCTTCAGTCAATATTCTAAGTGACCCAAGAGCAATACCATCGGTATGTGCTTGGTCGGATTTTCCAACAATGCCTCAGGTCTACGTTCATGGGGAATTGATTGGCGGGTCTGATATTGCTCTTGATATGCTAAATGATGGCTCTTTGCGCGAGATGTTTGACGCTGGCCGTCAAGCCTGATTTGATGTTGAAATTATACAACATTGCATCCTATTGCGGTTTCCTTCAAATGTTAGTTGATATCAGGACTTTTCATGGGAGTGCCTGAGAGCAAGGTTCTGCGCAGGGATGGGAATCTCCCATTTTTTTCTGCTCCTTTCAAAATTTTCCAAAATTTGTATTCGAATAGACAACTACTCAAACACTTTGTCGGTAGAGATTTGAAAGTAAAATATCATAACTCAATATTGGGATATGGGTGGTCTATTCTAGAACCATTAGCGCTTACTGCGACCTTTTACATATTATTTGCAATCTTATCTGATAG
>Ga0206681_10000814_pt1 | contig 15665 bp, 12 predicted proteins | sample M150012015metaG_FD_161048 | JGI IMG/M metagenome (GOLD analysis project Ga0206681, IMG submission 161048) | Ammonia-oxidizing marine archaeal communities from Monterey Bay, California, United States - M1 500m 12015 | ecosystem: Environmental > Aquatic > Marine > Intertidal zone | place: USA...
GATCCAATAGTTTGTTCTTGCTTTTGCTTCGCTACAACCCTGTAATAAAGGAATGAAACGATCAGCAATAATACACCAATTGTAATGAATACAATTGTTTTTACCTCTAATGAAAGGTGGGTCAGGTCATACAATAATAGCTTAGTAAGAACAACACCCCAGATGATAAAAGCAGAAATTCTGAGATACCCCCTCCCTTTTGATATTCCTATTGCTAATAACACGACCGCATAGGCCGCCCAAAGAACACTTAACGCTGTTTTGGTTGAATCTGAGAGTCCATTTGCATCAGCTATGAACAGGAATTCATGGCTGATAATGATCAAGGCACAAAAATGGATCAGCCCTGCATTCCACTGCGCGAAGTTTTCTCCAAGCTTTAAGGCTCGGGTAGATAAGAACTGGACTGCAGTGAACAATACAAATACCAATAGGGAAACGTACTTATATGTATACACTTGCACCTTGTCTAGAGTGAAGTACTCATTCCAATGATTATTCCCTTGAAGCGAGTCGGAAAGCTCATTGAAAACAAAGGTTCCGAGGATCGCATACAGAAGAACTCCAAACATGGAAACTGAGGTAAGTATAATGCCAAAGTTCTTATTCTTCCAAACTATCCAGTTGAGCACACCAATTGCACCAAGAAAGATCAGGCTATAATCCAGAATAGATATAGTTCTGAGCTTCAATAGATCCTCATTGTAGTAGTAAGCATCCGTTACCGATGCAGAATATTGTTGCATCCAGTAGGCAGAAATTTCAGCGAAGAATGTGAAGTAAATTAGGGCAAAAGTCGTTATCGGTAAAAAGAAGTCGAGTGTAAGCTGCCATCCATTCGGTTTTTCCGGTCGTTTTGAAGGCAGCCGGTTTAACAAAGACATCACAATAAAACCAAGGCACGCCATTGCAGCACCAAGAAAAAACTGATTGTTCAAGAAGGCAAGCTCTCCACCACCCTGACTATATCTCGACAAATAGGGTTGATAATCTACGACCAGGCTTTTGCATACGCTGAAAAAGGCAAATACGATCATCGGATAGGACAACAGCTCATAGACCTTTATGCCTTGCACCCGACCGATAAAGAACAGGATCAATGCTTCAAGAGTCCAGAATATGGGTATCCAGTTCCCATCGAACTGGATCGGGATAGCGATCGTAATAAACAAAAGGACCATTCCTGCTTCCACATAGAAAAGGCCCTTGTCTGAGAGGTTCTTCTTGTAAAACACCAATGTGATGAGAAAATGGAAAGCGGCATTTGCCAAAGCGAACGTTCCAAGATATTCCTGGCCGACCGGTTGAGAATCCAAAATGTTGTATCCGATCAGAAAGAACAGGATGGAATTGACCAATATCAGGGCTATATCACCACCATTGAACTTCTCCTTCTGAATTAACTTGTGAGCAAGAAATGCTGCGTAAAAGGTCACATAATATATGCTGAGAAAAATTACGGCAATATGAAAATGGTCTTGAGACTGGTAATCCAGTAAGAACCAGGAACCATATACCAGCCAGGTCAAGCCGAATGCGCTGTAATACAATCCTCTCCAGTATTTCTTGAATCCCAGAAACAGTATTCCTGCATTAATAATGGCCATATAGGTAAACATGATGTGTACCCTTCCTGAATCATCATCCAACAAAAACGGGATCCCATAGGCCCCTACCATCCCCAAAATAGCAACCAGCTCCTTATCGTATTTAAGGGCTGCATAAACGGTTACTGCCGTAATTATGACCATAAGGGCGAAAGATTCGATCTGTCCGAAATAACCATAGTAGGCGTAAGAGGCGTAGGTCATGAAATAGGCTGTTGCCAGACCGCCTCCAACAAGAACGGCGCTGAACCCCTCATATTTTTTCTTTAACCACAATCCAAGAATTCCCATAACAACAGCTATGGAATATCCCGTGACGACCTGAAAAACAGGTCCCAGCCAGTCATTTTCAATTGCCACCTTTGCTCCAAGTCCAAGACCGATAAGGAGTATGCCAATACCTACATAGCTAAAAACCTTCTGACCAATAAACACCTCAGCACTATCCATCTGGTCTTTTTGACTTGAACCAGATGAGGCTCCTGCATTTTCCGTTCTCGCCTCTTCAAAATCATCCGAGCCAGATTTCGCTTGGGAAGGAGCGGCCGTCTCCTTTTTTACACTTGTTGGTGCGGGTTCTTTTATCCTATTTATTGTTCCATGAAAACCAGTAACAAGTTCCTTCAGCCCACTGACCGTTTCACTAAACTCGGATTGCTTCTGTTCAATAAATGCGAGTTTTTCATTGAACTTAACTGCCAATTCCGGTTGCGGATTCGGGGCGTTTTTATACGAATTGAGTTCCGCTCTAAGCTTTTCAAATTCATTAGTAAAAGCATCCGATTTTCCAACAATAAAGACCAGTTGTGCATCGGCCTCTACCACCTGTATGTGGTCCTGCGCGTAGCTCCTGATTTCTTGTTTTAAGAACTCAACATCCGTACTCAATCTGGTCTTCTGTTCATTCAGACTCTTAAAACGACTGAACAACTGCTTAATATTATCGACATGACCCATGAGAAAAACGTTTATTAATGAATGTACCTAAATTTCAGCAAAAAAAATCCCTGTCAACAATATTGACAGGGATTTAACAATATTTATAACAAGGACTGTTAAATAATGAGCATGGCATCACCATAAGAGTAAAACCTATATTTTTCCTTAATGGCTTCTTTATATGCTTCCATTACAAGGTCATAACCCCCAAATGCACATACCTGCATTAATAGTGTGGACATTGGCATATGGAAATTGGTTATCATGGAATCAGCAATTCTAAATTCATAAGGGGGGAATATGAATTTATTCGTCCACCCATCAAATGCTTTCAATCTTCCCTCCGTGGATACAGAAGTTTCAATTGAACGCATCACCGTTGTACCAATGGCGCAAATCGATTTCTTAGTATCTTTTGTCTGGTTTACAGTTTGTGCTGCTGCTGCAGAAATCGTTAGTTGTTCGGAATCCATTTTGTGTTTGGTTAGATCCTCCACCTCTACTGGTCTAAAGGTTCCAAGCCCGACATGAAGGGTAAGCTCAGCAAAATTTAACCCTTTCAGCTCTAGCCTTTTCAATAATTCTCTTGAAAAATGAAGACCGGCAGTGGGGGCTGCAACTGCCCCTTCCTCTTTTGCAAAGATCGTCTGAAACCTTTCTTCATCGATCGTTTCAACCGGTCGATCAATGTATTTCGGAATTGGCGTTTCACCCAATGCTGTAATTGCTTGCTTAAAATCGTCATATGGGCCATCGTACAGAAACCGTAGGGTTCTTCCTCTGGAGGTGGTATTGTCTATTACCTCAGCAACAAGTGATTCATCTTCTCCAAAATAGAGCTTATTACCAATTCTGATCTTTCTTGCCGGGTCAACCAATACATCCCACAACAAACTTTCCCGATTCAGCTCCCGTAACAAAAACACTTCGATTCTTGCCCCTGTTTTTTCCTTGTTCCCATACATTCTGGCCGGAAAAACTCGGGTGTTATTGAACACCATGGCATCACCATCATCAAAATAATCAATAACATCTCTGAACATTTTATGCTCAAATGTTCCTTCTTTTTTGTTTACAACTAAAAGCCGAGATTCATCCCTGTTGTCCACGGGGTATTGTGCGATCAGTTTATCCGGTAGTTCGTATTTGAATTGAGATAGCTTCATTTCTGACTATATTATTCCTATTGAAGTGCGCGAATTTAGTAATTAATAATTGAACTTCAATTACTTGGTGAAAATTGCTGTTGTTAATTCACAAGAACAATCACTTAACATTGGCTTATCTGTAGGATCATTTCCTCCACAGTTAACGCATCTTCTACTATATAGTTGCCAATTTTTGTCCGGTGCAAAGCTGAAAGGTGGCCCCCCGAATTTGTCTCTTTTCCCAGATCACGAGCCAAAGCCCTGATATAAGTTCCTTTACTACAAGTTATTCGGAAGTCAACTGCAGGCAATACATTACAATTAATTTCGAATTCATACACTTCAACGCTATTTGGTGGCAGGACCAAAAGCTCACCTTTTCGTGCAGCATTGTAAGCTCTTTGACCTCCGACTTTTTTTGCTGAAAAAGACGGAGGAACCTGATCGATCTTTCCTGTCAATCTTGATGCTGCATTTTTAACCACTTCCTCATTAAGATGATCCACCGGAAAATGTTGATCTATTTCAGTCTCACGGTCAAAAGAAGGAGTTGTACTTCCAAGCTGAATTCGACCTGTATATTCTTTGGTTTGTTTTTGGACCTGATCAATCGTCTTCGTTTTTTTACCGGTGCATAGGATCAACAATCCGGTTGCCAGAGGATCCAGTGTTCCGGCATGACCGACCTTGATCTTTTTAATCCCAAGTTTTCTTCGGATCTCATACCGTATTTTATTCACAACCTGAAACGATGTCCACTCCAGGGGTTTGTTGATCAATAATATTTCACCTTGCTGAAAATCGAACATTAAAAAAGGCTATACATGATTGCGGCAACCCCGATGCCAAAACAATAAAAGGAAAAGTACTTCAGTTGTGACCCCTTGACCAACTTGATCATCCAGCTACAGGCGAAAAGTCCAGTAAAAAAAGCAGCGGTAAAACCAACCAGAAGTGTCCATAGATCAAGTGGGATCAAAGGCCTGACCTTAGCCAGATGATTGGCTAGCACCTTATCACTTGTGGAAGACTTAACTCGTGAACCCAGATCAGCAGTAAATCCCTTTGTCAATTCAGATTCTCTGCCGATCGTCCCTTCGCCCATATTGTTTTCAATCTTGCCCTTAAAGAAATCCCACGATTCCTCTTTCTGAAGAACAGCCATTCTAACCGAGTTAAATTCTGCTTCAGAGACTGCCTCTTCCATTGTCAGTTCAGACATAATTACTTCCGTACGCTCTTGTGCCGACAATTTTTCCAAGTCTGCCACTTCCTTGAACTTCTTCATATCCAAAAGCGCTGCTCCCATGATCAACGGAACCACCATAAGGAATGAAAACCTGGCGGCTTTTGAACGATCGACACCTAAGATGACCGATGTGGAAATGGTCGCTCCGCTTCTCGATATTCCCGGGATAATGGCAATGGCCTGAGCAACACCCACAATTATGGAAGCCCTGAAAGTCACCTTTTTGGTGGTCTTTTTTGACAGGTCCGCAAAAATCAGCAGTACCCCAGTAACTAGAAGCATAATGCCAACAAGCAAAATATTCCCACTGAAAAATGCTTCGATCTGATCTTCAAAAAACAAGCCTACAAGTGCAGCAGGAACCATAGATACGAGGATCAAAAGAGTGAATTTCGTCTCTTCATTCCACCTGAACTTGAACAGCCCTTTCAGTATTTCAAGAATGTCTTTGCGGAAAATAACGATTGTGCTCAATGCCGTAGCTGCATGCAAAACAACAGATAGTAATAACGGGTCCGATATCTCGACCCCCAGAACTTCCTTTCCCAGCTCTATATGACCGCTACTTGATACCGGTAGAAATTCTGTTAAGCCCTGAATTATTCCTAAAATAATGGCTTCTAAAAAGCTCATTTCGATTTAGGACGCTTCATGATGGCAAAAATGACAATCACGTAGCCCACAACAACCGTTATCGGTGCCACCGTAATACGTATAGGGTGAAAAAGTTCTTCCTCGTTAAATTCAGTAGGATCTTCCGAACCGCCTCCAGACATTAACACAAAACCTACAACTACTATCAGCACTCCTACGGCCATCAAGATATAGTTCAGTTTTCCGAGAGCAGCTTTATTTTCTTCTTCTGTAGACATAATCAATACAAATTATCCGTTTTTATTCGAATGTACTTTCTAAGCGCGAGGGTGGTGCTAATATATGATATCAACATACCCCCCAAGACAATGCACCCGAACAGAATGGCAAATATCTTAAAATCATTTTGATTTTCACCTCCTGCCAATGTTATGGATTCAACTTTAGAATCACCAAATAATACTTCAGGACTGAATTGCCATAACACATAGCTCATGCCGATAAACAGAATTGCGGCAATGATCCCTGATGAAAGTCCCATTAATAAGGAATTGACTAGAAACGGACGTTTAATAAAAGATGATTTTGCCCCCACAAGCTGCATGGTCTTTATCGTAAACCGTTGAGCATAGATCGATAAACGAATCGTAACAAATATCAGCACTATCGCAACCACGAGCAACAGTGAAGCAAATCCCCATAACCAAAGGCTGATATTACTAAAGCTGTCATTAACACTTTCAAATTGACTCTTGTTGTAATACACCTCTTCAACAAGTTCTTCATTCTCTGCCAACACCCACCGCTCAAATGCTTCAACACTGTCTACATTCACATGGCTTTCTTCCAGTAACACATTAATGGAGGCCTGGAATGGGTTTTCATCCAGCAAATTCATGTGGTCCTCTCCGATACCTGCTTTAATTGTAGCAAAAGCTGAATCTTTAGATACAAAAACCGCATTTCTCACATAAGGTTGGGCCGAGATCTCCTTTTCAATTCTCTTTACGTCTGCATCACTGGTGGAGTCATAGAAAAACACATCCAGCTCAACCTGTTCTTTAACCTGTTTGGAGAGTCGCTTGATGTTCAATAAAAAATATCCTCCCGCCATCAACATAACCAATAGCAAAGACATCGACAACAGCGTTCCAACCCAGGCGGTCCTGGATCTGCGCTTACTGTATTTTCTGTGGTTTTTCATTCCTACTACCAGCCGAAATTAGAAAATTTCAATCAGCGAAGCCCGGTGTAACGAAACAATTATTCAAAACATTTGTTAATAAATGAAACCCTGATTGCGCGTCTATGCCTGTACGATTTAAAATAATCATTCTTCATCCACATCAATGAATTCAAACCCGTAATTGTATATTTTAGCTATCATATAAATGAATCAATTATACTAACACATCAAAAAAATCAATATGAAAATGAAATACATTTCAATTGCAACGATCATGGCATTTTTTTTCACATCCTGTGGGCAGGATACAGCTGATACTGTTAGCACCAATGAACCAGCAGAAGAAGTTGTTCCTGAACCTGTGGTTGAAACCTACAATCTGACAGAGGGGTCAACCCTTGGATGGACGGGATACGAAGAAGGCAATGAAGAAGGTCATCATCACTCGGGAACGGTTCAGATAAAATCCGGTTCAGTCGAAACTACTGATGGACAAATTACCGGTGGCTCTTTCACCATCGGCATGAATGAGATCGCTTATGTTTCGGGGGCATCAAAAGGCGGTGAGGTATCACCGGACCATGAAATAGCGGGTAAAATTTTAGGCCACTTTACAGATTCCTTGTTCTTGAACAATGTAAACTACCCGGAAGCGGGATTTTCAATTGTGAGCTCTGACGAAAATGGTGTAACGGGTGAACTATCATTTGCAGGATCAACGCTTTCAGTGTTCATCCCCGGAACACCTTCAGTTGAGGGAGGAAAGCTCTCCCACGAAGCCGAATTTGATCTGGACCTTTCCACGGCGTCCCCATATCTTACAGAGGCAGGTTGGAAGATCCGAATGAACCTTTCATTGATCGCAACAAAATAGAACTGATCGTTTTTTTTTATAAAATCCCGATTCCTGAAACCTTCAGAAGAAACGGGATTTTTTTTGCATTAAATTCTACCTTTGCATCGCCCTGGATAGTCATTAAGTCTATCCAACCAAACATTTTGGATGGAATACAATCACAGAGAAATCGAGAAAAAGTGGCAAAAGTTTTGGAAAGACAACCAGACGTATGCTGTATCGGAGGATCCCTCTAAAGAGAAATATTATGTTCTGGACATGTTTCCTTATCCCTCCGGTGCAGGATTACACGTAGGTCACCCACTCGGTTATATTGCTTCAGATATCTATGCCCGATTCAAACGCCTGAAGGGTTACAATGTATTGCACCCCATGGGCTACGATTCTTTTGGCCTTCCGGCAGAACAATATGCTATTCAAACAGGGCAACATCCTGCGTTAACGACAGAAGAGAACATCAAGCGTTACAGAGAACAGCTGGACCGGATAGGGTTTTCATTTGATTGGAGCAGAGAGGTCCGAACCTCAGACCCGGCTTATTACAAATGGACCCAATGGATCTTTAAGCAGTTGTTTGATTCATGGTACAACATCAAGCATGACAAGGCCGAAAGCATACGATCACTTATCGAACGCTTTGAAGTTGAGGGAAACGAAAAAATCAAAGCTGCGTCTGAAGATGTAAAGACTTTCAGCGCGGAAGACTGGAATTCCTGGAGTGAATCGGAGCAGCAAGAAGTTCTTCTGAACTATCGGCTGGCCTTCCTTGCTGATAGCTGGGTAAACTGGTGCCCTGCACTTGGAACCGTTCTCGCCAATGACGAGGTGAAAGAAGGACTCTCGGAAAGAGGAGGGCATCCCGTAGAACAAAAATTAATGAGCCAATGGAGCTTACGCATTACTGCCTATGCAGATCGATTGCTCATGGGATTGGATCAGGTTGATTTTCCAGATTCTTTGAAAGAACAACAGAGGAACTGGATCGGCAAATCAAAGGGTGCATCAGTTACATTCGAAGTTGGCGACCACCCTCTTGAAATTGAAGTCTTTACGACACGTCCTGATACTATATTTGGTGTGTCGTTCATGGTTCTTGCGCCTGAACATGCCTACGTAGATCAAATTACAACAACAGAAAATGCAGACGCTGTTCGTGCTTATCAAAAAGCAACTGCAGCAAGGTCAGAAAGAGAACGACAATCGGAAGTTAAAACAGTGACAGGTGTATCTACAGGAGCATTTGCGATACACCCGTTTTCGGGAAATAAAATTCCGATCTGGATCAGTGACTACGTGCTTGCATCATACGGTACTGGAGCGGTTATGGCTGTGCCCGCCGGAGACCAAAGAGATTGGGAGTTTGCAACGCATTTCAACCTGAACATTCCTGCCATTTTCGAAGGAATCGACATTTCAGAGATGGCATACGCCGACAAAGATGCAGCGCTGGTTAATTCCGGGTTCCTCAACGGACTAGGTTATCAGGAAGCCAATAAAACAGCAATACGTGAAATCGAATCTAAAGGAGTTGGAAAAGGCAAAACAAATTACAGACTTCGGGATGCCATCTTTTCCCGTCAACGGTATTGGGGAGAGCCGTTTCCAGTTTATTATAAAAACGGAATTGCCAAATTACTTCAGAATGATCAGCTGGTTACCCTGCCTAAGGTAGACAAATATCTGCCAACCAAAGAAGGTGAACCTCCCCTGGCAAGAGCTAAAAAAGAAGACTGGAACGTGTTTGAAGGAGACCGGATGGAACATAATACAATGCCCGGTTGGGCAGGTTCTTCCTGGTACTTTTTGAGATATATGGACCCACAGAACGATCAGGAATTCGCTTCGAAGGAGAAGATGGAATACTGGAATCAGGTAGATCTATATGTGGGTGGTGCCGAACATGCGGTCGGACATCTGCTCTACTCGAGGTTCTGGACCAAATTTCTTTATGATCTAGGATACATTTCGTTTGAAGAACCTTATAAAAAACTGATCAATCAGGGCATGATACAGGGAAGGTCAAGCTTTGTTTATAGGATAAAAGATACCAACCAATTTGTTTCCTATGGAAAGAGGAAAGAATACGATACAGTGAAGCTGCACGTAGACATTGATCTGGTTAACAATGATAATCTGGACACAGATAGATTCAGGCAGTGGAGACCTGAGTTTGCTGATGCGACCTTTATTCTGGAAGACGGGGTTTATTTGTGTGGAAGCGAAGTTGAAAAAATGTCGAAATCCAAATACAACGTTCAGACACCAGACCTCATCTGTGATGAATACGGTGCTGACGCGTTACGCCTCTATGAAATGTTTTTAGGCCCCCTGACCGATTCAAAACCCTGGAATACCAATGGAATTAGTGGCGTGACCGGGTTTATTAAAAAGCTCTGGCGACTTTTCCACGATGACAACGGTATCTGTGTCACTGACGAGGCGCCAACTCCGGAAGAGCTTAAAATACTGCATCGAACAATTAAAAAAGTTGAAACAGACATCCTACGGTTCTCATTCAACACTGTCGTCAGCAACTTAATGATAGCCGTTAACGAGCTAACAGCGATCGGTTGCAGAAGCAGAGCTGTTCTTACGGAGCTAACCATTCTGCTGTCACCTTATGCACCGCACATCTCTGAAGAGCTGTGGTCAAAGCTGAATATGGACGGGAGTGTATCCTCTCAGAATTTCCCTACTGTAGATGAAAGTTATTTGGTGGAAGATTCTTTTTCCTACCCTGTTTCTTTCAATGGTAAAATGAGATTTAAAATAGACCTGCCGGTTTCACTGTCCAATGAGGAAATCGAAGCAGAAGTTATGGCACACGGCAAAACTCCGGGTTATCTGAATGGACAAACCCCAAAAAAGGTAATCATTGTGCCCAAGCGCATCATTAACATTGTTGTTTGATGCGGATGCCCTTCATACTATTCATTTTCTGTGCTCTGTTAACAGGTTGCAACAAATACCCCGAGGGACCCGGTATATCTTTGAGAAGCAGGACCACCCGTGCAGTGAACATCTGGAAGTTCCAAACGGTGACTGACTCGGGCGGCACCGATATTTCCAGCAGCTACAACAACTGGCTGTTTTCTATTGATGAAAATCAAAACCTGTTGGTCCAATGGTACCTTTCAGGCGTACGTGTTGACACCTACGGTAGCTGGGACTTTGATGCGGACAAATCACATATATTACTGGAATACACCAACACCATTCTGGAAGTTGAATTTCCGAAAACACTTAAAATTCTGAGACTAAAAGAAACAAATCTCCTGATTGAAGGAAACGAGCTCCAATTTGATCTTTCCGGGACTCTATAACCCTGATCTTGGCATGTTATTTGTTTTTCGTAGTACAACAGAAAACTTATAACCTTGAAAAATCTATTCATCATTTTCCTTTCGATATGTTCATTGAACAGCTTGGCATTCGAAGGTGTAGCCGCCAGACAGAATCAACAAACTGTATTTCGGAAAATCAAGAACGAATCATTCAAAGCCGGAGAAAAACTCGTTTACCAGATACATTACGGAGTGATCGACGCAGGGTTTGCAACTCTGGAAGTGAAAGAAACAGACAAAAAAATTAATGGCAGAAGGTTACTCCACGTAGTCGGAAAGGGCAAAAGTATAAGTGCTTTTGACCTATTCTTTAAAGTACGAGACAGATATGAGTCATATATTGACCAAGAAGGGATGTTCCCATGGATATTTATCCGTCGCGTGTACGAAGGGGGTATAGAGATCAAACAAGATTACACTTTCTATCAGCACAAGAAAAAAGTGATCACAGGACAAGAAAATCTTGACGTCCCTGCCAATGTTCAGGACATGCTTTCGTCTTTCTATTATGCCAGAACAATAGACTTCAGTAACGCTAAAATAGGCGACGAATTTGAGATCAACTGCGTAGTGGATGGTGAAACCTGGCCACTAAAAATTAAATACAAAGGCGAAGATGTCGTAAAGATCAGAAAAGGAAAGTTTAACTGTCTGAAATTCGCACCTGTACTTCAGGAAGGAAGAATTTGGAAAAACGAAGAAGACCTTACGGTTTGGATCACCAATGACAAAAATAAAATTCCGTTGTTGGCCAAAACAAAAATAGTAGTGGGCTCGATCAAAATGGAGCTCAGCGGATACGAGGGCCTTGCTGCCCCGATATCAAAGATCTGATGCCGAAAGGCATAGGTTAGTCTGTTTGCTAAAGCCCCGTTCGTTCTATGAATGTTCGGGGTTTTTCAGATGATGTTCTATCAATCCTGCTTGGTAAAAGCTAATCTTGCATATATTTAACAACCAAATATTGAAACAATTGACAAAAATCATCCAATAATAAAGCGGTATTGATATTTTTACACCATGGAAATCACATCTGAAATATCTGAACGAATTGTCCTTCTAAAAGATAAGTGCTCTCAAATGGGTCAGGACATGAACTCATATCTGGACGGATTATTATTATCCAACTATGCTACCTATTGGGACTATATTAGACTCGACACACTTTTATCATTGCAACAACCGTTAACCGATTTTCCTGATGAACAGATCTTCATCATGTATCATCAGATCACGGAGCTGTACTTCAAGTTGTGCCTTCATGAAATCGAACAGATCGTCAATAACGGCAGAAATGTTCTTGAAAACGGTGATGACCGCGGATGGAACGACCGACTTGACCCCGACTTTTTTCTTGCTCGAATTAAACGTCTCAACAATTATTTCAAAGCTCTGACCAGCTCTTTCGAGATCATGATCGAAGGTATGGAACCCGATCAGTTCTTGAAATTTAGAATGGCACTACTACCAGCCAGTGGTTTCCAATCAGCTCAGTATCGAAAAATTGAGATCTCGTCAACAGACTTTCTTAATTTGGTTCACCGCGATAAACGGAAAGCTTATAGTGGTGATGCCACTAATTCGATGATCGAAGACATGTTCGATGACTCTTATTGGAAAAGTGGTGCAACGGAATTAAAAACAGGAAAGAAGACACTAACCCTGAAACAATTTGAGAAAAAATATCATTCAGAGCTGATCTCATTGGGCAAAGAATACAAAACCAAAAACATTTGGCGCAAATTTAAAGAGCTGCCCGAATCGGATCAGGAAAGGGATGACATACGCAAAGAGCTGAAATATTTCGATGCGAATGTTAATATCAACTGGCCTTTGGTGCACTATAAGTCAGCCGTCCGATATTTAAACAAAGACTCAACGGACATTGCGGCCACAGGAGGAACTAACTGGCAAAAGTACCTTCCCCCAAGATTCCAAAAGAGAGTGTTTTACCCAGAGCTGTGGAAAGAAAATGAAATCGAAGAATGGGGTTTAGCATTTCTTGAAAGAGTATGACAAAAATATTTTCAGGGATATTAGTGATTGTTCTGTTTGCTTGCTGTTCTTCAGACACCAAGGCTGACCCCCCTCTCACAAAGACTGTGTCCTTAGATACAGTGATCTTAAAAGAACCCGTTTTTGAATACGGCTTTTGTCTGGATTCCTTTAAAATACATCGAGGCCAGATAAAGCAGGACTGGACACTCAGCCATCTTCTTCTCCCTTACAATATATCGCAGATCGATGTCAATGAAGCAAGCACCCTTTCCAAAGACAGTCTGGTTGACCTGAAATATATAGCCAGTGGAAAGAACTACCTAATGCTTTGTGAAAGAGTAGACACGAACAGCATGCTGCGGTACTGTATTTATGATAAAAGCATATACGAATATGTCGTTTTCGATTTTACCGATTCACTTAATGTTTACAAAATAAACAGGCCCATCGAAGTAGTAGAGAAGGAAATGGCCGGAATGATAAACAAAGGCTCAAATCTATCAAACGAAATTCAGGCCTCCAGCAAGAATATAGGGGTAACTTCTGAGCTGGTTACCAAAGTGGCCCAGACATTCGCCTGGAGCATAGATTTCTTCCGGCTATATCCGGAAGATAAATTCAAACTGATATACGATGAAAAATCAGTTGAAGGAGCCATTTCCGGAACAGGAAAGATCAAAGCCCTTTACTTCCAGCATAAAGGTAAAGACCACTATGCTTTTGCCTATGATCAAGAAGGCAGCCTGGGCTATTATGATGAAGGAGGGAATAGTAATAAGTCCTTGTTTCTGATGGCACCATTAAAGTTTACCCGACTCAGCTCTCCCTATACGAAGCGCAGGTTTCACCCCGTACAAAAAAGATGGAAAGCGCACCTCGGCACTGATTATGCCGCACCCAAAGGAACACCTATTTGGGCAACCGCGGATGGAACCGTGATCGCTGCTACCTATAGTAAAAACAACGGTTACTACGTTAAGCTTAAACACAACAGCACGTACTCCACTCAATATCTTCACATGACCAAAATTGCAAAGGGAATGAAAAAGGGGCGAGTTATACTGCAAGGAGAAACCATTGGATATGTTGGCTCTACAGGATTGGCTACCGGGCCACACGTTTGTTATCGTTTCTGGAAAAACGGGAAACAGATCGATCATAGAAAAGAGGTTCATCAGGCCAGTGAGCCACTTGATAAAGAAGTTATCGAAGATTATCTTAAATTCATTGTGCCACTTAAAAAACAACTAGATGACATGGACTATCCAAATGATGAGAATTTCGAAAATTTGGAAACAGATTCTTTGCTTTAACCTTGTTCTGCTATTTTCCTTTAGTTCCTTCGCTCAACAAGACCCCTCCCTGCTTGATACCTATACTCCTTTTGATAACAGATCGTACCAGGAATTCCCAATAATTACCATAAAGGTCATAGTACACGTCATGCAACGATCTGCAGAAAGCCCCGAGAATTTCGAGAATAATGAGGAAGGACGAAAACAGATAAAGGGCATCATTGATAATTGCAACCTATTCTATTCGAAGCTGACCGACCCCAGCATTGTTGTCGACTCTCGCCCGCCGACAATACATGATTCCAGGATCAGATTCAGACTGGACGACATCAGATATCACGTTGACTCAATAGGGTGGGATAGAAACAAGTTCACTATCGTATATGGAGGCCAATGGCCGTTCCGGGTTGATTCTGTTTCCAAAGAAACACGGGAGCTGTTCTTTTTCAACCTTAACGCTTATCGCGGATTCAATCAATCGGATTCTTTGGTCGTTTCCAATCCAAACGGACCAATAGTTCTGCATAAAGAAGCTGTAAGAAAATCAGGAAAGACAACGATCGTCAAGGTCAAAGAAAACATTAGTTCACTGGAGCCGATCAATGCTACATACTTCAAAAGAAAGGATTACAATTGTAGCTCGGACAACTGGAAGAATTTTACCGATGCTGACAACGATCACCTCCATATTTTTATGACCGGGGCGAGCTCTAAGCGAATACAGTTTGGTTGTGCTCCATCCCCATACTACATGAACGTGTCCAACTATATCTATGGTGGCGGGTGGGCCGGAGACAAGCTGACAGCACATGAAATAGGCCATACTATAGGCTTAGGGCACACCAACTACCCTCAATTCAAGGATCTTCCGAGGAGTGACAAATTCTGTTCCGGCTGTTCTTGCAATAGTACCACCATATCCAATAACATCATGGGCTACAATGGGTGCAGAAATTATTTATCTCCCAATCAGATCGGCCATATATATAGGTTGTATTCCACACAAGCAAAGAGGATCAGGATCACAACAGCCTGTGAACACAATCCAGACAGCACTATCATTGTATGCAAACAGAAAAAGTGGGAAAGAAGCCGGACCATACAAGGGGATCTTGTCGTAAAAAAGAAAAGCACGCTCGAAATTAGCGGTGACATCTACATGGCTGTGGGCGCAACCATATTTATCGAGAAAAAAGCCAGGCTCATTTTGAAAGATGGCAGTATTTCCAGTGGTTGTGGTGCAAGCTGGAATGGAATCGTGTTTTGCCGGAAATTTAAACGGAACCGGATCAAGACACCCAAACGGAAAAAAGGAGAGCTTGTCCTTGAAGGTTCTTCGAAACTGGAAGATGTAAAACGCTAATCCTTTCTGATCCGCGTAAGCTTAACCTGCTGATCATTGAATGATTCAATTCGATACCATACCTTCTCTTCCACAGTGGGTTGCTT
>Ga0206681_10000815_pt1 | contig 15657 bp, 14 predicted proteins | sample M150012015metaG_FD_161048 | JGI IMG/M metagenome (GOLD analysis project Ga0206681, IMG submission 161048) | Ammonia-oxidizing marine archaeal communities from Monterey Bay, California, United States - M1 500m 12015 | ecosystem: Environmental > Aquatic > Marine > Intertidal zone | place: USA...
AAGAAGTTTCGTGAGTATCCGGAATTTTTCAAAAAGAATAAAATTGTAGTTATGGCCTCGTTGCCTTGCTACACAGAAGAAAATGTAGATAAGCAAAGAGGAATTGGTGTTTTTTCCAATTCTATTCTGGCACTAAAAAAGTTGAATGAATTGGGCTATGGATTGGCGGGTAGTGACCTGGAATTGAATTTGGTTTTTAACCCGGGAGGGCCTTCTCTTCCTCCGGTACAGAAAGAGCTGGAAAGAGATTATAAGATCAAGCTTAAGCGTGATTTCGGTATCGAGTTTCATAATTTATTTACTATTACAAATTTACCTATAAGTCGATTTTTGGATTATTTGCTTGTTGTAGGGAAGTATGAGGATTATATGAATAAATTGGTCAATGCGTTTAATCCGGTAACAGTTGAAGAGGTCATGTGCAGAAATACAATATCAGTAGGATGGAAGGGAGAGCTTTTTGATTGTGATTTCAATCAAATGCTTGAGTTGGGGGTTGAACAGAAAAGTCCGGGGTCTATTCGGGACTTCGACCTAAAACAGCTTGAAAAACGGCCTATAGTAACGAATCAACATTGTTTCGGATGTACGGCTGGTGCCGGATCCGGATGTCAAGGTGCACTTTTAGAATGAAACTTTTATTTCTTTTTTATTGTATGGTACTTCCCAGCGCATTTTTGTGCCAAAATGAGTTCAACCAGATGGTTGAAAAATTAATTTCGGAGGATGTCCCAGTGCTATCCGTTGAGACATTAAACTCTAAGATCAGTTCAGGACAGCTAATAGTACTTTTGGATGCCCGGGAAAATGAGGAGTACAACGTTTCTCATTTAAATAGTGCTAGGCATTGCGGATACGATCATTTTAACCCTGAGTCAGTTAAAGGAGTGAATAAAAGCGCACCTATCGTAGTGTATTGTTCTGTTGGTTACCGCAGCGACAAGATCGCTGTCAAACTACAGGAGATGGGGTTTACTGACGTACAGAACCTGTATGGGGGGATCTTCGATTGGGTAAACAAAGGATACCCGGTATACAATAATAACGGTGAAACCGATCAGATTCACGGGTACGATCAGAAATGGGGAAAATGGCTAACGCGTGGTGAAAAAGTATTCAAATAAAGATTTGCTGATCGTGTTTGTTAAGAACTCCGAATTGGGTTTGGTAAAAACGCGGCTGGCAAAAACTATAGGTGACGAAAAAGCATTGGTCATTTACCGTGCATTGGTAGAAAAAACTAAAGCAGTAATCGATGACCTGAAAGTTCAAAAAGCAATCTACTATTCTGACTACATTGATGAGTATGATCAATTTTCCGAAGATGGATATTCCAAGAGATTGCAAATGGGGGAGGATTTAGGTGAACGCATGAAAAACACATTTGAGGCTGCTTTTAACCTGGGATTCAAAAAAGCAGTTATCATCGGTTCGGATTGTTGGGAATTGACTACTGGAATAGTGGAAGCTGCGTTTACGGGTCTTGACGAATCGGATTTTGTTCTAGGCCCGGCAAGAGATGGAGGATATTATCTGATGGGGATGAAGAAAGTACTACCTGAGATTTTTTGCAATAAGACGTGGAGCTCAGAGAATGTGCTGGTGGATACATTGATCGATATTGACAGAAGCGGTAAATCAAAGATTTTGCTCGAAACCCTTAGCGATGTTGATTATCAGGAAGATCTGCCGGATGAGCTTAATTCCCTGATCAAGTGATTAGCATCATTATTCCGACATACCATGAATCAGAGATCATCGGTCGATTGCTGAGTCATGTTATCAAATGCTGTGGAGGGCGTCCTGCTGAGATCATTGTAGTTGATGCGACGAATTGCGCCATTACTAAGAGGGAAGTTTTAATTTGTGGGGCTAAATTTCTTGTGTCTGAGAAGGGTAGGGCGAGACAGATGAATGCCGGGGCTCGACATGCCTCAAATCAGGTGCTGTATTTTCTTCATGCAGACAGTTACCCTCCTATGGATTTTGACAATCTGATCATGGATAGTCTTCAAGGTGATACCATTGCCGGTTGTTTTTATATGGCATTTGACTCTAGACATCCCGTACTCAGAACGTCTGGTTGGCTAACCAGGTTCAACAACAATTGGTGTAGAGGTGGGGATCAATCGCTGTTCATAAAGAAAGACTCATTCAATCAAATTGGCGGGTTCAATGAGGATTATACAATATTGGAAGATAATGAGATCATTCCTAGGATCCGATCGCTCGGAAAGTTTGTTATTGTCAAGAAGAAACTAGTCACGTCAGCAAGGAGATACAAAGAAAATGGCGTTTTTCGGTTGCAAGTATTGTTTGCCTGCATACATCTTGGACATCGTATGGGGATTTCTCAAAAATCCTTACTTAATTTTTATAAAAAATACGTTGGTCAATGATAGAAGGGATAAGAAGTGCAGCTGACTTTCTGATTGACAAAGGAGTCGATGAACCAAAAATAGGCGTGATTCTAGGTACGGGACTAGGAAATCTGGTAACAAGAGTTGATGTAGAAATTGAGGTGCCTTATACTGATATCCCGGGGTTTCCTGAAGCTACTGTCGAATTTCATAAAGGCAAGCTTGTCTATGGAACAATTGGAGGAGAAAGAGTACTTGTAATGCAGGGAAGGTATCACTTCTATGAGGGATATACAATGCAGCAGATTGCTTTTCCGGTGCAGGTAATGAATATGCTAGGCATTCATACAGTATTGATCTCTAATGCAGCCGGCTGTTTGAATCTGGAATGGAAAAAGGGAGAACTAATGCTGATCTGTGACCATATCAACACCTTCTCCGGTAATCCACTGATAGGCCCGAATGATAATATGTCCGGAAAGCGGTTCCCAGATATGTCAGAGGCTTACAGTATTGATTTGCGAAAGAGAATAAAAGCTATTGCGATAGAAAAAAGGATATGTTTGCGTGAAGGGATCTACGTTGCTGCTCAAGGTCCTATGTTAGAAACTCCTTCTGAATACCGATATTTGAAGCGTATTGGAGGAGATGCAGTTGGAATGAGCACGATTCCTGAAGTGATTGCAGCTAATCATTGTGGACTGAATGTATTGGCAGTTTCAGTACTAACCGATGAATGTGACCCTGATGACCTGCAGCAGGTTGATATACAGGAGATCATTCAGATTGCTGGTAAAGGTGAAAAGAAACTTACCGGATTATTTGTGGAATTAATAGAGGATTTTAGTGATGAATGACTATCTAGATGTAACAAACGATTTATATAGAAAAGCGGCAGAGAAACCTGATGTAGGTTTGTGCTGCACAACAACTCCGGTGTGGCATTTGCCAGGATTGGAGATCCCTCAGGTTATGTTAGAGATGAATTATGGCTGTGGCAGTACAGTTAATTCAAGAGATCTGATAAATGACCCGAAAATTCTGTATGTAGGCGTAGGCGGAGGAATGGAGCTACTTCAATTCTCCTATTTCAACCGGAATGTTGGAGGAGTAATAGGGGTTGATGTCCTTGAAGAAATGCTGGAGGCGTCAGAAAGAAATTTCAAAGAAGCCGAATTGCTCAATCCATGGTTTAGATCAGAATTTGTAGACCTCAGGATCGGAGACGCATTGAACTTGCCAATTGAAGATGGGTCGATCGATGTAGCTGCTCAAAATTGTGTGTTCAATATTTTCAAACCTGATGATTTGAAAAGGGCTTTGGCAGAGTCATATCGTGTTCTGAAACCACATGGGAAACTTGTTATGTCTGACCCGGTCTGTGAGCAGAAAATGAGTGACGAATTAATAAATGACAATAGGCTAAGGGCCATGTGCTTGACGGGGGCTATTCCCCTCAATGACTACGTTGACCTTATTACAGGTGCCGGATTCGGCACTGTGGAGATCAGAGCGAAAAGAGCTTATAGAGTTTTGGACCCAAAACAATACAACACCCATGAGCTTATTTTTATTGAAAGCGTGGAGGTCTGTGCGATCAAAGACCCTATGCCGGCTGACGGACCCTGCGTATTTACCGGGAGAACAGCCATTTATTTTGGAGACAAGGAAGTTTTTGATGATAACAAGGGACATACACTTCTACAGAATCAGCCGTTGGCAATATGCGATAAAACGGCAATGGCCCTTTTGGCTTTGAACCGAACGGATATTTTTATTTCTGAACCTACGTATTTCTACGATGGTGGAGGCTGTTGCTAAAAAGCACAGTTGATTAGTTCATTTCAGAGTCGATAAATGTTTGGCTTCCATTTTTTTATTGCCTCTTTAATTTCCAATTGCGACAAATTTTCATTTTCAGATCTTTCAGCTAACTCAACAAATTCTTCGTCAGACGCAAATCTTAGACCTACGATTTGGAGTGTAGTGAGCTTGTCGCTTATTGGTTTCCCGGTCAATAAGTAATGCCTGAAGTTCTCTTCAGCTTTTATTGCCCTGTCTTGCGCTTTTGCTGCAAAGGCTCTTGAATAATGCCATACAATTAGTAAACTGAATGATCCAACGGTTAACAGAATTGACAAAAATAACTCCTCCTGAAGGTTTTGAATGAGATAGACAACTGATCCTATTAATAATGCAACGATTGAGAAAAAGCTGATATAATGGTATCCTAAAACCAGACTTTTATGGTTCTTAAAGTTTTGTTCTTTCATAGTGTTCGATTTATTGACCCTAAATGTGTATTTAAAGCAGGGTTTCTATCTGCATTCGAAATGCAATAGAAATGAACTCACATGTTGACAATAAAATGAACTGATTAGGTTGTCTTGCAGATATTTTTCCTGGTGCTTCAAATATTTTGAAATCAATTAAAAAAGCCCAAACCAACGAACGGGTTTTAGCTTTGTAGGGCGGGGAAGATGTATCTTTCTTCGTTCGGTGAATGGGAGGGTGGCTGAACAAAAGCTCTAATTGTGTTGCTATTGTGTGCCCTTTTGATCTTGCCCCTCACTCAAATAAATTCGGTTCGGCTCAAAATTAAAAAAGCCCGAATCTGTAGACTCGAGCTTTAGTAGCGCGGGGGAGACTTGAACTCCCGACCTCAGGGTTATGAATCCTGTGCTCTAACCAACTGAGCTACCGCGCCAAGAGGCGGCAAATATAAAAATTATTCTGTACTGCCAAAACACATTTTAGAGCTTGAGATAGTTAAAGGTCTTCTTGCTGATCATTAAAACTAGTGCCTTCGGCTAAAGTTAAATTTTAGTAGTATTTGAGATAATCGGAATAGTACGAATTTTTCTATCTGACTCTTGCAGTTCCCAACCTTTTTTTGGTATATTGGCCTCGCACCATTGATTAATCGAAACTACTGATGGCTAGAATCCAACAAGAACTAGAGTATTTAATCAACACATCTTCAAAGATCCTTTTTAACTGTCTGAGCACGCCAGGAGGTTTGTCAGAGTGGTTTTGTGATGATGTGAACATAAGTAAGGACGGTAAGTATACTTTTTTTTGGGACGGAAGTGAAGAGGTGGCAGTACTGGTCAACAAAAAGAATTACGAATCCATCCGCTTCAGATGGGAAGATGATGATGAAGATTATTATTTTGAATTTGCTATTCGAATAGATGCTATGACGAAGCAGGTTGCATTGATCATTACTGACTATGCGGAAAAAGATGAAGAGGAAGAATCCAAGCTGTTGTGGGACAGTCAAGTGGCCACTTTAAAATCAATTGTCGGAGGATAAATAATTAATTGTTTGTTATTCCGTTCATACACGGATTATCTGAATTAGTTAAAAGTCTGTTATAGATTGAATCATGTGGAAACTTAATTGGTTGATGCTACGGTCGTTTACAGGACCATTTTTTCTTTCCTTTTGTCTATTGGTTTTTATATTGGATATGCAGTTTTTCTGGCTGTATTTGGATGATCTGCTCGGTAAAGGTCTCGATTGGTATGTGATTGCTGAACTTCTTTTTTATGCTAGTGCTAATGTAGTGCCGATGGCCTTGCCTTTGTCGGTATTACTTTCTTCCACCATGACCTATGGTAATTTAGCAGAAAATCTGGAGCTAACAGCTTTAAAGGCCAGTGGAACTTCTTTTATGAGAATGTCCCGCCCACTTATCTTTGTGATGATCGGCATCGGAATTTTTGCTTTCTACTTCTCCAACACACTTTGGCCTACAGCAAATTTTAAAATGAAGGCGCTGCTTACAGATATCTATCAGGCCAAATCTTCTTTAATGATATCAGAAGGACGATTTTCTACAGAAATTGATCATTTTGGAATTAGGGCTAGAAATAAAGACAACCAAACCGGGGAGTTGTATGACGTTCTTATATTTGATCGAACGGGAAATGTAGTAAAAGGGAACGCAGTCAATCACAGTTATGCCAGTGATCCGCGTGACTATCACAGGGACATTAGATCAGAGAGTGGCTCTATTATGAATAATAAGAAGAGCGATGCGCTGTTCTTGGGTTTACATAATGGTCAGATAACTGAAGAGCTGAGCCCAAAAAGATTTAGAGATATGAAATCTCCTTTTTGGAAAATTGATTTTGAAACAAGTCAGATCAAGGTAGACTTGTCATCTTTGAACTTTGATCGCACGATCGAAGATCAGTGGGCCCAAAGCCTGGAGTGGATGAATGCGAAACAACTTCTTTATTGTAGAGATTCTATTTTGAATGAGATACCTGAAACTCAGCTGTCTATGTATAACTTCATTCGTTCTCAGAACAAGCTCGCCAGGGATAGTGTGAAAATTTTATCCGGTAAAAAAACATTATTTATAGGTGACATAAAAGAACCGGAAAAAAAGAGGATCATTAAGAATGCAAAAACACGGACACAAAGTCAACTACGACATGTGAGAAGGAAGAATTCATTCATAAGGGGTAAAAGGAACGACCTAAATAAGATCGATATATATTTTCATCAGAAATTCACACTCTCCATTGCCTGTATCATTTTGTTTTTTATCGGAGCTCCTTTGGGAGCAATTGTAAAGAAAGGAGGGCTTGGTATTCCAGTATTGATAACCATTATACTGTTCTTGCTATACTATGTTCTTGCTAAAACTGGTCAGCAAATGGCCCAAAATGAAGTCCTGACACCTTTTTTGGGAATGTGGTTAAGCTCAATTATACTTGTTCCGATTGGAATATTTTTTACTTTCAAGGCCAATAGTGATTCCGTTATTTTTGACAGGGAGTTTTATAAGAGATTATTCATAAGAAGAAATAAAAATTCTGAATGAAAATATTGCAGTTGTGTAATAAGCCCCCTTTGCCCGCTGTTGATGGTGGATGTATTGCAATGAACAATGTGACACAAGGTTTACTTCAAGCTGGTTATGAGGTAAAAATAATTGCGATCTCAACCTATAAGCACCCGTTTCACAAAGAGAATTATGACACACATTTTTTAAGTAAAACAAGATTTGAAGCAGTCTATGTTGATACCAAGGTAAATATTATTGATGCCTTTTCGAGTCTGGTTACATCAGACAATTACAATATAAGTCGATTTTTCAGTACGGATATGGACAAAGCGCTTATCGAGACGTTGCAAAAAGAACAGTTTGACATCGTCCATTTGGAAAGCCTTTTCATGACTCCCTACATCGCCACTATTAGAAGGCTTTCAACCGCCAAAATTGTTTTGAGGTCACATAATCTTGAGTACATTATTTGGAGGAGAATGGCCGGATCAACTGGCAATATTGCCAAAAAGGTGTATTTGAAATATCTGGCTAAACAATTAAAGCGATACGAAATGGACGTGGTTAATCAGGTCGACGGTGTTGCTGCCATTAGTCAGGAAGATGCTAATAAATATTCCAGTTTTGGAGTTGATATCGAATTAAAGACGATACCGTTTGGAATTGATATTGAAGACTACCAGCCTACGGACATTTCAGGCGGAAATGAAAAGAGCTTGTTTCATCTTGGGGCTATGGATTGGAAACCGAACATTGAGGGAGTATTGTGGTTTGCTGAGGCTGTTTACCCTGCTTTGAAAGAGTATAATTTGCATTTGGCAGGAAGAAAAATGCCCAAATGGCTTATCGATTCTATTGATCCGAAAATCCACAACCATGGAGAGGTGATAGATGCTCTCGCCTTCATGGACCAGTTCCCTATAATGATTGTGCCATTATTCTCCGCAGGCGGTATGCGGGTGAAAATAATTGAAGGAATGGCAATGAAAAAGGCAATAATATCTACTTCTATTGGTGCTGAAGGCATTAATGTCAAAGACCGGGACAACATTATGATCGCAAATACGAAAGAAGAGTTTCTTGAGGCAATTACCGAATTAACAGCAGATCCTATTCTGGTTAAACGCATTCAGAACAATGGACGGAGATTGGTCGAGAGAGAGTACAATAATTCGGTGCTGGCTGATCGTCTGATCACATTCTATAAAGTGCTTCTTTCATGAAATTATTCGTCTTGTTACCGCGGGTCCCTTTTCCACTGGACAAAGGAGATAAACTGAGGGCCTATCATCAATTGAAGGAATTAGCTGCTAACTTTCAATTAAAAGTTGTTGCTCTTGACGATTCAGGAGTTGACGACAAAGCTCTGCAGCATTTACGCAAAGAGTTTGATATTGAAATTGTAAAGCTGAATAGGACAGTTATATACTTTAGATTGTTAAGAGCCCTGTTTAGCGATAAGCCGTTTCAGGTTCATTATTTTTATCAAAAATCTGCAAATCGAAAAATACAGTCTATAATAGGCGAATTTCAACCGGAACACATCTATTGTCAACTGATCAGAACAGCAGAATATGTGAAGAATATTCATAGTGTGCCTAAAACAATTGATTATATGGATGCTTTTTCCATAGGGATGGAGAGAAGGATCCGGGGTTCGCGGTTAATTAAGAAGTATTTTATTCGAAAAGAGGCTTCCCGTTTGCTGAAATATGAGAATCTGATCTTTGACTATTTTGAGAACAGGACCATTATCTCTGAACAGGACCGTTCTTTGATCTATCACCCTGATAGAAATGATATTTCGGTTGTCCCGAACGGGGTGGATTTCGATTATTTCCACCCGTCGGAAAGAGAGAAAAAATTCGACATTGTTTTTACCGGTAATATGAGCTATCCGCCAAATGTAGATGGCGCAGTGTTTTTAGTAAATGAAATTCTTCCGATCGTGAAGACGGTCTTCCCCCAATTAAAATTGCTTGTTGCCGGGGCAAATCCGTCTAATCAGGTAATCAACTTGAGCTCAGCTACGGTCAGCGTTTCAGGCTGGATAGACGATATTAGGGAGGCCTATGGAGGTTCATCGGTTTTCATTGCCCCAATGAGAATTGGGACGGGGCTTCAAAATAAGCTACTCGAGGCAATGGCAATGCAAATGCCTTGTGTAACGACTTCATTTGCGAATAGAGCCCTGGGAGCCGAGGATGGAAAGTCGGTTTTGATCGGCAACACAAAAGAAGAGCTTGCAAATGCCTTGATCGAACTGCTTTCAGACAATAAAGCGGCTTCACAAATTGCTTTGCAAGGGAATAATTTCATTAAAAATAAATATAGCTGGGAGTCTTCCTCAAGGAGCCTAATTGACATTATAAAATAATGATATTGCCTCCTTTTGTGTTAACTTTGTAGCCCAATTAGGTGCAGTAATGCTAAATTAATGATGATGGCAGAGGAGATCAAGCTAAATACTATAGAAGAGGCAATAGAAGAGATCAAAAATGGAAATGTAGTTATTGTGGTTGACGATAAAGACCGTGAGAACGAAGGTGACTTTTTAACCGCTGCTCGGAATGTAACCCCTGAGGTCATTAATTTTATGGCAACTCACGGTCGGGGCTTAATATGTACGCCGTTGCTGGATTCAAGGTGTGATGAACTTGGGCTTGATCTGATGGTACAGGGAAACAATTCGCATTTTGACACTCCTTTTACAGTGTCCGTTGATCTTGTTGGAGAGGGCTGTACAACGGGAATATCAGCGCATGACCGATCAAAAACGGTAAAGGCACTTATAGATCCTGAAACGACTCCGAATCAACTTGGCAAACCTGGGCATATTTTTCCATTGCGTGCTAAACAAGGCGGTGTGCTTAGAAGAGCAGGACATACGGAAGCAGCTGTCGACATGGCTCGACTGGCTGGTTTTGAACCGGCAGGTTTGATTGTCGAGATCATGAATGAAGATGGCACCATGGCCAGATTGCCCCAGCTCGAAAAAATTGCAAAGAAATTTAATCTGAAGCTGGTCTCCATCGAAGATCTTATCGCATACAGAATGCAACACGAATCTTTGATCGAGAAAATTGTCGAGGTGGACATGCCTACAAAACATGGCGAATTCAAGTTGTCCGCATACAAGCAAACTACCACCGGAGAAGAACATCTTGCCCTTACAATGGGAGAATGGGAAGAAGGGGATCCGGTTTTGGTTCGTGTTCACTCTTCTTGCTTTACCGGGGATATCCTTGGCTCATTGCGCTGTGACTGTGGCGATCAATTAGCAGCAGCCATGAAAATGATTAATGAGGAAGGAAAAGGTGCAATTTTGTACATGAACCAGGAGGGAAGAGGAATCGGCTTGGTAAATAAGCTCAAAGCGTATAAGCTCCAGGAAGAAGGTTACGACACGCTGGATGCCAATGTCAAGCTTGGCTTTAAACCCGATGCTCGGGATTATGGTGTTGGCGCTCAGATATTGAGGGATATTGGTGTGACCAAAATGAAGTTAATGAGCAACAACCCTAAAAAACGAACCGGTTTGGTGGGGTATGGTCTCGAGATCGTAGATAATGTTAAGCTGGAGGTGAGCTGCAACATTCACAATACAGAATATCTCAAAACCAAGAAAGACAGAATGGGCCACGACATGAAGTTGTGAAACACCACATTTTGTACTAACAATTCCCGTATTTTTGCGCAATGAAACATACATTTATTGCATCACTGTTGATTATAGGTATCTCCTGCGGAGACGGTGTCATTAAACCCGAATACACAAAAGAGGCAAGCACTGCTGAGGCTACAGAGAAGGATCCGGTGGAAGTGATCGGGAAGAAAATGGAGGCGCAGGAAAAAGCATGGAACGCCGGTAACCTGAATGAGTTCATGATAGGCTATTGGGAATCCGACTCACTCAAATTTATTGGTCGATCCGGGCTAACCTACGGTTGGTCAGCAAGCTTGGCGAACTATGAAAAGTCATATCCGGACCGCGATGCAATGGGTGAATTGCATTTTGACAACCTTTCGGTTGATATATTCTGCGACGATGCAGCACATGTTATAGGCAAATGGACACTTTTCCGAGCGGCTTTAGGTGATACAATCGGGGGATTTTATTCACTAATTTGGCAGAGAAAGAACAATGATTGGGTCATTGTTGCAGACCATTCAAGTTAATGAGGGAGATCAATAAGGCGCCGGATAGTGTAGTTGAAGCAGGCCGATTCTGTTACGGGTGCTACAATGAGCCCATACGTAGGGTTAACCTGCTGGACGCGAAATTAGGGTCGTTGAGGCTGTTCAAAAATTCTAGATTAAGGGAGTGGCAGGCTTTTCAGCTCTATTCGGATCAGGGTTGGTTTGTGATGATCGCCCTTTACAACACGAAAAAGATCTGTATTGTACAGTTCATCCTTTACAACCGGCATACAAAAAAGAAAATACATTGTGAAAAAAAGGTGCTCCCACGATCTTTGCGCATACCTAATGGTTTGTATAAAACACAAGCCAGCCACAGCTCTAAAGGATTTGATTTTGCAGTAGATCATGATATTGACGATGCTTTGCTGACCATAAAGGTGCAAGTTGCTGCAACCAAAGATCACCCACAGATCTCAGCCCAGTTCAGTGCTGAACATGATTGTTCAAGATTTGCACCTATTGTAGTATGCATGCCCTTTACGGAGAAGAAAGGGATGTACAGCCACAAATGTTTGATGCCTTTAGAAGGTCAGGTATCTCTAGGACAGGACGTAATTACTTTTGACAAAAAGGATAGCAGCCTTATTATTGACGACCACAAAGGATATTATCCCTATAACACACGATACGATTGGGCAACAGCACTTGGTTTTGACGATGAGGGAAGAAGGTTTGGTTTTAACCTGACCGATAATCAGGTTTCAGATCAGGATAAATACAATGAAAATTGTTTTTGGATCAACGGTGAAATGTTGCCTCTTCCCCCGGTAAAATTCACCAGACCGAACGGCTATAGAGAGGACTGGATCATTGAGGATAAGACAGGAGCGGTCAAGCTGGTGTTTACTCCGCAGGCCCACAATTCAGTGCGCCTCAACCTATTACTGCTTGCCTCAAATTACGAAGGACCATACGGCGTTTTTAATGGAGAAATTCAAGTCGGAGATGGCAGATATTTTCCACTGAAAGATACCTTCGGAATGGGGGAGAAGTTCTTCTTAAGAAGCTGATAAACTATTAGTTAAACATCTTAACATCAAGCTTTGGATTGGCTAATTTTGAGAGGTTCGTTTAAATCTGAATCCGAGGATAGTGATGTCATCAATTTGTCTGTTGCTTCCCATCCATTCATTCAGTGCCCGGTCCAATTCTGTTTTTTGATCAGAAAGACTCAAATGCTGCATGTCACTAAGGAGTCGCTTTAATCGGGTAGAACCAAACTTTTTGTCCCTTTCACCCCCAAACTGATCCTGAAAACCATCTGTTACCATATAACAGGTATCGCCTTCTTTGAGTAGGATCTCGTGGTTCGTGAAATCACTTTGGGCAATGTAATTTCCAACAGGTTGGTTATCTCCTTTGTATTCCAAAATCTGTTGATGATCCTTTTGCATGATCCAGAGAGGATTGTTAGCGCCTGACCATTGTATTTTAGTATTGTTCTCTATTACAAGTAGTGAGATGTCCATTCCATCGTTCATTCTTTTGTTGCTGTCAGAAAAATTATCGACTATTATATCCCTTGCTTTTGCCAAGATCTTTGCTGGTTGTTTTAGGCCAAATTCGTGTATGCATCTGTTCAAAGCCCCATGGCATACAACGGAAATAAGTGCTCCGGGTACTCCGTGCCCGGTGCAATCCGCGACAGCGATAAAGCTATGGTTATTGATTGTTTCAAGCCAAAAGAAATCTCCGGCGACTATGTCTCGAGGTCTGTACAGGACAAAATTGTCTTCAAAGAATTCAGCAAATTTTATTGCGCCGGGTAGGATGGCATGCTGTATTTGCTTTGCGTAGGTAATGCTATCAGTGATCTCACGATTTCGATCGCTGAGAAGGTCCCTTTGGTGCTGAACTGTTTTTTGATGGCCCTCTGCATCCTGCTGCCTTTTTCTGGCAATATCTCTCTGCAACTCAACTTCATTTTTCTGCTCCGTGATAATTATTGCTGCTCTCTTTTTTGACCTTAGATTTCTGTAAATAAGAGCGACAATTCCTAGTAATAATATTACAGCTGAAATAAAAGCAGCGAAAATAACTTCATTTGTCCGTTGCCTTTGTTCCGCCTCCAACAGCCTTGTTTGCTCTCTTTCTGCTTGTTGAACACTGTCTTGAAACAGCTTAGCTTGATATTTACTGGCGCTCAGAAGTTTCATCATTTCCTCATTCTGGTCCATGGTGTTGAGACTGTCTTTATAATGATGCAACACTATGTTGTAACGCAGAGCCTCTTCAAAGTTCCCCGTTTTTTTATGGAGTTGTTCCAGAAAGTCCGCAGCCCTTATATTTAGGGCTATATTTCGAGTTATGGCTAGAGTGTCATAAGCCTTCTCCAGAATAACTTGAGCTTCAGAATACCTCGTAATTCCAATAAGGGCCTTGGCTATGTTCAATTTGCTTTCGATAATACCAGTCCAACTTATATTCCCTTTAATTCTATAATCAAGCCCCTTTTCATAATAGTAAAGTGCTGAATCAAACTCCTCCAGTTCGTATTTCAGGCTACCTATGTTGTTGTATGACTGGCCAATACCATAAAGGTCGTTGTTTGCTATTCTAAGCGTTAAGCTAGAATCATGATAGTGTTTTGCAGAATCCAGAAATCCCTGATCCATAAGGACTATACCGATATTGTTATAGATGTAGTCGTATATATAGCTATCTGATCTTTTGTGCTTAGCCATGGATAATGCTATTTTATAGTATACAATTGCGGTACTGTCCAGATCAATTGAAGAATAGTTTATTCCCATCATTACATTAGCAGGAATCATATCTGTAGAATCTAACCCACTGGGAATAATTAGGCTTTTATTCAGATAGAAAGCGGATTGTTTGTAATTATCCCATTGTAAGTAAATTTCACCTAAATGAAAGTAAACCAGTGATTTAAGCTTGTTACTGTTGTTCTTTTCAGCGTAATTTTTTGCGACGTAAATATGATCTATAGCGAGTGGGTAGTTGCCCAATCTAGAATATTCAAAAGCCAACGCTACTCTTAAATCAAATGATTCTTCTTCTTGCGGGCTATCTAAAAGTGACAGTAGAGAATCAATTGCCGGACTAGATTGAGCAGGTAGTTCGACAGAGCCAAGTATAAGAACCGTGAAAAGAGTTACATTTAGAAACTTCATTCTCTTGTATTTCACACGTAAAATAAGATTTAATTTTATGTAAAGGTGCTGTTGGCCACTGCAATTAATTTATAGGTAAAATTATATTGATCGGCGGTAATTACAATTATTATATTAGTCCCATGAAATCTTTCTTGTCGTTCTTTTTTCCCCTTGTTTCTTTATTTGCAGGTGCACAGGAAGTTGAATTGGTGATATCTTCAGGCCTTCTGTACTCTCAGGTCACCTCCTTCTCTCACGGAGGTCAGTTTTTGGTGAATGGAGCCATGAAAAATGTACACATCTGGGATGTGAAGACCGGTCGGGAGCTCAGAAAAGTACAGTTCACGGAAAATGAAAGCCACCACATCGATTCGGTGTGGTTTTCGCCGGATGATAAAAAGGTGGTTGTAGGCCTTATGTTTAACAATGATGAGTACCATGTAGATGTGGAAACCGGTAAAACGGATTACATCAAGAGCGCGGTTCCGTACGACTATACAATACCATATCAGAAAAGCAGGTATCTATTAGCCATCGATCACATGGCCAGCAGCTCGAAAAAGGATCTGGTATATCGTACTCCTGATAAAAAACATGAGCTGAGACTAAGGAAGGTCAAGAATCCGTTTGATGTCTCAGGAGTGATGCCGTATAACTTCGTCTCTGTGCTGAAAACCGGTTCAAAAGAAACAGTTCAGCAAGATACGATCTACACGACCGATATTGCCTTTTCTGAGGATTCGAAATACATTTATTCCAACAAGAAGATCTACAATGCTGAAACGCATCGGTTGGTGAGCAAATTGAAAGTAGCGCCATATGCCCCAATGGGAGTTGCATTTTTACCCGGCACTCACATTCCGGTATCCGCAGCGCAGGATAACATTCGAGTATGGGATTTTCCAAATGTGAGAAATATACCTGTAAAAGGGCTGGGGTGGGTTCAGTTTTGTCCGGGGTATACCCACGCCATTGCGGACCTCTACAATCCGAGATCCAAATCGAAAAAGCACGTAAGGATCGACATGGGCCAAGAAGCGGTTGTTAACGAAACGAACACACCTGCAAAAAACATAAGCTACGTCACATCGGTTGGCCCAGGAGCCAGATCATTTTGTCTTACAGACCAGAAGTCGAACAATAAGGACATGTACAACATCAGCTACACCGGAATTC
>Ga0206681_10000824_pt1 | contig 15549 bp, 14 predicted proteins | sample M150012015metaG_FD_161048 | JGI IMG/M metagenome (GOLD analysis project Ga0206681, IMG submission 161048) | Ammonia-oxidizing marine archaeal communities from Monterey Bay, California, United States - M1 500m 12015 | ecosystem: Environmental > Aquatic > Marine > Intertidal zone | place: USA...
TGTTCATCATTATTCTCGAAGCGAATGAACCTGCGGGGATGTGACCGAACTTGCTCTTGAGGGCAAGTGCGATCATCATAATGATTAGACCATATCCAATGTCTCCTAGGATAAGGCCGTAAAATAGTGGGAATGTGAATGCCATCATTGTCGTAGGGTCAAAGGTTCCATACTTTGGGCGCCCTACCAAGTTGGTCAATAACGAAGCATGTCGGGTAGCTCCTAGGGTATCATATTCCACAGGAGGATATTCCGTGTGGTGATCATCATCGTGATGATGGTCTTCGACAAACTCTGTGATAGTGAGATGACTTGATACCTTAGATAGAACTGCAGATGTTTCCTTTGAAGCAGATGTAGGAATCCACGCCTCTAGAGCAAATGCATGAGCGCTTGTTGCACATAGAGTGTGACCGGTGAGAATGTCATTCTCTCTCGAAAGGTGTTCCTGAACTGCAATGAGCATGCGTCCATTACTATTGTCCCAGTCTTCCTTAGACTCGATACATGAAGCAATGGTCTTCTCCAATTTGGTGATATTCTTTCTTGCCTCGCCGAGCAATTCACTTGGCTTGCCTTCACCGGATGGAATCTGAATTGGCTTGGCACCTAATTCGCCAAGAGCCATCTGGACCTCTGCAGCCTCTTTGCCTTCGCAAGCAACTGCGACGACATTGCCCGCAGCGTGGAGTTCGATCCTGTCTGATAGGCCATCTTGAGAGAAGACCTGGCTAATCTTAGAGGTCTTGCCAACCTCGCCAACATATACTTCAAGAGCATCGATTCCTGTCATTAACTCGAGTGGTATTCCAAGTGGCGATATGGTCTCAAGTACTGATACTCGCTCAACCATGCGAGCGAGTTCAGCCTCTGCGTCACTCTCTTCAGCGATTACTGCAAGAATAGAATCAAGATTGCTCACAAAGTCTCCATCGAGTGCTTTCTTAACTGCAGAGATAGAAATTGGACCATCACGATTTGCGCATTTGAGTTCCTGAGTTGCTGCACGAACTCTAGCAAGTAGCGCAGAAACATCGTCTGCGTCAGGATGAGGTGTTCCGATATTGATGTCTTCCTCATCACCACTGTAAGGTGTGATGTGGACATTCCCTAAATCCGCACATAGACGAAGAGCAGAATCGATATCGCTGGATGAACCTGCCATTACAAGGCGGGACATCTCAACGACATTGAACATCAAGAGCACCTCAGTTTGGCATTAGTGAGTCGATTAGAATCTTAACAGCAGCGTCTCGACGGTCGCTAGCAGAATTTTGTATTCCTTCAACTTCCTTTGTACCCTCGGCTTGTACACCATCAGCCTTCTTTCCAGCCTTTGAACGGGCCTTATCGAGGGTCTTAACAGTAGAACTAACTGCTCCATCCTGAGCCTTTTGAATAATATCTGCTGAATTTCGGCGGGAGTCTGCAAGGATTTTTGCTGCCTCTTCCTTAGAAGATTCCATCTTCTCAGTTGCAGCCGATTCAGCATCTTTAATGCTTTGAAGTACATCTGCCATTCCCATGGTAACCACCCTTAGTATTCCGCCCGAAATGAAAGGGGTTCATAACCCTCTTGGTCGCTTCACCTGTATGTTAGAAGCCAGACCAATTCATTACAAAGCAAATCTCCATATCAATGAGGCAACGCCGACGGGACATGAGCGACCGTTCTGCGACCGGCGGATTCGATGCATCGGGCATCGATGAAGAGGCGTGGACAGAGTTGGAAAAACAACTCGAAGCAACCATTCCGGTCTACGACCGGGTCAATCGAATCATGACTCTTGGATTTGACAAAGGTATGCGCCGCCATGTGCGAAATCATGCTAGCAAAGGGATGAATATTCTCGAAGTCGGTTGCGGGCCTGGCTCATTCGCAGTAGACCTTGTCGACATGGAATTGACCTGTCTCGACCCAAGTGCTGAGATGCTCAAGGTTTGCAAGAAACGACTTGATGAAGCACGCTCTTCAAGAGGTGAGGTTCAGGCAACATATGTTGAAGCGGTTGCAGAAGATATCCCGTTGCCAGACAATACATTCGATCGTGTATTCTGTATATTCTCTTTTAGGGATTTCAAGGACAAGAAACAGGGCCTCAGTGAGATGTTTCGTGTACTCAAGCCGGGAGGTCAATTGATCATCTGTGATGCAGGAAAGGCCAACTGGTTACATGGAATCTTTGGACGAATATACATGGCTACTTTCGTACAAATTGTTGCCCGTTGGGTCACAAAGGATCCCAATCATCCATGGAAATGGTTAGCTCGGACCTATACTCATTATGGCTCTCACGGGTTTTACAAATCCATGATGCGAGAAGTAGGGTACGCCGATGTCAAAGCAAGGCTGCTATTCCCTGGTATGTCTAGCAGGTTCAAAGCAAACAAACCAGAATAAGTCTCAGTCGCCTACTCAAAACATTCTGTCAATCCAATGATTGGCGTCTACATCACCTGTGTAAATCAGAATCCCAACAATAACTACAACTAATCCTGCAAATAACAATACTTTGTTGATTGTACCTTTGAGGAAGTTGCCTATACCGGCAAACATTGTCTTGCTGGCTTCACCTGCTGCAATTGCTGCATTGCTCGCCTGTTTCGCCACTTCTTCGAACGATGGTAATTCGATTTTCGTCGAATTATCAACATTGGTGACATTGGTGTTATGATGAACATCTCCAGTATGGACATCGCCCATTACAACTGAATCTTGAACGACACCGTCCTCTTCCATTCTATCTCCCACCTCAAGCGATACGCTCGACAGTCTCTGGAGTGATTCCCTCTTCTGGCGTTACTCTGAATACCATAATCGAGAGATTCTCTGGTGCGTTGCGGAATTTGCTGACAATCATACTTGTCTCGAAATCTGAACCGATAGTTCGGACCTTGAAATCACATACCATGTCGGCAATCGCTGCTAATTCTTGCTTAACTGCTGGGGTAATAGTATCTGAAGAAATGGTTACGAAAAGAATACCACGATTGATTTGGGTATGCGCTTGCATCATTCTCAACATTGCTACTACGCGTGCTGGGTCCTCACGCTGAATAAAGAAATCCAGAGAATCAATGACCGCTCTGAAATAAGGACCCATGGCCATGATTTCATTTGTCATCTCCGTCAAGAAATCCTGGGTGTCATCATCGACGAAACGAGTCTGAGCAAGTCTCTGAATATCTGGGAGTTTGAATCCTTCGAGGCGATATCGACTTGCGAGCAGTTCTTTTTCTAGAACGCGTGCATTATACTCTTCACCAAGGGTGCGTACGGCAATATCTGTTGGCCATCCATACTTCTTGAAAACGCGAGCGATCTCAAGTTGGCTCTCATTGGTAGAAATCAGAATGGTGTTATCCGCTTCTTCGGCCGGAGATGTAAACTGCTTAGCAAATAACTCAGAACCGGCTCCCACTTGGGTAAAACCTATGACAAGAAAACCTCGAGGTACTCCTCCATGCATCGCATTGTCGAACTTAGGTACGCCAAAGCTTCCTACAGAGCCGAAAAACTCCTCATCTTCTAGGTCGAATTTGATTTGCTTGTTCATTTGAAACACCTCAGTGTATGACGACCTGTCCTCGGTCGATTAAATCGGTACAGTACAAATCGAGATTCGCAAGAACCATTGGTGGAACCTGGTCTGGCACATTTAGAACGATGGATAGTACCTCTCGTTGGCGGAATGTATTGATGAAAATATGAAGGTACTCCGCTAACATTCGCTCCTCATTGTAAATTGCAAGTGCATTTACTGAATCAATCAATACGAAATTTCTTTCAGATTGAGAGATTCTAAGTGTGTATAGAGTTCTCAATAGGACACTTTCAAGCATAATTGGGCTATCTACAAAAGTGATATTTGGATGGTTGGTATCGGTTCCCCCAAGAATTCCAGAACTGACCAAATCAATAAAATGAATCTCAGAAACATCGACACCAATCGCTTCGAAGCCATCGATGATTTCAACGGCTCCTCGTGTTGCACAAATGTACACGCCCCCCATCTCGAACATCTGCATTAACGGCACCAATGTTGATGCTGTCACCATGAAGGCATTGGAGTTACCACAGCGCACCTGCACCGCTGAATTTAGACTGACCTCGGTCAATTGTTCGGCGATTCTTTGGTCGAGTTCAAACATTATCACGACCCCCATCTGCTCTGTTTATCACTAACTGCGCCCCATTTGAGCATAGGAGTGAGCATTACTCCAATAGGGGTCAATTCGATTGCATGCTTGGCGCGACTATGACCTGTACCTCGCATTTTTACAACTTGAAGGAATCTCAATAGGTGGCCCATTCTCTCTACATCGCCCATGACAATGATGCCATCAGCAATTGCCTCTTCCACACCGAAAGAGGACCAATGTGCATTCTCTGTTGCTGAGGTAATCTCAGAAATTAGGATGGTAGTACATCCAAGGGTAGCGAGTTTCTTTCCAAGCGTGAACAAGAAATCTCGAATTAATTGTTCGCTCTTAATCTTGTAACAAAGTGTGGTAACCGAATCAATTACCAATCGAGTAACACCGATTGTATTAACGATGTCAACAATTGACTTGATTAGTGCGTGTACATCTTCAAGGTCAAAGGTTGATTTCTCAAGACCTAACCATGAATACAATACATCCATATCAAACACGTTGATTAATCCAGTATCGATCATATTCATGTCGAAGAAGGCATACTGGCGAATATTCTCCAATAATTTGACGGATGGCTCTGTAGCTGTAAAATGAGCACAGGCTTCACCTGACAAAGCACCCCGTACTAGGAATTCCATGCCTAATGTTGTCTTTCCAGAACCACAGGTTCCAGAACATAATACTGTAGAGCCGTAAGGTATTCCGCCCCTCAGAATTTCATCCATGCCATGAATGCCAGTAACGCAACGGTCGCGGCTGTAAACTGTGGCCGGTTGCATGGGTACCGGCTTATCGACATCAATCGAGTAGATGAAACATGCGCCGTATTCTGCTCACACTATACCGGGTGTAGGTGTTGATGAAACATTCCAAGAAGTATCCACCGTAGGTGGGCCGCCATTCCATTGTATGGTATTGTTGACTAAAATACCTGTAGAAGGATTCCACTCAAACAAACAAATGATTGTCCCTCTGAACTCATCTGAGTTAGCGTGCAATAATTTGAGGCGCCCTGCGGTGTTCGATAACCCATCAATACTACCAACTCCTAAGAAACCGGATGAACTGAGATCATAAACCATATTCGCATTTCCAATATCTTGGCTGGTGATATCTCCACTAAAAATTACGATTCCGCCACCAGGCACTACTCCTTCAGTGAATAGGTGGTCCATATCTCCTGATGAACCATTACGCTCGAACGACCAGCCATTGAGAGATAGTGCGAAGCCGTTGAGGTTCTGGACCTCAATCCACTCTGGGCCACTGCTTGCCGGCCTTGGAGAAAACTCGGTCATTCTGAGCATTTCAGGTGGGGTGCCACCATTGTGAACTTCCAGAGTAACCGATGTAACTTCATTTGCATTTGTGAAGGTTCGTGATGCGATGGATGAAATGCTTGCCCCCATTCGTTGAGAGCCACCCTCAAATAGGACTTTTCCGATTCTTTCAGAATCATCTGAGGATTCAACTTTAATCACCAAACGCAATTGCATCCCATCGGGCAATCCCAGTCCGTTAATCACATCTCTCAAACTTACATTTGCTAATGCAGCGATACGATTTGAATCCAGAGTGGCACCATTCATCAGCCCGGGCAAAATTGCGCCGCCCTCAATATCTGCAGGGCTAATCTTGTGCCATTCCGAAGTGGAATTAGCAGAGTCCCTTACTCCATCCACATATGGTACAAACCAACCCTCATCCGAAGTAAGACGCTCCAATCCTTCGACAGCAGACCGGTCTACGAGATCGGTTGTTGGATCATTGCTTCCCAACTCGAGTTGGGCCAATGACATGAAAGCGGTTAAAATCATCAAAAAGAGAGCAAATGCAGACAGGAATTCGACAACTGCAACAACGGCTTCGTCGCAATCATCTGGCGACCTCGCGTACCTGACCCTGCCGTCCATTAAACCTAGGGGGACATTGGAGAGTCAATAGGGTGTCGCCCGTCGAATAGGCATTCGTCGTGAATACAACTCCCGTAGGGAGGTGGCACCGATTGGTATTTGAGGGGCCGGTGCGAGGCAAGACTGATGTCCAGAGCGATTGCTGTCGAAAGCACTGGTTTGGCAGGAAAGAGCATTGCCTTAATCTTCGTGATGTTAATTTCTTCATTCAGTGGACTTTTAATGGCGCCCACAGCTAGTGCAATGGTGAGTGGTGACTATGAAATCACAAGTTCAATTATCCCACTAGAAGGGGAATACATTTCGTCTTGGGACCCTATTTTCTTTGAACTAAATATTACTAATTCAGGATTTTTCTTCAATACTGAAGCTAGAATTGTCGAATGGTTCATCTGTGAAGGTGAATTGGATGTGAATTCTTGTATTTCAACAAAAGAGGATTCTGGAAGTATAAATATCGAGCCAATTTCTATTGGTGCATCTGTAAATCTACAGGCTGGAAATAGTTTCAGCCCTGACGGAGATGAAGGAGTCTACACGCTGATTTATAGATTCCAAGAAGCAGATACTGTCACTTCAAATGATATCTTGATTACCACATTTCATCTAACTCAAAAATTAGTAGATGTAGTTCTAGATTACCAAGACCCAATTTTGCAACTGGGTGGCCTGAACCTATACGAAGGTGAAGTCATCCTAAACACGAACATTGATTATGACATGTCGCTAAGTGGAATTGTCACTTCTTGCGGTGATTGCAACCTCATTGCAAATATTGGTTGGAAATTACTCAACGAAGCTGGAACTGAAGTTCAGAATTTAACTATTCCATACTCAGACCTTCCGAATTGGGGTGAATCATCGTTTACAAGATCAATGCCCGCTCTAAACTACTCTGAAGAAGGACGCTATACCATGATTTTCGGACTATTATCCTCAAGTGGAAACCCGGTTGGAGATATGAATTCATACAATGATTTAGGAAGTGTTGAAATTCTATTTGATGATACTGTTGACCTTCAGGTCACGGAAATGTATCCAAGATTTGCACCGACTTCATCGGTTTATTTCTATGGCAATGATTCTGTTGCTGTAGTTATTTCCAATCTAGGAAATAAGACTGTATATGAGCCTCTAGTTAGATTCACGATTATGGACCTCGTTAATGAAATAGAATCCGAAGAGGAGTGTCGTCCAGAGATAATTGTACCTAGCGATAGCGAAACCTGTATCTTTGACATCACAGAGATTGGTGATAAGAACTTCAAAGTATATGTGAATGAAATGTTAGCAGAGGGTAGTGATGCAAAACCTAGCGATAATCTCCTCACTGAAACCGCAGAAATTGTTGCCAGTGATATTTCACCAATTATCGATCAATCAAACTTTTATGGCCGATATAATACCGGAGATAGCATTGAATTTAGTGCCCGAACTTCTCTTACTGCGGCAGCACCCCTAGACTATACATGGTGGATAGGTGGTATTTTCCCACTCGGTAGTGGACAAACTATCAATATCTCTGCTGAAGTTATCGGCCTTGGGGACCATCTTGTCACTACCAGAGTTACCGATTCCTTAGGATCTATGGAGTCTGATACTATTCAAATTTCTGTATTCAACAGTTCAGACATCAGCACTGGAGACTGGCTTTCTGGATACGCAGTAACACGAAGCCATGCAATGGGTACCGCTAGTTATGACTATCCAGTGCCCGGATTCAGGTATGGGCCTGGTGAAAATTTAGATTCGCTACTAATCATGTCGGTTGAGGTAGAGAAAACTGATGATTCCGATTCTCTTGGTATGGAGTATATGGAATTCGACCTAAATCTCTCGAATCTGCTACCAACCAATATCCCATTTAGTTCTGTAAGGGTACATCAATTGTATGGAATTGACCAAATTGATTGGGACCCATTAGTTGGTGAAAATTACTTTGAATTGATCAATAATGAAACAATAAGAGTACATTTAATCGAAAATATGGATTTGCTAATTGTTGGCGAATTGCCTCCTGCAGACATCACACCTGGGCAACCTGAAATCAAACTCCGCCCAGATGGATTCATGCGCCTTGAATGGGATCCAATTGGTGATCTCGAAAATCCGTACTTTGGCGGATGGCAGATATACAGACTTTCAGGAGTACCTGGTGCATCATCATTTTTCCCGAATCCTGAAACTACTACCAGTGATTTCGTTTGGAGTGGTTTGATGGCGAATACATTACAAACATATGTCTCAACCAATGTTTCGTCATGGGACGACCCTACACCTCTCGAAATGGGTGAGTGTGTATCTTATGCTATCATGCCAGCCGATCGTGCGGCAGAACCAGCACCACTTCAAGGAAGAGTCACGATGGTTGACGATAGTCCTGGGTTGAAATGTGGCGATGCCATAAACCCAACATCAGAAGTTTCTGGAATGTCGTACACTATTTATTACAATAATGAAACCAGTTGCTTCGATAAACAGCTAGATTGGTTTAGTTGCTATGAGATGAAAATGACTTGGACATGGCCCGACCATGAGCCAGAAGGCAACATTTCTTGGAACATGTACCGTTTGGATGCGATACCAAATGACATGGACTTGAGATTTATTGAACCCGTTGCAACCGGCCTAATCAATGTGCCAGGAGCGACTGGCGAATTCTGGGATAATGGTACCAATTATGATGGAATAAGGCCGTACCGAACATATTACTACATCCTCACGCCATTGGATTGGGTCGGAAATGAGGAAACTAGAGTTGACATTCCTTCTGTAAATATCAAACGTGTTCATGTTGATGATGCGCACTGGACCTTCAATGATTGGAGAGTACCAGAACCACCACCCCCTGAGGAGCCCCCTATGGGTGTACAATGGCTTGGTGATCTTGAGGAGTCAATGGAAAACGAACTCTTCCAAATTGCTGGGGCAATAATGCTGGCTATTATTATGATTAACTTCATCGGACTACCATTAGTGCTCAAGAAGCGAAAGCGACTAGCAAAAGTAATCTCGCACCGCATAAAAAATGCGCCGAAGAATTATGATGATGACGAGTTCGACGAGTTCTTCTGAATAGGTTGAACCGTCTGCTTTATCTCAAGAGGGCAGGTGGGCGAGACGCCTGCGGCGATCGCATAGCCTGGCCATTGCGTCGGATTGCTAATCCGATGGGTTTGCCCACGAGGGTTCGAATCCCTCTCGCCGCGCTTATGATACGAACCAATTGTACTGTGCATGTCACAGGAGTCCGAGTGGGCCCAACCAAGTTGGAGGAATAGCTACAACCATAACAAAAGTGATGAACATCAATCCAAGGTATGCAAGACTTCTCATGAAAGAGGTAAACGCCTTTGGCATTCTTCCATCTTCATCAAATGGCTCCTCAGGATCAATTCTCCATACTGAACGCGAATACCAGAAGGTAAGGGTGCCAGCAACAAATGCCCAGATTAGTGGTAAGCCTGAACCCGGCCAAAAACAAGGAACTGCGCCGAGACCGAAAAGAAGGATACAATAGAACTTAGATTGTTTCAATGTATAATGTGGACCTTTGACATCAGGCATCATCGGCACTCCAACCTTTCCATACTCGCCGCTTCGATATAGTGCTAAAGCCCAGAAATGGGGCGGAGTCCAAAGGAATACCAGTAAGAAGAGCATCCATGGAACAGGTGAGCCAAGATCGAATGGATTGAGATTATCCGATAATGATGCGGCAGCGGCTCCTGCCCATCCAATCACTGGAGGTGTAGCACCAGCCACTCCTCCCACCACAATATTTTGAGGAGTTCTTCGTTTGAGCCAAATCGTGTACACAACTACATAGTATACTACAGAAAACAATGACCAGAACGCTGCCTTCCAATGCAATAATAAGAATAGGCCACTACCGATTAATGCAATGATTATTCCAAAAATTAACGCAGCATTTGGACTAATCCAGCCCTTTGGTATGGGTCTGCTTCGGGTTCGGGACATTCCAGGGTCAATGTCTCTGTCATAGACCATATTGATGGCATTTGAACCACCTGCTGCTAATGTACCACCTACAAGGGTGATAATGGAGGTATACAAGGTATCCATCCATGACCTATCGCCAACAATAGAACCGTGACGGACAAGGAGGTCATGGGCAAGGATTGCACAAATTGCAGTCACTTGAAGAAGAATAACTACTCGCAATTTCATCAATTGCACTAGAACTCTTGCCATACCGGGGTGGTCGTCATTCATCATCATCACCGACCAGATCAGCACTCATTAACATCAATGTCCCGAACATAGCAGTGAGGAATGATGTCACACCTACAACTAGGTGGATAAGTGAAAGGAATTCAGGAAACTCGGTCTTTGCAAGAATAATGTATAGGCCACCAACAAATACATTCAGGAGCCAAAAGCCTGTAGCGAGGTCGATGCACCTGCTGAATCCCTTGTGGGCTCCATATTCCAATGCATTCTCACGAATCCGCATACTTCCAACGATTAATGCAACCCCTACAATACCCGCTCCAATACGATGGAACATCTGTACAACAATACCGGGTCCATCAAGCGAAGGTAACCAATCTCCGTGACATTGGGGCCATCCACTGGGGAAACCAACTGCACAACCTGCATTGTATTCCTTATTTGCAGCAACCCATGCTCCAAGAACAAGCAATATTAGAATAGCAGAAGTCAAAGTAATGAATCGATTCAATTGTTTTGCGACGAATCCTGCTGGAGCTTCATGCATTGGCCATTTCTGCCCCTCGATTCTTCGCATCAATATCCACTGCCAAAGGAGAATGGAAACAAATGCCAAGGCCAGAATGAGGTGCAATGCGACCGACCAATCTGCATTATCCTGTCTAACGGTAACCGCTCCTGCAATCCCTTGGACGATAAGTAGGATGCCAGTGAGGAATGAAGTACGTACCAGCCCGTCCCCATAGCGTTCTTTTCTCGACCAAATAATCAGGAAATTGGCGAGCACTGGTATTGCCATCACCGTTGCGAGTAGGCGATGAAACCACTCTGAGAAAATCTCTAATGTGGAGTAGCGATGGTCAATTCCTCGGCTATCTACTTCATCTGGATTTGATTCATACCAAACTGATTGCTCATCCTCTGATACATCAAATCCCCAGCCTCCAAAACACTTGGGCCAATCTGGACAGGATTCGCCGGCATCGAGAACTCTAATCGTCCCGCCAACGATGATAATTAGCAAAGCCATGATTGCAACTACAAGCGGTAATGATGAAGGTCGCTTGAACCAAGGGGCTACCATCAATTCGGCGGGGGCCGTAGGCCCCCCTTTAACAAAGCGGGTGCACTCCGCATGTTTGATGAGAGGTACAATCCTACTTTGCTTCCTCTTCCTAGCGCCTTTGTGCCATGGTGTTAGTGCAAATGTAGCCGATGAAGGTAAATTACACGATGTTCTAATTATCGACCTCGCATGTATCGAGGAAAATGTGTCATGCGCCGGCTGGCGCCCTGCTCATCTCGTCGAATATTTCGGCGCCGATTGGTGTGACCCTTGTGAATCAGTAGAAACACAACTCAACCAACGAGAATCGGATGATACATTCGTAATGAGCCATCATCCTTCCAAATCTGATCTATTTTGGTTAAATGCATCGAATCAGAGATTTGCTAATACTTTCCAGCTTTGGGGATATCCGGATTTGATTATCGACGGAGAGGGATTTCTCGCTGGAAAAACTCAATCTCTTGAATTGGAAATGGCAATTTCCGATAGCGAGGTTAACCTGTCGGGACTAACTTCTGCTAATCTGCAAAACGGTGAATTATTTGTTAATCATAGCCTTTCAGGGCAATTAATTATAGAAGTATGGACAGTTGCAAGTCAGGCAGGATTGGTCAATCTTGCAACGAATTATTCAATCATAGATGAAGAAAATAATTCTGTATCAGTCGATGGTGATTTCCTAGTGATACTGTTGAGTACACCCGGAATTATTTCCACGGTTTCGGCTTCATCGAATCCTGCACATGATTTAGAACCAGAAGGTGGGATACAAAGTGCCGATGAAGCTCTACCAAAAGATAACCTGGATACTATCCTAATTATCACTGGGTTGCTCATTCTAATGGTGCTCCCTGCAACATGGGATTTAATCAAAACCATCCGTCAAGAACCACCAAATGAAGAAGAATAACCACCCTACGGGTGGCGCAGGGTTCAAGAACAGGGTGTTGGTCGCCCAATTCGCACGAACCGTGCATAGGTGTCTGAAATGGTAAAGCCAATCCGTCCCCACACTCGCTTTGAGCGAGCACGCATTATCGGTGCACGTGCCCTCCAAATTGGAATGGGTGCGCCACTGAACGCCAGTGAAGAGGTTCTTCGTGAAGCTTTCAAGGCAGAACTAATCTCCCTTTACGGACTTGAGGAAGCGAGTGTTCGCTTCGTCCTCGACCCGTTAAAGATTGCAATGTATGAGTACGACAACGAACTCATCCCAATTGACACCGATCCTCACAATTCTTGAGGCTCAATTGTCAGCGGTATATCCGTAGAATTGCGAATTGGTAGGGTCAGAGATAGAATCTCTCTTTACCAACATTGTTCGCACCGCCCACAAATCGGTAAAAATCCTGTACTTCAGAGTCATATCTAGGTAATCGACTCCACTAGAACCGCCTGTTCCCATTCTTCGACCAATCATTCTCTCAACCATTCGAGCATGATGGAAACGGAACAATAGCATTGATTCCTCCAATTCCACAATGGTATCGATGAGCCTTCTTGGCCAGGATAGAAGAGGAAGTTCACGATATGACTCTATGAAAAGAAGGCCAGCACGTGCGGCATCAACTTGTCCATCTGGTAATAGAAAATCTCTGGCTGAAGCAATTCCGCCTTCGATTCGAGGACGTACTGCGGCTTCTTCGCCGTGGCCAATTTCAACCATATGAGCAATTACTGTTTCACCATGCTCAACCATTGAAGCAAGATGTCCCTCGACAAAGTTGGAAAGAATTGCATTATCTCCTGATACTCCCTCAACAGGAGTTCTCTCTAGCCATTGTCGTAAGACTTGTTTGAGAGTAGGGCGCGCTGCCAACCTATCGAGTTCGGACATTACCTCGTCGGACAATTTCCCCTCTTGGTGTAACTTACGGTTGTGGACCATTGGATCCATACCACCGATTCTTTGCTCCGCATCCAATCCCAATAGCATCTCCAATGAACGCATTTGCCAACTTTCAAAACCTGATGATGTGCCAAGTCTGTCGCGGAATGCAAGGAATTCCTGGGGAGCAAGTGTCTCCATTACTTTCCACTGATGTGTCATCAACCTCAAAGTCTCAGCACAGCGCTCCAAGTGATGTACTACTCGTGGAATACTCTCTTCGGAAACCTCTTCTACTTCCATCAAATTCAACGCTTCTTCTAATTCACGATTAAGGAGTTTGAACCACAATTCGAAAACCTGATGGATGATTATGAAATGCATTTCATCATTACATGGCTGCGGGGTGTGTCCTTCTGGCCCATTCTGCAATGTAAGTAGGGTATCCAGTTGGAGATAGTTACCATATGTCATGCGGCTGCTTGAATCGGCTTTGCCCATGTATACCCCATATAGCCGTCACTTGAAATCTTGACGGAGGTGAATTCTGGTCGTCGAGCCAATTATTGATTCACCTTTTGCGCTTTCGATAAGTGCCAAAGCGCAATAGTCATTAGTCGAACACAGAAGCCGTCGATATGGGCGTAGACACCGAACAGCTGATGGCTTGGCTCAAATCCTACGATTCTGATGACATCACAATCGGTGTCGTTGCATCCCATTCATCACTCCAAATCCTTCACGGAGCACGCATGGAGGGCTTCAAAACTCTAGGAATTGCTGTTGGTGAAAACCGCAGGAGATTCTATTCTGCATTCCCTGGTGCCGAACCCGATGAGTGGTTGATGCTAGAGAACTATCGTGATCTTCTTAACCATGCAAAATGGCTACGTGAGCGCAATGTTGTCATTATTCCGCACGGTTCTCTAGTAGAATATCTCGGCAGTACCAATTTTCGTAATCTCGAAGTCCCTACCTTTGGAAATAGAGGTATTCTACACTGGGAAAGTAGTAGAGAGCGTCAACGCCAATGGCTTGAGAGTGGTGGCTGTGAATTACCAAAGGTAATTGATGACCCCCACGATATCGATGGTCCAGTTATTGTGAAATACGCAGGTGCCAAAGGTGGAGAAGGATACTTCATTGCTCGTGACTATCGCGATTTTAAGCGAAATGTCAACCTAGATGAGGATTTCACAATTCAAGAATATGTTCTTGGATGCCGCTATTACATGCACTTCTTCTTCGACCCCACAGCAACTGACGGCTTCCAAGTGCAGGGCAAAGGCAGCCATGCTGGCAAGAACCTTGGTCGGCTTGAACTCATGAGTATGGATCGCCGAGATGAATCAAATGTCGATGAATTCTACAAACTCGGTAGCTTGAGGGACCTACGTGAAATGAATCTCGAACCCTCTTTCGTTGTTACAGGAAACATGCCCGTAGTGATCAGAGAGAGCCTTTTACCCAAGGCATTTGAATTAGCAGAAGGTACAGTTGCTGCTTCATTTGAGCTAGAAGAAGGTGCAAGAGGGATGATTGGGCCATTTTGTCTTGAGACCATAGTAAATGACCACCTTGAATTCAGAGTCTTTGAGATAAGTGCAAGAATTGTTGCAGGGTCAAATCCATTTATTGGAGGCTCGCCATATAGCGACCTCAACGAAGCCTTCATGTCAACAGGCAGAAGGATTGCACGTTCTATCAAGAAGGCTGTTGAAAATAATGAATTAGACAAAATTTTGTCTTAATCATCTTCATCCTCATCATCCATGAACGCAGCCAAAGGATCCTCGGGTTCCTCTGTTTCCTCGGGTTCCTCTGTTTCTTGAACAGCGGCTCCTGCTAAGTCTAGCAACTCGTCATCATCGATTGCTTCCTCCGTTTCTTCAGAATCTACCTCTTCTTCAGGCTCTGCATCTTTGCCGCCATCCAGTTGTTTGAGCATTTCTTCTGCATCGATTTCACCGCTTTCTATTGCAGCGAGTCTTGCTTTAGCATCTGCAGCCTTTGCGGCTCGGACTTCTGGTGCTTCAACAGTGAATTCTGCAATCAACATTATTGGGTCACCATAGGAAAGTGCCCCCTTGTATTCATTTACTTCACCGCCTGAATTTACAATGACCTTGAATTTAGTAGGGTCCTTTGCCCGTCGCTTCTTGTGTTTCTTGTAATGGTGAACATATGCACGATAAGTACCACCTGGCGCCACTCCTTCTGGCCAAACCACATTCTCCACCGGTTTCTTGGTTTCAGGTCGAACATTTGCATCAACATCCAGTTCTCCATTGCATTTGGAATTTCTATTACCGCCGTGTATTCGCTCACCTGATGGACACACTACGTGGAGATCTAAATCATTGAAATTATTCCAATCAATGAAATCT
>Ga0206681_10000825_pt1 | contig 15538 bp, 14 predicted proteins | sample M150012015metaG_FD_161048 | JGI IMG/M metagenome (GOLD analysis project Ga0206681, IMG submission 161048) | Ammonia-oxidizing marine archaeal communities from Monterey Bay, California, United States - M1 500m 12015 | ecosystem: Environmental > Aquatic > Marine > Intertidal zone | place: USA...
AACCTTTCAGGCAGGTCCAAAACTCAAAATGGCTACCAAAAATGGTCTAAATAACTAAATACAGCTATTCAGATATTGCAAACATAAAGCCCTTCAGAACGGGCATAGCTTTGTCAATTAGTTCTATATTTTTCTCGTTATTTCTGATTTGATCTTCAAGAGATTTGTCAGTTTCGTTTAGTGTTGCTTGGTAATCATCATCGAATTCGAATGATATAAAGTAAAAACCTTTGCTTTTATTTCTGGTTGAGTGTATCGCTAAGAAGTCTGTTTCCCAACAAAGTTCTGCCTGATATATTGCAGATGAGTCGGTAATATCCTTCTGCACCAAGATGATGGTTTCTCCGAAATGAAAAATGAACCTATCTGCCGTACAACTAGATGCCGGCCTAGGCTTAAGTTCACCTTTCTCTATAGCTTCTGCAATATGCTTTAATTGCTCAGCAGACATATGCAAATATTTTGCATCCAAATATTCATTAATATTTGAGTCTGGGTAGTTATTGTTTAGAAATTTTATAAGTCTTTTAAGCATGCCACTTTTTATCAAAAAAAAGCTAATTATACCTTAGGGTAATTTTATAGTTTAATGCCCACTAAAGAGGAGCGCAGAGGCTAGTTTGTGCGTCTAAATTATATTTTAGTTATTGCCATATTTGATAGCGTATACATCGAATATAGTTATAGCCATTGCTGCGATTATTGGTCCAAGAAATAACCCCAAAACTCCGAACTGCATTACCCCGGCTAGGGTTGACATTACTGTAAGTAGTGTGTGGTCTAGGGCGCTAGACTTGTTTGAGTTTGTAGAAAGCTTCTTGATAATGAATGGTCTGACAAAGTTATCAATAAAGATACCGATAATTATTGCACCGAATATCACTATCAATAGTGCCTCAATTAATTGCCCTTGAGCATACAGATATAAGCTCAAAGGGAGCCAAACTAAGAGACCACCTAGTACCGGTATAAAGCTAGCTAGAGCCATAGCTATACCAAAATATAGTGCAGGAAGACCAGCAAACATTACACCAACTGAAAACACAAGACCCTGAAGTATAGCGATAATAATCACGCTACCAACAAGTGTAATTGATAGGCTAGAGAATTGGTCTACCAATATATCATTCAAGCTACCCTCTAGAGGGGATAGGCTTTTAATTCTTTTGACTATTTCTTTGCCATCTATATAGAAATAATATAGTGAAAAAATAGTAACGATCACAAAAAATACGAAATTAGAGGACAAAGAAACCATGCTCCTTAGTATTACAACAGAGAAATCCTTAATTGCAATTAATATGCCCTCTATGTTGTTAACGAAGCTAGATGTCAGGGCCCCCTTTATTGTGTCTGAGAGAGGCAATCCTGATATTGTTTGGTTGAGTATTTGGTTACTTTTTTCTATCGTAAAGTTGCTATTAATGTTTTGTATGAGCGAAGATATTTCAAGGCCACTCACAAGAAGTATGTACCCTAATGGCAGAATCAACAGCAAAGTCACAAGCACAGTAAGCATGATGGCTGAAAGATTCTTTGAGAATTTGACAAGGAATTTGTTGTATTGGCTGTACGTAGCGATTGATATCAACATAGACAGAAATAGGGCGGGCAGGAATGGGGCGAACAACCAGCCAAGACCGACTATTGACAGTATCAACAGTGCAACTATAAATCCACGCTCGAATGTGGCATCACCTTTGCCGTTCATTTTGTCTCCAAAAAGTTACACAAATAGCTAGAATTTAGCCTTCAGATATATCTTTCTTTCAGGTTCACTCATTTTCTCTATTGCATATCTTAAAGTAGTTCTAGGTAAGGATGTGTAGTTTTCACGAAGGAACTTTGTGGCAACCTCCTCATCACGTTTGTAAATCTCTCTTAGAGTCCAGCCAATAGCTTTATGGATGAGGTCATGTCTATCACCTAAAAGTGTCTTAGCAATTGTTAGGGTTGGACCGAAATGGTTATTTTTGATAAACATGAGTGTAGTAATAATTGATATTCTCTTCTCCCACAGATTGTTCGATTGTGAGAGTCTGTATAAAAGATTAATTTCTTCCTGATTGTTGAACATATAATCACCCAAAATGTGTGGGGCAGATGAATCAACTAGGTCCCAATTATTAATATAACTAATGTTTTGCAGGTAATAGTTATATATTGACTTTTTATCACTAGCTTTGCTTTGATATTTATTTACTAGAATTATCAAACCACATAGGCGAACCTCGTGAATCGGGTTGCGTACTATTATTGTTAGTTCGTGTTCATTTATTGTTTTAGAATATTTTTTTGCAACACTTCGAATGTTTGGTACAGTGACTCCAATGAACTGATCAAATTCAGAGTACTCACCCTTACCAGTTTTAAAGAACCATTCATTACTCTTCTTTCTCTGGCTTGTCGATAATTCTTTTAAGTGGTCTATTATTTTTTCTGCACTCATAAGTTATACTTACAATTATTTATATGTAATTGGGATAATAATACATGCAATTAGCTTATCTTGCTGGTGGATGTTTTTGGTGTGTTGAGGCAATATTTCAAAGAGTGGACGGGGTAATCAGTGTAGAGCCAGGGTATTGTAATGGATCAACAAGTAATCCAACATACAATCAAGTGTGTTCTGGTACAACAGGGCATGCTGAGGTAGTAAGGGTTAAGTTTGACGAGGCCCAGATTAGCTTTAAGGGGTTACTAGAAATTTTCTTCCAGATACATGACCCTACAACCCTCAATAAGCAAGGAAATGATTGCGGTACGCAGTACCGTTCAGCAGTATTTTTTATAAGTAAAACCCAACAATCTCAGGCAATAGGTATGATTAATAGACTAAATAAAGGTGCAGTAACAGAGGTTAGCGAGCTGGATGTATTCTATGGTGCAGAGGACTACCATAGTGATTATTTTAACAATAATGCAAACCAACCATATTGTCAGCTAATAATAGCGCCTAAAATTAATAAATATTTTTCTAATACAAAGTAATGAATTATGAATGATGAAGATTTATTAAGGTATTCACGCCAGATTATGCTACCTCAGGTTGATTTTGAGGGCCAGCAAGCTATTGTGGATTCTACTATTCTTCTTATTGGGATTGGTGGTCTTGGTTCACCGAGCAGCTTGTACTTAGCAGCCGCCGGTGTGGGCCACCTAATAATTGCAGACTTTGATCATGTCGAGATTTCCAATCTGCAACGTCAAATAATCCATCACACTAAAGATATAGGTAGCTACAAGGTCGACTCAGCTGAACAAAAACTGCTCTCAATTAACCCAAAGATTAAGATCACCAAGGTAAAAGAGCTCAACCAAGAAAACATCAACGAGCTGGTGAGTAGGGCGGACGTGGTTTTGGATGGTACAGACAACTTTCAGTCTCGATTTAGTATTAACCAGGCCTGCGTAGAAAATAAGGTGCCACTAGTGTCTGCAGCCGTTATCCGTTTCGAAGGTCAGTTATCAGTGTTCAAAGGCTACGATCCAAATAAGCCATGCTATCAATGCCTATATCCTCCAAGCGAAGAACAAAACGAGAACTGTGTAGATAATGGAGTTCTGGCTCCTGTCGCGGGCTTAGTTGGAACACTACAAGCACTCCAGGCAATCAAAGTAATTCTTAATCTTGGAGAGCAATTAGAGGGTGAATTAATGATGATAGATGCTCTTAGCTTAAGCTTCAGAATGGTAAAAATACAAAAGGATCCAGACTGCAAAATTTGTTGTTAGTTTTTGTAGTATAAACAGTTGTAGCTATATATTGCTAGATTATGTTTGATAGAGTTGTATACGGCAAAAGGATAAATGCATATTTGTGGTAGAGTTATTCCTATTCTGTAATAATGTAGCACCAAAACGCAATTTGAATTAGCTATTGTTTTAGATAATTATTAAAGTATTAATTCATTTCGGGGCGTAGCGCAGTCTGGTAGCGCACTTGACTGGGGGTCAAGTGGTCGTAGGTTCAAATCCTATCGTCCCGACCATAATATAATTAATAATTAATTTATATTACAAAGTATTACCGTATTTATTTTGTCTCAAAGGATAAAATATCACCGGTAATTACGAATATAACAGCTTTATTGTTGTTCAGGTATTAGCTCTAGGGCACGAAATAATAATGATAATAATTACTATTTACAACAAGGGCTTAGGGCTGTGCAACTAAGGAAGGAGAAGAATTAACCGTATAGAAAATTTATAAAATACCATTAACATTCCAACACAGCCCTAAGCAAGTATATTATATCAAATACAGTATATATTTATCATAACTTATATTTCATATTATGAAATAGTAAAAAATAAATTGAACAATAAGATGGCTAGTTGAATCTATTTGTATAAGCAATGCAAAAATTTATATTATGAAATTCAGCAATAACTACCGACAGACAGTATAATAATCTTCACATATTTGACTCTCAGTTTAAGTTTATAGTTTAATTTGTAGTTCTTTGTTTTTTTCTATTAACGCTATACATATTTTTTTCAACTTTGACTATAAATACAGATTTAGTAGGCTTAATTGTTGTGCCTGAATTATCAGTTAAATATATATTTTAATTTCTAGGAGTTTATTGATGAGAGCACTTGTTAAAAGTCGTTCAGAGGCCGGCATATGGCTAGAAGATGTACCAATGCCTGATATGGGCAACAATGATGTTTTAATTAAAATACAGAAAACTGCAATTTGTGGTACCGATGTCCATATTTACAATTGGGATGACTGGGCTCAAAAAACTATCCCCGTTCCTATGACTGTTGGGCATGAATTTGCTGGTGTTATTGCTGATAAAGGTACCAATGTCACTTCATTAAATGTTGGAGATGTGGTTTCTGGAGAGGGGCACATAGTTTGTGGCCGTTGCCGTAACTGCCTTGGAGGGGTAAAGCATCTATGCCCAAACACAGTAGGGGTTGGTGTTAACCGTACAGGGTCGTTTGCAGAGTACTTGTCTATACCATCTGAGAATGTTTTTAAACCAAGTAGAGACATTTCTACTGACCTTCTTGCTTGCTTTGACCCTTATGGTAATGCCGTCCATACGGCCCTTTCATTTAACATGGTAGGGGAAGACATTCTTATTACTGGGGCTGGTCCAATTGGCATTATGGCTGCTATGGTTGCGCGGCACTGTGGTGCTAGAAATATAGTCATAACTGACCTCAATGATTATCGACTCGATCTAGCCAAGAGCATTATTCCTAAAGTTATAACGATTAACGCCGGAAAGGAAATAATTACTAGAGAATTTATGAATAGTTTGGGAATATTTGAAGGGTTCGATGTTGGTCTAGAAATGTCAGGCTCACCTCATGCCTTCGGGGATATGTTAAATTTAATGATTAATGGCGGCAGGATAGCCATGTTGGCAATAATGCCTGCAGGCTCTGGGATTGATTGGGATTTAGTTGTATTCAAGGGATTAACCATAAAGGGTATCTATGGGCGTGAGATATTTGAGACATGGTATAAGGGATCAATGATGGTTCAGAGCGGCCTACCACTTGATAAAATAATCACTCATAGGTTCGATGTTGAGGACTTCCAGGATGGCTTCGATGCAATGCTATCAGGTAATTCAGGTAAGGTTGTTCTTAACTGGGATGACAAATAGGGGTAAGTATTGATATGAGTTTTAAAAGTGCAAGAGATAGTATAGCAAAGGACCTAGCAGAGATTGAGAGTGCAGGCCTATGGAAGACAGAAAGGGTCTTAGCGAGCGAGCAAAAAAATGACATAACCCTGGAAGATGGTACTGATGTAATAAATATGTGCGCCAATAATTATCTAGGCCTTGCAAATAATCCAGAAGTTATCGAGGCAGCAAAGGACAGCTTCTCTCGTTGGGGTTTTGGATTATCATCGGTACGATTTATATGTGGCACACAGTCTATCCATAAAACACTAGAAAGAAGTGTCAGTGATTTTTTAGGGATGGAAGATACAATACTATATGCTGCCTGCTTTGATGCAAATGCTGGTCTATTCGAGACCATACTTTCGAGCGAAGATGCGGTAATATCTGATGAGCTAAATCATGCATCCATTATTGATGGTGTGAGACTATGTAAGGCTGCACGTTTTCGTTATAAGAATAACGATATGGATGATCTAAGGACTAAGCTTGAAGAGGCCAAAAGTGACGGTGCAAGGAGAATATTGATTACCACGGATGGTGTCTTTTCTATGGACGGTACTGTCGCTCAACTAGACAAAATATGTGACCTAGCTGACGAGTTCGATGCTATGGTTCATCATGACGATTGCCATGCAGTTGGCTTTATGGGTAAGACTGGTCGAGGTGTGCACGAGTATTGCAATGTAATGGATAGGGTAGATATCATAACGGGAACTTTCGGTAAGGCGCTCGGGGGCGCATCTGGTGGTTACACTTCAGCGAGGAGAGAGATAGTTGATATGTTACGACAACGCTCAAGACCTTACCTGTTCTCTAATACATTGGCCCCATCAATCTGCGCTGCATCTTTAAAGGTTATCGAAATGTTGTCAAGTTCTACCGATCTGCGTGACAGGCTAGAGCACAATACACACTATTTTAGAAAGGGCATGCAAGAGGCAGGGTTTGATGTTGATGATGGAGACCATCCGATAGTTCCGGTCATGCTTGGGGAAGCCAAGTTGGCACAAAGGATGAGCAAGATGCTCCTAGAAAAAGGTATATATGCGATAGGATTTTTCTTTCCAGTGGTACCCAAGGGTAAGGCCAGAATACGCACACAAATATCTGCCGCACATACCAAAGATGATTTAGATAAAGCCATTGAAGCTTTCGCCCAAACCAAAAAGGAACTTTCCAGTTGATCGTGTCACCCAACAATATAGATTGTGAGCAGTTAAGTTGAATATATTTTTATATAAATGTAAGGAGAGGAGTTCTTTTGTGTCGATAACTATGGCTATGGTAGCCCTCATATCTGTACTCTTTCCAGTCCATGGTCTGACTGAACAGAACACATCCCAAAGCACTACAACGGATTTATGTAGCACTATTGATGGTAGCTGGTATTACTATTACCCTCCAGATGTTGATTTCCCTGATGATGTTATGTTTGGGAAGATAACTATGGATATTGCCGATAAAACTGTAAATTCAGGGTTGGCCAACATTCAGAGTGTTATATTGAATCTTGGAGATATGAGCGTAACTCTTGATGAGTATGAAGAGACATGGCAATGTAGTAGCAATAAACTAGCATTTGAGGGTCTATATGATGATGGTTCAGAATATAGCTTTAGTGGTGTTATTACTTTATCTAATGAAAATAAATGGGTTTGGGATGATGGGGAGTTAGGTGAATATATATTTACTTATATTCCGCACTATATTAATTTAGATTTGATTACAGAAAAAGAGCTACAGGTAAGAACTAAAAGAGTACTAGATTTTCTAACTGATAGGGACGGATTTAATCCTATACATAAGTTTTTAGGGAACAGTAATTAGTTATTTTGTTAGACAATCAGTGAGACAAATTAACATTCCGCTAAAATCTCTATCTTTAGCTTCTCAAAAATCTCATCACCCTTTAAGGTTTTAACTATCTCTAGAGCAAAGCATATAGCGGTCCCTACGCCCTGTGATGTCATCACCTTATGCGTAGTAACGATTGGTTGATCGTTGACATACCCAGTAGAACTTATTTTGTTTTCAATTGATGGATAGCAGGTGAACTTTTCTCCGAGAACGCCTGCCTTGTCTAGGGCGTATGGTGCAGCGCAGATTGCACCTATATGCTTATCTTTGTGTTTCATCTGTTTTAGTATAGAAATTACCGTCTCGTTATTTGCTAGGGCTTGAGTTCCTTGCCAGCCCCCTGGAAGAACAATCATATCTATAACGTCAGTATCAATTTCACCTATCAAGCAGTCTGTAATAATTGGTATATTGTGTGCACCTATACAGGTCGTAGTGTCAATTCCTGCAGTAATCACATGGATACCGCCTCTACGGCATATATCGATAATACTGATAGCTTCTATTTCCTCAAAGCCATCGGCCAAAGGGACTAATACTTGGGGCATAATTGTTAATATTTTTTGTTGTTTGTAAGATAAAATAATACATTCGTTAAGAATAACACCAAAAGGAGATCCATGTTTGATAAATCACAAACTTTATCAGTAGTTGATGCTGAAATTGCAAATGCTATAACCGCAGAAGAGTCCAGACAGGAGGCTCACATAGAGCTAATTGCTAGTGAAAACTATACCTCGGTAGCGGTAATGGAAGCTCAAGGATCTCAGCTCACTAATAAGTACGCAGAGGGTTACCCAAGGAAGCGCTATTATGGCGGGTGTGAGCATGTAGATGTTGTAGAGCAGTTAGCAATAGATAGAGCTAAAAAGTTGTTTGGTGCTGACTATGCTAACGTTCAACCTCATTCAGGTTCACAAGCCAATGCTGCAGTTTTTCAGGCTTTGCTTGTACCAGGAGACACAGTGCTTGGTATGAGTTTGGCACATGGTGGACACTTAACACATGGAGCAAAACCATCATTCTCAGGTAAGAATTTTAATGCTGTTCAGTATGGCCTTAATCCAGATACAGGTGAGATAGACTATGACCAGGTAGATAGCCTAGCCCGAGAACACAAACCAAAAATGATAATTGCTGGCTTTTCAGCATACTCTAGAGTCATTGATTGGCAACGTTTTAGGGACATAGCAGACTCAGTTGGGGCATATTTAATGGTCGACATGGCTCATGTCGCTGGACTAATCGCTGTTGGTGAGTACCCTTCACCTATTGGGGTTGCAGATGTAGTAACCACAACCACCCATAAAACCCTGAGAGGCCCTCGAGGGGGGCTTATTCTTGCTAGGGCCAATGAGGAGATAGAGAAGAAATTAAATTCAGCTATATTTCCTGGCATTCAGGGAGGCCCACTCATGCACATTATTGCTGCAAAAGCTGTCTCTTTCAAAGAGGCTATGGGTGATGATTATAGGGACTACCAAAAGCAAGTAAAAATCAATGCCCAAGCTATGGCAGATACTTTCATCGAGAGAGGATATGATGTGGTGTCTGGTGGCACAGATGACCATCTTTTTTTAGTGAGCTTTATTGAGCAAGGTTTAACCGGTAAGGAGGTTGATGCGGCACTGGGTAGTGCTCATATTACTGTAAACATGAATGCGGTTCCAAACGACCCACAGTCCCCTTTTATTACTAGTGGTATCCGTGTAGGGACGCCGGCTGTGACTACTCGTGGCTTTAACAAGAATGAGTGCAGTGAGCTTACAAACTGGATATGTGATATTTGTGACAATCTTGGAGACCAATCGGTAATAGACGAGGTAATTAATAAGGTCGCTAAGTTGTGTGAGAAGTATCCGGTTTATAAATAATTTTGACCGTTTTAATTATCTAACTATATTAGGGGGAGAATGCGCTGTCCATTTTGTCAATCAGATGACACTAAGGTGCTTGATACAAGATTAATGGGAGAGGGCTCTCAAGTACGACGTAGGCGCGAGTGTACCTCTTGTAATGAGCGCTACTCTACTCTAGAAAGTGTTGATCTGAATTTCCCTAGGCTAATTAAGAGTGATGGCTCTAGGGAGTCTTTTAATGAGACTAAGTTGCGATCCGGTTTACTCAAGGCGCTAGAAAAGAGGCCTGTAAAGACTTCCTCAATCGAAAGTTCAATTACTAAAATTGAGCACAAATTAATGACCCAATCAGAGCGTGAGGTTGCTTCTTCAAAGGTAGGTGAATGGGTAATGGATGAGTTAAGATTATTGGACGAGGTTGCCTACATTCGTTTCGCTTCAGTATATAGACAGTTTCAGGACATTGAGGAATTCAAAAATGAAATTGAAAAACTCATGAAAAAATAAAACACAAAAAGATGGCCAAAGCAAAGATAGAATTTGTTTGTAGAGAGTGTGGATCTTCGCACCATCAGTGGGCCGGTCAGTGCCTAGATTGTAAGGCCTGGAATACGTTAGAAGAGATTGTAGTTTCTCAGTCCACCTCATCAAAACCTGAAATTCTGCAGGACCTTCCACCATCAAAGGTTCAAAAGCTCTCAGGTATTAGTTCAGAAAACAGAGTAAGGCTAAGTACAGGTCTCAGTGAATTGGACCGAACATTGGGTGGTGGTTTAGTGGACGGATCAGTAGTTCTGATTGGTGGTGATCCTGGTATTGGTAAATCAACACTAATATTGCAAGCAATAGCAGCAATAAATAAAGACAGTAATACCTTATATGTTAGTGGTGAAGAGTCTGCAGATCAAATCAGTGATAGAGCGATCAGGTTAGGAATTAATGAAGATATACTGCTCCTAAGTGAAACCCACCTAGAGAAAATAATTAAACTTGCCAAAGAGGTAAAGCCGAAAGTTATAGTTATAGATTCAATTCAAACCATGGTGACCGATAGTTCGACATCTGCACCCGGCTCTGTTACCCAGGTGCGTGATTGTGCAGCTCAATTGACCCAGTTCTCCAAACAAACAAATACGGTCTTACTTATGATAGGGCATGTAACTAAGGGCGGTGCTCTCGCAGGCCCTAGAATTCTAGAGCACATGGTAGATGCTGTTTTGTATTTTGAGGGGGACGCTGGAGGTAGGTACCGTATCATACGTGCTGTCAAGAATCGATTTGGTGCTGTTAACGAGATTAGTGTATTCGCTATGAGTGAGGCCGGTCTTAAACAGGTGGAAAATCCTTCTGCTATTTTCTTATCAAATCAATCCAAACCATCTCCCGGGTCTATGGTTATGGTTACCAGAGAAGCAACCAGGCCGCTACTTATTGAGCTCCAGGCCTTGGTAGACCAAGCTAGTGGTAACCCTAGGCGTGTTTGTGTAGGTTTAGAGCAAAACCGACTAGCACTACAATTAGCAGTTCTTCATAAGCATGGCGGAATCTCAACGCATGACCAAGATGTATTTGTTAATGTGGTTGGAGGTATAAAGGTAAACGAGACTGCATCCGACCTGGTAGTTATGTTAGCTATCATGTCTAGTTTGCGTGACAAAATCATTCCACAGGAATGGATAGCTTTTGGTGAGGTGGGTCTGACAGGTGAGGTGAGGCCGGTTTATAATGCAATTGAGCGCTTAATGGAAGCACAAAAACATGGCTTCAAGGTTGCAATCATACCTAAGGCTAATTCCCCCAAAAAAACTATAAAGGGATTAAAGATAGTTGCAGTAGAATATTTATATCAAGCCCTGCAATATATGTCAGAGAATACTTAGAAAAGATCCAACAACCACATTCCCACACAAATATTGAAACCATTTAATCTATATAACGTTTAGTATTATCGATATATACTGTTTTAGTTATTAATTAAGGATAATCAAAATGCTATTAGAAATTGTCTTCGCTGCTGGCTGTTTCTGGGGGGTTGAGAAGAACTTTGAACAAATAGATGGTGTATTGGATGCTGTTTCAGGATATGCCGGAGGTAGTTTTGATAATCCGACCTATTACGAGGTACTGAAAAATCGCAAATCTGATGGTGATGATAAGGTTAACCATACTGAGGCTGTAAAAATAGTCTATGACTCATCGATTGTGGAGACAGACTTTTTGATAAAAAATTTTTGGGAGATTCACAACCCAACACAGGTTGATGGGCAGGGCAACGATATAGGTAATAATTATAGGTCAGCTATATATTGGACTAACCAAAATCAAAAAACACTAGCCATTAATACTAAGAATGAATTTCAATCATTACTGGTGGAGAATGGTTATGGTGATATTGTTACAGAAATAAGGCAGCTGGATAGGTTCTGGCCTGCAGAACAGTACCATCAAGATTACTTATTAAAGAATCCAAATGGTTACTGCCCTGATCATTCAACCGGGGTCAAATTTAATAAAAAAGATAAATCCATTATTGAGCAAGAAATTATTACCCCACTGAGAGGAATGGAGATTATAGTAATTGAGGATGAAGACAGGAACACCTGTCTGTACTGTCTACAATTCGATAAAGATGTTATATCTAAATACAAGGGCAGTATTCCATTAAGGGCCACACCTGTATCTGCTCTTAAGGGTTTCAATCTAACTAGCCCTACCTGGGCAACACCAACAATTTTTTTTATTAGGGATGGATATGAAGTATGGTCAAGGCAAGGATATATGCCACCTGATGAATTCTATAGGTCGCTTGGAGAATTTAAGCTAGGCAAAAACTCGGAAGCGTTCGATGTTGCATTTAATGAATCCACCGATGCACGCTTCTGTCAGCAGTACGAGATATTTAAGAATACACCTGACGGTATATTTGCAGATAAACTCTCGGGTAGAGCTTTGTTTGATACTAAGGACAGGTTTGACTCTAAATCTGGCTGGCTGTCATTCACAAAGCCGGTAGAAGATGAGGTATACGAAAAGATGGACTTTGGTTTCGGAATGATACGCACCGAGATTCGCTCTGTGTCCTCTGATATACATCTTGGACATGTATTCAATGACGGTCCAGACGGCAAACCGAGGTATTGTATTAATGCAACTGTACTCGACTTTGTTGCTGATATTTCGTCTAATTCTATAGAGTCAGAGTCTGACGAATACTATCCAGGAAAAGATGACGAGGTTAATGGCAGATTTGCAGAATAAGTAAGTAACTAAGATATTGAATTTTGTGTCTATATCGAAGATATAACTAGTTATAAATCTATACCTTTTTGTGCCTTGATATTACTTCTGAATGCATGCTTAATGTCTTGTATCTCACTGACAGTGTCGGCAATCTCTACCAGAGCATCACATGCAGCTCTCCCTGTGATGACAACGTGCTGTTTTTCTGGTCTATTTTTAAAGCACCTTATTACTTCCTTTTCATCAAGGTATTTGTAATTTATCATGTAAGTTAACTCATCAAGAACTACCAGATCGATTGTTCTATCAGTTAAAAACTTTTCTGCTTGATGCCATGTCTGTACTGCTTTTTTTGTGTCAAATTCCTTGTCTTGTGTGTCCCAGGTAAAACCGGTCTTCATGAATACAGTTTGAATATTTTGTTGCTTTGTTAGGAAAATATCTTCACCAGTATCCTGTACTCCCTTTAAGAATTTTGCTATACCAATATTCATATCGTAACCCAGTGCACGACACACCATACCCATCGCTGATGAAGATTTACCCTTGCCGTTACCTGTTATAAGAACTATTACGCCTTTATCGATGTTGGCAGCATCGATCCTAGAGTCAATATACTCCTTCTTAAGTTGCATACGCGCTTTGTATTTTTCGTCAGACACGAGGTGCTTTTTAGCTTTTTTGAGTTGAAAAGTAAGGTGTAAATGAATAATATCGATTAATCAGTGTAAATACAATTGATATAGATACCACACAGTAAAGTGTTGGCAGGTGAATGATTGATGAAAGAAAATTAATATGACTATGTGTCGCAATCATAAAAAATACGATGATAAATACTGTAAAAATTGCTCTAATTTTATTGGTTTGATTTGTCATGCTAACAATCATACACTCTTAAAAGCGATACGTAAGACCTGCTGTAATATTACGAGTAAAGCTTGCCGGATATACAACGTTACCACCAGTAGAGTTATAGTCCCCTAATAATGTAGCATGTTTTTTATTGAACAAATTTTCTATATCTAGAGAAAACTCTATATCTTTAGAGTAATTGTAGGCGTAGCTTATATCCGTAGAGTTAAAAGCTTTGGTTTTCTCTGTATTTGTATTGGAAAAATCTTCTTCTGCATAAGCCTCACTTCTAAATTTGTGTTTAATGGCTAATGTTGATTTGTCATCTAACTTAAACTTAACATTTGTAGCGATAGTATTCTTTGAAACGCCAGGTAATGTTTTTCCATTGAACGACCCCCTATCCTCAGCCTTATCTTCGGAATCAATAACCGCATCAACATAACTGTAATTAATGCCAGCAGTAATTTTAGGATTAATAAACAATTTACTATCTATCTCAATGCCAGTTTTATGAGATTTGTCTAAATTTGAATTTGTTCCTAAGTCACTTGCATTTTGCTTGTGAAGGTATATTTCGTTATTTAAGTTAGATCTAAATAGGGTTAGTTTTGTTTTAGTATTTTGATTAGTATGGCTCAAGCCAACATTCAAGGTTTTGTTTGTCATAGGTTGAAGGAATCCGTCAAAGGTATTATCAAAGGTTGGTGCGCCAGTATATTTAAAGGCAGTGTTTATATCATAAGCTTGAAATGATTTATTATAGTTAGAGAAAATTGATAAGTTATCATCTAGTTTTTTATTAACACCAAAGTTGTATGCTGATAAATTGTGGCTTCCAGTTGCGGAAGTTTTGTTGTAGAAATAATCAACTTTTTCATTTCTATATCCAGCAACATAGTTAGTATCATCAGCTAGGTACTTAGTTTGAATAAAATAACCTTTGTTAGTTTTAGTTGTCAGCTTATCAAAGGTGGATGATAAATATGACTTTTCCTTTCTTTCTCCATAAAGTTTAGAATATCCAGCATCAACTATTGTATTGTTTTTTGAGTATTTTAGAGATAGAGATTCGATTGTTTTGTTGTCTTTCTTAACGCCACCAGAGCCCCAGTAGAAGATAGTTTCACTTGTTTTATCTTCTTTTGCTTTGTCAATGTTTAAAGTTAGTCCATCACTTATCTTTGTATTGAGATTTAATGAGTAACCATCAGAGTCAATAATTGAATGGGCATAATTATTGCCTGTGCCGTTTTGCGCTGGGTTGGAGTTAAATTGAGATATGGTTTGGTATTCTGGATACCTGTAATCACTGTCATTATTTGCTAGTGATAGTTGAATTTGAGTGTTGTTAGTGGCGTCTAATTTTATTTCAATCACCTTATTGGTTTGTTTTCCCCAGTCTTTGTTTCCAGTGTTATCTGCATCAGCATAACCGCCTTTATCTTGTGTTTCAATTGCTGCGTTAATAATTAGTCCATCAGATTTTGAACTTGCTGAAATTGATTTATTAGTTACACCATAATTACCAGTTTCTAGTTTTGCATATGAGTTATAAATATCTTTCATAAAGATATGGATAGCACCACTCACTGCTCCATCACCATAAACAACCGAACCACTACCTTTGGTGATTTCGATTCTATCAATATTATTTAAAACAATGTTTCCAATAGATTGAGATGAAGATGTATGATTGTTAAGTCTAATTCCATCTACAGTAATAACAATATTTTGATGCCCATTTGTTGTACCATAGCCACGCATGTCAATTTTTTGTGAAAATCTATTTCCAGCATTAGGGGTAATTGTTATTGAAGTATTATTGCTAAAAAAATCATATAGATTAGTTGATCCAGACTCTTTTATGTCTTGTGATGAGTAAATTTCTGTAGAAAATGTTGCATCAATATCAAAACCATTAAACTGGTTTGCGCTAACATTAATAGGGTTTAAATAAATTGGTATGGGGCCAAGTGCTGCATCCGTTACAGTAGAAAACGTTAGTAGCATAAATACAGACGCTATACAGAATTGCTTTAAGTTCATTTTATTTCCGTTTATATATAAAAC
>Ga0206681_10000832_pt1 | contig 15408 bp, 11 predicted proteins | sample M150012015metaG_FD_161048 | JGI IMG/M metagenome (GOLD analysis project Ga0206681, IMG submission 161048) | Ammonia-oxidizing marine archaeal communities from Monterey Bay, California, United States - M1 500m 12015 | ecosystem: Environmental > Aquatic > Marine > Intertidal zone | place: USA...
ACACATGTTCCATTATCAGTTGTTGCAGTCGAGTCGTAGTTACAAGCTGTAGGGTCCATACAGCCAGCACCTGGAACTGCGTTTGTTGGATAACTATCTAGTGTACTTACACCTGTATTAAGTGGGTCTAAGTACTGAGAAGCACCAAGCCCCCAACTCACATTAAATCTTCCGTAAAAATCATATTGTCCATTATTTACTGAACCAGAGCATGCTGCTGCTCCACCGTAAAGCTGCCCAATAATTCTATGATTGTGGTCAAATAAAGGCGAACCTGATGATCCTGGTTCAGTAACTCCCAACTCCCATTGGTCAATCCACCAAACCTGAGCGCCGCCAGTACTACTATGGTAGGGCGCGTCATTTTCAAAACAAATCTTTTTAACGTCGCCACTTGGGTGGTGAATACCTACAGCACTGTAAGGAATACTGCCAGAATTATCCCAACCAGCGTATTCAACGTTATAGCTTGAAGGAGGAGAAGAACTGAGCTCTATTAGAGCAAAATCACTTCCACCATTTGATACTAGGAGTGATCCTCCTGAGACGCTCTGATTTGTAGGGCCTGTAGAACCTGAACAAGAGCTACTCTCATGGTTGAAATAGTAAACCCAAGTGTTTGGTGATCCAAGACAGTGATTTGCTGTAAGGAAATAAGGTGTTCCGTCGTTTGCTGTATTGTTAACTAGAGAGCCTGTACACCAAGCGCTACCACCATTTACGATAAGAGCAACAGATCTTTTTTCCGTTTGCCAATCCGCACCTTCAGGACAGTTTACATTAATGTTACATGCACCAGAATTTCCGAAAGGCCCCATTCGATCAGCCATTTCAGCTAATACTGCTTCCTGATGATTTAAAAGAGAACGATAGCCATGAATTACTTGATTTACTTCGATTTCACCCATTCCATGTGAAGCAGGGGATTCGTGGTATTCTAGTATCATAGAAGATCCATCAAGTACACCTAGTGAAAGACCTTCCCATTCTTTATTATTTTCTAAAGTAAATGAACCAAGGAAAGCAGTCCTTTGAGCGTTATAAACGTATAGTTCAGCTTCTTTTGGTAGAATGAATTTAGAAAGCATAAAACTTATATTTAACGCATCAGGGCAATTAAACCCTAGTCTCCATATATGCACTCCTTCTTCAAAAGTCCATGTTCCTGAATTTTCGAGGTTGAAGGCAACTTCTTGCTCAACGCCGAATCTCCATGGAGCTTCTTTGTGTTGATCGGTTACAGCATCTTCAGCTGCTAAAGTTGCTAGGTCCACACCTGGCATATTTTTTATCTCAAATTCGGGTTGATATGTAGCGTCTTCCCAGTTAATTGGGGTTCCTCCGTGAGATATTTGTGCAAATATTGCAGTTGAGAATATTGCTCCTACAAGTAAAAGGAACAGGTTTTTACAGTTGTACATGGCGATTATTGTTTTGATTCGTACGACATAAAGACGCAAATATTCTAGATGAGTTGCGTGGGTCCAAAGTTTAAGTTATCTTGTATCGGCCTTAATAAAATCATAATGTGTAGTAATAATTTGGATATAAAATGGAAAGTGTATGTCAATACAGTTACTATCTGCATTTTATCCATTTTACTATTTAACTTTTCTGTAAGTGCTCAATTTGTCGATGTATCAAATGGTTTATTATTAGAAACTGATCATACAGGAGGTTTTCTTGGGTCAGGTGTAAGCTTTGCTGATTTTAATGGAGATAATGTTGATGATCTGACATTTGGTCATCACAATGGTCAAATTAGATTTTATCAGGGAGATGGTGTAGGCTTTCAAGAGGTCTCATTTGACATTCAAAATGATGAAAGCGAAACGAAGTCTGTCATATGGGCGGACATTGATAATGATGGCGATCAGGATTTGTTGATCACAAATAGGAATGCTTCAAATAAAATATGGCTTAATGAAGGAAGTATGGAGTTTATAGATGTTTCATCATCATGTGGGATTTCAACGTCTAACTATTCAAAAAGTTATGGTGCGTCTTTTGGAGATTATGATAATGATGGTTACTTAGATTTGTATATCTGTAATTATCACACTGATATTATTAATATTCAGAATGAATTGTATCACAATAATGGAGATGGAACGTTTACAGACGTTACTTTAACTTCTGGTGTAGGAAATGGTTTGAGCCAAACCTTTCAAAGTACTTGGATTGATATTGATAAAGACGGTTTAATAGATCTTCATATCATAAATGATAGAGTTCAATGTCTCAATTCATTTTATCATAATAATGGAGATGGAACTTTTAGTGATATGGCTGCTGATTTGGGAGTTGATATTGCAGTTTATGCAATGAGCTCAACATTTGGTGATTATGATAGGGACGGCGATTTGGATTTATATGTGACAAATGGTGCAGATGGTAATTTTCTGTTTTTAAACGAGATTAGTCAAGGTGGCGGTTTCATTGATGTAACAGATATAGAAGGCGTACAAGTAAATCAACTTTGTTGGGGGGCTTGTTTCATTGACCATGAAAATGATAGTTGGTTAGACCTATATGTAGCTACAGGAATAGGTGTTTACACAGACTATCCGACAGTGTTTGATGTCTTTGGAGTTCAGTCCAACGCCTTTTTTTCATCTTCTGGCAGCTATTCTATGCAGAATATTTCCACAGAAACTCCACAGTCTGAACAATATACCTTCTCTATTGCCAAAGGAGATTATAACAATGATGGATTCCCTGATCTTGTCTCTCACCAAGTTGGTCAGTACGCTTCTGTAATTAGCGCAACCCCAAATGAAAATCACTTCCTTAAAGTTATGCCGCAGGGAACAAATGTGAATAGAGATGCTATAGGAGCTGAGGTAATGGTTTATCATTCTGACGGACAGAATACAGGCATTAATGAGGTTGAATTAGATGTTGTTTTTTGTGGTGATAAATATTTAAGCCAAAACTCAAGATTCCTTCAATTCGGACTTGGATCAAGCACTCAAGTCGATTCAGTAGTAGTTCAATGGCCTGGAGGGGAGGAAGAATCGTTTTTGGGGCTGTCCATTGATGAGTCAGTAGTATTAATTGAGGGCGCTTCTATTCAATACTGTCCAAACCCTTCAGCTTTCTGCGGATCTGGAACTATTTGGGATGAAGGTACACAGACATGTGTATCTGTAGAGCAAGAAAATCAATGTCCGGCAGATGTAAATAATGACGGATACATTGCAATTCTAGACTTGCTCATCGTATTAAATCAGTTCGGCACATTTTGTTCCCCTACTTGGTAATTCATTTGTGCCTTACGATATTCGCGAAAACACATTGAATAATGGGAAGAGCATTTGAATTTAGGAAGGCGAGAAAGATGAAGAGGTGGGCTGCGATGTCTAAAATCTTTTCAAGACTCAATAAGGATATTATTATCGCGATTAAGGACGGAGGAAATGCTGATCCCGAAACAAATGCTACTCTTAGAGCTGTACTACAAAACTGTAGAGCAGCTAATATGCCAAAGGATAATATTGCTCGGGCAATTAAAAAAGCTACAGATAAGGACACCTCCAATTATAAAGAAGTGACTTTTGAAGGTTACGGACCACACGGTATAGCTGTTTTTGTTGAGACTGCAACGGATAATAACAACAGAACAGTAGCTAGTATTAGAAGTGATTTTGCACATAACGGGGGTAATCTAGGCACATCAGGAAATGTTGAATTTCTTTTTAATAGAGTTTGTTTCTTTAATGTAAACGGAGCAGAACAAGATCCTGAGGAACTTGAACTTGAACTGATCGACTATGGAGCGGAGGAAATAGAGATTGATGGCGAAACCATAATAATAACGGCTCCGTTTGGCTCATTTGGTGGACTTCAGAAGAAAATTGAGGAAATGGAACTTGAGATTGAGGAATCTGGTTTTGATAGAGTTCCTACAACTACATCTGAACTTAATGAAGATCAAACCCAAGAGGTAGAAAAATTGATTGAGAAATTAGAAGAAAACGAAGATGTTCAGAACGTTTTCCATACAATGTCCTCTTCAAGTGATTGATTGGATAAAATCCTTGTAATACGTAACCTTTAGCAAGGAATTTCGTATTTTATGGCTATGTGCCGTCAAAATTATTTATTGAGGATAGTTTTTCCTATAATTTTAATCCTAAACCTAGTAGGTGTAAGCACATACGCCCAAGAACTCACCTCGTGGCAATCTCACCTTCATGACCAAAACATGTCTGTAGATGATGTTAGAGAGAGTTTCAGCCTGTTTTGGCCAGATATAGATGCAATTCCTAGAAGCAACGGTAAGAAGCCCTTTGAAAGGTGGGCATGGTGGACTGAACGCAGAACGCAGCCTCAAGGGAGCAGGCCGCCAGCAAATGCATGGTGGGACGAATCACGAGCTTTCTTAAACTCAAGTTCTAATTATCCCTTTGGATCATCTTGGTCATACATTGGAAATGAGGATATCCCTGTATATGGCGGGGCAGGAAGAGTAAACAATGTTGTTTTGTTTGATGGTGGCTGGTTAGCTTGCGCTCCTTCCGGTGGGCTATGGATTTCTCAAGACGAAGGGGCAACATGGGAGCCGGCAGGTGGAGAAATAGATGAGTTGTCTGCTGTAGGAACTACAGATGTGATTGTTGACCCAGAAAATACGGATCATTGGTTTCTAGCAACTGGGGATGGTGATGGCGCGACGACTTATAGCATTGGACTAATTGAGACTTTCGATTCAGGAGTTACTTGGGAAATGACAGGGCTAAACATGCCTGAGGGTAATAATAAAATATTCAAGATTGCTTTTCAACCTGGAAATTCAAGTGTGATCTATGTCTGCTCTAGCAATGGATTATATCAATCTGATGACTCGGGGTTGACTTTTAATTCTTTGAAAACAGGAATTATAAGGGATTTGGTATTCAATAGTGACTTTCCAAATACGCTTACAATAGCAGTAGAAAACATGGGTATATATAGATCCATAGATTCTGGAGAATCATGGGAGAGTATTCCTCTGCCTCAGTCCTCAGGTATAGGTAGGATAGAACTTGCTCCGAGCGTATCTAACTCTAACCGAATTTATGTTTTCGGAGCAAATTACTTTACTCAAACAACTTTAGGTGTTTGGCGTTCTGATGATGGTGGAGAATCCTTTTATGCTACAATGCTAAGAGCTGAAGGTGGGCCAAACCTTCACGGATGGACTAGCGACGGGTCTGATTATTCTGGCCAGGCTTGGTGGGATATGTGCATAGCTGTTGCCCCTTCAAATGCTGACCATATAGTCTTAGGCGGTGTTAATCTATGGGAATCCAACGATGGTGGATTTAATTGGAACTGCGATGCGCATTGGGCAGGGCAGGGGGATCACCCAACCGTCCATGCTGATCAGCACGGGCTGACTTGGATGTCTGATGGTAGATTAATAGTCGCGAATGATGGAGGGGTGTACTTGAGAGATGAGTTTGGTAATTATTCAGACAAATCTGACGGCCTTGATATAGCCCAAATTTATCAGTTAGGACTGAGCCCACATAGACACTCCGAATTGATATACGGTAGCCAAGATAATGGCACTTCGTTATTGAATTCTGATGGCTGGGAACGTGTTCTTGATGGTGATGGAATGGGGTGCTTCTATCATAAATCTGATTCAAACATGCTATTCTTGAGTGCCTATTACGGCCTTTTATATCGTTCTTTAGATGGGGGACGATCAAGTACTCAGATCGTAAACTATTTTGGTTCTGGAATCAATGAATTTGGAAATTGGCTTACTCCCTGGATGGCAAGTCCTCAAAACCCCGATGTTATCTATGTAGGTAAGAAATCGGTATACCGTTCAGATGATGCCGGTACAACATGGAACACATTAGGGACAATGAGTACCACAAAGGCGGATGTGTTAGCACTTTCAGTAACAGATCCTAACACAATACTAGTTGCAAAACGCGAAGAATTATGGCGCTCCACTAATGGATACGACTTTACAGAACTATTAAATCTTCCAGGCGAAACCATAGGTGATGTATTAATTTCTTCATCTGATCCAAATGAAATCTGGGTGAGTTTTGGTAGTTATACTCCTGGAATTCAGGTTTGGGTGTCCTATGATGGAGGAGATTCCTGGTCAGATAAATCACTTGGGCTTCAGGCTCTTCCAGTAAATACATTAATTGAATCTCCCGATGGTACTTTGTATGCAGGGACCGACTTAGGTGTCTATTCTTATGACGATGTAAATGGTTGGACGATTTTTGGAGAAGGCTTGCCCCTAACAATAATTACTGATCTTGAAATACGTTTGGCTACAAACAGATTAGTGGCAGCTTCTTATGGAAGAGGGATTTGGGAGATAGAACTCCCAACACTGCCATCATCTGACTTAACGGCTTTGGGTTTTGAGAATTTTGATGAACTACAGTGTAATTGGGAATTTGAATGTGCACCAAAGGTTCTAAATTCTGGGTCTGACCCTGTTCTTTCTGTCGAATACTCTATTAATTGGGATGAAACCCAAACTGTAATATCACATAATTTCGATCCACCATTAAACCCAAATGAAACTCTAGTGCTTCCTATATCATCTCACCAAGTTGATAACACTGGAACTAGAGTGATATCATTAAATATCCTTGAGGTTAATGGCGCTTTGGATCAAACCTCCATTAATAATCATGCATATGAAAGTTGTACAGTTTCAGGCCTTGGCTATCGTGGCACATTAACTGAATGGGCTGGATGCAATGCCGAAGATCTTAAGTGGTCACTTGCATTTGAGGGGGCTTCAACTACCATATTAGAATCAAACCCGATACCTGCAGGAGATACATTGTCTAGAATTTTATGCCTTCCTGAAGGATGTCTTGTTTTGCAATGGGATGATGAGGATGGAGATGGTTGGCTCGATGCTTATTGTACAGAGTCTGGAGGGTTTGTTTGGCTAAGTCCATTTGATGAAGTACTTGCATCAAGCACAAACTCAGATTACTCATCATCTTCTTCTTTTACAAGTTGCGTTGATTCTCCTTGGTGTTATTCCGACTTCGACGGTGATGGAGAAAGAACAGTAGCTGATTTGTTGTGGGTGCTCTCTGAATATGGATGTACATCAGGGTGTACAGCAGACCTTAATGGAGATGGGGAAGTCTCTGTAATAGATTTAATGAATCTACTTTCTAATTACGGTGTGTCTTGCAATTGAATGTGAATAACTTCCACATTATCAATGTGCTATATATTTGTGGGATTCCGAAATCTTTCTTTAATTAGTCCTGATTAAATTGTGAGTTTGCGCTTTTGCTCTCTCAATATGTCAAGTTTAGTTGTTAGTTAGGGAGGTTCATTACAAAGGTGATGAACCTCTTTTACTTTGTGAAAACATTACATAGTTCGACCTACCTTCGCGACATGGAAGGATTTGAGGTTCGCCACCCAGGCACATTAGTCGACGCTCTTACTAGGCAAGGTGGCTATACGACACGTACAAGAGCTAGGAAAGCTATTAAAAACGGAGCTGTTAAGGTTGATGGCGATGTAATTCGAATCCCTTCAACTGAAGTTGATACTGGAATGAATATCACTCATGACCGAGGTCGGAGAACAGTTTTAAATTCTTCTAGTAAAGCATCACGAGATTCAGGTCGCCTAAATCCTAGGTCTGCAAATAAATCTACAAAACCACCTTTTGATGTTGTTTATGAAGATGATAATTTTTTGGCATATATAAAACCAGCCGGATGGATTACAGCGGCTCCCAATCCTCACGTAAGTTCTAGTTACTCTAGAATGAAGAACTGGCTTGAATTACAAAGTAGAGGTAATCTAGACCTTCATTTTGTAAATAAGTTAATGAAGGATGTAAGTGGCATTTGTTTGATAGCAAAAAATAAGATTTGGCGGGAACATCTTCAAGAAAACTGGAATGATTTTAGACAGGGTATTTATATTCTTGTTGAAGGTCATTTGCCTCCAGATGATGAGCTTGAGTGCAGAGAAGAGGATGGAGAAAAGGTACAAGTGCAATATCGTACGATGAGAGCTACCGAAAAGCATACACTTCTTAAAGTTGACGCTCCTATCGAAGCTATTCAGTTGATTCTACCTTCATTACGTAGAGAAAGCTGTATAATTATTGGTAAGGGTAAAACTGCTCCTGATCCTTTAAAAAGAGAGGGTGTTCATATGTTCGCTCTTGAGGTGACTGGACCTAAAGGAGAAGAAATTATGGTTAAATCAAGAGTTCCAAGAGATTTTTTGGGACTAATGAAAGGTGGTGATTCACCTAAACCAAAAAAACGTCGAAATGCGGAGGTTAAGTTTGGATCCTCTGATAGAGGGGCTAGACCATTAAAAAGGCGCAAACGCCATACTGATAAACCTGATTTCAAGTCGGATAATAAGAAAGGAGACAGTTTAGATTAAAGAGGAAACCGAGCAATAGCCCAATTCCTTAATTTAATTATTTCGTCATTTGATAATTCCTTGCTCGCTATTCTAAGTGCTTTTCGTAATAGAGTCGGCTCATCGTGAACATGTCTAATAAGTTGTTTAAATTGAGATAATCTATCTGGAACTACATTAGTTATGATTGACATGCTTCTAGTTACGGAATTATGTGTTGTAAGGTTTCTTAAATTATGTTTATAATAAAAAACAAACGCCAGGACGTTTCCCGGCGTTTGCATTTGACTGAACCAAAACCAAATCATGCGCAAGTTTTACTTGCTGTTTAGTATAATATCAAAGGGTGTGCCAAAGTGTGCTCGAAAAGGTGTGTTTATAGCCAACAGAGGTTAATTTCGCACAATAATATATTTATCATGTCATCAATTGTCTATATCGTATCAGCTGCAAGAACTCCTATGGGTAGTTTTTTAGGTTCTCTTTCATCTGTTTCAGCTACAAAACTTGGTTCTACTGCTATTAGCGGTGCTCTTGAAAAGGCTGGACTTGATCCTAAAGAGGTTGAGGAGGTTTTTATGGGTAATGTGCTTCAAGCTGGTGTAGGTCAAGCTCCAGCACGGCAGGCTGCTCTCGGAGCAGGCATTTCAGAATCTGTTCCCTGTACAACGGTGAATAAGGTTTGTGCCAGTGGCATGAAGGCTATAGCTTTAGCGAGAGCTACTATAGCTATGGGGGAAGCGGAAATCGTAGTAGCAGGAGGGATGGAAAACATGTCTCAAGTTCCTCATTACCTAGATGGAAGAAAAGGGGCTAAGTTCGGTGATATCAAGGTGCGTGACGGTATGCTTGTAGACGGGCTTACTGACGTTTACAATAATACTCATATGGGTAATTGTGCAGAGCTTTGCGCTAAAGAAAATAAGATAACTAGGGAGGAACAAGATGCCTTTGCAGTTGAGAGTTATGAGAGATCATCTAAGGCGTGGGGAAGTGGAGCTTTTGCTGCTGAAACTGTAGCTGTGCAAATACCGCAGCGCAAAGGTGATCCAATTGTTTTTTCTGAAGATGAGGAATACCGCAACGTAAAGATGGATAGGATACCGTCTCTTAGACCTGCATTTGATAAGGAGGGGACAATAACAGCTGCAAATGCTTCTACACTTAATGATGGTGCTAGCGCGTTAATTCTAGCTTCAGCGGAGGCTGTTGAGCGTCATGGTCTTAAGCCTATAGCCAAAATCCTTGGTGCAGCTGATGCTGCTCAAGCTCCAGAATGGTTTACTACTTCTCCATCTCTAGCTCTTCCTATAGCTTTGGATCGAGCAGGATTGACATCTGATGAAATAGATCTATGGGAGCTAAACGAAGCATTTTCAGTTGTGGGTATCGTTAATAACCGTTTGCTAGGCCTTAACCCTGAAAAAGTTAATGTAAATGGTGGAGCTGTCTCATTAGGTCACCCACTTGGCTCAAGTGGTAGCCGAATAGTTGTAACTCTAGCTCATGCTCTCAAGGCCAGAGGTCTTAAGTATGGTGCTGCAGGTATTTGTAATGGAGGTGGTGGAGCTTCTGCTATAGTTATTGAAACAGTTTGAAATCTATAGGCATAGCATCGGTTTCTATAGTTCCTCTACGAGCGGAGGCTGCTGACACATCTGAACAGGTAAGCCAAATACTTGCTGGTGAATGTGTAGAAATACTTGAGGAAGGAAGGGGTGATTGGGTGAAAATCAAGATGTTGGAAGATGGATATGTCGGATGGTGTGATAGAAAACAGTTCGAATTTAATGTAAATGTTCCCGAGGAAAGAACTATACTTTGTGAACCTATTTCACTTTGGATTAATGAAAGAACTTTAGCTACTTTATGTCTCCCAGCTGGAGCATTATTAGATGATAGGGAAGGAGAAGGTCTTTTTATTGGGAAGGATAGGATTTCGCCTAAGGATTCAGCTCTTTCAAAGGATGACATTTTTGGTGATATTCCTGTCACTATGAGAGATGCTGCACTTTCTATGCTTGGCGCACCTTATCAATGGGGTGGAAGAACGATATCTGGAATTGATTGTTCGGGTCTAAGTCAGTTAGCTGCGAGGCTTACAGGAAGATTTTTACCTAGAGACGCTTCTGATCAGGTAGATTGTGGTGATTTGGTTGATTGGGAGTTGAGGGAAGCTGACGATTTAGCTTTTTTTGAAAATAATGATGGAAGGATTACTCACGTAGCAATATTAGTTTCTTGTGACTCAGTAGTACACGCCTCAGGCGAGGTGAGGGTAGATTTATTTACAAGGAAGGGTATTGTCCACGCAGAAATTGGTGGCCTAACTCACAGACTAAATTGTATTAGACGATTGCCTAAATAGTTAGTTGATTATTTATGAAATTTCCCACCCTCAGAAGCTAATTTTCTTAGCAAGGGGCTACATCTATAACGAGTTTCCCCATAAGTGCTTCTTAGTGAGTCTATGTTGCTTACTACTTTTTCTAATCCCCATTCCTCAGCCCAAGCAAGTAATCCTTTTGGGTAATTAACACCCTTCAGCATTGCGGTATCAACGTCTTCTGCACTAGCTATTCCTAAGTAAACAGCATCAGCAGCCTCATTTATTAGCATAGATATGATACGTTCTGAAATTATTATTTGAAGCTTTGGGTCTAGATTAACAACTGTTTCAGACTCTTCACTCTCTTTGCTATAATCGTAGAAACCTCGACCAGATTTACGACCTAACCATCCAGCCTCAACAAGTTTTAACTGTGTTATACTTGGCATATATCTAGGGTCGTAATAGAATGACTTGTATACTGATTCTGTAACCGAATAGTTAATATCATGGCCTATAAGGTCAGTAAGTTGAAACGGCCCCATTCTGAAGCCCGATGCACGCATGGCAGCATCTATGGTTGGTACATCTGCAATACCTTCATCTAAGATCCTTAGTGCTTCACCATAAAAAGGACGGGCTACACGATTTACAATAAACCCTGGTGTGTCTTTTGCGATAACGGGAGATTTGCCCCATTTTTTCATGAGACCTGAGAGTTTGCTAGGAAGGTCAGTATTAGTTTGTATAGCAGGAATAATTTCAACTAGAGGCATTAATGGAGCAGGGTTGAAGAAATGTAATCCTACCACACGCTCAGGATGATTACAAGAAGAGGCAAGAGCAGTAATTGATAGAGAAGAGGTGTTTGATGCAATTATCGCTTCTTCACTTACAATTTCTTCGATTTTCTTGAAAACACTAAACTTAACATCTAAGTTTTCTACAACAGCTTCAATTATCAGACTACAATCTTTGAGTCTTTGGAGATCTGTTGTTCTCTCAATTCGCATTTGAATTGAATTAGCTTCTTCAGTAGTGTATTTCCCTTTTTCAATCAGTCTATTCATGACTTTTTGAAGCTTGGAAGAACTAGAGGTTAAAGCATCTTCAGATAAATCGAACAAAATAACGTCTTGTCCTGCTTGGGAAGCAATTTGGGCTATTCCAGACCCCATTGCCCCAGCCCCTACAATGCCGACTAATTTTTCAACCTTATTTGTTTGCATAAAGCAAAAGTAACAACTACAAACTGATAGTTGCCTCATATAAAGAATAGATATATCCAGTATTTATCGTTAGTTAATTGCTCGTATGAAAACAAAAAACGACTCTGGCTGCCCAGCACAAATTCGAAAAGTGGGAATTACTTTGGATAAGAACAGGGCCTTGCTGAAAAGATTACGTCAGAAAGACAACATTAATTTACTTGCTGACAGATCCTTTAAATGGCTCAGAGTCAAGGGCTTCGATTTTAATTATCACACACATATTGAAGCGCTTCCTGATGGAAGGTTGGCAGTTATGTGTTATGAGGAAGGTTACGTGTTAGAAGTTGATGGTGTCAGTTTACTTCCTTCTCCTCGCGCTGCGTTGTTGGCGTGATTTAGATTTATTTTTATTATGCTTTTTTTCGTGAAAAGCACCCTTGAAAGAAGGGTCTGCTCTGCGTTTTTGAGCATCGATATCACGGGCCATATCCTTTGCTTCATACATAGGAGTTTCTTCTATCTGTACACAGTCGGGAATGGGGACTTCAGTAATTACATTTTTTGAAGGCAAGTAGGATTCAACGGCGTTTAAGTATGATTCTTCGCTGGGGTCATAGAGAGTATGAGCAACACCCTCTCTAAATGCACGACCAGTTCTGCCTATTCTATGCACGTAGTCGGCTGAATTTCTAGGTACAGTGCAATTGATTACAAGTTTAGTTTCAGGCACATCAATTCCTCTACTACTGACATCTGTACTCACAAGAACTCTAATGGCACCCTCACGGAAAAGGGACATAGTGTGTAGGCGAGTATTTTGTGCTTTATTGCTGTGAAGGCCCCTAACTCCACCGGAAATAGTTCTTTCTAAGAACTTGGAAATAGTTTCTGCTTGCTCCTTTGTTCTAACAAATACGAGCGCTCTATCATCGGGGTAAATATCTATCAATAGATGACTTACCATATTGAGCTTGGTTCTTATGTTGGGAACAGCAGTTTTTATTTGAGTAACGGTGCTTACAGGTGTCGCTGGAGGACTTACTTCAATTCTAGTGGGCCAAAGCAGAAACTCTTCACTTAACTTTTCAACTCTATCAGGAAAAGTGGCGCTGAAAAGTAGGTTTTGCCTTTTATTGGGGATAATCTCTAAAATATTCCTCAACTGAGGCATAAAACCCATATCCATCATTTTGTCAGCTTCATCGAGTATAAGGGTCTTAATTTTCTTAGGGTCAAGACCGTTTCTAAGATATAAATCCATGAATCGACCAGGAGTGGAAATTAATATGTCAGAACCATTTTCCAATTCTTCTAGCTGTGATTTAGGACCTACTCCTCCAAATAATGCCAAGCATCGTAAATCAGTATATACAGAGAGTGATTTGAATACACTGTGCACTTGAATAACTAATTCTTTTGTTGGAACTAGAACTAGTGCTCTTGGTAAATCTCCTTGAGCATATTTAACTTTTTGAAGAATTGGAAGAGCAAAAGCCGCTGTTTTTCCGGTACCGGTTTGAGCAATAGCTACAACATCTTGACCAGCGCTAATAGGGGGTATAGCCTTGGTTTGTATAGGGGTAGGTTCCTCAAATCCTGAGTCCTTTATTGCATTTAAAAATTGCTTTGTTATTTTAAGATCTTCGAAGCTCATAATGATGACAAAGGTAGTAGCGTATCTTGCCCACGCGAATGCAAAATCAAGACTTCGATAATATAAGACCATTTTCTGATGCAGAAGCGAACAAGGCGGCACTTGAATTGTCTGAAGCAAAGGACTTTACATCACTGCTGACTCCTTTGGTGGGTGCTGAAAATGCAAAAGAAATTGCTGATGGAATGTGTACTGTTGATAGTATTCAGGACTTTCAAGACGATCTTACGTTTCCATTTTTAGAGGCTTTAATCGAATCTACGACTGATGGCGTTTCTCTAAGCTTTGCGGAGGGGGCGTCTGAGAAAGATCTTGTGAACCCCACATTGCATCTTACAAATCATAGGGATATTGTCTTAGATCCATCCTTAGTAAATGTTGCTAGAATGGGGAGTGGGTATTCTTCAACTGAGATAGGAATAGGAGATAATCTTCTTTCTCATAAATGGGTAGAAGATCTTGTTCGGTTGAATAGATGTTTTATTGTAAAACGTGGTGGAGGCCCAAGAGAGAAATGGGAAAGTAGTTTATTCGTTGCTTCATATATAAGACAAGTTGTAAGCAATGGTGAGTCAGTTTGGCTTGCCCAAAAAGAAGGCCGTGCTAAAGATGGCCGTGATCAAACTTCGCCAGCTTTAATTAGAATGCTCTATTCTGAGGGAGGAGAAAAAGCTTGGAATGAATTAAATGTAAAACCGGTTAGCATATCATATGAATGGGATCCGTGTGATGCAATGAAAGTTCGGGAGTTAATCTTGAGAGAAAAAAATGGAGAATACGAAAAAGCACCTGGCGAAGATGAGATGAGTATGGCATTAGGAATGACAGGGTGGAAGGGGCGAGTTCATTTGGAATTTTGCAATACTATACCGTGGAAGGAAGTCGAAGGCAAAAGGACTGATAGAGTTATTGCAGAATTAGTAGATAAAGCAATTTCAGAAGGTTACAAAATTTGGCCTAACCAAGTTTTAGCTGCTGAATATTTAGCAGATAATGAATTAATTAGTTTTTCTGATGATGTTGACATTACAGAAAAAGATAGAATTGAATTTAAAAAACGACTGGCAGAAGTTGTGAAGTTCTTAGGGTCTGATGTTGGAACTCAGATAGAAATAGAGCAAACATGGTGCAATATGATGGTTCAGCCATTAAAGGCTAAGTGCAGTCACTCTCCGCGATAACTCAGACGTTACAATTGCTCCAGCTATTGCTGCATTAAGAGATTCAGCATTTCCTTTACCTGGTATTGCCCACGTTGCATCACAAGCATTTATTAATCCCTCACTTAACCCATGTGACTCTGATCCAATTATTATAGCATCAGGGAGAAGTTTAGTTTCAAATAAATTATCTCCTTGTGCGTCTAATGCAACAGCTTTTAATTCATGACTTGTTATTACATCTACTGGGTCAGCTGTACAGATTGGTATGCGAAAAACAGATCCCATAGAGGCTTGAATTGTTTTTGGATTCCAAACGTCTGCTGTTCTGGGTGAACAAACTATCCCCGCAATTCCAAACCAATCAGCTGTTCTTATAAGTGTTCCCACATTTCCTGGGTCAGCGAGGTCATCCAAGATCATTATAGTAGGGATTATAGTGTTTTGAGCATTTGTTAGCATCCCTACAACACTTTCTACGCTATATTCTACAATACTTCCTAATGCTAAAATTCCTGGTGCTGTTCTCATGCTAGACATAATTTCCATGTCCTTTGAAGGAATTTGTATCACTTCAATAGATTTATTTTCTGCAAGAGATCTAATTTCACCAATCTCTACACCGTTAGTAACGTAAATTCGCTCAGTCTCAATTGAGCTCTTCAGCAATTC
>Ga0206681_10000835_pt1 | contig 15382 bp, 9 predicted proteins | sample M150012015metaG_FD_161048 | JGI IMG/M metagenome (GOLD analysis project Ga0206681, IMG submission 161048) | Ammonia-oxidizing marine archaeal communities from Monterey Bay, California, United States - M1 500m 12015 | ecosystem: Environmental > Aquatic > Marine > Intertidal zone | place: USA...
CAACAGTCCTTCTGTTGCATTTAATCGGATTCGATCCCCGTCGCGCAATTTACCGATGGCCCCTCCATCGCAAGCTTCAGGACTAACATGAATAGCAGCAGGCACCTTTCCGGAGGCCCCGGACATCCTTCCATCTGTGATCAACCCTACCTTAAACCCTCGTTTCTGCAGCACAGTAAGGGTTGGTGTTAATTTGTGAAGCTCAGGCATTCCTTTTTGCCTCGGGCCCTGAAAAGGCAGTACCGCAATAAAGTCCTTATCAAGCTCACCTGCCTTAAACCTATTGATCAGATCATCCTGATCGTCAAAAACAAGCGCTTTTGCCTCTACTGTTCGATGCACAGGATCCACTGCGGAGGTCTTTATTATTGCTGTTCCGAGATTTCCTTTTAAAACTTTTAACCCTCCGGCAGAATCAAATGGCTCTTCAGCCGACCTGATGACCTTGCTATTTAGCGATTCCTTTGGTCCCTCTTTGTAAATAATCTGATCGTTAATGAGCTTAGGCTCCATTGTGTATTTTCTCAGTCCATTGCCAAGAATTGTATTCACGTCTTCATGCAGCAGGCCATTTTCCAGCAGCGTGTAGATTACATATGGCATTCCACCCGAAGCATGAAAATGGTTGACATCAGCCGGTCCATTAGGATATATCCGCGTTATCAATGGAACTACTTCAGCCAGCTCAGAAAAGTCATCCCAGACCAGCTTAATACCGGCGGCTTTCGCTATGGCCAACAGGTGTAAAGTGTGATTTGTCGAACCGCCAGTGGCCAAAAGTCCAACTACTCCATTCACAATTGCCTTTGCATCAATAATAAAACCTACACTTCTTTTAATGTCATTGGTTCTGATGTTTTCGATCAGGACCTTAACGGCTTCACGATTCAATGCTGATCTCATTGGTGTATCCGGGTTAACAAAGCTGGAGCCGGGCAGCTGAAGCCCCATGATCTCCATGAGCATTTGATTGCTGTTTGCGGTTCCATAAAACGTGCACGTTCCCGGCGAATGATAAGAGTCAGATTCCCCTTTCAGCAGCTCGGAACGATCGATCTTTCCCTCTGCAAAATCCTGACGGATCTGCGCTTTTTCGTCATTTGTGATCCCAGTATGCATCGGACCACCGGGCATGAATATGGTTGGTAAGTGTCCGAAGCTCAAATTTCCAATTAAAAGGCCGGGTACAATTTTATCACAAATACCCAGACTGACAGCACCATCGAACATGTCATGAGACAAGCCTATAGCCGTGGACAATGCAATTACATCTCGACTGAGAAGTGACAGGTCCATTCCGGGCTGACCTTGAGTCACGCCATCACACATTGCCGGTGTAGCTCCGGCTACCTGAGCAGTTCCCTTAAACTCATTCGCATATTCCCGAATTCTTTTTGGATAGTCTTCGTACGTCTTGTGTGCGGACAGCATGTCATTATAGGCAGTGATAATGCCAATATTGGGCTCTATGCCATCAGACAAAAGTTTTTTATCATCCACACCACAAGCCGCAAATCCATGCGCCAAATTACCACAGCTTAGGTGCGCCCTATTAACTGAACGGTTAAAATTTCCTTCACATTTCTCCAAATATCTCGACCTCAATTCACCGCTTCTTTCTCGAATCCGTTCTGTTACCTTCTCAATATTTTGGTTCAATTTACTCACTCCAATAAATTTTAATGTCAGGTCGTTCTTCCAGGAAGCTGTGAATTGGAAGATGCTCGCCTGTCATCAGCAGATCTCGTTTTTCGTTTCCACTGATCAGCAAGAATATGTTGGTAGCTTTACAAAGGAGATGCTTGCTGCAGGTGATCCTTTGAAAAGGAAAGATCGGTGATATGGTATAATGATAATGTCCTGTCTTTGTGGTTAAAGCGGCATCTGAGGCTTCATCATATGGGAATATAGAGGCCGTATGCCCATCTGTACCCATACCCAGTATAACCAGATCTGTTTTTTCCTCGAAGCAGGAATACTGCGTTTCCAATTGATCCAGGTTATACTGCTTATCAACCCGATCGGTAACCATTCCTAAAAAATTACCATTGGACGCCTCATCCCTAAGCAATGATTCAAAAATCAATTTTTCATTGCTGTACTCACTTTCCCTCGACACAAATCTGTCATCAACCAGTCCAACAGTTATTTTGTGCCAGGGCAAAGCAACTTTTGATAGTTTCGTATACACCGGGACGGGTGTTGAACCACCGGAAAGTAATAAATGAGGTCTCGACCCTGCATCTAAAGACTTGCGTATGATCTCTTCACATGACCTAACCACGGATTGATGCATTTCAGATATCGTCTGAAAATTGCACATGTTCAATTCTTTCACCATTGTAATTCTCCTTCCATTATTTCTTCACCCGGTCCCCAAGTACCCGATTCATATAAAACCAATCTGGACTCTTTCATCCAGTTCTTGGTAATGGACTCTATCCAAGTCCAGGCGGCTTCTAATTCGTCGTGTCTCATAAAAAGTGTCTGATTCCCTCTTAATATATCTATGATCAGTCGCTCATATGCATACGGCATTCTTTTCTTAAATGAGTCAACAAAATCCAGCTTAAGTGAGATTGGTTTAAATCTATAACCGCCGGGCCCGGGGATCTTGCTCATCTGCACCAGCTCGATACGCTCTTCAGGCTGTAGCCGGATTATCAATTTGTTTACCATATCAAATTGAGAATCCGGAAAAATATTGTGCTGAACCGCTTTGAAATTGATCACAATATCAGAGTATCTCTTTTTCAGTCTTTTTCCGGTACGTAAATAGAATGGGGTATTCTTCCATCTCCAATTATCAATGTAGGCCTTTATGGCAACAAAAGTCTCTGTATCAGAATTGTATTTTTCAATATCCTCCAGGTAAGAATTAACTTTTTCACCTCTTATGGTACCTCTTGTATACTGACCACGAACCAAATTGTCTCCAGCCATATTTTTATCAAACAAGCGTAGTGATTGCAGTACTTTCAGCTTTTCATTTCTGACCGCATCAGGAGTCAGCTGAGATGGTGGTTCCATTGCAATGAGGCACAACAGCTGAAGCAAGTGGTTCTGTACCATATCAAGCAATGCTCCGGTCTTATCGTAATAACCGGCCCTGTTTTCAACGCCAAGTTTTTCCGCAACCGTTATTTGAATACAGTCGATGTTCTCTGCATTCCATGCCCGCTCGAAAAGATGATTGGCAAAACGAAGAACCATGAGGTTCTGAACCGTTTCCTTCCCCAAATAATGATCGATCCTGAATATTTGCTTTTCGGAGAATGCCCCCAGAACCGTATTGTTTATTAGTTTACTTGACTCCAGATCATGTCCCAGTGGCTTCTCCAATACAACTTTGCTATTTGGCTGGATCAATTTTTTCGATTTCAACACACCACATATTTCAGCAAAAGCAGAAGATGGAACAGATAGGTAGTACACCCTTTGCCATTCTTGATGCTCACTTACAATGATAGCCAGCTTTTCAAACTCTTTATCTGTCATCTTAGCAAGATTGACCAAGTGAACCCTCTTAAAAAACTCCTCGACCTGACCCATTTGACCATTTTGGTCAACGGCTTCCTTAATGAAACCGCGTAGCTTACTTTTTAGTTTCTTTTCTTCCTTTATAGATCGGGAAATGCACAGAACCTTGAAGTCCATATCCAGCTGTCCATCCAACCAACGATAAAAGAAGGCAGGAATGATCTTGCGCGTTGACAGATCTCCATCACCTCCAAAAATGATTGCATAAAATGGTTTTATTTCGACACTGGTGTTCATCTGAGCTCTCGATCCTTTAATTACGAACACGCAAGATACAACCTTATTGTATCTTAAACAATAAGATAGGTTTAAATATTTGTAAAATTCAACTTACCCGAACCAGCAAAAGGGTATAACTCGAATTTATAAATATTCACCTTTTTGAATAAAAACGTTGTTTTTTTGACTTTTTTCACCAAAAATAGCCAAATACCACAAATAAAATGCTGTTTTCGACAACTTCTATATTCATTGACAATTGTATTTAAATCATTTTTTCACCTGGCTTACCTCCAATTTTGACGGATAATCAAGCACATTAGTGATGAGCATTTTTCGAGATTTCCAGTATTTGTCGTAGTCTGAAGTAATGTGCACTCCTTTTGAGATGCAGTGTATGATCTTAATTTGACCGGCGCGGTTTTCATATATGATTCCCGCATGGTAGGCTCTGTGCCCTTTGGATGATCTCGTACCAAACAGAATAACATCTCCGGATTGCGCTTTGGCTTCGCTCACTTCTTGCCCCAGATACGAGATCCTGTTTGCATTATGAGGCAACTTCACTCCGACCTGCTTGAATACATATTTTACATAACCCGAACAGTCGAAACCGGCAGGAGATTCACCAGCCCATTTGTAAGGTACACCCACATATTTTTCAGCGATCCATTTGATCGAGTCCCTTTTGGTTTTTGAACTGGACGTAAAGTTTGTCCGGCCAGAGCTTCGTCTTACCAATTTCAATTCTGCATTCTTGAGAAGCTGCGCGTACTCAGGCAAGGAATCTCCAAAGAGTTCAAGGTAATCCTCACTTAGTTTGATCGCTTTTTTCTTATTTATCGTGCAGAGGTAATTTACTTTAGTCTGGATCAATTTTTTAATTGGTAGAATGTCCTTCTCAACCAATTTCCAATAGATTCCTTTCTTATCATAGGTTTTTGCCCGCTTTAGATGATAAACAGCCTTATTGCAACGCCCGGTGTTATTTGATAACTTGTAGAGCTGGTAATAGCCCAGAGAAAGAAAATAATATGGAACCGGATCACGTGTATCCTTTTCTCTCAGCTTACTGGCCTTTCTCAATAGCTTTTGCGGTTTATTCCGTTCGTAAAGCGAATACAGCCTATCATAGCTTTTTGTCTGAGCGGTAAACGACATTGAAAATAAAAGCAAGGTGGCAAGTACAACTATTGCTTTCATACTTATGTAACTCCATTTGAATGAAATGGCACAAGGTCAAAATCAACAAAATTATCCTCTAAAACGCTATTTTCTTAGACGAAATGCTTATTTCTTTCTTCCAATGCTCATATTTTATCGACGTATGTTGTGTTTCCATTCTAATTTTATTAACTTGAGTTCAACACCACCGCAGTAACACATCAATTCTACAAAAAGGTAAAGTCAGGTCTGACTTGGTAATACCGAAAAATTTGAAGTGTTGCTGATACATTCTACCGCCCATGCGCGACATGTTGCATACAGATGGGAAGGTATATGACCTTCTCAATGAATTACTCACTCTATCCCTTAGTGTCGTGCTCATGCTGAGCGTAAGTTGTAGTTCCGGTACAGCGGCTTCATCGGACCCGGACAGTATACGATTGGAAGGCACAAACACGAAACTATTCCGGCTTCTCTCCGCGGTAGAAACAGGTATTGAATTTACCAATGTCCTGAATGAAACCAATGAGGTTAACTTCTATCAATGGGATTACCTGTATAATGGTGGTGGAGCCGCTATAGGTGATCTTGATAATGATGGTTTGCCAGAAGTATATTTTACTGGAACGATTTCCGAGGACAAGCTGTACCGAAACAAAGGCAATCTTACTTTTGAGGATATTTCGAACAGCTCAGGAATTGGCAATCGAGGGGGCCTTAAAACGGGCGTTACCATGGTAGATATCAACAACGACGGTTTGCTGGACATATACATATGCCGATCGGGATTCTTTCAGGATGAATCGACACACGAGAATCTTCTCTATGTGAATCAGGGCAACCTTAAATTTTCTGAAATGGCTGCCGAATACGGTCTGAATGACAGCGGCAATTCCATACATGCCGGGTTTTTTGACTACGACATGGACGGAGACCTGGATTGCTACATTACCAGCCATCCCGGTTTTCGATTGAAATACAAAGAGGTTTTCGCAGGTATAGCAAACCCATCCGACAAAGAGAGCGATAAGCTATACCGAAACGACAACGGTAAGTTCACGGACATTTCAAGAGCCGCCGGCGTGCATAATTTCGGGCACGGCCTTGGCCTTGGCATCAGCGACCTGAATAATGATGGACATACCGATGTATACGTTGCAAATGATTTCCAGCTTCCTGATTTCTATTATGTGAATCAAGGCAACGGTACATTCAAGGATCAGGTGAAAAACGCATTTCCACATTGCCCCTATTTTGCTATGGGAACCGACATAGCTGATTTTAATAATGACGGCTTACTGGACATATTCATCGTTGAAATGCTGGCTGCGGATAACAAACGCAAAAAAACGAACATGGCCTCGATGAACCCGGAACTTTTCTGGAAGCACGTAGATGCAGGGTTTCACTACCAGTACATGCAGAATGCGTTACAGCTGAATAATGGCAATGGTACTTTCACCGACATCGCTGACTTTGCAGGAATCAGGAACACTGACTGGAGCTGGGCGCCGTTATTTGCAGATCTGGATAACGATGGACTGAAAGATTTGATCGTTACCAATGGATACATCCGAGACACTCAGGACAAAGATTATCTTAACAAAACTTCTGACATCGCCGCTCAGCGAGGAGGTTCTCTTTCATTTGATGAGCTTCGGGAACATATGATCAGTACCCCATTGGAAAATTACGCCTATCAAAACACCGGAGGCTATCGGTTTGAGGATAAATCTGAAGAATGGGGATTTAATTTTTCCGGATTTTCAAATGGTGCAGCGCTCGGCGACCTGGACGCTGACGGCGACCTGGACATTGTTGTAAATAACTTCTTCGATCCAGCCTGTGTATACGAAAATACTGCAACCAACATTGCAACCAACAACTATATCCGCTTGAAGTTTGATGGTCCGACCGGTAACATTAACGGCCTGGGCACTAAAGCAACTATACATCTTGGTGACGGCCTCCAATATCAGGAGTTTCAGGTGACAAGGGGATTCCAATCTTGTATGGAACCATTTCTTCACTTTGGTTTGGGCAAAGAGGCAATTATAGACCGATTGGAAGTTGTTTGGTCTGATGGCAGCAAGCAGTCTTTACAAAATGTTTCAGCCAACCAGCTACTTACCGTTAAGTATGATGATGCTAAGCCTGATCCAATTGCGGATGACAAACCGAATCCGGGTCTCTTCAGGCCAATTGGACCAAGCAATGGCTCCATTTTTACCCACAAAGAAAATAATTTCAATGACTACGAAAAGGAAATTCTTCTACCACATAAAATGTCGCAATGGGGCCCCGCACTCGCAGTTGGAGATGTGAACGGAGATGGTCTTGATGACTTTTATGTAGGTGGTGCAGCAGGTCAATCGGCCGTATTATTCATTCAAGACGGGCCATTAAATATAACTACCATTTCCACTCCAACCTGGGCTGCTGATGCCGCTCATGAAGACGTTGATGCGCATTTCTTTGATGCCGATGGTGATGGCGATCAGGACCTGTATGTTGTTAGCGGAGGAAACGAATTTTCAGGTGATGCACCCGAGCTACAGGACAGACTATACCTGAATCAAGGCAATCGTAAATTCACCCGATCGAAAGATGCTTTACCTTCCATGCTGACAAGTGGAGGAGTGGCAACCAGTGTGGATTTTGATGGGGATGAAGATCTTGACCTGTTCGTCGGGGGCAGGGTTGTACCCGGAAAATATCCGGTTGCCCCTCGAAGCTATATTCTGGAAAACACCAATGGTAAATTCGAAGATGTTACCGATCATGTAGCTCCGGATCTGGTCACTCCGGGTCTGATCACATCTGCAAAATGGACTGATTATGATGGCGATAACAAACCTGACCTTATCGCTGCTGGTGAATGGACAGGCATAATGGTCTTCCATAATACCGGAGGAAGACTTGAAAACAGGTCAAATGCTCTTGGTCTTGATAAACACGTAGGCTGGTGGTTTGACATACATGAAACAGATATTGATAATGACGGCGACCCTGATTACGTATTGGGAAATCTCGGACTCAATTACAAGTATCGAGCAACCAATGAAGAACCTTTTCACATCTATTGCCATGACTTTGACCAGAGTGGCAATCTGGATATTGTTCTGGGCTATTATAATCAGGGGGAATGCTTCCCCGTTCGCGGTCGGCAGTGTTCCAGTCAGCAGATGCCATTTATAAAAAAGAAATTCCCAACTTACAATGCCTTTGGAGAAGCCAACCTTTTTGACGTGTACGGACAGGATCTGGATACAGCGCTTCACTATGCTGCGAATGACTTTGCCTCTTCCCTACTCATCAACAATGGAGACGGATCATTTACAATTAAACAGCTTCCTGCAGAAATACAGTTTGCTCCGGTTATGGGTACGGTTAGCGATGACTTTAACGGCGACGGGCATAAGGATCTGTTTATAGCAGGAAACCTGCACGTTTCAGAAGTAGAAACACCAAGAGCCGATGGCGGAACCGGAAAGATTTTGCTGGGGAATGGTGATGGTACATTTCGTGTGGTTGGAATCAAAGAAGCAGGAATTTATACAGCCCGGGATGTTCGAAATGTTGCCTTATTGTCTACAGGAAATGGGAACCCGGGCATGATCGTTACAGCAAACAACAACAGCGGAGTTCAGTTGTTTCTTCAGAACAAAAAGCACGTTGAGTTAAGTGATGCCGAACACGATTAAAATGTTATGTCGCTCGACCTTATCGTGTTGTATTTTTGTCTAGCAGAAATTATTTTTGTAACCTTAAGCTGAATCAACTAATCTCCAACACCTTATGGACACTCGTCTGCTTTCAATTCTTGGCATTTTTTGTTGTATTTCTACTTTCGGACAATCCATTGTTATTGAGCCTTATCTTCAACATGCCGAGCCAACCAGCATCATCATTATGTGGGAAACCAGCAGTGATAATTCTACATCTGTTGAATATGGCCCAACAGCTGCACTGGGCACCGTTGTAACCGGAACCGCAGTTACCGGGAACGGAACGAGTCAGATACATACCGTCTCTCTGTCCGGACTGACTCCGGCAACCCGTTATCATTATAGAACTATTACAGGTGCTGCATCATCCGCCATTTACGAATTCATAACTCCCGCACTGGCTTCAGCTGAAACGGAGACGAACCTTATTGCCATGAGCGATATGCAACGCGATTTAGGAAACCCAACTGTGTTCAACCAGGTGATCCAAAACGGTGTGATGGTATATGTGCAGGACAGCCTTGGTAATGATCTTCCAGCAAATCTGCAAATGGTTATCATCCCGGGTGATCTGGTGGATAATGGGTTGAATTATGCTGAATGGGAAAGCACTTTTTTTGATCCTCAGCACCCGCTGTTTTCCTACGTACCGGTATACCCGGTATTAGGCAACCATGAAAACAATACATCCTCCTATTTCAAATACTTTCATTTGCCGGATAATGGTTCAGTGGGATATGAAGAGCATTGGTGGTTCAAAGATCATTCTAATGTCAGGATCATTGGATTGAACTCAAATGGCGCCTATCAGATCGCCGAACAATTGCTTTGGCTTGATACTGTTCTGACAGACGCCGTGGCAGATACTAACATTGACTTTGTCTTCGTTCAGCTACATCATCCATTCCAATCTGAGCTATGGCCACCGGGCAATACCCTATATACCGGAATGGTCATCCCCAAGCTGGAAGATTTTTCAACTACATCGGGAAAACCTTCCATCCATTTTTTCGGGCACACACATGGCTATTCAAGAGGGCAATCTAGAGATCACAGCCACCTCATGGTCAATGTAGCGACTGCAGGTGGAAATATTGACTACTGGGGGGAATATGCCTCCATTGACTACCCGGAATACATTGAAAGCATGGACGAATATGGTTTTGTTTATGTAACAGTAGAAGCCGGATCAAATCCAAAATTAACACTAAAACGGTTCAACATGGGTGATGGTGCTGCCTTGACCCCCATCAGTCTTGAGGATCTGGTGGTCATCAAAAAGAACAACAACGATCCGCAAACACCGTTGGGCTTGTTTCCCGCGGAAAACGATATTGTAAATCCGGACTGTCTGATCCTGAAAGGAAACGATTATATGGACCCGGACAACGACGAACACGGCGCATCTCATTGGCAAATAGCATTAACGTGCAGCGATTTTACCAATCCAATCGTTGATTCGTGGAAACAGTACAAAAACTCTTTCAATGAAATAGACCTTCAGGCAGGAGATGATCTGACCGACGAGATGGTGACGACATTAGCGCCAAATACAAATTACTGCTGGCGAGTGCGGTATCGTGATAAAAGTCTGGCCTGGAGCAGCTGGTCCACCCCCATTTCGTTTTCTACAGATTCAAGTATGCTTACAGCAAACTTACTGACCAACATTGGAGCCGAAAGCGGCACGACGGGATGGACAGCTACTGCCGGAGTCATCGAGTCACTCGTAGCTGCAGAATGTGCAGGCACTAGTCCCTACGCGGGGTCAAAATATTTTGCGGTGGGTGCGATCTGTGTGGAAAGTGCTTTTGGTTCGGCGAATCAGGTGGTTGACGTTTCTACCTATTCCTCCGAAATAGACAATGGCTTATCGATTGCCAAGTTCGGGGGCTATCTGCGAGACTATAGTGGATCTGACATCCCCTCATTTGCTATTGAGTTCCTCGACGGGTCAAGCACACTGATCTCCGGCACCGATACAACACAAGATATCAATGCAAGCTGGAAACTCGTTCAGGATTCGTGGGCGGTTCCAGCCGGCACACGCAATATCCGATTCATCATTATGGGTACGCGAACTACCGGCACAGACAACGACAGCTATTTCGATGAATTGTTCCTAAAGCTGAATCTCGAAGGAGATTCCTGCAGCCAGTACAATCCTTCAGTAGGTATAGAACCCAGTAAAGAAACCGAGCTGTTAACCGTATATCCAAACCCGGTGTCTTCATCTGCGATCCTGAACATCCCGAATACGGATGGAGAACACTTGAACATAAAGCTCTACAATTCCTCCGGTCAGGTTGTGAAAAATTTCGATCATGTACATGGCCCGACCTTTACGCTGAACAGGGGGCAATTAGCCAGTGGAATGTACTATTTACTGGTATACCAGAACGACCGAAAAATAGGCCACGCTGCAGTTACAATGAGGTAGCACCTAGAATACAAAAGTTACTAAGGCTCTTTCGGTAAGATGTTTCAATTCAAGGTCTGCAAGATGTTATGAAATATAATTTATACGCAATATTCATATTCCCATTGAACTAAGCCACCTACATTTGTAGTCAACGAAGATCCCCTATTGACCTGATGCTCTGCCTATCCGGGTTCGGATTAGAGTCAAAATTGCAGAAAAATGAAAGCCGCAAAGAATACTGAGCATGCTCCAATCCGGAAAATCCCTAAGGTTCCCGGGCACCCTATATGGAAAAATGCCAATGATCTTTTTCATCGTCCATTGCAGTTCTTCAAGGACTCTTATCTTGCTTATGGACCAGTATTTCGTGTAAGCGGACCTGGAAGAAGCTACATCATCATTGCAGGCCCCGAAGCAAACAAAAAGCTGCTTACCGGTTCTAAGGATCATTTGTTCGACCATAAACCGATCTATGCACACATCGCCCGGGAGTTGAAATCCGAACACTATGTTATCTCAACAGAAGGTGAGAGGCACAGCCGATTACGTCAACAAGTTGCGAAACAGCTAAGTGCCAGAGCTATTGCTCCCAAACTACCCGAAATGCTTGCCACAGCGAGCTCAGCCTGTCGTCACTGGCGCACGGGGCAGACATACCAGGTTCTTCCCGAAATGCATCAGCTGGTAGGAGATCAGGTGGGAATAGCACTCGCTAACCAACCGCTGGGCACACATCTGAATGACGCCATTACCTTTGCCCGATATTCGGTTGGCCCAGGCCTGGGGTCATATCCGAAGTTTCTTCGCTTTCACCCGAAATATCTCGCTTCGAGTAAAAGAATGGTGCGTTTCATGAACAGGGTCATCGATGATCATCGTAAGCGCCCTAAGGTCGAAGGAGATCCTGTTGACTTCATAGATGGGCTATTAAGCTGTGTGGATGAGAACGAACAACCCCTTCCTGATGCGGCGATATTTGCCAATGCTCAGATGGTTTATTCGAACAGCATTCTATACGGAGGACCCTCAGTTGCTTTTCTACTTTATATGATCCTAAAAGATCAGGAGCTGCTCAGAACCCTCACAAAAGAGATCGACGAAGCAATTCACCATCCGGTTACACCAATGTTCCTGTGCCAGCTGCCAACGGTGATGAAGGTCGTTAAAGAATCGATGCGTATCCACCCGGTCGCACTTGCCACCCCACGGGTGGTCAAGGAATCCTTCGAATTTGAAGGTTACCAAATTCCAGAAGGTGAAAAGGTCCTTGTTGTTGGCAGTGTTTGTCACCATCTTGAAAACTTTTATCCGAACTCTGAACAAGTTGATCCGGATCGAGAACAACCGACCGGAAAACACAATGCTTACGTTCCATTCGGGAGCGGTTCACACTCCTGTCCGGCCGGAGGATTCATGGAGGTGGTATTTGCCGTCTCCATTGTAGCAATTCTCAGCACGGTCAAATTAGAGCTAACACCTCACGATTATACACTTCGAAAAGTGGTTAACCCCTTCCCCGAACCTGCAAATGACTTTTGTTTTAAGGTCGTTGAGTTTCGGTCTGCGGAAGCCTCGGCTCACAACCTATCGGAAGAATTATGTCTTAATCCCCTACCGTAATGGACAACTTAAATCGTTCTTCCAGATAATCTTTTTGGTCATTTCTATACGAAATGCTACAAATAGGTCTGTTTTGTCGCATTTCAGTTTCCCAACGTGACACGCCCTAAATCGCCCATTAGGAAAGGGATTTGGAGTTTTTAGAAGGAATTTTCCCAGATTTGGAAATCCCCACTTAACTGTGGCCGTTCAACACGGTATACTTGCTTAACGAAACACAAGAAAGCATGAAAGCAGTTAAAAACATACTCAGAACAAATCTTCAAAAAGGAATAAGTATCATGGCTGTTCTTATTATATTAACTAATGGTGTTTTCAGCCAATCTGTAGGATCGACCGAGAGAGGAACGGTTACTTATAGAGTTGTCGCTCACAAAGCCAACCAAAAATCAATTATCAGTGTTTCTAACACAGCCGACCTTAAAAAGACAACTTCTTTATTTATGCCTACCGCATTTACTCCTGATGCAGACGGGATCAACGATCAATTCGGAGCCAAAGGAATTAACGTAAGAGATTTTCACCTTGAGGTATTCAACCGATGGGGAGAGAAGATCTTTGAAAGTACAGACATCAACACCCACTGGGACGGAACCTATCAAGGAAGTACAGCTCAGCAAGGATCATATGTATACAACGTAACGGCATATGACCTTGAAACCAACGAAAACATTTCCAGTGCAGGAACAGTAGCTTTACTCAGATAATTGCCTATTATAAACTAAGTCGAATGCCTGTCCATTATGGAAAAAGCCCTGAAACAGGGGCTTTTTCGCTTTATACGCCCTTATGGTTCACTTGGAAACCGATTGGTCCACTTGGGAAGTTACCGCTTCAATACGGGGCTCGGTCAACGTACATTTGAATGAACCTAAACAAACACCAAAAATGAGGTCATTACTAACAACATTCATCGCACTACTGGTCACACTGACCAGCTTAGCACAGGATGCTCATTTCACCCAATTCTATGCCAATCCCATTTATCTGAATCCCGCTCTTGCAGGGGTCAGAGGTTGTCCTACGGTAACGATGAACTACCGCAACCAGTGGCCGGGGATCAAGGACGCGTATACCACTTACAGTACTTCTTTCGACCAATACTCCGAAAAGCTAAAAGGCGGTGTTGGATTTAACATATTACACGATCGTGCGGGAAGCGGACGATTAAAGACAACAGCAGCCAGTGCGGTTTACGCCTATCAGTATCAGATCAGCAAGAAGATCACCGTAAAGCTCGGCGGTAAAGCCACTTTCGTGAACAAAAGCATCGACTGGAACCGTTTAATATTCGGTGATATGATCGATGCCAGAGAAGGGGTCATTTATGAAACACAACAATCATTCGGTGAGCCGGTCAACTATTTTGACTTCTCAGCAGGGGCTATGATCTTTACCGATTACTTCTTCGGAGGGTTTGTGGTAGATCATCTGACAGAACCTGCAGAGGGACTGCTGAACCGATATGCTACTTCATTACCCAGGAAATACACCTTTCACGCAGGGGCAAACATCCCTTTGGGTAAGATGTGGAAGAAAAACCGGGCGATCTCTCCGAATGTCATGGTTACCCAACAAAACGGATCCACACAGGTGAATATGGGCCTTTACCTCAGAATGAGGGAGCTGGTTGTTGGCGGATGGTACCGGAACAAAGACAGCTTTATCGTATTGGCCGGAATTGAGACGGATAAGTTCAAATTCGCTTACTCGTATGATATTACCACATCAGGGATATTAAAGCAGACACTAGGCTCTCATGAGCTATCATACAGCGTTTATCTGCCGTGTAAAAAGAAACAAAAGAAAGTAAGAAAACTGTACTGTCCGGTTTTCTAAAGAAGTTAGTAGTATAACACGTTTAATAGTAACCAGGTGGTGCTGGTAGTTAGGTAAAAAAGGAGGAACTGCACGATGCACGTTCCTCCTTTTTATTTTTCTGTTTAATCGGCTGCTACTTCTAAAAGGTCAATAAATTCATTCGAAAAAATGTTCCTTTTCTAAGAATGTGAGTTGTCAATTGTAGAGCGCTTCACTTTATTATCCCAGATAAAAAGAAGAAACATGAAGCACTTACTATTAATTTTCGGCTTATTATTCACAGTATCACTAACAGCTCAAGACTACACTCCGATCAAGAGGAAGTACCTGAACAAATTACTATTGGAGAATGACGATTCGTTTATCCGATCTTGTGGTTTTGTGCCGGATGGTTACAACGAAGATGGTGAAAGAGTTTACTTCAGAGAAGTAAAGGAAGATTCGGTTTACGATGATCTGATCGTTTGCAGTAACGATACCATTTATCTTTTTGCCTCACCAGAATTGAGAAGAAGAAGAACGGGATTAGATAAAAAAACAATAACTAGCCAAGACGTAAAAGCAGATCTTTTCTGGTGTGGATGGAACAGAAACGTAAGAACGGAAGTGTTCAAGGAAGAGGATGGATCAGAGACAAAGATTCAGACTTACGAAACACCAAAGACCTTTATTGAACACGAGATCTTACGTTTTGATGATGAAGACGATTACATCTTCTCCTTTATGGTATTTCGAAAATAAGTAATAAACTAAGGGATAATTTTCTTCTGGATCTCTCTGAGCTCTCTTTTCAGGTTGGTGATAACTATCTCTCTGTTGACCATCAGATCGTTCATTTTCTCCAGGTCCTCAATTCTCGCATTCA